>Ga0307444_1000506_pt1 | contig 18635 bp, 15 predicted proteins | sample SalMarSW160340MG_FD_202145 | JGI IMG/M metagenome (GOLD analysis project Ga0307444, IMG submission 202145) | Salt marsh sediment microbial communities from the Plum Island Ecosystem LTER, Massachusetts, United States - SW1603-40 | ecosystem: Environmental > Aquatic > Marine > Intertidal zone >...
CACCCGATTTATCGGGGCAGTCTGATAAATCAGACAACTACAGCGGAAAATACCGTCTCATTGTAGTCACCCGATTTATCGGGGTAGTCTGATAAATCAGAAACTACAGCGGAATCCCGGAACGAAGTGACGTTTCTTCAGTCCACCATGCTGTTTGGCGGACGTGTCTCCAGGTTTCGATAGAAACCATGTGTTCAGCGCAAGCGTGGATCCAGCGCAGCGTGGCTTCTACTGGTCTTTTTTCCTTGACAATGCTTGCTTTTTATGTTATACTCACAGGTGCGATTTGGAATAAACGCCCTGATGGCCAGAGGTTTTGACCTGATCAGGGGGTGCAAAGTAGGTTTGTGCACCAATATAGCATCTTGCAGCACATCTCTTGAACCCACTGTTGCAATATTCTCAAAGCAGAAAGCCTTTAGACTTAATGCGCTTTTTGCTCCAGAACACGGTTTTTTTGGTGCTCTGCAGGATCAGATACGGGCAAAAACCTATTATGATAAGGAACGCCGCGTTAGTATTTATTCATTATACGGCAAGAATCTTATACCAGATAAAGCAATATTGAATAAGATCGACGTTCTTGTCATAGACCTCCAGGATATAGGTACACGTTATTATACTTTTGTCTGGTCAGCACTTTTATTGATCGAGCAGGTAGCAAACCTCGATAAAAAAGTAATCATCCTGGACCGACCTAATCCATTGAACGGCGTAACTGTCCAGGGACCAGTCCTTGAACCGCAGTACGTTTCTTTTGTTGGTCTTTATCCTATCCCGGTCCGTCACGGTCTGACGATCGGTGAACTCTGTGCTTTTGTTAACAGTGAATTGCATCTTGGCGCGGACATTAAGATAGTCAAAATGACCGGGTGGACGCGTGATCTCTACTTTAGTGATACAGGTTCATGCTGGACCATGCCGACACCGAATATGCCCGGTTTTTCCACGGCTTTGGTTTATCCTGGTATGTGTTTGCTTGAAGGTACTAATATATCTGAAGGACGGGGCACGACCAAACCATTTGAGGTGTTTGGCGCGCCATGGATTCGTCCTTTTTCTTTTATCGGGGCGATCAACAAGAGAAAGATCCCGGGTGTAAAATTCCGTCCGACATTTTTCATACCTACTTTTAACAAATATAAAGGCCGCTTGTGCGGCGGTGCTCAGATGTATGTTACTAATAAGAGAAGATTTGATCCGTTTTCAACCGGGTTAGAGATCATTCAGACGATAAAACGGCTGTACCCTGGAAAATTCAGGTGGCGCAGGCCTCCGTATGAACATGAGATACGAAAATTCCCGTTTGAGATCCTGACCGGTAATGCCTGGATAAAGCAATCTCTCGATAAGAATCATTCAATTGCTTCGATAAGGCAAAAATGGCAGCTGGGTCTTTACCGATTCAAACGCAAGAGAAGAAAATACCTGCTTTATTAAATGGTAAAGACTGATGTCTGGTTTGGGTTTAGATGGTGGGATAAGGAGTAATGGAGTAAGAGAATGGATGCTATTTTATTATCTGCCGGTTTAGGAGAAAGAATGATGCCGATAACAAAATATGTGCCGAAACCATTGTTATCGGTAGTTGATTTCCGTTTAATAGATCATAATATCGACCGTCTTTTTAAAAACGGCGTCGATACTATCGCAATAAATCTTTTCCACATGGCAGATCTGATCGAAAAATATCTAGATCGTTATCCACGAAATCTCCATATCGTGACCGAGCATGCATTAAAGGGGACTGGCGGAGCACTGCTCAATTTCAAGGATATCATGCACAATGATTTTATTTTTTATTCATGCGATGCCTTGACTGATTTAGACCTTACTCAAGTAGTCGAATTCCATCGAATCCGCAAGCCGGCGATAACACTTGTTTTGCTTAAAAGAGGGGATGAGAATATTATCCATATCGACGATGAACACAGAGTGAAGAAAATCGCAAGCGTCAGTGGTGTTGATGCTTACGATTTTGCCGGAGTGGCCGTATTTTCAGATCGTGTTTTTTCATATCTGCCAGATAAGGAAAAATTCAGTATCGTCGAAGTCTGGAAACGGATGCTTGATAATGGTGAGTCAATTCTCGGTTTTCCTTTGGAAGTTAACTGGTACAATATTAACTCGCCGAAAGTATACTGGCAGGTCCATTATGATCTGCTTGTTAACGAGGTGGCTTTTGGCGGGCATCATTATGGATCTTCTGTATACATTGATCCGACAAGCCACGTCAATGCAAAAAAGATCAATGGTTTTGCCAGCATTGGCCCGAATTGCAGGATATCTGATCAGGTTTCGATAACCAATACAGTAGTCTTGGGCAATAGTGTAATCCAAGGGGGGGAATATATGAATTGCCTGTTGTCTGATAAATACTGTATCAAGATCGATGAATGAGGGGAACATGACGAGGGGGAGCAAGATATGGAATATAAAATAGTGAAAAAAATAGATATCGGTGGTTCGGACAGAATATGCTACCGATGCATCAAGGAACGCGAAAACTATATCCTTGTCTGGGATAAAAACCTTGCCCATCATATAAAAATGCAGAAACATCTTTTCGAAAAAGGGGTTAGTGTTCCGGAAATACACTGGATAGATGAAGACTCAAGCCTTATCCTTATGGAAGACCTGGGAGACAATTCGCTCTACGAATTATCGCAAAAAAAACGGAGTATCCTTGTCCAGTATCGTAAGGCCCTTAAGGAACTTGTTAAGCTTCAGGTTGACGGGTATGATGATGCACCGATCAAAGACCATTATGACTATCAGCATATCAAGTGGGAACAGCAGTATTTTAAAAAACATTTTCTCAATCAGTGTTGCAATATCCCAAGCGGGAAGATAAAAAAACTCGACAATGATCTTGAAAAACTTGCGCGCAGTTTGCTGAAAGAAGCAGAACCATGGAGTAATTTTTTAATGCACCGGGATTACCAGTCCCAGAATATCTATATCAAAGGGCGCAAGGCCAAGATCATTGACTATCAAGCTGCCAGAATAGGTCCCCTTACCTATGATCTGGCCGCGCTGCTCAGAGACAGCTACGTTAACATCACCCCAAAGAACGAAAAGAAGCTGATCGATTATTATCTCGAATGTTTAACAAAGAAACGCATTAAATATACAAAACGACAATTCCTGCGGGCTTATGAGTTAACTGCATTGCAGCGTAATATGCAAGCGCTTGGTGCCTTTGCTAATCTGTGGCTGAATAAGGGAAAGGTCTTTTTTAAAGAACACATTCCGCGTGGCCTGGAGCTTCTCAGGAGAGGTCTTGAGAAAACAGAATTCACTGAGCTTTGTGATTGTGTAAATTGTGAGCAGGTAACAAAGAAGTGTCTTTCAAACAGTTAGACAAATACCTCGTATCCTGTACTTCAGAAAGAAAAATACCCGGTGTCGTATGCTGGATCGGCTCTAGCAAGAATACACTTTTTTTTAAAGCCTTGGGCCATGCGCAGCTCCTCCCGGGCAAGGCAAAGATCAATAAGAACACCATCTTTGACCTTGCATCTTTAACTAAGCCCCTGGCTACTGCTCTGTCGATAATGTTGCTCTATGAAAAAAAACAATTTAAGCTCAGTGACAAAGTGAAGATTTTTTTTCCTATGGCTTCTTCGTATCCGACCGGTCAGAAAACAGTTAAACAGCTACTCACTCACACTGCAGGTTTACCGGCTTGGTTCCCATTGTATATCCTGCCTGAACAAGACCGATTAAAGTACCTATTTGAGTCGAGTGGCAAGAGCAAAAGCGTTGTTTATTCGTGTCTCGGTTATATAATCCTCGGGATGATAATCGAGAAGATCTCGAACCAGAGTCTGGATATATTCTGCAGGGAAGAGCTTTTCAAACCATTGGGTTTGAACAATACCATGTTTGGTCCGGTAAAGAAAAAAAATGTTGCGGCGACCGAGTTTGGTAATAAACACGAAGAGTTGACAGCGGCGCAGTATGGTAAAATAAAAAAAATGAAATGGCGAAATTATGTGTTGAAAGGTGAAGTCCACGATGGTAATTCATACTATGCATTCAATGGTGTTTCCGGGAATGCCGGTCTATTCTCGACGGCTCAGGAGACAGCCAAAATAATCCGGTCATATATCGCAGGTAATATTGTAACGAAGAAAACCGTGAGGATGATGATACAGGATCATACAAATGGAAAAGAAAAGCGGGGATTTGGCTGGATCATCGATCCATTTCCCGAATATGTGTCAAATAGATCTTTTTATCATACAGGTTTTACCGGTACGATGTGTCTCGTAGATCCGGCGAAAGATCTGATTATCGTATTCCTGACAAATGCGGTGCATCCAGTTGTACGCCAGGGACTAATGCCGGGCATAAGGCAGAAGGTTGTAGAAATGACAGCTGTGGCCACGGCTTAAAGATCAATCGATAAACAAAAAATAACCCAAGGCTAAACCAACGCCGTCCCAGAACAGATCTTTCCATGAGAAATGGTTTTTTTTCTTTTTATCATAGATCTCCTTGCATATACCGATGGTGGCGGTCGTTGATAGCGAATAGATCTTAGCCCTGGTTTCGTTATCGTTATCATAATGGGTATATAGATGATAGCTCAGTGTTGTTAACGCAGCACTTGCGGTGAGGTGATAGAACTTATCTTCAGAAAACCATGGATCATTCGTTTGCCGCAGGGCAGCAAGCATCTCCGGCATTATTCTTAAACTGCTCGGCGTTATGTCATAGGAAAAGGTATTTGCGGTTAAAGAAAAGGCAAGAGATACCATTATAAAAGATAAAAGAAGACTTCTGCTCATTCACTTGAATTATAAAGATATATATAAGGGTGTCAATAAAAGTCTTGACAATTAAAGAAATTTCAATATATTATAATAAGCTATGAAATTAGGCGAATTATTGGTGAAACAGGGGACAATTTCTGAGGATATGCTCGCTCAGGCCTTGGAAAGTCAGAAAAAAGAAGGATCACGATTGGGGACGACCCTGATTAAACTAGGTTTTGTAAACGAAGAAGATTTGCTCGCTGCTCTTTCAAAACATTTTGGAGTAAAAGCAGTCGATTTAAGGAAAGCAAAGATCGATGAATCATTGTTAAAATTGATACCCGGCGAACTTGCCGGCAAATATCTTGTCGTGCCCGTTACAAGACTCGGTCATACGCTCACTGTAGCTATGATAAACCCTGGCGATGTGGCAGCGATTGAAGATATTCAATTCGCAACCGGTTTTGAAGTGGATGCCGTTGTCGCGGCAGAAGAGGCTATCCTGAAAGTCGTGCAAGAACACTATAATGTTCAAAAATTGCTTTCAGATGTCATGTATGAAATAGAAATGGCTGATGCTGGTGATACTCATGTTAAGCTTGTCGATGGCGGAGAGGAAACAAAGGGACTTGATGAAGATCTTTCGACGGTTCAGGATGATAGTGACAGCGGGCCGGCGCTTAAGCTAACCAGTAAGATCATCACTGATGCAGTCGATATGAATGTGTCAGACATTCATATCGAGCCGTATGAAAAAGACATGAGAATACGATTTCGTATTGACGGCATCCTGCACGAAACGATGAAGCCACCCAAGAGAATGAACCGCGCACTGGCAACAGTGATAAAGGTGATGGCAAAACTCAAAGTCGAAGAAAAACGTTTGCCCCAGGACGGTCGAATTAAAGCAAGGATTCACAATAAGATCATTGACATCCGTGTTTCGACAGTACCGACCCTGTTTGGTGAGAAGATCGCCTTACGTATCCTTGACCGTTCGACAATACAGCTCAACCTTGATCTTTTGGGTTTCGAAGAAGGGAATCTAATGACATTCCGGCGTGCGATTAAAAACCCGTTTGGCATCGTTCTGGTCACGGGTCCCACTGGTTCTGGTAAAACAACGACATTGTATTCGGCAATTACCGAATTGAATGATCCCGGTCAAAATATTATCACTGCGGAGGATCCGATCGAGTATTCGTTGCACGGTATTAATCAACTCCAGGTCAACGAAAAGATCAAACTGACCTTTGACAGTGCACTCCGTGCATACCTCAGACAAGACCCGAACATTATAATGGTCGGTGAGATAAGAGATTTAGCGACTGCCCAGATATCGATACGCGCATCATTAACCGGTCACCTTGTTCTCTCAACCGTACATACGAATTCAGCAGCTGCTACAATAACCAGATTGGTCAATATGAATGTCGAACCTTATTTGATCGCATCGACAGTCCTGTCGATAGAATCACAAAGACTCTTACGAAAAGTATGTGATAAATGCCGAAAGGAAGTCGAGTATCCAGAAGAGATTCTGATGGATGCAGGTCTTGAAAAAGGCAAGTTTAATTATCCACTCTTTCATGGAGAAGGCTGCGAACATTGCCGGGGGACAGGCTACAAAGGAAGAGTCGGTATTTTTGAGAACATGTTGATAACTACCAGGATACGTGATTTGATTCTGGCAGGAGCGATGAGCGAAGATATCGAGAAAGCCGCAGTCGAGGAAGGTATGGTGAACCTTCGTAACTCAGCACTGCACAAACTTGAGAGTGGTTTGACCTCGGTAGAGGAAGTTATCCGTGAGACAAAGGTGGTTTAATGGAAGAAAAACTCGCTTCATATTTAGTTAATAATGGTCTTTTAAATGAAGAGCAGTTGCGCGAGGCCATGCGTGAACGGCGTGAAACCGGACAGCGGCTGGTCAGTGTTTTGAACCGTCTCGAGATGATTTCAGAAAGTAAATTACTGGCTCAATTGAGTAATTTGTATAAAATGGAAGTCGTTGACCTCGACTATATAATTCCAGAAAAAGATGTTCTTGGCATGATCCCGGCAGAAAAAGTTTATCATTATGAAGTATTGCCGATCGACCGAAAGGGAAGGTACCTGACCGTTGCGATGGTTGATCCAACAGATATTAGTGCGATCGAAGATCTTCGCTTCATAACGTCCATGGAAATAAACCCCGTATTGGCCGCTGAGTCGAGTATCAGAGATGCCCTGGATCGATATTATACGATGGAAAAGGGCATTGCTGAAGTGGCGCTTGAGACTGGTTCTGGCAGTGCCAAAGAGCTGGGTATTGAAGATATGGAACTCCTTGAGACCGAGTTTGAAGAAGATCTGGAGGAAAACAAACTCAGGGCTGACGCAGAAGGTGGTCCGGTAATACGATTGGTCAATTTTTACATTGCGGATGCGGTTGGCAAGGCTGCATCAGATATCCATATTGAGCCTTATGAAAAAGAGGTCAGGGTGCGGTTCAGGATCGACGGTGTGCTTCAAGGACAGCAGTCACCACCATTGAACTTGAAAGCGGGCGTCATCACCAGGTTAAAACTCATGGCCAAAATGGATATCGCTGAACACCGCATATGCCAGGATGGCCGCATTAATATTCAGGTTGGTGATAAGATGATCGATCTGCGTGTTTCTGTGATCCCTACGTTATATGGCGAGAAAGTCGTTATGAGAATATTGGATAGAAGCTCTCTAATGCTTGACTTATCAAAACTTGGGTTTGCTTCAGGAGCTTTAAAGAAATTCCTTAAGTCAATTGAAAGCCCTTATGGGATTGTACTTGTAACCGGTCCAACTGGAAGCGGGAAAACTACGACACTTTATTCCACACTCGCCAGATTGAACAAACCAAAACGACAGATAATGACGATCGAGGACCCGGTCGAGTATAATTTGCACGGTATCAATCAGATACAAGTCCATGAAGAGATCGGTCTAACCTTTGCCAGTGCTTTGCGCGCATTCCTGCGTCAATCTCCGAACATCATACTCGTCGGTGAGATCCGGGATTCTGAAACAGCTGAGATCGCCATTCGGGCCGCCCTGACCGGACATTTGGTTTTTTCAACGATCCATACGAATGATGCTCCGACCACTATTAACCGATTGATCGATATCGGGATAAAACCTTACCTGGTTTCAAGCGCCCTTGTCCTTATTCAGGCACAGCGTTTGGTTAGAAGAATTTGTCCGATGTGTAAAGAAAAAATTAAAGTGAGTGAAAAGCTACTTGAAGATGCCGGTATACCTAAGGGTGCTTTCCCTGATGACATGGTTTATAAAGGGAAAGGCTGCAGTCACTGTCGACAAACGGGGTATAAGGGCAGAGTTGGTCTTTATGAAGTAATGCCGATTTCCTCGGATATGAGACAAATGATATTGAAAGGTACTTCTGCAGACAAGATCGCGGAACAGGCTGCTAAAGAGGGGATGAAGACTCTTCGTGCTGACGGCATAGAGAAAATAAAAGAGGGTATTACAACAATCGAAGAATTGATGCGGGAGACCGCAGCATTTTAAGGATATGTTCTATGATTAATTTAAAGGAGGCGATATGCCTGTAACAATGAAACAACTCTTAGAAGAAATGGTGCAAAGGAATTCGACTGATTTGCATCTGACAACTGGTGCGCCGCCTATGTATCGGATCGATGGTGATTTGGTCCCGACGAATTATGAAATTATGACCCCGGAGTTGATTCAAAATTTAATATATAGTGTATTGAATGATCAACAGAAAAAGAAATTTGAGATGGAATGGGAATTGGACTTCTCTTTCGGAATTGCCGGGTTATCTCGTTTTCGAGGTAATTGTTTTCAACAAAGAGGTAGTGCCGCTGCGGCGATACGTACGATCCCGTTTGAGATCAGAGGATTCAAAGAACTTGGTATCCCGTTAATAGTCCAGGAACTTGCCGCCCGGCCAAAAGGTATGATACTCTGTACTGGACCTACTGGAAGCGGAAAATCAACGACCCTTGCTGCGCTTATTGACAAAGTCGATAGCGAGCGCCGCTGTCATATCGTAACTGTTGAGGACCCTATCGAGTATCTATTCAGACATAAAAAGGCAATAATAAACCAGCGTCAGGTTGGCAGTGATACAAAGTCGTTTGCTAATGCATTAAAATATGTATTGCGTGAAGACCCTGATGTTGTTATGGTTGGCGAGATGCGTGACCCGGAGACTATCGGTACTACATTGACCATTGCCGAGACCGGTCACCTTACACTCGCTACTCTGCATACTAATTCAGCAGCTGAGTCGATCCATCGTATTATCGATGTTTTTCCACCCCACCAACAGGGCCAGGTAAGGTCGCAACTTGCCTTTGTTGTTGAGGGTGTTATCACACAGCAGCTGCTTCCGAAAATTGGCGGCGGCCGGGTCCTTGCAGCTGAAGTCATGATCGCAACACCGGCCATCCGTGCGCTGATCCGTGATGAAAAAGAACACCAGATCTATTCGACGATTCAGGCAGGTTCAAAATATGGTATGCTGACAATGAATCAGTCCCTGTACGATCTCTATGCCAAGCGTACGATAACCCTGGAAACAGCTTTTGATTATACTCCGAACGTTGAAGAATTTGAACATATGGTTGAACAGAAATCAGGGGCTCTAAGATAACGTGGGATGTAATAGTATTCATTCTGTCAATTGTTTGGCGGTTGCGATGAGTAAAATATGCGATTGCGTGACCTTTATAACCTAAGGAGGTGAAATGCCAACTTTTGTCTGGAAAGGTAGAACAGCATCAGGAGCCTCAGCAAACGGCGAAATTGCTGCAGGTTCACAAGCCGACGTTGTAGCTTCACTGCGCCAGAAAAAGATAATCCCCACTTCGATCAAGGTCAAGGAAGAGAAAAAGAAACTTACACTATTTGGTGGTCGGGTTTCACGCCGGGCCTTGGCCGTTTTTACCCGACAATTCTCGACCATGCTCAATGCTGGTCTTCCCTTGCTGACATGTCTTGAGATATTAGGAAAACAGACTGAAAGTCCAGCGTTGCGCAAAGTCTTGCTTGAGGTGAGAGGCGATGTTGAAGGTGGGTTATCACTCGCTGATGCATTACGTCGACAGCCAAAGGTTTTTGATAACCTTTATGTTAATATGGTTGAATCGGGTGAAACAGGTGGTGCATTGGATGTTATTCTAATGCGTCTTGCTACGTATCTTGAGAAAAGCGCCGCACTAATGCGTAAGATAAGAGGTGCGATGATCTATCCGGTCATCATCTCTCTGGTCGCGGTGGGTGCGATCGCCGTGATGTTATTGTTTGTTTTGCCGATTTTCGCACGTATGTTTGAGGGTGTTGGTGCTGAATTACCTGCAATGACACGTCTGGTCATGGCTATATCGTCCTTTGCTCAGGTCTGGGCAATACCGGGAACGATTATTTTCATTGCGGTATTTACTATCCTCCGGAGATGGCACAAGACTGAATCCGGGGCAAAGGCAATGGATCCGATATTCCTGAAGGTCCCTGTTTTTGGTGACCTTACCCGTAAGCAGTCGATCGCTCGTTTTTCAAGGACCCTGTCGACTCTGCTGTCAAGTGGTGTTCCTATTATTGATGCCCTTGAAATAACCGCAAGGAGTTCAGGCAACTGGGTCGTTGAAGATGCAATCTTGCGAGCTCGGACGTCGATAAAGGGCGGCGAAAATATCGCTGATCCATTGACAAAGACCTCTGTTTTTCCACCAATGGTTACTCAAATGATCGCGATTGGTGAAGCATCAGGAGGTTTGGATGAGATGCTTTCCAAAGTCGCTGATTTTTATGATGCTGAAGTCGATCAGGCAGTGGAGAATCTTACCAGTGCTCTTGAGCCTATTATCATGGTCGTTCTGGGTGGTATTGTCGGTTTTCTTGTTATATCAATGTACCTGCCGATTTTCCAGTTAGCAGGAACGATTACAGAATAATAATTATAGGAACGATCGATCTATAGGTTGTGCCGAAATTTCTGAACGCGGATAGTCATACTAAATGGCCATTACTATGTTTTTTTAGTAATCAAGCTTAAGCAATGGTATATTCAACGCTCTTTAGTCGAAGAGCCGGTCTGATTATTCTGCACCCCCTTATCGTCACATTTATTTTATTATCATCCTATCCTGTCATCCATACAGTCCCGACACCTTTTTGGTTCATTATCCTCGCTTCTTTTATTCTGGCTTCGGTTTTTTTCCTGGTTCAAACATGGTTACCTGAGGAGACGCTCAACTACATTATTTTTCTTGCGGATATTCCGTTGATAGGTGCGATGATCCATTATTCAGGCGGGGTCGAGAGTATCTTCCCCCTGCTTTACCTGCTGTTGATCATAGTCGCCTCTTTATATATTTACAGGACCGGAGCTTATACGATCAGTGTTATTTCAGTGGTATTTTTTCTCGGTCTTTTGCTTTATGAGATGAATCAAAGCGATGCTGCCCTGCAGTTTGTTATGTACCGCTTCTATATATTCGGACTTTTATTTCTTTTTACCGGCATATTGAGCGGTGCCTGGTCAGAACGCTACCAAAAACGCGCTGAAGAGGCCACAAGGTTAAGACTTACGACCGAGGAGATCTTGAAAAATCTACCGAGCGGGATAATGACCATCGACAACAGCGGTGCGATCATCTACAGTAATCTCCAGGAGGACACGATACGCTCCAGGGTTCATCTCTACATCACGAAGTTTCTTAAAGCACGTCACGCGAAGCGATCGATCGAGCTGAAAATCGGTAAGCGATATTATGTTCTGTCTTGCGCCCGGATCTATCGTTCTAAAGTCGGTCTTGGCATACTCCAGGACTATACGGCCATCCGAAAGCTCGAGGAAAAGTCACGCGTATCAAAGCAGATAAAGTTGCTGGCTGAACTCGGTGGTTCTTTGGCACATGAAATACGAAATCCTCTGTCATCGATACGAGGGTCGCTTGAGGTAATACGGGATTCTGAAAAATCCACGGATAGTCTTCACTTCATAAACATAGCTTTGAATGAGTCTATTAGGTTGAATGAGATCGTTACTGATTTTCTTAATTTCGCGCAGTTTGTTCCGCTTAAGAAAAACCGTCTGCATATAGGCGAGGTTATTAATGAAGCTTATATTGATGTTCTTTCTCGCGCACAAGCAAGAAAGGTGGTAATAAATCGCGAGGATGATGATTTTGTAGTTCTCGGGGATTTGAACAAGCTGGAAGCAGGATTGTTGAATATCATTAACAATGCCTGTGAAGCAACACCAGAGGGAAAAGCCGTACATATAAAGACATATAAAGAAAAAAAGTCAGGCATTATCGAGATCCAAGATGCTGGTAAAGGTATTTCTAAAAAGGCGCTCGAGAAAATATTCCAACCTTTTTTCACAACCAAAAAGGGTGGTATCGGTCTTGGTTTGGCAATAGCCAAGAACATAATCGAAGCGCACGGTGGTCGTATCGAAGTGAATAGTCAGATAAATAAAGGTACGACATTTAAGGTCGTTCTTCCGCTGGCATAACAGGGAGTAAACACTAGGAACTGCAAACTAGAAAGCGAAAAAATGGAAAAAGAAAGGAATATAAAGCTTGACATCGAATACGACGGTACTGATTTTTGCGGATGGCAGTACCAGCCCGATGAACGGACTGTGCAGGGTGAGATCGAGGAGGTTTTAAAAAAACTACTTTCTGAACAGATAAGGATAACTGGTGCCGGAAGAACTGATCAGGGAGTGCACGCACTCGGCCAGGTCGCTAATTTCCATAGCACATCGACTTTGACCCTTACCAAGATACAAAAGGCTTTGAATTCGTTGACCAAGCCCGATGTTAATATTAAGCAGATCGCTTATGCTGCCGAAGATTTTCACAGCCGCTTTTCGGCGAAATCCAAGATCTATCGATATAATATGATTCTTCAGCCCTCGCCTTTTAAGCTCCGCTATAATTGGTTTGTAAAGTATAAACTTGATTTGAATAGTATGGAGATCGCAAAGAATTTTTTTGTCGGCGAACATGATTTTAAAAATTTATCCACTGAGGTTGACAAGGATAACACTGTCTGTGTCATCAAAAGCATCAGCTTGACAGAGCGAAATTCGCATATTATAATAGATCTGGAAGGTGATCGCTTTATCCGGAAGATGGTGCGTGGCATAGTCGGATTCTTGCATGACGTTGGACGAGGTCATTATCAAGCCGAGCAATCGCAAGATGCCTTGACTGGTGAGATAAAGAACCTTTTCTTCGCACCTCCGCAAGGATTGTTTCTTGTAAAAGTAGAATATTAACCGCGATCATCTGGGGATTAATTTTTAGAGAGGAAAAATGATACTAACAAAGAAAAATATCATATATATTCTCTTCGGGATCGTACTGACGATTTTTGTCGTGGCTATTTATAGCATGGTTTGGCCGCAGCCTTATGATAGCGAGACGAGTGATAAATTAAATCTCAACGATAATGTTAGCAGGCAGCGAGCAAATGCCATTGTGATTGCTGCAAAAAAGGTGACACCCGCAGTCGTATCCATTTCCGTTGTTCAAACCAGAGTAGTCGCCACTTCGCCTTTTTTCTCTCCTTACTCGGATGATAGGTTCAATGATTTTTTCCGCGATTTCTTTCCTGAAAGGTATCACAAACAGCAAGTAAAAAGTCTCGGTACCGGGGTGGTAATATCACCGGATGGTTATATACTGACGAATGAACATGTTATAACTGACGCGACTAAAATAAAGATAACGCTTCCTGATGGAAGACAGCTTGAGGGTAGTGTTGTAGTAGCCGATCGAACTATGGATCTTGCTTTAATGAAAGTCGAAGCCAGCAATTTGCCGTACGTCGAACTCGGTAATTCTGAAGATTTGATGATAGGGGAATGGGTGATCGCTTTTGGTAATCCCTTCGGCTTTTTGCTTGAAGATACGAGCCCCACTGTTACAGTCGGTGTTGTTTCAGCTCTCGGCCGGTCGATAAAGTCAAGCCATGATGAACGGGTTTATAAGAATATGATACAGACTGATGCCGCAATAAATCCGGGAAATTCAGGTGGTCCATTAGTAAATGTCCTGGGACAGGTGATCGGAATTAATAATTTTATCTTCACATCCAGTGGCGGTTCAGAAGGTATTGGTTTTGCCCGCCCGGTAAATTTCGTAAGGAAATTCATTACCGAAGCTAAAAAGCACGGTAAAATCCGACCGGCATGGATAGGCTTGTGGTTACAGGATATTACACCAGATCTCGCTGAAGAAACTGAGATTCAGAAGGCGGGTATCATCGTTACAAACGTCGACGCGAAAAGTCCTGCTGAAAAGGCAGGTATCAAAGGCGGTGACATGATCGTTGAAATCAATGGTCTTCGCATAAGGCGGGTTTCAGACTGGGATAGATTCATCGCTAATGTTTTTGTCGATGAAGAACTGGAGATTGTTCTCTTGCGAAAAGAAAATACCATGGAAAAGACGATATTAGTTGAAGAATTCAAATTTTCTGGTACAAAAAGCAGATTTGGATTATATGTCGAGGATATCAGTTCGCAACTCGCCAAGAAATATGGAATTGGTTATAATGATGGTGTTATCGTTTTGAAAATTGAAGAAAATGGACTTGGTGAACGATTGGGTATTAGGGCAGGAGATGTTATTCTAAAAATAGATGACAAACGCATTCGGAATAAGAATGATTTCAATGATGCGATGAAAAATGACCGCCCTGTTTATTTCATTTTAGACCGGGGCGGTTTGATCATGCAATTATATTTGGGTTCATGATGCATGGAGCAGAGAAATGATCAAACGTTATCAAACAAATGAGATGGCAAGAATTTTCAACGATGAATATAAATTGGGAAAATGGCTTTTTGTCGAGCGCATCGTCGCTGCGGTTGAAGAAAAAACCGGTGTGATACCCCGCGGCCTCAGCAGTAAGCTGGCCAAAATAAGAGTTAAACCAGAGCGGGTCAAAGCTATAGAAAAAGTCACTAACCACGATGTCATTGCTTTCTTAGAAGCAGCCCGGGAAAAGCTCGGAAAGAAAACCGGCAAATGGCTGCATTTTGGACTGACTTCTTACGATCTTGTCGACACCGCTTTCGTTCTAATGATACTCGAAGCGATCGATATTTTACACCGGGATATCAAGAAATTACTTATGATATTGAGAAAGCTATCTACAAAATATAAAAAGACTCCGCAAATGGGTAGGACACATGGTGTGTTTGCTCAGCCGATAACATTTGGCTACAAAGTCGCTTCTTGGTTTGAAGAAGTTCAACGGGCGAGTCGGCGTTTGATCTTATCAAAAAAAGAGATGTCATTTGGTAAGTTGTCAGGTGCGGTCGGTACTTATACGATGTTATCACCAGCGATCGAGAAAAGAGTAATGAAAAGGCTTGGTCTGAATGCAGAGCCCGTATCGACACAAGTTTTGCCGAGAGACAGATTCGCTTTTCTTATGGCAAACCTGGCGCTGTATGCATCTGCTCTTGAGCGCATAACGACTGAGATCAGAAATCTCTCACGTACGGAAATCGGTGAGGTTCTTGAACCATTTACCCGCGGACAAAAGGGGTCTTCTGCAATGCCGCATAAAAAGAATCCGATCACCTGTGAGAGAATCAGCGGTTTAGCGCGAGTCTTACGGAGTTATCTCATACCAGCATACGAGAACATCACGCTCTGGCATGAGCGGGACATCACTAATTCTTCGGTCGAACGTATTATCTTCCCTGATGCATTTCATTTGGCACATTATCTCACCAAGAAAACACATTGGGTCATAGATAATATAAATGTCTACCCCGAACGCATGCTCGAGAATATCGAGGCGAGTTATGGTGTTTATGCCTCACAAAATCTCATGAACAGGCTTGTGCAGAAAGGCCTGAGCAGGGGGGAGGCATACAAAATTGTACAGAGTTTGTCTTTTAAAGCAGTAAAGGTGAAAGAAAATCTAAGAACTGTAGTCCTTAAGCACAAAAAAGTATGTCAAATACTGAGCAAAAAAGATATCGATAAGATATTTGATTTAAAGTGGTTCTTAAGGAACATATATTGACTTCGAACGGAAAATAACTATAATTGCGCATGGATATCTTTAAAAAATGTGATTTCACTGTAAACGAAGTAAGGAAGGCACAAGAATACGGGATTTATCCTTTCTTTACCCCTATTGAATCAGCCCAGGATCACCGTGTAACGATCAGAGGGAAAGAATATATCATGATCGGTTCTAATGGGTATCTTGGTTTGGCCGCGGATCCTCGCATGAAAGAAGCCGCGATCAATGCCATAAAGAAATACGGCTCGACGTGCTCTGGATCGAGGTTTTTAAACGGCACACTCGATATCCATGTAAAGCTTGAAAAGGATCTTGCTCGCTTTTATGAGAAAGAAGGAGCGATCGTTTTCTCGACCGGTTTTCAAACGAATTTGGGCATTATTTCCTCGCTTGGCGGCAAGGATGATATTTTGGTTATCGATCGTCAAGATCATGCATCGATCATCGATGGCTGCCGGCTGTCCTTTTCTGCTGTCAAAAAATACCTCCATAATGATATGAAAGACCTGGAGCGGATATTGAAGACCTTGCCTGATGATCGTGGAAAATTGATCATTGTTGATGGTGTTTTCAGCATGGAAGGAGACCTTGCTAATCTCCCAAAGATCGTGCAGTTAAAGGAGAAGTATAATGCCCGTCTGCTTGTCGACGATGCACACGGCGTCGGAGTCCACGGGGACAAAGGTCGGGGAACATGTGAACACTTCGGTGTCCTCGATAAGGTTGATATTCTTATGGGCACATTCAGCAAAGCATTTGCTTCGCTCGGAGGTTTTGTCGTGGGTGACAAGGATGTCATAACCCATATCAAACACCGTGCCAGAGCATTGATATTCTCAGCCAGCATGATTCCCGCTTCAGTCGCCAGTGCTCAAAAGGCACTTGATATTATCAAGAGCGAACCCCAGCGCCGTGAAAGATTATGGGTGATAACGGAACGTATGCTAAAAGGTTTTAAAGATATAGGTTTGGATATCGGCGAGAGTGAGACACCGGTGATCCCGGTTATTATCGGCGAGGATAATAATTGTTTTGCTTTCTGGAAAGCGCTGTTGGAAAACGGCATTTTTGCCAACCCGGTTATTTCGCCCGCAACACCCCCGGGACGAGCGCTGATCAGGACCAGCTATATGTCGACACATACTGATGAAGACATCGACACTATTCTACAGGTATTTGCCCAGTGTGCAAAGGAATTTGGATTGGTCAAGAAATGATAGAAGTAATTCCGGTAAAGACAGATAGGGAATTAAAGGATTTCATAAATTTCCCCTATAAATTGTATAAGAAAAATCGCTATTGGGTCCCTCCACTCAAGCGTGAAGTCCGCAATCTTCTGGACAAAGTAAAGAATCCATTCTGGTCTCATGCGGAGAAGGAATTGTTTCTTGTCTATCGAGAGAAGCAGTTATCCGGGCGAATTTGTGCGATCATCGACTATAATTTCATGGAATTCTGGGATGAAAAGACCGCATATTTCGGATTCTTCGAGTGTGATGATGACGAGGAGGCTGCAAAGGCTCTTTTTGAGAGTGTCAAAGAGTATCTCAGTGATAAGGGGATTACAAAGTACATTGGCCCCATGAATCCATCGACAAATGATGAGTGTGGTGTTCTAATAGAAGGATTTTACACACCGCCTTATATTATGATGACGCATAACTACGAATACTATGATGGTCTTATCCAGAAGTGCGGGTTAAAAAAGGCAAAAGATCTTCTTGCCTATTACTATGATATAAAGGACGCTCCTTTTGAATATCTTGAAAGGATCTGTTCAATAGTGCGCCGACGGGTGCATGATATCAAGATCAGAGCCGTCAATCTTGCGGATTTTAAGAATGAGGTTCAAAAGATAAAAGAGATTTATAATGACGCCTGGAGTCGGAATTGGGGGTTTGTTCCGATGACCGATGAAGAGATCAATGTTTTTGCTCAGAACTTAAAATCCCTTGTTGTGCCGGAATTGATCCCGATAATAGAGATAGATGATGTTCCGGTCGCTGTTTCTCTTGCTGTACCCAACTACAATGCTGTCCTGAGCAAGCTGAACGGACGTCTAGGACCTATCGAGATGTTAAAGTTCCTTTACTATAAAAATAAGATAAAGGAAGCCCGCATGATGATAATGGGTGTGAGAAAGCAATACCGGAAAATGGGTTTGGAATCATTACTTTTTCTTGAATCATTCCGGGCTGGCCAGCAACTTGGTTACACGGGCGGCGAGTTGTCGTGGATCCTCGAGGATAACCATCCAACAAACAATGCCATAACAAAAATGGGTGGTAAGGTCCACAAGAGATACCGCATATATGAGGGGATAGTATAGATTCTGCAGGTTTAGATGCTGGATCAAGATTCTAGTTTTCATACCCAAATCCATTCATCATAAATAGAAGGAGAATTAGGATGGCAAAATATAAGATCGCATGGTTACCTGGAGATGGTATAGGCAAAGATGTTCTTGATGCTACAAGAATAGTATTGGATAAAATAGGCCTTGATGCTGAATATATCCATGGTGACGTGGGCTGGGAATTCTGGTGCAAAGAGGGTGAACCCTTACCTGAACGAACTGTCGAGTTGATGAAAAATACTGACTGTGCGATGTTCGGAGCCATTACTTCAAAACCAAAAACGATCGCGGATACAGAGCTTGAACCACAACTGAGAGGTAAGGGATTTGTTTACCGAAGTCCGATCGTACGTATGCGTCAGATGTTTGATCTGTATATTTGTAAACGTCCGTGCAAGGCGTATAAGGGCAATCCGCTGAACTATAAGGAAGGCATTGATTTTGTT
>Ga0307444_1000510_pt1 | contig 18582 bp, 19 predicted proteins | sample SalMarSW160340MG_FD_202145 | JGI IMG/M metagenome (GOLD analysis project Ga0307444, IMG submission 202145) | Salt marsh sediment microbial communities from the Plum Island Ecosystem LTER, Massachusetts, United States - SW1603-40 | ecosystem: Environmental > Aquatic > Marine > Intertidal zone >...
AATTTTATTGTTATATTTTTTCTCGATATAAGACATTCCTATAGATAAGATAAACTTTCAATATATAACAATTTTTATCAAATGTTTCAATCTAGATGACTTTCAAAGATAAAAAAAAATTAAAAAAAATAATAAAAAAATTCTGTATAAGCTAGTTCTAAACTGATTAAACTAATTTCATTCTAATTTGCTTAGATCGGGATCGTAATGTGACTTCAGTTACTTTGGCCACTTCTGAGACTTCTGCTTGTGTTTTTCGGCAGTTACTTGATTTGGCCGCCATATAAATTACACTTGCTGCTAAGCCCTTTGGGTCTTTCCCTGTTCTTAATAGTCCGTTTTTTGAAGCATCTGCGAGCATGTCTATTGCTTTTTTCTGTACTTCCATCGGTAAACCTAAATCGTTTCCAAATCGAAATACTAACTGCTCTGCCGTGATTGGTTTATATCGTAAATTTAACTCGGGTAATACTTCCTTTACAATCATCCCTAAGCTTCTGTGGACGGTTCTTCGTGGAGTCATTGATGCGTCGCACACTTCTTCCAGTAAACGTGGAAACTCATGAACTCTGATTGCAGCATAAAGTGAAGCCGCAATAAAACCATCGATTGATCGACCCATAGTTAATTTCTTCCGAGCTACAACGCTATAAATTTTCCAGGCAGTTTCTTTAATATATTCTGGAATATTTAGCTTCGATGTAAGCATCTTTAATTTTGGTTTTGCTTCCCAAAAGTTTCTTTCTATACTGGAAATTAAGGAATTCTGAATTTTAGAGAGTCGAGAGAATAGAGTCTTTCCTTTTGCGTTAATTAATCGACCCTTTGAATCAATCTTGGAATTTGGTAACATAGTTCTAGGTCCAAATTCTCGCCATCGAGGTTCGGTTCGTCTTCGTTTGTTAACTTCCTCTACGGTGTATGCTCTCCTTTCATTCCCAACCATATTTCTACTCTGAATCATTCCACAGTTTAAACAGACAATATCGCCATCTTTTGACTCGATAGCAGGATCTGCACAGCAATCTCCAACCGGGCTTTCCTCATGTGAACTAACTTTCGCTGATCTTAGGCGGTCTCTGTATGACATATATTTTCACTTTTTTCGTTACAAATTTGTTTACTAATGATTATTCAATATTATAAACGTAAATTTTCGCACTTATTTATGATCCTTTTGATTTATAAGTTTTTTGAGAATATTACTACAAATAATCTTATTAATATTATATTAATGTAAGTAATGTAACGCCACTATTTAAAAATGTTTTTGTCTGAGGTTGTGATATGTCCCAGAACATAATTTTCACGAGGTTTGCGGGCATATAATGGGAAAAAGTCAGATTATTTTTCATAAGTTTATGTTTTAGGATTTTGCTGTTGCGCAATTATTAGAGATCTCTTATATGATATTATCACAAATTAGACTATTGGATAATTTTATCGCCTACTTGTATGGATTAATCACCAAATTCTCTACAAATTTATTCCTCAATTTTATTAAAAAATAGTAATTTTCTTGCTATTTTATGGAAAGCTATCTCTATATTATAGCCAGTTAAAGCAGAGATTTCAATGTATTCAAGGTCTAAAGAGTATGAGAGCCTGATCGCATCAATCTCACTTACAATTCTTTTTTTAGCTAAATCATTCTTATTACCAATAAGATAACCCTTTAGTGCTATATTATTTTTCATGTAATTTTTTATATCTTGATACCATTTTGGAACATTAGCAAAAGACATTGGATTCGTTAAATCAAAAATTAATAGTAGGATGCTCGCGCCCTCATAAAATTTCTTTCTTATGCGTTCAAATTTGGTTTGACCTCCAATATCCCACAATACTAATTCTACAATCTTATTATCAACATCAAAGATTTTTTGGGTAATGTTTAGACCCATCGTTGGAATGTATGCCCTAAGAAATACATTATCAGTAAATCTTAGAATTATAGATGTCTTGCCTACCTTCGGGTCTCCTAGGACTACAACTTTAAATTTACTTTTTTCTCCCTGATTATCATCAAAGATTTTTCGAGATGGTTCTTCTTTTTTTGGTACATACTGGCTTTTAGAAGATAAATATTCTGTTAAATTGCATAAAATCATATGCAACTTCACAATTTCTTCGTATATTAATTCGTCTAAAGTCTCATTTTTCTCTAGGGTGAGCATAGTGCTAATAGTTTCACTAAAATATGAATCGATATAACTCATATATCGGTAATATATCTGATCATTTTCTTCAGCAAATAAAAAGACTATCGCAGACTTTGAAATTCCTTCTCTATTAGTAGGATCTTCTCTTTTAAAATATTTAATTAGAACTTTTATTTTTAAAGGTGAAATAGGAAAAATTAAGAGAACTTCCGGAATGAAAGTTGGATCCCCAGCTATAATCGAAATACACTCCTCAACGATATCTCTTCGGTATTTTTCTGGTAGATTATAAGGATACCAAAATTTAATCTTTGGAGTATTTTTATCTATATCAAGATAAATGATTGCGTTTGTAGAATCCATTTCAATCGACAATTCTTATATACAATTACTAATTCACTGATTTAAATTATATGTTTATTAACGGAAGAATTTGTGGCCCATTAGGCAAAATAAGTATGTGTGCGTCTCTTCCATGTTTAATTATAGCATTTTTTATTGCATTTTCTATAGTGTCAGCATATTTTAAACCAATATTTCCGATTTCTTCCTCTTTCATACTAGACACAAGATATATTTCTGACTTCATTAATATTCGGGTTAATACTTGAATTTCCCATTGATCAGGTACAATTATTTCTTTTTTTAGAATTTTGCTATAGATTTCTTCTGGATGTTTTTTAGAAAAGATTAATTCTTTAAACTTATCCTGTCCTACGCCAACTCCTTCGCTGCACTCATTTACAGAAATTATAGTACCTCCTCGCTTTACACCCATTTCTCCTATTGCCATACTTTTTACAGCTTGATACAGGTTGAGATCTAAAGGATAACCTCCATTCCCGCAAACCACGATATCGAACGGTTCTTGAATTTCTTTGAAAACAAGTTTGTTTTGATAATCTATTAATTTTTTATGAACCTGTTCTAAATCACCAGCAGCTAATTGGGTGATTTCATGATTTTTATTAATACATACATTAATAGTGAAATCTACACCTACTATTTTTGCATGTATAGATGAATGTTCAGGTAGAGGATTATTTTCATAGATTCCAAATCGAGCATAAGGAGAAGCTATATTTTCAGCGGAGTGATTTGCTAGTATAGTTTCAGTACCTGCTAAACCAGGAATAATGGATTTATATCCCCCTGAAAAACCGAAGAAAAAGTGAGGTTCAACATATCCAGTTAAAATTTTTAGATCGCTTTCATAATAGTACCTATTGATATAAATAGGATCCTGATGATCGCTATTATATACTGATACGAGAGATTTCTTATCGGCTGCAATATGGCTAATAATTTTAACATCACTTATTGAAAAAACACCTAAAATTCTATTTAGTTCCTCTTTACGGGATGGACGATGCAATCCCGTAGCAATTAAAACTGTTATATATTTTTCTTTAATCCCGTAATCATTTAATTCTTTCAAAAGTCCCTCTAGAATCAGATGTGTTGGAACTGGTCGCGTTGCATCTGAAACGACAATACATACAGATTCGATTTTTTTTCCATTTTTTATTATAGCCTTTAAGGAGAGATTTCCCACAGGATTTTTAATAGCATCCCTGATAGCTTTAATTGGATTTTTAATTGGAAACTGCTCTACAGGTTCAATAATCTTCGTGTTCCAATTAGGATCAATCTCTAATTCAATTCCATTTTTTCCGTAGTCTAATTTCATTAATACTAAGCGTAAGTTTATATTTTAAATATCTATTACAAAATGCGTAATCTTTTTGTATTCATTTCTATAAATTTTATAAAGTGTTAAATGTGGTACCTCTAAAACCCCAACTTTTTAGGGTATGCTCCGTTTCGTTAATCATATTATCGATAAACACTTTTATTGGTAAAATTTCTTTTATATGACCAATTGCCATTGACGCTATTGGAGAATCTTTTAATTCCAAATGGAATATCTTTTTATAATATTTTTCATCGAATATATCTTGATTTAATATCTGTTGTTTCCAATTTTCTGAAGCAGGACTCTCTAATGTAGCGATAATTGAACTTCCTAAGCACACAGCATCTGCTCCCATAGCTAATGCTCCAAGAAAGCCCCTAGCATCTCCTATACCTCCAGCAGCAATAATCGGTAGATTGAGCAACCTTCGAGCCATCGTAATATTTACAAGTGTCGTATTTTGAGTTGGATTCTTAAAACCTGTACCCTCTAGACCAACAAGTGTAATAGCGTCAGCTCCTATCTTTTGAGCGGCTATTGCGTGTTTTATAGTAACACACTTATGAAACCAGTAACAACCTGCGTCTTTTATTTTATTTCCTAATCCTGGAGCTTGGTATGCAGAAGTAGTAAATATATTTACTCCCATATCAATTGCTAAATTTAAGAAATCATCATAGGATTCTTCAGTTCTTCCCCTCCGCTTTTTTAGGAGATATGGTGGTGTAATAGTGAAATTAACTCCAAAAGGTTTATCCGTCAATTTCATCATATTTTCAATTTCGCTTTGGAAGGATTCGATTTTAGGATAATTAATAGCAGTAATAATACCTAATCCTCCAGCGTTAGAAAAAGCACTTGCAAATTCTGCTCTCCCTATTGCTGCAAAGGCACCCATTATTAATGGGAATTTCACACCTGTCATTTGGGTTATCAATGTTTCCCATTTCATAAATTATTAAACTCCTTTCTAAAAGTATTTTTTAATTAGGAGGTAAAACACAAATTTTTATTTTTTTTAGTAATTTACCTTTATTACAATTAGTATAATTAACCAAAAAAGATTTTTTAAATATTTGAACCGTTCATTTAAATTAATGACGGGATGATAAAATTTAACAATATGTGGTACAATTGCCTAGGACACTAATAGATTTTTGGGTTTTAACAGACAATGGAATTGTATTATACTCAAAAGTATCAGATCAAAAGCTAAATCCACAACTCTTTGGTGCTCTGATGAGTGCTTTAAATAAATTCGCTGAAAAGTTGACAGACGGCGGAATTTCGAATTTTGAAATGTCTGACCTTCGCTTCGTGGTAATAAAGCGAAGAACATTTCTTTTCATAGGAAGTTCTTCAAATAAAACCAAAGAAAAGAAAGTAATTGATGATCTTTTGGTAATCTCTGACCAATTTTTTGAATTATATACTGAAACTTTAATAAATTGGGATAATAATGTAGAGATTTTTTCTGATTTTGGGGATTATATTGAGCAATTTTTAGAGAAATAGCATCCCGTAAAGTTAAATTAAATTATTAAAACATAATTGACTATTATTGAAAATAACCGTAAAAAATTTAAGAATGAAATTATATAAGAATAATGAAACAATAAAATTGGTTAACAATCTAATGGACGATAAGAATAAAAGTATTGAAAAAGAACCAAAAAAGGCTCACTTTATAAAAGATTACGAGGATGTTCTAAATAGTAATAAATTACGCTTATTTCCTTCCAGTGATTATAACAAACAATTAAAAAATTTGAATAATCCTAGGTTCTTAGGATCTTATCACCTTAAAGAAGAAAACACTCCTAGATATACTACATTTAAAACACTCATGAAGGGAGATCTAGAGGTAAAATACGCAAAAGCTTTAAGGAGCACTTTGATTAACCCCGTGACTATCGCTCTCATCATTATCGCATTATTATTCAACATTTTGTGGTTCTTTTTAATCTAACTTTAAAATTGGAAATAGAGGGCTTTAACGCATTTTTTTCTATTAATGAACATTATCATTTAGAAAATATGTACCTTCCAAATAAATTTTAAAGAGATAAGATGTTTTATTACATATACTTTTTAATTACTCCTTAAAATTAACGAGGTATACACTTTGATCTACGATGTAATTATTATAGGTGGTGGGGTAACTGGTTGTTGCATCGCACGAAATCTTTCAAAATACGATCTAAAGATAGCTTTACTGGAAAAAGAAGCCGATATATCATCAGGTACTACTAAAGCAAATTCTGGTGTTATTCACGCAGGTTTTGCTTCCCCAAGAGAATATCTAAAGCGAGATTTATGCATTCAAGGAAACAAATTATATACTCAAGCTTTTGAAGAATTGAATTTTCCTTTTCAGAGAATTGGTTCATTTGTAATCGCCTTAGAAGACAACCAAATTAAAAACTTAGAAGAACAGAGGAGACAAGGTACCCAAGATGGGGTTCCGGGATTAGAAGTAATCTTAGACAAGGAAAAAATAAAATATATGGAACCAAATATAACTAACGATGTTGTAGGTGTGTTACACGCCCCAACTGCTGGAATTGTAAGCCCCTATGAAATGACTTTCGCGTTAGCTGAGAATGCTGCTACGAATGGCGTAAAATTCTTTCGAAATCAAAAAGTAAAAAGAATAAAACACCAGAATTACACTTTCGTAATTAAAACTAAGGATAAAGAATATAAAGCAAGTAATGTAATTAACGCAGCGGGAGTTTATGGGGAGAAGATATCAAAAATGGTTGGTTTAGACTATTTCAATATCATGCCAAGAAAAGGCGAATATATTCTCTTTGATAGAAACGCTATGCATTTAAATAAAATATTATTTCCAACACCAACAAAGATCTCTAAAGGTATTTTAGTTTGTCCAACCGTAAGTGGAAATACTTTTGTTGGACCTAACGCGCAAAATATTAGCGATAAGAAAGATATATCAACAACAGAAGCTGGTCTAAAAGAAATTTTAGAAGGTGGAAGAACTTTGGTACCAAATCTACCTTTGAGAGCTTCTATTAGGAATTTTGCAGGTTTAAGGGCAGTTCCAGATTCATACGATTTTATTATTGATAACACAGATGTTTATGGATTTATTAATGTAGTTGGTATTTTATCTCCTGGATTAACTTCATGTTATGCAATTGCAGAGCGAGTTACTGAATTTTTAGAACTGCTAGGTGCAAATATGACGGTTAAAGAGGATTATAATCCGATTCGAGCGAAACCAGAGCGATTCAAAAATCTCAGTAAAGTAGAATTAGATAATAAAATAAAAGAAGATCCTGCTTGGGGAAGAATTATCTGTCGATGTGAGACGATTCCAGAAAAAGAAATATTAAACGCTATCCGTTCTCCCGTTGGAGCGACAACATTAGATGGGATAAAATTTAGATGCCGACCTGGAATGGGAAGATGTCAGGGGGGTTTTTGTAAACCAAGACTAATAGAGATTCTTTCAAGAGAATTGAATATTCCCTATGAAGATGTAGTGAAAATGGGCGAAGAAACTAATTTACTTGTAGCGAAAACAAAAGAAATTGTTCTTCGAAGTATAGAAGGAGGTAAAAAAGAGTGAAAAAATACAAATCTGATGTAGTTGTTATTGGTGCCGGAGCTGCTGGATTAGCAGCAGCTATTGAAGTAAAAAAGGCTAATCTTGGAGTTTTAATCATTGAAAGGGATAAAGAATTAGGTGGGATAACATTACAATGCATTCACAATGGATTTGGATTAAAAGAATTTGAAGAAGAATTAACTGGCCCTGAATATGCTCAAAGATTCATAAACCAAGTATTAGAATTAAAAATCCCCTTTTTATTGGATTCTATGGTAATCGAAATTACAAAAGAAAAATTCGTCTATGCTGTTAATAGAAACGAAGGTCTAATTGAAGTAGAAGCAAAAGCGATTATTTTAGCTATGGGTTGCCGCGAAAGAACTAGAGGCGCTATAAATATACCTGGTTTTCGCCCTGCAGGCATCTATACAGCCGGACAAGCTCAAAGATTCGTTAATATTGAAGGGTATCTACCGGGAAATACCTATGTAATCCTTGGAAGTGGAGATATTGGAATGATAATGGCTCGTAGATTAACATGGGAGGGCTGTAAAGTAAAGGCTGTTGTTGAAATACAACCATATGTTAGCGGTTTACTTCGAAATCAAGTCCAATGTTTGGAAGATTACGATATCCCCCTTATCACTAATTATACAGTTACTAAAATTCATGGTAGAGAAAGAATAAAAGGAGTAACCATCTCTAAAGTAGGTAGAAATTTTGATCGGATAATCGGTTCAGATCAATTTATTGAGTGCGACACGCTTCTATTATCTGTAGGATTAATTCCTGAAAACGAACTAACACTAGAAGCTGGAGCGGAATTATCGCAAAATGGAGGTCCGCTTGTTGACGAAAATTTAGAGACTACTATAGATGGAATATTTGCTTGTGGGAATGTTTTACAAGTTCACGATTTAGTGGATATGGTTACTGTTGAAGCTAAAAGAGCTGGTAAGAACGCAGTAGAATATATTAATACGAGATACGGTAAAGAACTGAAGAAGGAAAAAACATTTAAGTGCATCTCTGGGGAAAATGTAAATTATGTAAAGCCAGATGTAATAAATAAAGATGAACTATCAAAAAATATCTATTTTACTTTTAGAGTTAAATATCCAGATAGAAGAGTAGTGATACAATTGAAAGACGAAAATAATAATATAATTTATAGTAAAAAAAAGATATATGTAATCCCGAGTGAGATGATTGAATTGGATTTAAACTTGGAAGAAATAAAAGTGAATCCAGATAGTAAATCTATAACAATAGAAGTTATTCCTCGACTAGAAGTATTAATAGAGGAGGACTAATTATCGGAGGAGGAGAGAGAAATGAGTGAAAGCAGTGTGAGCGTAGTAAAAGTAATAAGGTGCATAGTGTGTCCTACCGGTTGCCAAATACAAGCAGTTTCAAAGGGTTCTGATATAGTATTTGAAGGATATACCTGTAAAAGAGGATTGGAATACGCAGAACAGGAATTTTATGAACCCAAAAGGATCCTTACAACTACCATTAGAGTTGAAAGTGGACTTTTACCTTTGATTCCTGTGAGATCTGATAAACCAATTCTTAAAGATAAATTGGATGAGGCTTTAATAGAGATTGCGAAAACCCAAGTAAGTGCCCCAATTGAAATGGGTGATATTTTAATAGAAAACATCCTTGGATTAGAATTAAATATAATAGCTAGTCGAAACTTGGCTAAAAATTAAATATTCTAACTATCTTTTATGATCTCTATGGTTATAAAGGAGTTTACATGGCAGACATAATTCATGGTTATCAGTCAAAGAGAGGAGAATATTGTAAACGGAGATAGTATTTACGGGCTAATATTGTCTAACAAAATTATAGCATTCCAATCTTCAATAACCTCCTTGGAAGTCATCTCTTCTATTACCAAACTCCCATCAGAACTGGTTAAAACCGTAAGTGTTTTTTTGCCTTCTTCATCGCAAAAACCTCCTAACATCTTGTGTAAAAACACTTTTCCATTGAGAACTGCGAAGCCTACGATAAATATTCTGTCGCCACTTTCAAAAAATTCGACTAGTTTGTCATAATCGTTTTTGCAATATATTTTATGAAACCAAGATCTTCGTCCCATTTTTTCATGTGCCCTGATAAATTCGTATTTTATTACTAAACTTAAAGTTAAACTATTTAAAGGAAAATTAAAAATCTCAAACTTTTTTTTTTCTGCATTTCCTAAAAGGCTCAATTTTTTGGTTTACTAATCTTTTAAAGTATTTGGGCGTTATGTTAAATGTCTGTTTGTTGTTGCATTTGATCTGGACTTGTTTCGTGTTATTTTCGTAGTTAGAGAGGAGCGAGTACTTGAGAGTCTGGAGCATTTTGAGAAATTCTTGTTCAGCGGCTTCTTTTCGTTTTTTATTAGGATTTTTTTTTGCACATATTGTACACCAACGTCCTTGGTACATAGCCCCTGGAGTAGTATCCCATTCATGTTCGTATTCGCAGCTGATTTTTATCGGTTTGAATCGACACACAATCTTATGTAAATGTTCATCATTTGAAAAATTCTAAGTCTCGCTGATCTCTTTAATACTAGGTTCAACAAATCAAAAAAGGGAAATGTCAAACTCTTTTCTGATTTGAATCTAAAAAATCCGATATTATGATTTATTAATAAATTCTATATAAATTAGCAATTCTTTTTTAATTTAGAGTTAAATTCTTAAATATTAAGTTATGTGAAAATTTTATGAGCTTTAGAATTGAAAGTAAGGAAAAATTTGTAAAACTTTGGACTACCATTTACAATACCGAAGTTAAGCCTGACTGGTCACATATTCTCCCATACTATGATGATAATATTTATTTTCGTGATACTATTCAAGAAATCCGGGGTATGAAAGAATTTAAACCAATGACCGAACGATTAACTGAGCGATCTCAAGATTTGAAAATGAAAATTGTCCACATTCTGTTTGAAGGAAATATAATTTTCTTTGAATGGGAAATGTCATTAAGTTTTAAGAGGTATCCTAACTCGATGTTATTCGGAGCAAGCAGAATAACTTTAAATGAAGATGGTAAAATCATTGAACAAAGGGATTACTACGATCTCTGGGGCGATATTTTCGATAACATACCATTTCTTGCAAATAGATATCGGAAGTTTATGAAGAAAAGATTCGGGTGATTCGCGTGAACAAATATTGGAAACAATATATAAATTGGGGATATATATCCCAAATGCGGGCAATGCGGAGGAATAAAAAAGCAGAGATTAAAGAATGTGATGACGACTTTAAGGAGAGATTAGTAGTTATCACGGGCGCAACTTCTGGAATTGGTTATTGTACTGCAAGAAAATATGCTTTACATAGAGCTAATCTTTTACTGATAAATCGAAATGAAGAAAAATCAATTTCCGTTTGCAAGGAAATTCGTCAAGATTTTGATGTAGAATGTGAATATAAAATTGCGGATTTTACCCGCATTTCTGACTTACAGAAACTAGGGTATGAACTTTTAGATTCGGATATAAGAATTGATGTATTAATCCATAACGCCGGTGTTTATTCTACAAAAAAGGTGTTTACTGAAGATAATTTTGAACTTTGCTTTCAAGTAGATTATCTTGGGTCATTTATTCTGAATTATATATTAAAGGATAAACTAAAAGCTCAAGATAATACAAGAATTATATTTGTAAATTCAGAAGGTCACCGCTTTGCTATTCTTGGATTGAGGTTAGATGATCTTGAGTGGGAGAAGCATCACTATTCCGGTTTGCGTAGTTACGGGAAAGCAAAAACAGCTCAACTTCTTTCAATGATTTCATTTGACGATTATTTCAAAGATAGCGGATTATCAATAAATGCAATGCATCCTGGGAGTGTAAAAACAAACATGGGACAAAACAACGGCCCAATTTATCGATTTTTTAAACATCTTTTTATTGATCGAGCGGCAAAATCACCTGAGATATCCGCTAAAGCTTTATACTATCTCGGTGTGTCAAAGGAAATTAATGGAGTGAGCGGTAAATTTTTCCGCCTTACGTCAGAAGAAAAACCTGCACCTCCTGCATTGGATAGGGAGGTCGCAAAAGAGCTCTGGAGTTTAAGTATCAAATTAGGTGGTCTTGAATGAATGAACCAGATAAAAAAATTATTATAGTCGGGGCAGGCATGGCAGGTTTAACCGCTGCTGCCTATTTGTCTAGGGCAAAGTATGATGTCCTTTTAATTGAAAAAAATAAAGAAATTGGAGGTTTAGTTAATACAATTGAAAGAGATGGGTTTTTCTTCGATACAGCTGCAAGATCGATTGAAAATTCTGGTATTGTTAGACCTTTTTTAAATGATCTAGGAATTAAACTGGAGATTATTAACAGTCCTATCTCTGTTGGGATTGAAAGCGATGTTATTAATATCCGTTCGGAAGAAAGTTTGGATGACTATAAGAACTTGCTAGAAAAATTGTATCCTGAAAAGATAGAAGATATCCACAGAATTGTTTCATTTATGGAAAAAATAATGAAAGATATGGCCGTTTTATATGGGATTGACAACCCCCTTTTAAAAGATCTCAAGAAAGATAGAAAATTTCTATTTAAAGAACTACTTCCATATTTGGGAAAATTCTTGTTAACTGTCCGGCGTATGAATCGTCTAGATGAACCCGTTGAAGAATTTTTGGAAAAAATGTCGTCATACCGACCTCTTACTGATATAATTGACCAACATTTTTTTAAAAATACTCCTACATCTTTTGCTATGGGCTATTTTTACGTTTATCTTGACTACATTTACCCAAAGGGTGGTACAGGTCAAATACCTAGAGCTATTGAACAAAAGATTATCGAATGGGGAGGGAAAATCCAAACTGAAACAGAAATCTCCAAAATTATTCCTTCAATGAATCAAATAATCGATATCAATGGCAATTTATATCCGTATGATTATCTCATTTGGTGCGCAGATCTAAAGACGTTATACAAGAGACTTAATACAGACAATTTGGATGATAAAATTTCTCGTAAAATTAAAGATCAAAAAGAAAAATTTATTTCCCATCGTGGTGGAGATTCGGTATTTAGTTTGTTCATCGGAGTTGATGAACCATTAGAAAAATATAAATCTATTTCACACGGACACTTCTTTTACACTCCATCTAAAAAAGGTCTTGGAGAACTTAATCGTTCGATACTAAAATCATTTATCGAAAATTTTGAAAATACGCCAAAAGAAGAAATTCTACACTGGTTAGATAAGTTTTGCAAATTGAATACTTACGAAATTTCAATTCCTGTGCTTCGAGATCCTTCTCTAGCTCCAAAAGGAAAAACTGGCTTGATAATTAGCATGCTTTTCGAATTTGATTTATTTAAAAAGGTCCAGGAAGCTTCTTGGTACGAGGAATTTAAAACAGAGGTTGAAAACCGTATTTTAGAGACTCTTTCGAGTTCCATCTACCCGAAAATCGAGGAAAAAATTCTCTTCCGTTTCTCTTTAACCCCTTTATCAATTTTAAATAGGGTAGGTAGCTCTGAAGGAGCAATTGTGGGTTGGTCATATGAAAAACCAGTTCCTGTAGTAAATAGACTTCTTAAGATATATAGTTCTGTTAAAACACCAATTCCAAAAGTATTGCAGGGAGGTCAATGGGCTTATAGTCCTGCTGGAATTCCCATCGCAATTCTTACCGGCTTGCTTGCTGCCCAAAAAATTATGAAAAATAAAATTTAATTAACAAATTATTTCTATTTTGGAAGGTATTAAAAAATATGAAAATTTTAGATGATGAAAAATTTATCAGAAATGTGGAAAGCTTAATTGATCCAAAGGAAGTTAGCTTTTTGTATTTCTTCCAAACATTCAAACGGCTTTTGCCTCGCTCCCTTTTTAAAAAGCTTTTAATTAAGACTTCAAAAAAGACTCCCTACATGGGTTTTGTAATTGAACCTTATAGTCTGTTTTTATTCTTTAAGCTTAAAAATATCGAAAAAGCAAAATCATTACTGCCGGAACGCTATGAGTTGAAAAAGACCAGAATTTTTTCTGATGAAGAACCAGAACACTATTTGGGAATGGGAGTTTTCAATACCCGGGCAAGTACTTTTTGGGGTTCTAGGCTAGAATCATATCTCGTTGCGGAAGATAAAGAAACCGGGCATATATCCTGGATTTTTATCGATATTCTGAGCAATACAATAATTTATATCCCTTCATTAGGAGTTACAGATAGAAACTGTAAAAACGCTATATATACGACTAGCTCAAAGGGAGATCTACTACTGGATTTCAAAGAAGACACAACTAACCGACAGATAATTTTAACGGGTAATATTACCAATGGAAAAATACGCAGCCTTGATCAACCCCTTTGGGTAATAGGAAATACATCTATCGGTCACATTAAAAAATTTTCAGATAATAGCTATGATCCATTTGCCGTAATATTTGATCCCGCTGAAGTTGAAAAAGCTTTAGAAATTCCTATTGAGGATATTCACTTAAAGTTTAATACACTTTTCCCAGATTTAGCAGAGCCGGAACTATGCAAGGTATTATGTTTCCCCTTCGCTCAGCACTATATTGCCGACAGTCCCGGCCGTCGCACCTATATCAAAGATATCAATGACATGATCGAGAATTATAACAAAATTGCGGATATGAAAGAAATAAAAACTTTTTCAACAAGAAATATAAAGATAATGTTTTTAATGGGAATATCTTTATTTATGGTAATCATTATTTCCCTACTTATTTTATTGATAATTAATCTATGAAGATGGATTTGAAAAAAAAAACCAAGGTTTATGTAAATGGCACATGAAGAATACAGGAATTTTTCAAAAAAGACAGAATCTCTTGTAAAGCCTAAAGATGTGACTGCCATTAGCTTTTTGAGCAGTTTCAGTAAATCTCTTCCTAAAAAAACACAACATAAATTTACGCAGAGCGGCAAGAAAAGAATTCCTTATATGGGATTCATAGTAGATCCCTATTGTTTATTTCTATCTTTTAAGATAAAAAATACTTCAGCAGCGCAAGAGATGCTCCCCGATGGATATGAACTAGCAGAAGCCTCAATCTTCAAGAACGATGCAAAGTTTCCCATGGCAATTGCAAGCGTATTTACCGCTCGAACATCAGGATTTATAGGCATGCGAATCGAGTTTTATATTATTGCTCGCAACAAAGAAACTGGGTTGTTATCTTGGATCATTTGTGATTATGAAACGAATACTAACAGCTATGACCCAAAGAATGGATTTTGTGGTTACACTTGTGATCCAGCCGTGTTTACAACCACATACTTTGGGGAGTTACTGGTTGATATTAAGAATCACACCAATAATAAAGAATTCATTGTATCGGTTGACTTAGAAAAAGGTGATTCAAGGGAATTGGAAGAATCTCTCTGGATTGAAGGAAATCTTATTGTCGATTATGGAGGCGAGCTAAAAAATGATTTTTCAGAGCCTTTCAGCCTGCTTTTTGACCCAGATATGGTGAAAGAAGCGGTAAACATACCTCTAGAACACATTTCACTCAAGGCAAACTCCTATCTGGGTAATATTATTGATCCTGTTAAGCCAGTAAACGCAGTTATCTTTCCTTATAGTCAGCACTTCATTATTAAGCAAGATCTGGAAAAGTATGCGGTTAAAAACCAAAAGGATTTAGATCTTCAAATTAAGTCTTTCCTTAGCAGAACTGGATTTAAAACCATGTCAGGTGATGATATAAAAAAACCCATTTATGGAATGGTCTTAATTTCTTACCTAGTACTTATCAGTATAATTGTATATTTACTAATAAGACTTTATTTATTTGGGTAAAAACCTCATTTTTTATTTTTCATTAAATTCTTGGCACTATTCTATATGAAAAAAAAGTCGTATGTGCATTAGAAAGTGCTTTATGAACCACGAATAGGTTTATTAAGGAAAATTAATAACATCAATCTACTTAAATAAATTAAGGTAATAGCTCGTATTATTATTAAATAGTAGTGATATAAAATCAGAAAGCAAAATCTAACGGTGAAAAATCCTGTCAGAAAATAAAGAGTGAGAATTGGAACGCTTTTTGGCAACGCTTTAAATAAATTTAAATCACCTAATAAACTTAAACTCCTACCTGCTTAAAATTCATAAATACAATTAGGAAAATTTATGATTTATAAAATGTTATAAGACACATGGTAGAACTGGATCAAATCTATAAGGTGCATGAAAATTTATATATCGGTGCATATTGGCCAAGGTTAAACTTTGAAAAATTTAAAGACATAGGTATTACTGCTATTGTGAATTTAATGGAAGAAAATTACTATGATCCTACAGATCAAGGATTTAATTACCTTTTTAAAGGATTCCCCGACGACTGGTACCCTCCGCATAGCTACATTTCTGAGATTTTAGAATTTATAGATAATAACATTGAACATGGAAAGGTTTTAGTTCATTGCGCAATGGGTATTTCCAGAAGTGGAGGGATTATTGTAGCTTGGTTATTAAAGAATAATCCAAAATGGAGTTGGAGTGATGCGATGAATTATGTAAATAAATCAAGACTGATATTTCCTGCCATCGAAATAAAAGAGTCCGTACTCGATTATTTTGAGTCAATACAAGGATATAGAAGAGGAAAGTGAGATTTTTCAAACTCTATTTTAATTCTTTCAACTTTAAAATTTATCTGCTTATTTAATTGTTTTTCTTTTCCTTAAATTTTTATTGGTATTCTAAGGTAATCAAAGTAATATTTACCCAATAATTAGATTAAATAAAGTTTTACGAGTATTATATTTTGCCACATCGAAATAGTGTAAAAAACGAAAGAATATCATTTTATTTCGATATAATTTCAGGAACCGTTATATCATTAGTCTCGATATTTTGCATTATTTTCGTCTCTATAACGGAGGGTATTAAAAATTTTTCAATTTTCTATGTGCTAGGACTAGGATTTTGGATAGGTTGGTTAGGATTATCAATATTTCTTATAATAGTCGGCATTAAATCCTACTACAACGAAAAACATTTCAGATTAACCGGTGAACAAAAAAAAGCGAGAAAATTAAAAGCCCCAATAGTAAGCTAGCTCATAAGATTAAAGTACTAATTCTAAACAACTTTAATAAATTGACCTTTTCAGTTTTTAACATAAATATTTAAGATCAGCCTTAGATCATTTAATAAAAATTATAGTTCAATAAAGAGAAGAAAAAGGAGAAATTAAAATGCCTGAGTTTGAAGAAAATGTTTTAAGCTTGCTCAAAAAAATAGATGAAAAACTTGATAGACTACTTGGTGCTAAAGGATTTGAAACCGATTCGAAGCCTTCAATTGCTCAAAAAAAAGAAGTATATGTTAAACCGTCTGCTGTAGTTGAAAAAGAGGAGGAAGAGGAAAAAGCGAAAATAAATCCACCCGTTGAAGGAAGAAGAGTTTGTCCTGCATGTGGAGGAATAGCTTTCAACACAGAAGAAGATAAATCTCAAATATTATTTCAACAAGGTGGAATGAAAATTTTCGCAAAACGGTATATTTGTAGAAATTGTGGAACGGAAGCTTAAATCAGAACGACTAAAATGTTTTTTTAAAAACACATCCATAGAAGCTTTGTAAATAACGATGGATTTAAAGTGATTAGGAAATCATTATATCCAAAGACACATAAAAAAATGTTGAAGTAACTCAATATTATACTTACAGTTTTAACTATGCAAATCCAATTGGAAATTGCTTGATTACGATAATAAAATTTAATTTTAATCTTACTTTTCTCTTCGTAGTGAAATTTTTATGGCTAACGAAGAAATTATTATCCAAATTATGTTTATTACTCTCGCAATGATTGGTTTAGGCGAGATTCTCAATAGGATTATGGGTTTAAACATGGACTCTGCAAAAGAAATAAGAGAAAAATCAAAAAACCTACAAGAACGAATGAAAACCGCTAGACTTACAGGGAATTCTCAAGACATGTTTGAACTCCAACAAGAATCAGTCGCATTGACGAAATTAATGATGAAAAAGCAGATGATCCCCTCATGCGTAAGATGTTTTATTTTTATAGGAATATTTGCTTTGATAGGCGCTATTTACGCAGCTTACGCAGAAAATTTGCTTCCGTTTCCAATACTGATATTCGGTTCTGGTTGGTTTGCTGTATACTTCTTGTTCTCTCTCAGCTTTAGTCTTATCCTCTATGGAATTAAAAGACTTTATAGGAAACTAACTGGTAAAGAAGACAAGCGAAAAAAGGCATCAAAAGAAATTTTAGGCATGCTTTCGCCGGGATCAGGATATCAGTCGGGTAATATCCAGTTAACAAGATCAATTTCTAATAGACCCCCGCGAGATAATGTTGATGATGGTAAGCAAGAGGATAGTGATAGACCACCTAAAAGCGATTCATGGAAAGATCGAATACAAAAATAATTACATCAAAAACCAAGTTCATCTGATTAAAAATGACAGAAAAAAACATTATTAAGAAACAGATGACTCTTTATTTTATTTTTGCAGTTTGTATGATCCTCTTAAATTACATTATACAAAAAATTAATCAACTTGCTATTTCTCCCTATTTATGTTCTGTGTTCGGAGGAAATGATTTTATTCAAGTTCTATATTGTTCTACAAACCCTATAAATATGCCTGTACTAATAGGTTCTATCGTAGCAACCGGAATAACTTATATCATTAAGTTTTTCTTAGATAAGTACCTAGTCTTCAAAAAAACCAGTCTAAAGATCAAAGAGACTTCAGAAGAGTTTTCCAAATACTTTGGATTTGCGATTTTAACTACGATTGAAAATATTGGAATCCAATTTATCTTAACCAACGTATTTAATGCACCTTTAGAGGTAAGCGTTATCATCGCATTGTCTATTGGTTATGTATCTAAATTCTTTTTAGATAGAAAATATGTGTTCACCAAAGAATACTGAGTTTTCTTCTTCTTTTCAATTTTACTCCATTAATTTTTAATACTATTAATTTATTATTTTTAATATTATGTCACAAGAACAGCGGGATCAAAAAGAAGAAGACACATCGATGGTAGATGCATTAAGTTCACTTGGTTGGATTGAAGAGAAAGAGGAAGAAGAAGGACTCCCTGTTTCTGAAGTAGAATCTTTAAAAAAACAAC
>Ga0307444_1000516_pt1 | contig 18348 bp, 16 predicted proteins | sample SalMarSW160340MG_FD_202145 | JGI IMG/M metagenome (GOLD analysis project Ga0307444, IMG submission 202145) | Salt marsh sediment microbial communities from the Plum Island Ecosystem LTER, Massachusetts, United States - SW1603-40 | ecosystem: Environmental > Aquatic > Marine > Intertidal zone >...
GGGGTTTAATTAAGGAAGAAAATTTTCATCCTATGCGAAAGGATATCGATACAATCGGTCTAAAACTGAACAACTACATAAATTCCATCGGTAAAAAACCTAATACAATAAATGACAAAAAATGACAGCAAACTGAAATGACATAATGACAAATAATGACTTTTCTTAATGGTGACAGCGAAGCGAAATGACATAATGACAAATAATGACTTTTCTTAATGGTGACAGCGAAGCGGAATGACAGCGTTGACCCCAGACTCCGTTACCCAAATACTTAAGGTAAAATTTGCAAAAAGCGATCCAGCCCAACAATAAAAGACCCTCTATCCACTTGCTTGAGATACCCTGGTGTTTCTATCACCTGAAAAGTCAAAGGCACTTGCATCCGATTCTTAAAATATCTTAAGTTGGGTGCCAGGCTTCTCTCATTCCTTTTACATTCAATTAGGAGATATGGTTTGTCCCTTTCAGCTATTACAAAATCAACTTCCCGTCCATCTTTGGTTCGGATGTACATCAATTGATAATCTCCTTTCCCCCATTCGGTCCATGCTGAAACGGCTCGTTGCAATTGGACTGCAATGAAATTTTCAAACCTCTTTCCCAAATCATCAAGAAAACCCCAATCCCAAAAGTAGTATTTGTGTTCTTTAAGAATAGATCTTTTCAGCCGAGTAGAATATGGTGCAATGTCAAATACTAAATAGACCTTTTTCAAAGCCTCCAACCAATTCTGAACAGACGCATGAGCACATCCCAGAATGCTTTTCATTTTGTTTAAACTAAGTGGAGACCCAACACGTTCAGGTAAAAGGAAGACAAGGGTTTGTAATTTCTGGATATTTGTTATTTTGGAAAGATCACGGATATCTTCGCTTGTAATAAGTGAGATATGGTTGTTTTTCCAGCGCTCATAAAAATCTTTTGTGCCGATTATTGCGGGTTCAGGGAACCCAGTGAGGTTATATAGTTGAGTAGTCGCGTCTTGGAAAGTACTATCAGGTTCACCAAAGGGAACCAAAAAGGATTTGGGATGCCAGGCCGAATCACGATCCAGGATAAAGCCGGTAAGGTCATGGGGGTTTAATGGGTTCATTTTAAACAAAAAGTATCTTCCTACTAAACTGTCACCTGACTGCCGCAAATAATCAAGGCGGGCACTTCCGGTGATCACAAAATTGATATTGTTTTTCCATTCATCATAGTACCCCTTCAAGATGTTTTTCCATTGTGGATATTTGTGGATCTCATCGAATACTATCCATTGGCGCTCCACCTCTTGAAGGTTTCTTCCAGGTGAAAGTGGCAGTGATATATTTTCAATAAAGAAAGAGGGGTTGGATGCAAATTTCTGTCTCAGGGAAAGGCTATCCCAGTTGTGATAATTTTTTCCTTGCTTGACTCGTTCAAGATGGTTCTGGGCGAGTGTGGTTTTGCCAATCTGGCGAGGGCCACAAATAAATGACATTCTGCCATAGAGGAAATTCTCGTTAAGCGCCCATTGTCTTAATATGTGGTCAATCTCCATAGGGCTATTTTATATAATGGTAGAAAAAAGTCAAGACTATTTTTCACTAAGGTATAAATTAGACAGTTTATTGCTTTCCCCGATTTCTCATTATATCTCCCCTGCTTTTGCCTATTGCCTTTTTTGCCTACTCCCGCTTCCTGCTGCCTACTGTTTCATATTCTCTGCCCACTGTTACCACGCCTGCCCCGTAGGTCAGAATGATCGTACTGGGGTGAAATGATTGCTCTCCCCATATAAAGCCTGGCTTGTTATATGTATCAGCTATGTTCCCAAAGCCAAGCTGCTAAACCGGGCTCTATTTCACTGTGGCCTACAGCCTTCTTAGATTACATCGGTAAGAAGATTACAATAAATGACAAAAAATGACAGCAAAATGAAATGACATAATGACAAATAATGACTTTTCTTAATGGTGACAGCGAAGCGAAATGACATAATGACACAATGACCATCCTTTGCTATTCGCCAAGCCTTTACTCCCTTTTATCCCCTCGGTTCCGACCACCTCTTTTTGTGTCTAAGTCTTGCTTTCTGATCTGTAAGATGCTATCGTTACTATACTTAAAAAAGGAGAACATTATGGCAGATGTAGCTAAACTTAATGAGCTGATTTTACATAATATTCGAGAGTTACCAGAGAAAGAAAAAAAAGAAATTTTGAGTTTTATAGAATACTTAAAGATTAAAGAGGATCATTCTTTCATCGAATATGTCAATAAGACGACTCGAGAGGCTATAGAAGCTAAGACACGTGGTGAGGAATTTACTTCATTAGAAGATCTACAGCGAGATTATGCCTAGACCTTATAAACTTGATCTCTCCCCCGCTGCCGGAAGAGACTTGAAAAGATTACCTCTTTACATTCAAAAAGAAAAAGCGAACTCCGCATTGCCCCGCCATGTCATACCCCACTCAGAAGTGTGGTATCTATCAACATCCAGATTTATTTTGCCTGTAACTCTCGATAAACGTCTTCATTTCTTTCACAAAGACTTCAATATCAGCAAGATCGTTCTTTATTATTTGATATAACTCCTTATCATTGACCTCATGATAAAAATGAACCAATCGATTTCTGTAGCCTGCCATTAATCTAAGTTTTTCGGCGAGTTGCTTTGTAATGACCCCCCTGTCACCAAGGGCGCTTGCTATTTCCTTATATTCGACAATGCCCTTGCCAGGAGTCTTTGCGATAATGTGTCTGCCGATATCAAAAATCGCTTCAAGGGAGCGCCTTAAATAACTCTCGGCTATAGCAGGGCTATCATCATCAAGAAAATCCTTTTTATCGAGATATGATACCCTCTTCAACCTTTCGACAGCCTTACTAATAAATCCGAGTCTATCCTCTATAAGCTTTATATTCAAATTCGAAATAACCATTGTCGATAGCCTCTAAAAAGTCTGTTTCATTACGCCTGAATATCTCTCGTTCGTCTGATGCAAACATCAGTACCTTTTCCTCAAAGTTCTCTCTATATTCTTGATTTAAAGAATATACATTAATCCCCTTAATGGCCTCAAGCTGAATGAGATGGTCAACCTCGTGTAAAAAAAGGAGGTCAGCTTTAAACGGGGAGACGAAATCCTGGAACTCGAGACTCAAAGCCGCATAAGCCTCGAGGCTATTGTGGGGAGGGATCTTGAATAAGACCGCAAAGTCAATATCCGATTCCCTATCTTTCAGTTCTACATGTTTTCCTTCCAAGAGGGCTTTTCCCTCCTCTTTCTGGGAACCAAAAAGATAACACAAGACCACATTATATTTTTTGCATATCTGCCCAATTTGATTCATTGTTTATAAATTCCCCGGCTTAATTCCTGTTTCAGTAATTTCAAGCAGGCTGATTACATCTTCCAGTGAAGATAGCCCGGATGAAAGAAAAATATAAGAAATTATAAACTATTTTAATATGTTATAGAAAAATTGTCAAAACTATTCTTTCGAACTTTCATAATGAATAATCCTGATAATTTTTTACTAGACCACAATAGCCTAACACATTGACATAAAATCCACATGACCCAATGACTTACTGACCCAATGACCCAATGACTTACTGACCCAATGACCTCCTAACCATCCCTCCTTGCCTGCTGCTTATCGCCTTTTACCTACTGCTTACTGAGGTAATGATTATCACATTCCTTTGTTTCTCTGTTTTTGCATTCCGCAATCCCTGGCCCAGACCCCTGGCCCAGACCTGATTTGTCAGGCTCTGATGCAACGTATACAGTTAGTGAAATAGCACAATGTCAGCAACTTATACCAAACAAGTCGCGCCAGGGCGGGCCCTGGCCCAGACCTGATTTTCAAAGAGTACGTTTATATCTCCGGATATAGTAATCTTTACAAAGCATGATAATGTTCCTGCGATGCCGCGCCAGGGCGGGCCGCATTCCCCAATCCGCAATTGTTTGTAGGACAAACACTGACAAAAAAAAGAGCTAAAACCCCACAGAAAAATCAGACAAACACCGATACCATTATATTTCTACTCCATGTAAAATAAACTGGTGGAATGGTCTTATTCAATGGTCATGTAAGTTAATATCACTTAACCGCGCAGCTGGAATAATGGAATAATGGAATAATGGAATAATGGAATAATGGAATGTTGGAATGTTGGAGTTATGACTTTAAGAGGTGTTGAGTTTTATCCACCTATGTCAGACCCGTGTAATCTGTATTCTGGACACTAAATCCTGAATTGTGAATATTTGCAGCAGATTCAGTATCCAGTATTCAGTATCCAGTCCCGATTTATCGGGATGAAGCATAAGAGGCATAGCCTTATTAATCTATTAGGCAAATTGTGTCACATGAAAGGACTCCATAATGAAAGTTTTTATTGCCGATGATTCACCGATTCTATGCGAACGCCTAAAGACAATGCTGTCTGACTTTCCGGAAGTCGAAATTTCCGGCCAAGCAAAAGATACACCCGAAGCGATAAAATTCATAAAAGAGTTGAAACCCGATGTTGTGATACTGGATATCCGGATGCCGGGCGGAAGCGGGATTGAAGTACTGCAAAGCATCAAAAAAGACAGGCCTGACATAAAGGTAATTGTATTCACCAATTACCCCTACCCGCAATACCGCAAAAAGTGCATGGATCTTGGGGCAGATTTCTTCTTCGCGAAGGCAACCGAATCCGAGGAGGTTCCTAAGGTTATCGAGCAGTTATTAAAAAATGCCAAGAATTAGAGGGTTATACCTAACGTGACCAATGGGTCTAAATACACATCTAATTGGAAACAGCCATGAGTGCAATGATAGAACTGGTTGTATTTATTCTTGATGAACAAGAATTTGCAGTCCACCTTTTATCCGTTGAAGGTGTTGTTCGTATTGTTGAAATAACCCCATTGCCCAAGGCACCTGATATCGTATCGGGCATTATCAATTACAAGGGCGCCATTATTCCGGTGATGAATGTCCGCAGACGATGCACTATTCAGGAACGAGAGATCGAGTTGAGCGATCAGCTCATCATAGCGAATATCCGATCAGCCAGGGAATTGATACCAGGTCTAAAAGCGATTCTTGTCACCGCCTATGGAGACAACAATGTTCGAAAGGGCATAAAGGATATGGAGGGTTGCGGCTATTTGGAAAAGCCGTTTGAGCCAGAAACACTGAATAAATTAATCATGGAAGTTAAAGCGTGTAAAGCGGGTTAGTGAAAACATGCACGGCAGCAGGAACATACTGTTTTTTTGACAGGGTTCTTTCCAAATACCCAGGGAGGAAGGAGGTCACTAATGAATACTGAACAATCGTCGGAACTTCAGAGAGCGGAATGGTTAGAGGCAGGGGAAATGGAACAATCCACGATGAATCCTGCCGAGGCGGGTTCAAAAGAAACGAGTTCCTTCGTCGTTTTCCTGCTCGATGGAGAGCGCTTTGCGCTTCCCCTCGATCAGGTGCAGATCGCCCTGCGCATGGTATCCGTCACGCCGGCGCCTGACGCCCCGCCCTGGGTAATCGGAGTCATAGACCTGCACGGCCGGGTCATCCCGGTGACGGACCTGCGGCAGCGATTGGGTCATCCCGCTAAGGAACCCTATCTGGACGATCGCCTACTTGTCATGACTCTTGCCGAACGAACATTAGCCCTTGTGGTCGACGAAGTGACGGAAGTACTTGAGTTGCCGGGCAGCGAGGTGGAAACACCCCCCGATCCACTCAGCGATTCCCGGTATCTGAGGGGCGTCGTCAGACGGGAGGATGGCTTGATTCTCATCCTCGATTCGGCAAGCCTGTTTCCATCGGCGGCGGGGCCGGATGCTTAAAACTTGAAACTGAAAATAAGGAAATATGAACCGTCAAGGATATGATCTACAGAATCCGCAGATGGACGATGTGAGCTGCGGGCTCTTCCGGACCCTGATTCTGGAAAGGACAGGGATGCATTTTCCCCCGCGCCGGCGTGACGCCATGGTGCGGAGCGTCCTGGCTGCGGCCGGACACAGCGGATTTGAAGAGATAAAAGAATACCAGCGCCATCTGTTTGTCTCCAAGACGGACAGCAAGGCCTGGGATGAGCTGATCCAACTGCTCATTATCAATGAAACCTACTTTTTCCGTGACACGCCTCAAATGGACGCTCTGCGCGACCATATCCTGCCGGAGATCATCTCGCGCCACCGTGACGACCGTCGTCTCCGTATCTGGAGCGCCGGCTGCGCCAGCGGCGAAGAGCCCTATTCTCTGGCCATCCTGCTCTACCAGCTTCTCCCCGATATTGCCCAATGGAATATCTTCATCCTGGGCACGGACATTAACAAAAGCGATCTATTATGGGCTGAAAAAGCCTGTTACAAAGAGCGTTCCTTCCGGGTAACCGATCCTCTGATCCGGGAACGTTTTTTTACGCCGCGCGATGGGGTATTCGAGCTCAAACCGCCTATCCGAGAGATGGTCCATTTTGCCCATCTGAACCTTGCGGAAGATGTTTATCCATCCCTGACAACAAATACGAACGCCATGGACCTGATCCTCTTCCGGAATGTAGCCATCTACTTCGAGGAGGTTATGATGAGGGAGATGGCCTTGCGGTTCCATCGCTGTCTGATTACCGACGGGTGGTTCATGATCGGGGCGGCCGAGGCCGGAAGCGCCATTTGCGACCCCTTTATTTTCTGGAACTTTCCCGGCACCATTCTCTACCGGAAGGGTGTCGCGCCAACCCATAGACCGGGAAGCCGCGTGACGCCGCCGGATTGGGATTCGGTCCCCATCCCGGAGCGTGTTAAATTTCCCGATCTCCCGCCGGTCCGTGAAGAACCGGTCCAGCCCCTGCCGCCATATCCTATCCCTGCCCCGCCGCGGTCGCCGGAACCGGCCGACCCTTATCAGGAGGGGCTCATCATGATGGGAAAGGGAAACTACGAAGGGGCGATAGAGAGATTCCAGGCGCGTTTAGCCAAAGACCCGAAATTTGTCCCGGCATACTGCGAGCTTGCCCGCGCTTGCGCAAATCGGGGCAGGCTGAAAGAAGCCGGCGCCTGGTGCGAGAAGGCCGTCAAGACAGACCCGTTATTGGCCGAGGCTTACTATATCTTCGCCCTCATCCGCCAGGAAGAAGGCGCGGATGAAAAAGCCGTCGAACTCCTTCAAAAGGTGCTCTACCTGGATTCGAATTTCGCCGTGGCGCATTATAGCCTTGCCGTCATCCATAGCCAGGCCGGCTGCGGGGATGAAGCGTTGCGCCATCGCTCACAGGCCATGCATCTGGGCGCAAAATTGCCGCCCGATGAAATTCTACCGGGCACCGACGGGATGACCGCCGCCCAGTTGCTGGCGATGATCGGGGCGATGAAGATGAAATAGGTGCCGGATACCGGACGGGAACATGATGCGGAAGCCCGATCGGGCCGGAATGAGTTCAAGGAGGAAAGATAATGAACGCACAATCAGAAGCGGGGAAGGATCGGCAGATCTTAGAAGCAAGGGCGCGCATTCTTGCCCGTCCCCCGGAAGAAGATATCGACGAAGGAAAAACCCTCTATTTGCAGTCTTTTCTTCTTGGGAAGGAACGTTACGGCGTGGATATCAAACTTATTCGGGAAACACAGCCCTTGGGGAGCCGGAAATGGGCCGCTGTTCCTTGCACACCCGATTTCATTACGGGCGCAGTGAACATCCGCGGCAGGATCTATCCCATTATGGATGTGGCCAGGTTTTTTGGACTGCCCATCCAACCGTTATCGGAAACGGCCCACGTCCTGCTCGTGCGCAGCGTCAACAGTGAGGGAGAAGTGATGGAGTTCTCCCTCCTGGCCGACGAACTGCCCCAAGCGGTCCGTGTCTCCCAGAACGAGGTAAAGGCATCGACCGTGACGATTTCGGCCCGGGCCCAGGAATTTATCCGGGGCATCACCGACGATATGCTCATTATTCTAAATCTCAATCGCCTGCTTTCCGATCCTGCGGTGATCGTTCATGAAGAGGTTTCCGCTTAGTTTATGGAATGACTCCGGGGCTTTTACCCCATGAGCGGACGGTAATGTAATAGTAACCCAGGGATAATGAACAGAATTGAAAGACATGAAAACAGGAGGAACGTAAAATGTTTAAGAACATGAAAGTAGCCGTACGTATAGGATTGGGCTTCGGCCTGGTGATTGTTTTCATGATTGCCTTGATCATGGTGGGTTTAAATCAGATGGAGAACACGCAAGATAAGGTGGACCGTATCATGAGCATTAATAATGTCCGCGTCCAGCTTGCCAATAGTATGATTAATGATGTGCGAGAAGTGTCCATCGCCATCAGGAATGTCGTAATTATGAAAGACAGCAGAAATACAGAGGCAATGAAAAACAAGATTGCTGAAGGTAGAAAAGGATATGATGAGGATCTTAAAAAAATCGAAGCTTTAACCTTAAAGGACGATAATAAGGCATTCGATATAATCTCCAAAGTCAAGGTTTCCCAGGATGCCGCAAGAGCGCTGAACAACAAGGTGATCGATCTGGCCTTGGCAGAAAAATATGATGACGCCGCTAATTTAATGTTAAAGGAAGCTTCCCCCTCGGTGCTTCAATGGTTAGGTCATGTGGATGAGCTCATCAAACATAATAAAGATCGCAATACTCAGCGCTACGATGAGGTAAGTAAAGCTCAAAACTCTGCGCGAACAACCATGCTCATCCTGGGAGCCGCGTCCATAGCGCTGTCTGTGTTGATCGTTATCTTCCTGACCTTTGGCATCATTGGGCCTCTGGGGCGGGGCGTGAAGATGATGCAGGAGATGGCTCAGGGCCATCTGGGCGCGCGCCTTAAGATGGACCGGCGGGATGAGATCGGCGTCCTGGCCAGTAGCATGGATCAGTTTGCCGAAGACCTCCAAGGGGTCTTTGACTCGATTAAAGAGGCTTCCATGAACCTCTTCGCGGCCGCGTCCGAGATTCTGGCGGTGACGGTGGAACAGGCCTCCATGAGTTCCGAGCAGTCGGCGTCGGTAAGCGAGACGACGAGCACCCTGCAGGAGGTCCGCCAGACGGCGGAGCAGGCTGCCGACCGCGCGCGTCAGGTATTGGAGGCTGCTCAGGAAGCTACCCGTATTTCCGACGAGGGGATCGTATCCGTCCAAAGTACGCAGGAGGGGATGAACAATCTCAAGGAGCAGGTGGGGACGATTGCCGAGACGATCTTAAGTTTAAGCGAGCAGACCCAGCAGATAGGCGAGATTATTGCTACGGTGAATGACATTGCCGACCAGTCCAACCTCCTGGCCCTGAACGCGGCCATTGAAGCGGCGCGCGCCGGAGATGCGGGGAAGGGTTTTGCCATTGTGGCGGGCGAGGTTCGGGGTCTGGCGGAGCAGAGCCGCCAGGCGACGGCCCAGGTGAAGGACATTCTGGGAGAGATACAAAAGGCGGCCAACACGGCTGTGATGGTAACCGAAGAAGGGACCAAACGTGCGGACGCCGGTGTTCTGCTGACTCAGACGACGGGGGAGGCGATCCGTTCAATCCGGGAGCGCACGCAGCAGGCGGCCCAGGCGGCCCAGCAGGTTGCCGTCAGCACGAAGCAGCAATTGGCCGGGATGGATCAGATTGTCACGGCCATGGATAGCATCAACCAGGCCACCGCTCAGACCGATATCGGCACGAAGCAGGCGGAAGAAGCGGCCAATAACCTCAATGTCCTGGCTTCACAGTTGAGCAAGAAGATGGAGCAGTATAAGTGAACAGTGAATAGTGAACAGTGAATAGTGAATAGGTTTTTAACTGACGACTGTTCACTAACGACTATTCACTACTGGAGGAACTCATGAACACAAGCGAGGACATAAAAAGGGAACTGCTGACCGCCTTTCAATCAGAACTGGCAGATCTCCTCGGCGTGCTCAACAGAGGTTTGTTATCCCTGGAAAAAGATCCCTCCGGGGAGGAGCGGGAACAGTTGCTGGCCGACCTTTTCCGCGCTGCCCACAGTATGAAAGGGGGGGCGCGGGCAGTGCAGATAAGGGACATCGAAAAAATAGCCCATCGGATGGAAGACGTCATGGGGATGATCCAGCGGGGAGAGTTACCCGTCAGGCCGGAAGTATTCGACGTACTCTTTCGCGCCGTAGACACCCTGAAAGAGGCGATGGATGCCTATCTGGCAGGAAATGAGCTGTCCAGAGAAAACAGGGAAAAACTGCTGGCCGACCTGGAGGAAATAAAGAAAGGGGCGGTTTCGGGACGGGAAGCAGAACGGCCCCGAGAACCAATCCAAGGGACATCCCCGCCTCCGGCACCCTTAGACTCGCCTCAGGGGCTATCCCCATCGGCGCCCGGGGGGACTTCCCCTCCAGTTTCACCTTCGCCGGTGCGTACGCCGGCAGCAGCAGTGCCTGCCGCCGAGACCATCCGTGTCGCCACGGCCAAGGTGGACAACCTGATGGACCGCATGGGCGAGCTCATGGTTGCCCGCATGAGGACTGAGCAGCGTTTGAACGAGATCAAAGCCATCGGGCAACGGGTAAGTCGCTGGCAGAAGAACTGGAGTAAGATGCAGGGCGATTACCGGTTACTCAAGCGCCAGGATGGGCAACGGCCGGAGGTGAACCGGCTTATCGATTTTCTTGACGTAAACGGAGATAACCTCAAGAACTTCGGTAAGGAAATCCATGCCTTTCTCCGTCAATTCGTCAGCGATTATCGATACCTCGCTCTTCTGACCGATGATATGCATGACGGGGTGCGCAGGGTCCGGATGCTGCCCACGGCGACCCTCTTCGAACTCTACCCGCGCATGGTGCGCGACCTGGCAAGAGAACAGGGCAAGGAAGTCAATCTCCAGGTGGAAGGGGCCGATACGGAGGTCGACCGGCAACTTCTCGATATCATGAAGGACCCTTTGACCCATCTCTTACGCAATGCCGTTGATCACGGCATCGAACCCCCCGACGCCAGGGAGGAGGCAGGCAAGCCGAGGATGGGCACCATCCACCTTCGGGCGGCGCAAAAGGGGAATACCATCGTCCTTACGGTTTCTGATGACGGGGCCGGAATTGACCTTAATGCCCTAAAACACGCGGCCCTGGAACGGGGTCTCCTGACAGCGCAGGGGATAGAAGGGATAAAGGATCGCGAGATCCTCAATCTCATATACCATTCGGGGCTCTCCACGCACCAGAAGGTCACAGAGATCTCCGGGAGGGGCGTAGGCCTCGACGTGGTGCGCAAGAACCTGGAAAGACTCCAGGGGATGGTCGATGTGAACACAGCCGCGGGGAACGGCGCTGCCTTTACGCTGACCCTGCCGCTGACACTTGCCACCAGCCACGTGCTCCTGATGGGGGTGGCCGGCCAGATCGTGTCGATTCCGACGACGACCGTCGTGCGCATCCTCAATGTGAAGGTGGAGGAGATAGGCAGCATCGAGGGAAAACCGGCGATACGTGTTTCAGGACGACCCCTCTCGCTTTTCTCTCTGGCCCGGGTGCTGGAACTGCCGGAGTCGGAAGCGCCTTTCACCGCCGGGCAGAAGATTCCGATCGTGGTGGTGGGCGTAGCGGAGAAAAAAATGGCCTTTCGGATAGACGATCTCTATGGGACCCAGGAAGTGGTCATCAAGGGCATGGGGCGCCAGTTCAGCCGCGTGCGCAATATTTCCGGGGCAGCGATATTGGGTGATGGCCAGGTCGTGATGATCCTGAACGTGGCTGACCTCGTGAAATCCGCCAAAAAAGGTGCGGGGATGACAGCAGCCATACAGGTTCAGGTCAAGGAAGTCGCCCGTCGCCGCGTGCTCGTGGTGGACGATTCCATAACCACCCGCACCCTGGAAAAAAATATCCTGGAAAATGCCGGCTATCAGGTCATGGTGGCCGCCGACGGCGAGGAAGCCTGGGCCATCCTTCAGAGCGAGACCTTTGATGGAATCGTGGCCGATATCAATATGCCGCGCATGGACGGCTTTGCCCTGACCAGGAAAATCAAGGGCCATGAGAAGCTCAAGGACCGGCCCGTGGTGCTGGTGACATCCCTCGAAACACCCCAGGACAAGATCCGGGGTATGGAAGCCGGGGCGGATGCTTACATTATCAAGGGTACCTTTGACCAGAGGGACCTCTTGGCGACAATTGAGGGACTGATTGGGTGAGGGAGGCTGGGATAAATGGTACGTGTTCTTATTGTTGACGACTCGCCGACGCTGCGGATTCTCATCAGGAGAATACTCGATAGCGATCCGGAAATACGGGTGGTGGGAGAAGCGGCAAACGGCGAGGAGGCCATAGCGCTTTGCCGAAAGCTCAATCCCGATATTATCACTATGGACATTCATATGCCCAGGATGGATGGTTACGAGACGATCCGTCATATCATGGCGGAAATGCCTCGGCCAGTCGTCGTGCTGACCACTACCGAGTCCGACATCAAGCTGGAAACTACGTACAAAGCCATCGAAAGCGGCGCTTTGATGGTCTTAGGCAAACCGAAAGGAATGCCGGACATAGACCCTGAAGCGGGCAGTCTCATTTCCCAGATAAAGGCAATGGCTGATGTGAAGGTGGTCAGGAGAACCCGATGGTCCCGGATGGATCAACCGAAGATGCCTGGAAAGGCAGTCGTACCTCGCGATTCGCGCTTGCAGCCTGTCCAATTGGTTACCGTGGGCGTTTCCACGGGAGGCCCGCCGGCCCTTCAGGTTATTCTGAACCGGCTGCCGGCCGGTTTTTCGGCATCGATTCTGGTAGTGCAGCATATGTCACGGGGTTTTATAAACGGCCTTGCTACCTGGTTAAATGAAACGACGCCCTTGCTGGTAAAAGTGGCCCAGCCATATGAAAAGCTGAAGCTGGGGACGGTCTATCTGGCGCCGGACGAGAAGCACCTGGCCGTAACGGCTGACGGTAGTGTCTGGTTGAAAAGTATGCCCCTCGTGGACGGGCATTGTCCTTCGGCGACAGTTCTTTTCGAATCGGCAGCCGCAGGGAATGCCTCAAAAACGGCAGGCGTGCTCCTCACGGGCATGGGTTCAGACGGCGCCCGGGGACTAAAGACGCTCCATGACGCCGGCGGTTATACCATCGCCCAGGACGAGGCATCCTGCATTATTTTTGGCATGCCCAAGGAGGCAATCGCCATGGGCGCCGTCAACGAGGTATTGCCTCTGGAAATGATCAGCAACAGACTGAAACAACTTGTGAATAGTGAACAGTAAATATGGGATGGGTTTTTAACGTAGCTGGTTTAATCTTGCAGATTGAACCCAAACCTGAACCAGTAAGTGAATTGATAAAATGTCTTTAACTATTCACTGACGACTATTCACTGAAGGAGGTTACATGATCAGGGTACTGGTAGTCGAGGATTCTCCCACATGGGCAAAGAATCTGACCCATTTACTGGAGAGCGATGGGGAGATCAGTGTAGTGGGTCAGGCAGCAAACGGAAATCAGGCAGTAGAGATGGCTGCCGATTTGCGGCCTGATTTGATTACGATGGATGTTGTCATACCGGAAATGGACGGGCTTGAAGCTACAAAACGCATTATGGCTGCCAATCCCACACCCATTATTATCATCACTGCTTCCGAAAACGAAATGGCTCTCAACTTGGTTTTCAACGCAATGCAAGTGGGGGCGCTTGATGTGATAAACAAGGGCGCGGTTGATGATGACGCCTGGAGGCATGATCTCTTAACAAAAGTAAAAGCTTATGCCAATGCGAGTCTCCGTGAGATAGGGGAATAATGCTTGATGCTGGATACTGGATAAAAAGACAAAATCAAGTATCGAGTATCAAGATTGAGGGAGAGGCTCAAGAAACAGCGGAGGGGAAAGATAAAGCTCACCGCAAAAAGGGAGAGGAATTTCGTGCTTATTAAGCTCTCTGATGATGGCCAGGGCATAGATATCGATGAGATAAGAGCCATTGCCCTGAAGAGTGGGATCATCACAAAGGAAGAGCTCTCCACCCTCAGCCCAAAAGAGGCAGTAATGCTTATTACATATCCCGGGTTTAGCAAGGCCAAAAAGGTAACTGAAGCAGCAGGGAGGGGCGTAGGGTTGAACGCTTCAAGGATCAAGGTAGAATCTTTCGGGGGAACGTTGGATATAGGCACCAGGACGAATCAAGGTACCGTGTTCTCTATCAAACTCCCCCTCACCATGGCCACAGTCCAGGCCATGCTGGTGGGCGTTGCAGATGAGGCTTACTGTATTCCATTATCCTATATTGCCGAAACCATAAAGGTTTCACCCCAGGATATTAAGACCATTGAGCACCACGAGGTGATTTCTTATAGAGAAACGGTCCTCCCTTTACTTAGATTGGCGGAGAAATTTGGCTTTGCAGCTTCGAGATCCCAGCCTCCAGCTTCGGATAATTCAAGCAGAATCCCCTCGATGCCAGTAGTGGTAGTTGAAGGAGGATCAAAGAAGGCGGACCTGGTAGTAGAAAGTCTTTTAGGACAGCAGGAGGCTATAATAAAGCCCTTGACCGGGATCTTGAAGGGGATCAAAGGTGCCTCTGGCACTACTATCCTGGGCACGGGAAAGGTAGCGCTTATTGTGGATGTACCATCGTTCTTTAGTATATGGTGATACCATGGCTGCGATAGAACTTAGCCAAATCCAATTAGACGCGTTGAGAGAGACTAGCTCAATAGCTGCTGGCAATGCTGCAACAAGCCTCTCGGTTATGCTGGGGAAGAAGGTGACTATCAGTGTGCCCACTATTATGGTAGAGGCCTCGGGTAAGATCCCAGAGGCTTTTGGGGGAGAGGAGAACATTGTGAGTGCCATCTATTTTTCAGTCAGTGGTCAGCTCTCGGGAAGCATACTGCTGATGCTCTCCGTTTCTGAGTCCTTAAGATTGGTAAATATCCTTACTGGCCAGAAAGTGGACCAAATAGATGGAATAAATGGGATGGGGATTTCAGCTATCAAGGAGTTAGGAAATATTACAATAGGAACATATCTCCGTGCATTAGACCAAACACTGAATCTAAAGATAATCCACTCTGTTCCCGGATTTGCCTCCGATATGCTGGGTGCCCTTTTGGATGGGACTCTGGCCGAATTGTCATTAAAGTCAGAACATGTAGTAATGGCGGAAAATACATTTATAGTAGAAGAGGATATGTACAGAGGCCATCTCATATTCATACTGGATCCCAAGTCCCTCCATATTATGCTCAAGGCATTAGAGGCAAGAGGGATATAAAGTAACAAGACCAAAGGAGGAGCATATTACCCATGGATGATGACCAGGAGTTAATGGATGTCTTTATAGAAGAGGCACATGGCCTGATAGATGAAATGAGGAGAGAGCTGGCTTCATTGAGTGAAGAGCCAAATCCAGCTAATCTCGCTAATCTTTTTCGATGTGCTCATACCCTCAAGGGTTCATCAGATGTCGTTGGTTTTGGCAACCTCCATGAATTAGCCCTCGCCTTAGAGAAGTTCTTCAAAGGGGCAAAGGATGAAAAATGTGGGATTAATCCCGAACTCATATCCTTGCTTTCCGAGGGTATTGAGGTATGCCAAAGACTGCTGAACGGAGAGGAGGTTGAGGGATATAATGAATTAGTGGAGGGATTGGGAAAGATATGAAAATTGAATATTGAAAATTGTCGATTGAATATTGGGAACTGAGAATGGAAACAGAAGAGCTGAAAAAGAGGACAAAACTATTCGCTCATCGTTGTGTTAAGTTGTCAATGGCATTACCTGATGCACAGCTGGGGCGTCATGTTCGTGGACAGCTAATTAGGTGCAGCACATCGGTTGCCTCCAATTATCGAGCTGCTTGTATTGCTCAGTCAAGGGCAAGCTTTGTTGCAAAGCTAAGCATTGTTCTTGAAGAAACAGATGAATCAGCTTTCTGGTTAGAATTCATTATTGATGAAGAATTACTTAAAAGAAATCTTGTAGATCCTTTGTTAAAGGAAGCAGAAGAACTAACAGCCATTTTCATCGCTTCCAGAAAGACAGCAAGGAAAATGACGAGTGAAAATAGATAATCAAATTATAAATTTGAAAAATAACGTTTTATCAATAGACAATATTCACTAGTCACTAGTCAATTAAAAGCAATCGTCAATATAAAATTACATGGTGAGTCATGAAAGCCAAGACCAAAGCCCACAACAACTCCCACACAATTCTCATCGTGGAGGATAGCCCCACACAGGCCTTACAATTGAAACAAATCCTTGAAGAAAAAGGCTTTACGGCGGCTGTTTCTCGGAATGGAAAAATGGCACTTTCGTATCTTAAAGAACAGAGGCCTACCATAATTATCTCCGACATTGTCATGCCGGAGATGGATGGCTATGAACTCTGTAGCACCATAAAAAAAGATGAAAACCTCAAGGACATCCCGGTTATCCTTTTAACTAGCCTAACAAGCCCTGAAGATGTCATCAAGGGACTTCAGTCCGGTGCAGACAACTTCATCACCAAGCCATATAAGAAGAAGTTTCTGCTCTCACGCATTAATTACATCCTGGTAAACCAGGAAGTTAGAAAAAAAGGAATTTCGGAGGTTGGCCTCAATATTTATTTTATGGGGCAGACGCATATCATCACCTCGAATCGCATGCAGATCATGGACCTGCTTCTGTCCACCTATGAACATGCCGTGATGCAGAACAGGGAATTGCAAAAGACGCAGGCCGAGTTGAGAAAGCTTAACGAGCGTCTTGAAGAGAAGGTAAAACAGAGGACACAGAGGATAGAACGGTTGAATTCCGTGCTTCAATCCATTCGGGGGGTAAACCAGCTCATCGTGCGGGAAAAAGATCGTGATCGTCTGATTCAAAGAGCCTGTGAAATCCTCATTGCCGCCCGCGATTGCCATAACGCATGGATCGCCCTGATAGATGAATCCGGAGAATTAGTCGCAACTGCGGAGGCAGGGCTTGGCAAGGAGTTTCTGCCGCTGCAAAGGCTCTTGAAAGGGGGTAAGTTAGTAAATTGCGCTCAGAGGGCATTGAAAAAATCAGGGGTCGTTTTCATTAAAGACCCATCCACCGCATGCGCTGAGTGCCCGCTGGCAAAAGAGTTACATGCTAGGGGTTCAATGGCAGTCAGGTTGGAGCATGGTGGAAAGACATTCGGTCTGTTATCTATATCCATACCCAAAGAACTGGTGAGAGACAAAGAGGAACTGTCTCTATTTGAGGAAGTTGCCGGTGACATCGCTTTCGGGCTTCACAACATAGAGTTGGAAAAAAAGAAGGAAAAGTCAGAGGAAGATCTACTCCATGAACGCGACTTTGTCTCTCGCATCATGGAGACGAGCCCCGTATGCATCATCGTGATAAACCGCGAGGGACAGATCACCTTTGCCAACCCAAGCGCTGAGGAAGTGCTAGGGTTGAGTGCGGATGAAGTGACGGGCCGCACCTATAACTCCCCTGAGTGGCGTATCACCGATTTCGATGGCAAGCCCTTTCCTGACGATCAATTGCCGTTTCAGCGAGTGATGGATACCGGGCTGCCGGTATACGGTGTCCAACACGCTATTGAATGGCCCGATGGAGAAAGGGTATTACTGTCTATAAACGGCGCACCACTCTTTGATAATGTTGGTCAGGTAGAAGGGGTAATATGTACGATTCAAGATATGACCGAGCAGACGAAGACAGAGAAGGCGCTGAAGGAGTCCGAAACCAGGTACAGGGCGCTTATCGAGCAGGTTCCCGCGATAACATACACGGCTGCGTTGGACGAAGCCAGAACTACTCTCTACGTTAGTCCCCAGATTGAAGCGATTCTGGGCCTCTCGCCTGAGGAGTACAAAGATGATCCCGATTTTTGGCAAAAGCATCTGCATCCGGAAGACCGCGAAAGCGTGTTATCCGAAATTGCACGCGCGCATGACACCGGACAGCCGTTCGTGGTGGACTACAGGATGGCCACCAAGGACGGGCGTGAAGTCTGGCTGCGGGACGAAGCAAGGATAATCAAGGATGAACACGAAAGCCCGCTGTATCTACAGGGAATCATGATTAACATTACCGATCGAAAACTAGCTGAACAGAGAATAAAAGAATCTGCAGAAAACCTTGAAAAAATGGTGGAAGAACGAACCAAGGAACTCAACCGCGCCCTCTACGACGCCGAACAGGCGCGAGATAGAATCGATGGTATCCTCAAGTCTGTGGGTGACAGCCTTATAGTCACCGACCTTTATAATCGGGTCATTCTCATGAACCGTGCCGCTGAAGATCTCCTGGGTATACGGTTAAGCGAGGTCATCGATAGGCCTATCGATTTCGCCATTGAGGATACAACACTGAGAAATCGAATCAAGACTACCCTTGATAAAAGGAAAAGTGGCTATCAATTCGATTTTG
>Ga0307444_1000517_pt1 | contig 18323 bp, 19 predicted proteins | sample SalMarSW160340MG_FD_202145 | JGI IMG/M metagenome (GOLD analysis project Ga0307444, IMG submission 202145) | Salt marsh sediment microbial communities from the Plum Island Ecosystem LTER, Massachusetts, United States - SW1603-40 | ecosystem: Environmental > Aquatic > Marine > Intertidal zone >...
CGGTTGCGGCGCGACGTTGCAGCGCGCGGTGTAATGGACGCAATTGCCGCCGAGAAGCTCCGAGCTCTCCGGGCAGCGGCAGTCCGGCGGCGTGCCGACCATGCCGTGCTGGCAGCCCGTGGCGCTTGCCCCGCCGGGAGGCGCGGTCGCGCCCGGTTCGCCCGGAACGGATGCAGGCGGCTCCTCCGAGGATGGAGGTTGGGTGATCCTGGGAATAGCACTTTTGCCCCCTGGCCCTGCCTCGCCCGGAACGGATCTGCAGGTGAAGTGCCCCTCGAACGTGCCGCACTCATATTTGGCGGGCGTCGCTAAGGTCGCCGTCGGTACCGGGCGGTCGAGCGGCGCGGCGACCGCTCCGGAGGCGAGCGCCAGAGGGAGCAGCGCCAGAGATAAGGCGAGAGCCAAGAGGGAAAGCCGATGCATGGAACCCCGTCCGATCACGTCACGCGCATAATGGCATAGAAATCCCGGAATTGATGTGGCCGCGCGGCGCTGTTGGTTATTGACTGAAGGCCATGTAACGCATGATCTTCCAGCTGCCGTCGGGCTGGCGGCGGAAGAGATCCATGCCCGGCTCGACGGATTTGACCGCGCCCTCAGGGCCACCCGTCACCGTCGAGATCCAGGTGAGGCGTACCATGGCGATGTCCCCGAACACGAGGATCTCCTTGATGTTGGGCTGCGCATAGGTCCAGCTTCGGGTCTCGTCGCCGAGCGCGCGCTTCAACCGGCGGCAGATGTCGTCGTAGCGCTGCTCGGGCAGACCCTGGAAGTCGTAGATGAGGCCCGGCTCGAACAGGCCGCACACCTTGTCGGCGCGGCGCGCGTTGAAGTCTGCCGTCCAATTGTTGAGTGCCGTGCTGATCTTGGCCTGATCCTCGCTATCCGCCGCGCACCCCGGCTGGATCGATGCCGCGACCAGCGCTCCCGCAAGCGCGATCGGCATTGCGAGTGCGCGCGGGCGACGGGATCGCCGGTGGGCAAATGTCGGAACCGTCACGCGCGTCGCCGCGTTCTTACTGTGCCTGAACTTGCCGAAGGGGACCATGACATGCCTTATCTGTCGGGCGTGCTGACGGGAATTCTTCTGACCATTATCGCCGCCTATCTCATCGATCACGTCGGGTCTCAACCGGGCACCCAGGATATCGTCAATTGGAGTGTCGTGTCGCAAAAGCTCGGTGCGGCACAAGAAGAGGTGCGCCAGGAAGTTCACGAGGCGACCGCGCCGAAAGAGGCGGCGATCCCCGAGCCAACCCCGCCCGCGACGAGCGAGCCGGCGCCCGCGCCCCAGACCCCCTAACCCGACCCCCAGGACCTATGGCGCCCCAGTTTGCCTTAGGGGCTTACGGGGAATCACGCCGTCTGGTATCGTCCGCCGACTTTGCGAACGACCTGGCAATCAAGGCGGGGAATGCCATGACATCGGCGAGCTTATTGGTCGTCTTGTTGGTTGGAACGGTGGTCGGTGCGCTGACCGGATTATTCGCTGGCGACGCCATGAACCCCGACTTTCTCGCGATCCTGGCCGGGTTCCTCGGCGCGGTCATCTCCGCCCTGGTCCGCAATTTCCTCCTGGTGCGCGTCACGGGCGTCGGCCCCGACGACGCCCGCACGCCCGGGGCCGTGATCCTGTTTGCCGCCGTGGCCTCGCTCACGGCTGGCCTGGGCGCAAAGGAGCTCGCTGACTGGAGCGGGGTGAGCGCGGCGATCTGGATCGGAACGCTGGCCGGCCTGTTTTCCTCGATCCTGCTGGCGATGCTGATGATCGCCTACCACACCCATCCCGGACACGCGCCGAGACTCCATTCGGGGCATCGCTAGTCTCGAGCCTTGCGGCCTCAATTTCGCGAGGACCGAGGGCACCAGGCGTGGCCGAGCGTCTCGCGATCGCGGCTAACGGCACCGATTATTGCGCTGGCACAGAACAGCTCAAATCGCCTTCCTCGCAGGCGAGGTAGGCCTTGAAGTCCTCGACGCGCGCTTTCGTCAGGCGCTCGAGGCATTCGGCATGGATGGTTGGATAGATGGTGCCCCCGGACACGTCCGAGGCCGCGAACTTGCACGCGGCGTCGCGGAAGGGCACCCATGCCCGCTGCGCCGCGACGAACAGCTTCATCGTATCGGCGTCTGCGGCAAGGCGCTGCTTGATCGTCTTGTAGAGCGCGTTCAGCTCGTCGTCGGCTTTCTCGTAGGCTTTGCCCGCGCACGCGTTGATGGCTGGTTGGGGGCGTCCGAACAGTCGGCCGCGCGGGCGGGGGACGCAGACACCAGAACGACAAGAACGAGAAAAAGCAGCCGGCGCAGGAGAGGTCCCCCTTCGACACGGGCGCGCAGACCATCTGCGCGCGTCCCTCCTTGATGGACCATTGGTGCGACCCGTGCAACGCCCAGCACGACCGCACGATCCAGCCGTGGGCAATCACGAAGATCAGCGCGTACTGGGTGCCAGCTTTCGCGGGCATGCCACATAGGACGGGGTGACGCTCTTTGCCGAGAGCGGGTAGGATCGAAGCGCGCACGTCGGAGCACATTCGAGAAGGGAACGGAACATGACTGAAGATCCAGTGAAACAGCTGCTCGACGATCCGCGCTTCAAGGGGAAACCTGTCACCTGGGAGGTGACGAGAGAGGAATACGACGCGGTCAGGCGCGCCTTCCTCACTCAGCTCCAGGCCGGACAGGTGTTGTTCAAGCCCTACACCGAGGACGCGTTCAAGGCGCAGGTGGAGAAGATGCTCGGCGTCTTCACCGAGGATTGCGTGATGGAGCTGGTCAGCACCGGCGAGCGCTGGGTCCGCCACGAAGGGGCGACAGCGTTCTACCGCGCGTTCCTCGGTTCGTTTTCAGAAACGGAATGGACGCCGCAGGCAACGGTCATCGGCCCGCAAGGCGTGCTCGACGTCGTCAACATGACCGGTACGCTGGAGCAGCCATTCGCGTGGCTTGAGAACGTCGGCGAGACCGTCCGCCTGCAATGGGTGTTCTATTTTCCGTGGGCGCCTGAGGCTTGTAAGTTCAAGGGCGAGACGATCTATTCGATTAGGCCGATCTAGGCGCGGGCGAAGGGGCGGAGATCGTCCTTCCGTTCCTCTCCCGTCATCGCCCGGCACTCGGGTCTGGCTTCGTCAGGCCGAGCACAAGCTTGATGATCCAGGCGATCGAGTAACCGATGCCGTAGGCAATCGCGACGACCGGTGCGTCCTGGATGACCGCTTTCGCGGACATGACAAGCGGAGGAGAGAGCAACTGGCAGCGCATGGCAGGTGCTCGATCACCGCCACGGTGTTGCGCCCGGGCGTAACTCAGATTCGCGCGGCCGGGTTATGGTTCGTCCGCGATGCGCCAGAAGCCGAGATTGAGAAGCCGTACCATTCCTCTGTTGGCCGCGTATGGCGGCGGCGACTCGCTCTAGTTCGCCTTGTTGAGCTCCTCCATGCCGCGCTGCAGTTGCGCCTTCATCGGCTCGGCGGCATTCGCCGTCACCTTGGTCGACAGCGCGCGCATCTCCTCCGCTTGGGACGTCAGCGCGCTCAACTGCTTGCGCCAATAGGTGGCCTGCAATTCCATGGCCTCGGCAAGGTTCTTCGCACCAGCCAAGCTCTTCACGAGATCGAAGCCCGAGTTGATGTTGCGTTGAGCAATGTCGATGACCTTACGGTTCAGCGCCACGGCGCCTTGACCGGCAGCGTCGAAGGAACTCTCCCAACTCTTCAGCACCGCGTCGAGAGTATCCTTGGAGCGTTCAAAAACTTCGCGCGTCTGAGTGATGTTCTTTTCGGCAAAGGCACGCATGGCCTCTTTCATTTCAGTGTCGGCGGCGAAATCCTCGAACATGGGGACGGTCTTGCCGTAGGAAGCGCGCGTCTTTTCCGCAGCTGCTTTGGGACTTTCACTCATGGTACTGGCCTCTCGGTGTTGCGCAGGTGGTTGCATTGCTGGAAGACCCGAGCCGGCACCTAACCCATATGCACCCAAGCCGGGCCGCCAGTGCTAAAGGGTAAGACCTTGGTGAATGATTTTGCAAGCTTCGCGCGACAGCGCACCTGCTGCCCGCTTTAGTTGAACTGACTTCTCAACTCCGCCGGTTAACCAACTCTTCTGTCAGCAATTCGCGGCGCTCGGGGACCGTGCTGAGACGCCTTTCAGTGGCGCAAGTCGCGGTGAAGAGGCGGCGAGCAATCGCGGTCGGTGGCGCCAGGCGCTGCCCGCAACTAAACCCTGGGTAGGTCGACGCTACCACTAAATTTCCGACCACAACCCGTAGAGTGCTTCCGTAACACATTCAAAATAATAGGATTTTCGGTGTGCAGCGATTGCCGTCCATTGCAATCTTTTGTTGCGACAAAACGCCTCCGGGCTCAGAGTAGCGTAAATGATGGGGGGTCAGGGAGGGAGCTAGCGCATGGAGTGACGACGATGAGTACGGGTACTCCTGTTATAGTTACTCACCCATGCAGTTTGTTCCGCCACGGACTGCGTCAAGCTCTACCGAAGTCGCGCTTTCGTCCGATGCGCCTATTTTCCACCGTGAACGACGATGTCGAACGCCACCTACAATCGGCTGACGACGGTATCTGGGTGCTGGGCGCCGAACAATTTGGTCCGGGTACCGAGGACTTGGTGCGGGAAGTCAGAGAGTCAAATCGCACTCTCAAGGTCGTCGTTCTTGCGGCGACTCAGCATAAAGACGAAATTATCCGAGCCTTGAGTGCCGGCGTGTCCGGGTTCCTCAGCCAAGACATCTCGAGCGACCACCTTCTGAAGTCATTGGAACTGATCCTGCTGGGCGAGACCGTGATCGCTCCGTGCTGGTTGATGCCGTTGACTGGAACGAGGTGCAAAGGCGAGGTCAACGGTGGGATGGCAGTGTCGACTCCGACCGCGTATTTGCCGGGCAATCCAGGGTCCGACAGCAATGCCATCAATGCCGCCCCCATTGGCAGGGTGCCCGTCGAGAGTAGCAGCGAAAGTCAGGGCGCTGCAGCAAGGGGCCTCTCCCGCCGTGAGCTCTTGATCCTCCGGTCTTTGACGGAGGGAGCCTCGAACAAGGTGATCGCGCGAAAGCTGGTGATTACCGAGTCGACGGTGAAGGTCCACATGAAGGCGATCCTCCGGAAGCTAAGACTGCAGAACCGGACCCAGGCTGCACTTTGGGCACGCACTCATCTGAGCGAGGCCTATCACTGACACACTCTTGGCAGTGATACCTGCAAGTACGCGGCGTTGGCGGATCCTTGTGTCCTTCTGAGGGCGGGATAAGGCTGGGATGAACATTGATCTCCCGAGCCCCGACAAATCTCGCCTTCACTTCTCGTCTGGACCCGGCTTAACACGGGCCAGGGCATGACGGATCAGCTCTTCCTCGGGCCGCGTGCCAAATGCTCCGTCGTAGGCAATGAGCGACTCCGCGACCTTGACGATCTGATCGACGAGCTCGCCGGGCTCGCCGCCCCCTTCGCTGATCTCCGCCATGCTTTTCGCGAGACGTGCAAGCCGGTCGACCAGGGCGCTCCGAATCTCGTTCCCAGGATCTAACCGCTCATGGGTCATTGCCGGGCTGCCCTCGGCGGGAGAGACGCTTCACCACGACGTGCGCCACAGAAAGAAGCCCCGATAGGTTCGGGGCTTCTCGGGTTCTCACCCGGGAGAACCCACTGGCGCGGAGCAAGAGATGGCGTGGCCCAAATTTTAGATCTTAACTTTGATCGCGGCGTAGGTCGCATTGGGCGTAACCCCTAAGCGCCTGCTCTTCCCACGCCGATCAGCGCGATAGTCACGCAAGCGCAGGAGTGATCCTAACCTAAAGTTGAGGAAGACTGCGCGGACGTTATCCTAGCCTAAAGTTGGGGTAGACAATGAGTGAAACCTTAGACCGCATGCAGGAGCGCGCACGGGAGCTTGCTCTCTCCGGCGAGTTCAGTGGGTGGCGCTCAGTCATATTCGAATTGCAATTCGAGCCCGGATTAAAGGAGGCGTTTCAGTGGCTTCACAGTGCGTCGGTCGAGGACGCATTCCAGTGGCTTCACAGTCCGGCGACCAAGCAGGAGCTTGACGACCTTTGCTACGAGGCGAGGGATCGCTCTGCCCGCCTCGATTGCGCCCGCGCGCGGCAGTGAACTGATCGCGGTGAAATATCGGCAGCGGTTGACGCCGTTCGTTTTGTCATTGCCCGGCTCGACCGGGCGATCCAGTAACCGACGCCGAACCCGATAACGACGGCCGGGGAGTACTGGATGCCCGCCTGCGCGGGCATGACAAGATCTTGAGCGCATGGTCATCGCCGCGCCGCGCGGGGAAGCGCCTGGCGCCAGGCGCGATAGGCCCTGAGCTCCGCCGGCGTCTCGATCCCGGTTTCCATCGCGGCGAAGCTTGGCCGCGCGCGCCGTTCGTCCTCGACCGCCGCGAGCCAGGCGGCGATGCGCTCGCCACAGGCGCGCACGTCGCCGCGGCAGGCCTTAGCGCGCCGGCAGGCCGCATCGGCGCAGAGACGCCACAGAGAGATCCGGTCCGCGCCGAAGCGCAAGGCGCGCTCCCTCTGCAAGCGGCTTTCCGTTGCGGCGCTCGGTTTCACTCTTCTCCTTTTCTCCTTGCGGGCATGACGGTGCGGCTCGCCGGGTTTGACCCGCGAGGTCTGAGGGGGATGGCGCGCCGAGAGACGCAAACCTATGGCGTCCGTATCCGTTGCCGGACACGGCGGGCGCCTCGCGGCGCGCCACATACACTTTCAGTGCGCTATCGCGCTTCGCGCTGCTTGAGCGCAATGCGCGGGCGCGCTCCGAGCGCATGCGATTTGCGGCGGTTACGGCGGCGGGCCCCGCTTTGATTGTCGCGCTCAAGGTGGGCGAAGCCCGACAGCGCGCGAACACATCTCAGCCAGCTCCTGGCAGGGACTCCTAGTGGTCCCGGGGGGAGCCCCGCTGCCGCCCGGGTGCTTCGGTGCGAGAGAGAAGCCCGCGGGCGCCGCACCCCGTCCCGCCGTCACGACGCCTCGCGAGAACGCCCCTTCAAGTGGACGAGGTGAGGCGGATGATACGGCCGGTCCGAGAGCCGGGGATAACCGCAGGCGTCACCCCGGCGAAAGCCGGGGTCCAGTTTTCGTTTGCGCCTTCGGCGCGCTGGATTCCGGCTTGCGCCGGAATGACGGAGAGGGGGATACGAGGGAAGCGCGCTTCCTACCTCCCCCTTGCGGGGAGGTCCGGCACGCCTGCGGCGTGCTGGGTGGGGGAAAGTCGTCGCTGGCCTTATCGTCTGGCCGGAGGCACAGCACCCCACCCGTCGCGCGCATCGCGCTCAAGTAGCGAAGCGATAGCGGATTGAAGAAGCGCGCGACTCCCTCCCCATCAAGGGGAGGGATGGAACTCGGTACGGCTCTCAGGCAAGCACCCATCGGCCGTGAAGACGGTCCAACTGCAATGGGTGATCCCTTCCGTGGGTGCCTGAGGAGAAGAAGTTCAAGGGCGAGCTGATCTACTCGATCTAGGGGGCTCAAGATCCGAGAGGGCGAACATGAGATGAGGGGGCTCAGGATCAGATTCAGCGGATGCAGACACCGCACCTTTTGATCGTACTTTCCTCAACGGTCGTCTCCGCCGCAGCGAGCGCGTCTTCCACGGCGTAAAAATTGCCTAGATCGATCCACCGACCATTGTCGGGGCGGGTACCACCCGCCAGACCGAGCCCTCCTTTGCAGAAGGGACAGTCGGCGGTGTGCACCTTTGTGATGTGTCCGTGCGCCCGCCAATTCTCGTATGCGAAATATTTCATTGCGGTGCTATTGCTCTAAACGCTTCACCCGAAGCTTTCGGAGTTTCGATCGCCTGCGCTTGGCCTTCTTCTGCTCTTCGGCTCGGATGGATTTCCACGACGCAGTTACTGGCGGGACACCTTCTTCAGCGAGGCGCTTTTTCCACTCCTCGAGTTCAGCGGCCACACGCTCATCAAGAGGAGTTGGTCGCTCGGGCTCAAACTCGTACTGGCGTCGCCAAATCCATTTGCAGCGCTCCCAGTTCAGTCTTCGCGCCATTTTGCGTTTTCCCGCGCAAACGGGCCAGTTCAAGAGCTAACGGCAGCCGTGTGGACGATGATAGTGATTCCAGAACGTCTCCCTGAGCAAGACGTCATTGGTCTGTAGACGGATGATGGAGTTCGTAGACGTCTCTCTTAGCCGGAGATAGCCAAGCGGGGTCTTTTCGAGCTCGAACTCCCTCTTGTTCGAGAAGATGCGATAAAGGAGTTCTGAAACGTCGGCGGGCTTGTCCGTGACGTAGGCGCCCACCGCGACACCCGTCTCGAACTCGATTAGACGCGATAGTGGGTGGACATCCTTGTAAAAGCGAAGCCGATCCTCGCGGTCGCAAAGGAAGATTACGGGCTTACCCAAGCTGAGGGCCATGGCCCCCTCGGCACATTTGCCGTAGCTATCCTTCTCGCCCGCGATGTAGATGAGCGCCTTGCAGCACTTGACCATCAGACATTCGATAAGGCCCTTGTCCTCGTGGCCCTGTGCAGCGCTCAACGTCGGGTCAAAATACCTCAGATGCATCTCTTGCAGACGTGAGTCCCCGAAGATGGTCTCCGTCAGTTCCGCCATCCTTCGGAAGTCGTTACGGTTGCGCATGCTGGTAGCGACATACACGTCAAGATCGCTTACCTGAGACAAGTAATTCTCGGTGTTCTGAAGGGCCTTCTGTCGCGCTTGGGTAAAGGTAGTCGCGACACGAGCCATCTTTCTCCGAACTTCATCTCGGCTTGAGACCTGCTCCTCCAACACGTCTTCGGCGGAGAAGAGGAATTCGGTTTGGCGGTCGCGGTACGTACCCTCAATGAGCTTCTTGATCGTTACCTTGCCTCCGCCTTGTGCCTCGTGGCCAGCGAAGGCGTCCAAGAGCGCCTGTTGTAGGTTCCCTTCTTCGCTTCCGTAACACTTGCATGCCATCTCGGAGATGAGATAGCGGTCGTCTTTGGGGATCACATTAAGAGAGAGCGGCGGTCCCCGCCTCTCCATGCGTTCATGATCCCATCTGTGTTGCTTGAACAGCTGGTCCAATTCGGCCTGGTTCAGCCTCCGTAGGGCAAGGTAGCCGGTGCGAATGTCGCCCCACCAAAGGAGGGCGTCGGCAAAGACCCTCTTCAATCCCCAGGCGAGGTAATCCAACGACTTGATGGTGTCGTTGGCAAAGTCGAGCTGAAATTCGCTCAACGATGGGATTAAGTAGGGATGGTCGGAAGGACGACTCAGCCAGTAGTAACGAAGAAAATCATCAGAAGGAGGAGCTTGGTGGCCTAGCACCAGAAGCTGGCCAAATTGGGCGAGGCTAAGGGGGTCCTGTTCGAGGCGAGCCAGCCGCTCGAAAATGAGGCTGTTACTCGAGTTCGAAAGCCATCCCCCAAGTCCAGGGCCACCCAAGACGAAAAGGTCTAATCGCCGAAGGATGTCTGACTTAGGCGGCGCAACTGCCGGAACGGCAAGCTTCTGGGCTGGCTCTCCCACCCTGCTAGATCCCCGTTATGCGCGCAGAACCGCGCATATCTAGTCGCCCCATTGAACGAGTTCAAGAGGCGCCCAGGCAAATCCGATGCGATAGATGGTATTCCTCACTCCGCAGCCTGAGCCGTGCGCTTGCCGCTCGCGGTCTTGGCGCCGCGCCGCCGGTCGAAGACCTGCTTGAGGTATTGCCCGGTATAGCTCTTCGGGTTGGCGGCGAGCTCCTCTGGCGTGCCGACCGCGACCACGCGGCCGCCGGCGTCGCCGCCCTCGGGGCCGAGATCGACGATCCAGTCCGCGGTCTTGATCACCTCGAGATTGTGCTCGATCACCACCACGGTGTTGCCCTGGTCGACGAGCTCGTGCAGCACCTCGAGCAGCTTCGCGACGTCGTGGAAGTGGAGCCCGGTGGTCGGCTCGTCCAAGATGTAGAGCGTGCGCCCGGTGGCGCGGCGCGACAGCTCCTTGGAGAGCTTCACCCGCTGCGCCTCGCCGCCCGACAAGGTCGTCGCCTGCTGGCCGACATGGATGTAGCCGAGGCCGACGCGCGCGAGCGTGAGCAGCTTGTCGCGCACCGACGGCACCGCCTTGAACAGCTCCGCCGCCTCCTCGACGGTCATGTCGAGCACGTCGGCGATCGACTTCCCCTTGAACTTGATCTCCAGCGTCTCGCGGTCGTAGCGCTTGCCCTTGCACACGTCGCAGGTGACGTAGACGTCCGGCAAAAAGTGCATCTCGATCTTGATGACGCCGTCGCCCTGGCAGGCCTCGCAGCGCCCGCCCTTGACGTTGAAGGAGAAGCGGCCGGGCTTGTAGCCGCGCGCCTTGGCCTCCGGCAGCTCGGAGAACCATTCGCGGATCGGGGTGAAGGCGCCGGTATAGGTCGCGGGGTTCGAGCGCGGGGTGCGGCCGATCGGCGACTGGTCGATGTCGATGACCTTGTCGAGATGCTCGAGCCCTTCGATCGCGTCATGCTCGCCGGGGTGCTCGCGGGCCCCTGAGATCTTGCGGGCGACGGCGCGGTAGAGCGTCTCGATCAGGAAGGTCGACTTGCCGCCGCCGGAGACGCCGGTGATCGCGGTGAAGAGGCCGAGCGGAATGTCCACGGTGATGTTCTTGAGGTTGTTGGCGCGCGCGCCGAGCACGGTAAGGCGGCGGCCCTTGGTCGGCTTCCGCCGCTCCTTCGGCGCGGGGATCTGCTTGAAGCCGGTGAGATATTGCCCGGTCAGGCTCTCCGGGTTGGCCATGACCTCGTCCGGCGTGCCTTCGGCCACGACCTCGCCGCCATGGATGCCGGCGCCGGGGCCCATGTCGACCACGTGGTCGGCGGCAAGGATCGCCTCCTCGTCGTGCTCGACGACGATGACGCTGTTGCCGAGGTCGCGGAGGCGGTCGAGGGTCTCGAGCAGCCGCGCGTTGTCGCGCTGATGCAGCCCGATCGAGGGCTCGTCGAGCACATAGAGCACGCCGGTGAGGCCGGAGCCGATCTGCGAGGCGAGCCTGATGCGCTGGCTCTCGCCGCCGGAGAGTGTTCCTGAGGAGCGGGCGAGGGTGAGGTAGTCGAGGCCGACGTCATTGAGGAAGGTGAGCCGCTCGCGGATCTCCTTGAGGATGCGGCCGGCGATCTCGTTCTGCTTCGCCGTGAGCTTGCCGGGCAGCGCCTCGAACCAGGCGCCGGCGTCGCGGATCGACATCTCGGTGACCTGGCCGATATGCAGCCCGTCGATCTTGACCGCGAGCGCCTGCGGCTTGAGGCGGTAGCCGCCGCAGGCCTGGCACGGCTTGTCCGACTGGAACCGCGACAGCTCCTCGCGCACCCAGGCCGATTCCGTCTCGCGCCAGCGCCGCTCGATATTGTTGATGACGCCTTCGAACGGCTTCGAGGTCGAATAGTGGCGGACGCCGTCGTCGTAGGTGAAGGTGATCTCGTCCTCGCCGGAGCCGTAGAGGATCACGTCGCGGAAGTCCTCGGGCAGCGACTTCCACGGCTTGGTCATGGGCTGGCGGTAGGCGCGGGCGAGCGCCTCCAAGGTCTGCTGGTAATAGGGCGAGGTGGCTGATGTGCGCGTCCACGGCGCGATGGCGCCGCGGGCGAGGCTCAAATTCTCGTCGGGGACGACGAGGTCGGGCTCGAAGAACAGCTCGGTGCCGAGACCGTCGCAGGCGGGGCAGGCGCCATAGGGGTTGTTGAAGGAGAAGAGCCGCGGCTCGATCTCCTCGATGGTGAAGCCCGAGACCGGGCAGGCGAACTTCGCCGAGAAGATGATGCGCTCGTCGTCTGCGCCCCGCGAAGGCGGGTCGGCGAATTCGACCGCGGCGATGCCGTCGGCGAGCTGGAGCGCGGTCTCGAAGCTATCGGCGAGGCGGGCGCTCATGTCGGGGCGCACCACGACGCGATCGACCACGACGTCGATGTCGTGCTTGAACTTCTTGTCGAGGGCAGGGGCCTCCGCGATCTCGTAGAACGTGCCGTCGATCTTGAGCCGCTGGAAGCCCTTCTTCTGCAGCTCGGCAAACTCCTTCTTGAACTCGCCCTTCCGCCCGCGGGCGATCGGCGCGAGGAGATAGAGCCGGGTGCCTTCCGGCAGCGCCAGCACGCGGTCGACCATCTGGCTCACGGTCTGGCTCTCGATCGGGAGCCCCGTTGCCGGCGAATAGGGGATACCGACCCGCGCCCACAACAGCCGCATATAGTCGTAGATCTCGGTGACGGTGCCGACCGTCGAGCGCGGGTTGCGCGAGGTGGTCTTCTGCTCGATGGAGATCGCCGGCGACAGCCCGTCGATATGATCGACGTCCGGCTTCTGCATCATGTCGAGGAACTGGCGCGCATAGGCCGCGAGCGACTCGACGTAACGGCGCTGGCCCTCGGCATAGATGGTGTCGAAGGCGAGGCTCGACTTGCCCGAGCCCGAGAGCCCGGTGATGACCACGAGCCGCTCGCGGGGAAGGTCGAGCGAGATGTTCTTGAGGTTGTGCTCGCGGGCGCCGCGGATGGAGATCTGCTTGGAGGTCATTGCCCTAGCAATGTCGGGGGTACGGGCCCGGTCAACAAGGGCCTGCAAAGGCTTAGTCCCCAGGAGGTTTTCGGGCAAGGCCAGGGCCTCGCGCCGCGGCTTCTCCTTACGAAGCCGACAGCAGATCGCGCATGGCGCGCGCGGCCTTGCTCAGGTAGCGCTTGTCGTGACGGAGCACGGAGAAGGCTCGCGTCGTCGACGGAAAGGGCAGCTTGCGCAAGCGCCCCGCCTCGATCCCGGGCCGCGCCACAAGCTCCGATACCATGGCGGCGCCGGCGCCGTCTTCTACCGCGGCGCGCACCGCCTCGTTGGAGGGAAGCTCCAGGCCGATCTGCAATTGCTCGGGCGCGAGCCCGACGCGGCGCATCGCCTGCACGAACTCGGAGCGCGTGCCTGAGCCCTCCTCGCGCACGATCCAGGTCAAGCCGGCGAGGTTGGCGGCGGTCAGCTTGCGGCGGTGGGCGGCATTGGCTTTGCTCGAGGCGATGATCACGAGCCGGTCGCGGGCGACGGTCCGCTGCAGGAGATCGGGCTGCTCGACCCCGCCCTCGACCAGGCCGAGCTCGGCGTCGCCGGCCTGGACCGCCCGGGCCACCCCCGCCGTATTCGACATCGAGACCTGGCAAACGATCCCGGGATGTGCGGCGCGAAAGCGGACGAGCCGCTGCGGCAGCCAGTAGCTCGCGATCGTCTGGCTGGCGTGAATATGGAGGCTGCCACGCTGGAGCCCCGACAGTTCCGACAGGGCGAGTTCCGCCGCGGCGACCCGGTTGAGCACCGCGCGTGCTTCGGTCAGGAACAGACGTCCCGCCTCGGTGAGCGCGATGCCGCGCCCGATGCGATCGAACATCTCAACGCCATGCTCCGCCTCCAGCGCGCGCACGGCGGCGCTCACCGCGGACTGGGTGAGGTTGAGCGCCTGGGCCGCGCGGGTGACATGCTCGCGTTCGGCGACGGCGACAAAAATGCGGAGCTGCTCGAGGGTCATGACGGCGCGAACTGATCAATCGATTATATCGATCGTTCTGAGATAAACAATCTGTTGGAATGCTTAATTGCCGCAAGCTACTTCCACCCGTTAACCGAACAAGCGTGAAGGGAACCCACCGTGACGATCGCCGCCCACTCGACCGCCTTAAGGTGGAGACCATTGTTGCGCCTCGAACATCCGCGTGAAGTGGTGCGCCAGTTCACCCCGAACTGGTTCGCGGTGACGATGGGCACCGGCGTCCTTGCGCTCGCCTTGGCGCGATTGCCGGTGGAGGTTCGGGGCCTCCACGCCGTCGCCGAAGGGCTGTGGATGTTCAATATCGGACTTTTCGTGCTCTTTTCCGCGCTCTACGCGGCGCGGTGGATGTTCTATTTCGACGGCGCGCGCAGGATCTTCCGCCATCCGGTCATGTCGATGTTCTTCGGCTGCATTCCGATGGGCTTGGCGACCGTTCTCAACGGCTTTCTCGTGTTCGGGCCGGCTCGCCTCGGATCGGTGGCCATCGACATTGCCCATGTCCTGTGGTGGCTCGATGCCGCCATGGCGATTGCCTGCGGCCTCTTGATCCCATTCGTGATGTTCACCCGGCAGAGCCACACCATCGAACAGATGACGGGAGTCTGGCTGCTGCCTGTGGTGGCTGCTGAAGTCGCGGCCGTAAGCGGCGGATTGCTCGCGCCGCATCTCGCCGATGGTCACTTGCAATTGACGGTGCTGGTCACGAGCTACGTGCTGTGGGCCTGTTCGGTGCCGTTGGCCATGAGCATTGTCGTCATCCTCGTGCTGCGCATGGCGCTGCACAGCCTGCCGCCGGCAAACATGGCGTCATCGAGCTGGCTGGCGCTGGGGCCGATCGGGACAGGGGCGCTCGGGCTCTTGGTTCTCGGCGCGGCGGCGCCCGCAATCTTGGGCGCGAACGGCCTTGGCGCCTACGCCAGCGCCATCGAAGGCGTTGGCCTGATCGGCGCCTTGATGCTGTGGGGATACGGCGTCTGGTGGTTCTTCATGGCCGCCCTGATCACGTGGAAATATCTGCGCGAGGGACTCCCGTTCAACATGGGCTGGTGGGGCTACACCTTCCCGATCGGCGTCTACGCTCTTGCCACCTTGCGGCTCCACGACGTGCTGCCCATCGGCGCACTCTCGGTCTATGGCACGGCGCTCGTCGCCGTTCTGGCTACGCTCTGGGGAATCGTCGGCGCGCGCACTCTGGCTGGGGCATGGCGCGGCGATCTCTTTGTTTCGCCCTGCCTTACCGAACCGCTCGCCACCTGCGGCTAGGCGAGACCGAGCTTCTTGAGGCGGGAGCGGATGGCGCCGGGCTTGCGGCCAAATTCCGCGGCGATGGCGCCGATCCCCTCACCGGACTGATGACGCCGCTGGAGCTTGCGGTCGTCGTCCTCGGTCCAAGGGGCGTAGGCGTTGCCATGGGTCTCCCTGACTGCGGCGACATCGTAGCTCTTGGCGGGGGATAGGGGCTTTGGCGGTTCCCACCGCGACTTGTCCATAGCAAGCTGGCTCAACGTTTGACGTGTCGTCTCCGACGCCGCACGGAATTCGGCGTCCTTCCCCACGGCCTCGGGGTGAACGCGGAGCGCCCGCTCGTTGAGGCCAAGCAAATGCAGCCCCGATAGCGTCCGTAAGCGCGACAAGGCGACATAGCCTTGGCCGTATTCGAAGGCGCGTGAGAGGTCGATCACCGCGGCGTCGAGCGACATGCCCTGGCTCTTATGCACGGTGATGGCCCAGGCAAGGCGCAACGGCACCTGGGTGACGCTGGCGCGGTCGCGTCCGTTCTCCTCGATCTTCCAGGTCGCGGGCTCGGCGACCACGCGCCGGCCGCCGAGGGTCCCGACCACGGGATAGCCCTCCTCGGCCTCGAACTCGATCACCGTCCCCAGCGTGCCGTTGACGTAGCGGCCCCCGGGATCGTTCTTGGTGAACATCACCACCGCGCCCTCTTTCAGCGCGAGGGTCTCCGGCGACAGGCAGCCACGCTGCAGCGAGCGCACGAAGGCCTCTGGCCCCCGCGTCGTCATGGCGAAAGGATGGGGCTCGCCCTCGAGCTTGGCCAACTCCTTGAGATTGATGTCGTCGACCGCTGCGTTGTGGGTGAAGAGGCGCGGGCAGCCGCGCGGCAGCCGGTCTCTGTCGATGCGCCGCGCGCCGAGGAAAGCGCGTTCGGGCGCCGAGCAGGCATTGGCGCGAATGGCGGAGAGCACGCGCAAGAATGCCGGGTCGTCCTGGCGATGCTGCTCGGTGAGATAGCAGACCGCAGGCGCGAGATCGCGCCAGGCGCGGGAAGCGTAGGCGAACTGGGCGCCGAAACCGTCTGCCTCATCGGTGAAGGGCAGCATGGACTCCGCCTGACGATTGATGACCGGCGGCAACTGGAAGAAGTCGCCGACGAAGATGAGCTGCAAGCCGCCAAAGGGCGCGTTTGGGTCCTTGATGTGGCGGCAGACCTCGTCGACCAGAGCGAGCGTGCGCGCCGGCAGCATCGAGATCTCGTCGATGACGAGCACGCTCGTCTTTTCGATCCGCTGCGCGATGCGGCGATTGGTGGCGATGGCGTCGAGATCGCGGCGGGTCAGGGCATCGCGCACGCCGATGCCGCTCCAGGCGTGGATGGTGATGCCGTGGCCGTGGGTCGCGGCGATGCCCGTGGAGGCGGTGAAGGCAACGCCGACGCGCTGGCGCCGCAGCAGCTCGATGTAGCGATTAACGGTGTGGGTCTTGCCGCTGCCAGGCTCGCCAGTGAGAAACACGCTTGCGCCGGTGTTGAGAGTTGCGAGCGCCTCGTCCTGGGTCATGGCTTATTCAGGTGCGTGCCGGGCGAAGGGTCAACCCCAAAGGGCCGAGCGGTCGAAAAATCCGAGACGGCGAACCGAATCTCGGCATAGATGCGCGGCCAATGAAGTTCACCCGCGCCCAAGTCCTCATTATCTGCTTCGGCCTGATCGCGCTCCAGGCCGCGATCCTGCTCGCCATGGGCCGCGAGCCGATCTGCAAATGCGGCACTATCAAGCTGTGGCACGGCGTGGTCATGAGCTCGGAGAACTCCCAGCATATCTCGGACTGGTACTCGCCCTCCCACATCATCCACGGCTTTCTGTTCTATGCCGGGCTGTGGCTCGTTTCGCGCTGGATTCCGATGTCCTTCGGCACCCGCCTGATGCTTGCCATCGGTATCGAGGCGAGCTGGGAGGTGATCGAGAACACGAGTTGGCTGATCGAACGCTACCGCGGCCAGACAGTTGCGCTCGATTATTACGGCGACAGCGTCATCAACTCGGTGAGCGACACGCTGTTCATGGTGCTCGGCTTCTTCCTGGCGCGCTGGTGGCCGGTGTGGCTCACCGTCGCCGTCGCCGTCGCCCTCGAGCTCGTCGTCGGCTACGTGATCCGCGACAATCTCACCCTCAACGTGCTGATGCTGCTGTGGCCGGTGCAGTCGATCCTCGACTGGCAGTCGGGACGGTGACGAACTCCCTCCCCCTGAAAGGGGGAGGGTTGGGGGGTCGACCCCCACCCGGCGCCGCACGTGCGCGGCGCCGAACTCCCCCTTTCAGGGGGAGGGAGCAGCTAAAGCGGGATGCGGATGCCGAACACCATGATCAGGATCAGCCAGGCGAAGGCCGCCACCGTCGGATAGAAGGTGATGCCGAAGCCGAAGGCGCGCAGATACGGGTTCTTATGGTAGCCGATCCAGAACAGGATGCGCCCCATCACGAACAGCGCCGTCAGCAGCGGCAGCGAGCGTGCCTCTTCCGGCGGGCAATACATGGCAAGGCCGGCATTCGCGACGAAATAGGCGGTGAACTGCTCGAAGGTGTTGAGGATGAAGCGGGTGTTGATGTCGAGCGCCGAGTTCGGCTTGGCCACCCGGCCGACCCACATCGAGGGATCGAGCCGCTGCGCCGCGACGATGCAGATGCCGATCACGCCCGGCAGCAGCGCGAACACCGCGTCCTTGAGCACAAGCGCGATGCGATCGGCGATGCCCCAATCGTCCGGCTGCCAATGCCAGAAGAGCTTCACCCCCGTGAAGAAGGCAAGGGAGAAGATCCAGTTCGCCGCCAGGACGATGATGAAAGGCCGTTGACTGGCGGTGAAGCCGAACGTCTTGGCCGCCGGGTGACGACGGCGCTGCCTACTCACCCGACGTTTCGTATGCTGTCGCTGCTCGACGGAACGCTGCATGGGTCTCGCTCGTCCCGTTGGGGCGGGATCTACCAGGGGCTGACGCCGCGCCCCGCGATGACGATCAGGCAATCTACCTGACAGGCCCTAACGGGTCGTTTCGTAAGCCATAGGGCGCACCCGCAGAAAGCTCAAGGCGCGTGCGGGGTCAAGCCCCTTGCGGCAAATATGGACGAAAGAGAACAAAAGGTGTACAAAGCCCTGAGGAGGCGTGACCCTGTGGAAGGGAAGCCCCGCCGGGTAGCATCCAGCGTCCTGCGGGCGCTAGAGTGACGGCGCGGTGACGGCGCCGCGGAGATGGAGGTGGCCACATGGCTGGATCGGTCAACAAGGTTATTCTTATCGGCAATCTCGGGGCCGATCCGGAAGTTCGCCACACCCAGGATGGCCGGCCCATCGTCAATCTGCGGCTCGCGACCAGCGACAGTTGGCGCGACAAGTCGAGCGGCGAGCGGCGCGAGCGCACGGAATGGCACCGGGTGGTGATCTTCAACGAGGGGCTCTGCCGCATCGCCGAGCAATATCTCAAGAAGGGATCGAAGATTTACGTCGAGGGGCAATTGCAGACGCGGAAATGGCAGGATCAGTCCGGCCAGGACCGCTACTCGACCGAAGTCGTGCTCCA
>Ga0307444_1000519_pt1 | contig 18240 bp, 11 predicted proteins | sample SalMarSW160340MG_FD_202145 | JGI IMG/M metagenome (GOLD analysis project Ga0307444, IMG submission 202145) | Salt marsh sediment microbial communities from the Plum Island Ecosystem LTER, Massachusetts, United States - SW1603-40 | ecosystem: Environmental > Aquatic > Marine > Intertidal zone >...
GTCGACACCGAGACCAACTACCGCTGCTCCAAGGCGTCGCAGCTCCCTCGACTCAACAGGATCCTGGCGCTGAAGGACCTGGGTCTGTCGCTGGATGAGATCGCCGCGATTCTCGACAACCCGCTGTCCGCCGACGAGCTGCGCGGGATGCTCCGGCTGAAACGCGCCGAACTGAACCAGACGCTCACCGAACAGCAGGCGATGCTCGACCGTGTCGGGCACCGCCTCCGCATGATCGAAAGGGAGGATGCCATGCCGGAGTACGAAGTCGTGCTCAAAGAGATGGAAGACCAGCACGTGCTCGCGTTGCGCGAGACCGTGCACGAACCCAGTCACATTGGGATGATGATCGGCGACGGTTTCTCCGCGCTCATCCCGGCCGGGATCATCCCGCAGGGTGCCTGCTTCGCGCTGTACCACGACGCCGAGTTCCAGCCCGAAAACATCGACGTCGAGATCGCCTATCCGGTCGCTCCCGGGGTGACCGAGGGTCCTGTGACGCCGGCCGGTCGCAGCTTCACCGCCCGCGAGGCCCCCGGTGGATCGATGGCGGTCACCGTCCACCATGGCCCGTACGATACGATCGATCGTGCCTACGCGGCGCTGGCCACCTGGATCGAGACGAACCATTGCACGATCGCCGGCCCTCCGCAGGAGGTCTACTTGACCGCACCGGACGACCCCTCAGGGCCTGTCACCGAGATCAGGTTCCCGGTCGTGTAGCAGTGGCCACGATCGACCTCAAGAGGCTCTTCAAGGATGAGTACACGGCCAGGGTCGGCTCACCCGCGCTGGTGAAGGTGAAACCCCACCCATTCCTGATGATCGACGGCCACGGAGATCCGAACACCGCGCCGGGGTACGTGAACGCCGTCGGGGCGCTGTACCCGATCGCTTACGCGATCAGGGCACTCGTCAAGTGTCAGACCGGTGATGCCCACATAGTGATGCCGCTCGAGGGACTGTGGTGGGCCGACGACATGGACCGGCTCTCCCCCGATCGGAAGGGCGATTGGAACTGGACGATGATGATCGCAGTTCCCGGCGTCGTCACGGCCGAGGACGCCACTCGGGTGATCGCAGAGACCACCGAGAAGAAGGACTTGGTCGCGGGTGGGCGAGTGCGTTTCGAGGTGTTGGAGGAGGGAACGTCGGCACAGGTGATGCACGCCGGGCCCTACTCGGCGGAGGCGCCGACCATCGGGCTATTGCATGGGTTCATTGCCGACGAGGGTCTGACTCGTCGGGGACTCCACCATGAGATCTATCTCGGTGATCCGCGCACGACCGATCCCGCGAAGCTGAAGACGATCATCCGCCAGCCGGTTTCCGGCCCGCCGGATTGACGTATCCGGAGAGGGCTGGTGGCAGTATCATTACGCGGGTCCGGAGTCTCCGGACCTGTGCCACTCAGTACCGGTTCGTCCGGGAGTGTCCCAACGGAGGGATACGTGCCAGTGAAGAAACAGCCCGCCCGCAAGCCGCAGGCGGCCAAGAAGCCCGCCCCCAAGAAGACGGGCAAGACGGGCAAGAAGTAGCACGACAACCGGGCACCCGAGAGGGTGCCCGACAAGGTTTCGACACCCTCCGATAACCCACCACGACCCTGGTCTTTGCGGGGACGACGGTGTAGGGTCGTCAACTCTCCGCTAAGGTGAACGGGACCGGACAGCTCCGGTGGCTCTCCTTCATCGATGAGCCTCTCCAATCTCCTTGGGAGTACCGTGGCTCTTGCCGCACATCCGCATACGTCCACCTTCACCGATCTCGGCGTCGCAGACGACTTCGTCGCCATCCTCAACGAACAGGGCATCACCGCCCCATTTCCGATTCAGCACCTTGCCCTTTCCGACGGATTCGCGGGCAGAGACATCTGCGGACAGGCCAAGACAGGATCGGGCAAGACGCTCGCCTTCGGGCTGCCCCTCATCGAACGACTCCACACCGCCCAGCCGAAACAGCCTGTCGCGCTGGTGCTCGTCCCGACGCGGGAACTTTGTGTCCAAGTCGCCGAGACACTTCAACCGTTCGCCGAACGGCGCGGCTTCACCGTCACCGCCGTATATGGCGGCGCACCGATGGGCCGTCAGATCAACGCGTTGGCCCGCGGCACAGAAGTCGTGGTTGCCACGCCTGGCCGGCTCATCGACCTGGCCGAACGACGGACCGTGTCGCTGCGGGCGATCGAAACCGTCGTAATCGATGAAGCCGACGAAATGGCCGACCTCGGCTTCCTTCCGCAGGTCCATCACCTGCTTCGTCAGCTCGAGGTGGACCATCACACGATGTTGTTCTCGGCCACACTCGACGGCCGGGTTTCCCAACTCGTCGACCTGTACATGAACGACGTCGTGACCCACAGGGTCGAGTCGGAGACGAGAACCGTCGACACGTCCCGGCACCTGTTTCTCCAGGTCCACCATATGGACAAGGCGAAGGTTGCCGCACGCATCGCCGGTTCCAACGGTCGCGTACTCGTGTTCGTGGCCACCAAACGGGCATGCGACCGAACGGCCAAAGACCTGGCGGCGCTCGGCGTCCCGGCACTGCCGATCCACGGCGACCTACCCCAGCGAAAGCGGGAACTCGCCCTTGGTCGCTTCACGGATGGAAGTTCACCGGTGCTGGTCGCCACGAACGTGGCCGCCAGAGGCCTCGACGTCGACGGTGTCGATGTGGTCATCCACTACGACCCCCCCGAGAATTCGAGAACGTATCTGCACAGGTCCGGTCGAACCGCTCGAGCCGGAGAAGCGGGCCTTGTCATCACGTTCGTCGAGTGGGATCAGCTCAAAGCGGTGCGCACGATCCAAAACGAGTCCGGCCTTCTCGAGCCGATCGTGAAGATGTTCTCCAACGATGACCGTCTCGACGACCTGGCGTCGTGGGAGCCGCCCGCAGAACTTGCTCCGGCCCCGCCGAAGCGGATCGTCCGTCGTTCTTCACGCAGACGCCGAAGCCTCCTCTAGACACGTCGGTTTGTCGCTGTCGGGTCGCTACCCCGATTCCAGCCGGCGTCCATACGATAGGTTGTTGAGACGAGACAGAAAGGTCACCATGAACGCTGACCTGTTCGACGCGATGCGGACGTGCCGGGCGATGCGACGGTACGAGCCTCGGGACGTACCCCAGGAAACCATCGACGAGCTGATCGATCTCGCGATCAGAGCGCCGAGCGCCGGCAACGCTCAGAACTGGACGTTCGTGGTGGTGCGCGACCCGACGGTGAAGCACGCACTTGCTGAGGAGGTGCGCAAGGGGACCCGCTGGAAGGCGTCCCTCGAAGAGCTGCGCATTACGGGCGCCGTGCGCAGGAGACTCGTCGACGCAGACGAAGGGTCACAGATGCGCCGGGCTGTTTCCGCGTTTCGGAGGCTCGCAGACCACTTCGAGGAAATCCCTGTTGTCGTCTGCGTGTGCGTCGAAGGCGGCTCCGGCGCGGTACCTGGGGTCGGCTTGACCGTGACTCTTCGCGGCGCTGTAGGTGAGTACGGTGTGTGGGGCACGCTGCGATTCGCCCTGGCAGGGAGGGGGTTCGTTGCCCAGGGAAGGTGGGCTTCCGCCTATCCGGCCGTCCAGAACCTGCTGCTCGCAGCACGCGGGATGGGGCTGGGAGCGGTTCTGACCACGCCGCAGCTCCTTGGTCCACCCGGTCGAATCGAGAAGGTCCTCGGCATCCCCAAGGGTGTGGGTCTCGCCGCCGTCATCCCGGTGGGCTATCCGAAGGGCCGGTTCGGGTCCGTTCGCAGGCTGCCGGCCAAGGTGTTCAAGGATCGCTACGGCGGCTGACGCCGGTCGACTTCGTCGACATGACACTGGCGACCCGTGCCGGACCGCGGTGCGGGCGGGGGAGCAGCACTGGGCAGTTGTGCGCAGGCGGGATACGGTGGTGTGTCGCCCGGTGGTGACGGACTGACCGAGGGTTCGTCGATCTCAGCTCGTGGCAACCACGTTCGCGGTAGTCCCATTGTCGTGCGTCTATGACTTCTTGCGTAACTTACGTTTTGACGTTATAGTAACTTACGTTATGGGGCGAGTGTTCCGCAGAGGCGAACTCAAGGAGGCGATCGTCGCGGTGCTGGCTCGCGTCGGTCAGATGCACGGGTACGGGATCATGACCGAGCTCAAGGAGCGCGTCGGGGGTGGGTGGAAGCCGAGTCCCGGTGCGATCTATCCGGCGCTCATCGCCCTTGAGGACTCCGGACTTGTGCGAGTGGCCGATCGCGACGGCACCAAGGTCTACCGCCTCTCTGATGCTGGCCGTCGCGCCGCCGAGCGTTCTTCAGCGTGGAGCCGGTGGGCGTCGCTCACCGAGCGCGCCGAGCAAGGGGAGGAGCGACTCGCCCTTGGTCCTCTCCTCGACCGCTTCGCTGCCGAGTCAACGCACCGGCGGCGCCTCGTGGGACCCGACGCCCGGGAGGCGCTCGACCAGATCCTCAGCCGGATGTCCGATGAGATCGAAGGACTACTGATGGAAGGAGACGACGATGGATGACTTCGGCGAGATGGCATTGCGCGAACGTGAGGCGAGGAGGATCGCTCGGCGCCAGTGGTTTTGGCTGCACTTCGCCGTGTACGCGACCGTCCAGGTGTTTCTGGTCATCGTGTGGGCCCTCAGCGACGCGACCTATCCGTGGTTCATCTTCCCCCTTTTCGGTTGGGGGATTCCGGTGGCAGCACACGCGGTGTTCGCGTTCGTCATCCGCCACCCTGATGAGATCCTGATCGAGCGCGCCAGACGCGAGAGCGAGCGGTGATGAGTTGGCTGCTCCGTCCATACACCGACCCGGCGCTCTACCGCGCGATCGCCTATCTTCTGCTCGGCTTTCCCCTCGGGATCTTCGAGTACGTGGTGGTGGTCACAGGCTTGTCCTTCGGTGCCGGTCTCGCCATCACACTGCTCGGGGTACCGGTGCTCCTGGCGACGCTGCTGCTCGCCGCCGCGCTGTCGACGTTCGAGCGCGAACTCGCCGTCACCATGCTGGGAGCCGCCATGCCGCGGCGCATCCGTCGCCGTGATGCGCCGGGTTTCGGCTGGAAGCGGCTGTGGGTGCGAATCCGTGACCGGCGGACGTGGTCCGAGGTGGCGTTCCTCCTCTTAGTGAGGCCCACCTTGGGGACTGCGGGTTTCATCTTCGTCGCTACCGTCGTCGCGCTTGCATTCGGGGCTGTCGCCCAAATGATTCTGATCGCCGTAGGTGTCCCAACCCAGTTCGGCGGGTGGACGGTCGATACGTACGCCGATTCGCTCGTGTTCGTCCCCTTGAGTGCGTTGCTTTTCCTCATCGGCCCGCGGCTCGTGCTGGCGTGGGCGACCGCCACGGGCCGCATCACGACGAGGATGCTCGGTTGGCTCGACCCGGCCGACCTCAAGCGGGGGGTCGTCGACGTGCTTGCCCGCATCGGATCAGCGGACGCATTCACACTCTTCGACGAGATCGGCCTCATGCTCGGAACGGGTCCGTTCCTCACCCCGACGAAGCTCGAGGCGACACTGCTGGCGCTCGAGTCTGCTGGCCGGGTCGCCGCCGTTCACGAAGGCACCAGAACCAGGTACTCGCTCGCGGCGTCGGCCGCCATTCGGTGATGGACTCGCCAGTGCAACACACAGACAGTGATGTCGCTCTGCCAAACAACGGCCCCGACGAAGTGGCGAGGTGGATGACGATTGGTATCGTTGCGGGTTTTGTGGCTGTTTTCGTCTATCCCATTTTGATTCTTGTGTCGCTGCCGCGTGTCCCGCAAGTGGTGTTAGGCGCTAGCTTCGGACCTGCTCTAGCCGCGGCCAGCGTCGCTCTCGCTCATGTCATGCAGTCGCGTCGCCGCGCCCCTTCGCTTGAGTTGGCTGCGATCAGTAACGCTCTCGCTGGCGCTCTGGTGACCGCGATGATCATCGTGCAGCTTGCGATCAACTATTCGACGGTCCCTACGGTGGAAGACCAAATCTCAACGCTCTTTCGAGACCGCCTCTGGGACATCGTCCTCGGACTCGACGTGTCCTTCGATGTGTTCATTGGCCTCGCTACCTTGCTCTTTGCCATAAACATGATGCGCGATCCCCGTTTTGGCAAGGTTATCGGCTGGGCTGGAGCCTTTGTAGCCGTCGTTCCGCTGTTTGGGGCGAACTTGTACTACTTTCCCGATCCCCCGTACACGCACGGCTTTCCCCATGTCGGGATCTTCACCGGGCTGTGGTATTTGGCTGTGGTTGTCCTCATGGTCCGTTCAGCTCGCAGACGTCGAGCCCTTGTCGCGTCAGCCGGCATCGGGATCAGGTAATACCCAGCTCTTTTCATCCGGCTATCCATTCGCTGGCTCCAAGTCCCCAGATCCCGGGTGTGTGTGAGCACTACCCAAATGCGGAAGCGTCACAAGAACGGAGACACGCTGGACGGGGCCATGTCGACGCCCTGGACGACTGCTCGTATCGGCTCAGTCGTCTTCTCTGATGCTGCGCATCGACCACACCAGCGTTCGCATCGTCTTGGGTTGATGCAGGACCGTCACGATGGCGTCGGCGACGTCCTCCGGACGGAGCATGTCGACCAGTCCGGGCATGTCGGGAGTTCTCCCTGCGCCCATGGCGAACTCGGTGGCGACCCCACCGGGAGCGATGACGCTCACCCTGATTCCCTTTTCGCGGAGTTCGCGATCGAGTCCGCCCGCCAGGCCGACCTGAGCGAACTTCGTGGCGGCGTAGACCGCTTCGTCGCCTGCTCCACGCAGACCTGCGACCGAGCCGACGATGACGATGTCTCCTCCGCCTGCCTGGAGGAAGACCGGCACGGCCGCACGAATCGGCCATACGGTGCCGGCGATGTTCGTGTCCATCATCTCGATGAGCTTCTCGTCGGTGAGGTCCATGATCCCCCCATAGGCGCCGATCCCTGCGCTCACCACGATGGCATCAAGACGTCCGAAGCGGTTGACGGTGGTGTCGATGAGCCGGCGACATGCCTCGGGATCTCGAACATCCATCTCGACCGCGGCGGACTCTGATGTGCCCAATTCGGAGACGAGCGCCGCAAGACGTTCGATGCGTCGCGACCCGATGACCACCCGCGCCCCTTCAGATGCAAGCGCTCGCGCCGTCGCGGCACCGATGCCGGACGTCGCCCCCGTGACTGCTACGACCATGCTGTCGCCCATGCGTACCTCCTTCTGCCGAAGCGGGCATGGTTGCTGAGAGAGCCGGACATCACCACGCCACGCACTCGATTCTGTTGCGTGATTCCCCGATGGCGACCGGACAGAGTGTCACCGATCGCGACGACGCTTCCGGGGCCGCATCGTAGCCGAGCTAGGACATCCCCGTTCTTGTGGCGTTTGGGCCGGATAGTTGCTGGCGGCTTCAAGTGGTGTGCACAGCGGGGCAGCTGCCGTGTTGATCGGCTCGAGGTCGATCGGGTCAGTCGGCGAGCTCGCTGTTGTGGTGGATCAAACACTGCCGGCGATCGTCACGCCAGATCCAAACGCCGGTGAAGCGCAATTCGAGGACGCTCGGGTCAGGTTTGTGGACCACCCTGTAGCCGCCCAGTACCAGGGCCATATCGTCGTAGCGCCGTACCAGCAGATCGTACGACGTGCTGGGGGATTGACTCGATCACTCCGTTTGCGAGCCGGGTTGCTTCACGGATTCACAGGGTGCTGCTCAGGGTCAGAAACTTCCCAGTTTTTCAGGCGTTTCGGCCCGTTAGGGGATAGGGCCACCTCGTCGGGACACCCAGGCCGGCCGCGCTCGACCACACGTTGTGCTATTGGGTCCGCCAACGTATTCTGCGATGGTGCTATCGCCCCGAGGCTCGGGATTCGAGCCTACCGACGAGCCCATCCGGGCGGAGCTGTTCAGCGTCGAACGGCTGGAACAGCACGCTGGCAGTTTGGCCGTCGCCCAGGAACTGACTGGACGGCCGGGACGACTGCAACTCATCTCCCGGCGTCTGGCGGATAACGGTGAGGTCCTTCTCTCCTCCTATCGGGAGTTGTCGAAGGTAATTCGGGAGGAGGCTCTGCTCACCCCGGCGGCCGAATGGTTGGTAGACAATTTCCATCTGGTTGAGAGTCAACTGCGTGAGATACGAGATAACCTCCCCTCCTCTTACTACCGCGAATTACCCAAGCTCAAGGGCGGTCACCTGGCCGGCTACCCACGGGTGTACGGGATCGTTTGGGCGTACGTTGCCCATCTCGACAGCCGCTTCGATCCTGATGGGCTGCGCAGGTTCGTGGCTTCGTACCAGGAGATCAAACCTCTCACCATCGGCGAACTCTGGGCTATCCCCATCACCCTTCGTCTGATCCTCATCGAGAACCTGCGTCGGATGGCCGAGTCGATCATGTGGGGTCGGAGGCTTCGTCGAGAGGCCGATGAGATCGCCGACGGGCTCCTGGGTGTGGGTGGCGGCCGCCCCAGCGAAGCCGGGGCAGCCCTCGACCGCTACAACGCAGCCGAGCTACCCCAGCCTTTTGCTGTCCAACTGCTTCAACGCCTCCGCGATCACGACCCTGAAACCACCCCCGGTCTCACCTCGCTGCTTGATCGCATGGCCGCCGAGGGGACGCCACCCGACAAGGTGGTCAGCGAAACCCATCACCGGCAGGCAGCCACCAACGTCACCGTTCGTAACATCGTGACCAGCCTCCGCCTCATCAACTTCTTCGACTGGGCTGCGTTCGTGGAGGGGGTTAGCTTGGTCGACCGTGCCCTGAACGCGGAGAGCTCCTATGGAGAGATGAGCTTCGCAACCCGGGACCGCTACCGGCACGCGATTGAGGAGCTGTCAAAGGGATCCGGCACCTCCGAGCTCGACGTCGCCATGTCCGCCCTAGAGCTGGCCGGTGCCCAGCTCCCCGATCGTCGCCAGCGCGATCCTGGCTTCTACCTGCTTGGAGAGGGCAGAACGGTGCTCGAGGGCGAGATCGGTTTCCGCCGAGGTGCCGGGCTGGTCCTTTCTCGATTCGTCAGAAGACACGCGATGGCCGTGTACCTGGGTTCGGTTGCCCTGGTGACCGGTCTGGCTCTGGCGGTGCCCCTCCTCACGATCGAACTCTCGTGGTTTCGGCGATTGCTCCTGGCTGGCTTGGCACTGATCCCGGCTTCGGACCTGGGGGTGACCCTGGTCAACCGGGCTGTTGCCGCCCTGACCCGCCCCGAGGAGCTCCCTTCGCTTGCGTTGCGTCACGGACCGACCGAAGAGTCACGCACCCTGGTGGCGATCTCCTCCATGTTGACCCGACCCGACCAGGTAGAAGAGCTGGTCGAACAGCTCGAGGTCCACTATCTTGCCAACCCGGAAGGCGAGTTGCACTTTGCCCTGGTCAGCGACTGGCGGGACGCCGAGGGACCCGAACTGGCCGACGACACCGAGTTGCTGGAGGTAGCCGCCCGCGGAGTGGCCCGGCTCAATAGGACACATGGACCTGGACCAGGAGGGGCGGATCGCTTCCTATTGTTCCATCGCCGGCGCCTCTTCAATCCCGGCGAGGACAGGCACATGGGCTGGGAGCGCAAGCGTGGCAAGCTTCACGAGCTCAACCGGCTCTTACGAGGAGCGGTCGACACGACCTTCATTCGAACTGGCCCGGACCCCCCGGAACGGGTTCGATATGTGATCGCTCTCGACGCCGATTCGCGGCTCCCGCCGGGGGCCGCCACCCGGCTGGTGGCGACGATATCACATCCTCTCAACCTGGCTCGGGTTGGTGAGCCGATCGGACGGGTCGTCGAGGGCTACGGGATCCTTCAGCCTCGAGTTACCGCCTTCTTGGGGGCGGGCGGCGTCAGCTTCTTCCAGCGCGTCTTCTTCCCGCCCGCCGGGATCGACCCTTATGCGGCCGCCGTCAGCGACTTGTACCAAGACTTGTTCGGTGAGGGCTCATACGCCGGCAAGGGGATCTATAACATCGACGCCTTCGAGGCAGCCCTGGATGGTCGAATCCCTGAGAACACTCTCCTCAGCCACGATCTTTTCGAAGGCTGTTTCGCTCGGGCGGGTTTGGTCAGCAATGTCGAGGTATTCGAAGAGTTCCCAAGCCATTACGAGGTGGCGCTGTCGCGCCAACGCCGCTGGGTCCGTGGCGACTGGCAGCTCCTCCCGTGGATCCTGGGCCGGCACGGACCGCTCCCCCCGGTGGCCCGCCTGAAGATGGTGGATAACCTCCGTCGTAGTCTGAGCGGCCCGGCTGCGCTCTTCACCTTGATCGCCTCATTCCTGGTGCCGGGGGTACCGGTCTGGCCTTGGACGGCGTTCATTCTTGTGGCGATGGGCCTTCCCGGCATGCTGCCCCTGCTCGAGCGGATGATCCCACGCCGAACCGCCACCCCCGGAGCGGTACGGCTGAGGCGGTGGGGGACCGAAGCATGGCGGGCGGTGGGACGACTCGCCCTACAGGCCACCTTCCTCGCTCATCAGGCACTGAGAATCATCGACGCCATAGTTGTGACGCTTTGGCGCCTGGCCATCTCGCGTCGGGGTTTGCTCACTTGGGTGACCGCTGAAGACGCGGAGCGACAGTTCGGCCTTGCCCGCACCCTCTTTGTCCGGCGGATGTTCCCCTCGATGGTTGTGGGGGTGACGAGCACCATCGCCGCCTCCTTCATCAAACCGGAAGCAATCGTGGCGGCTCTGACATGGTCCGGCTTGTGGGTGGCAGCTCCGCTCATCGCTCATCGGGTCAGCATCCCCCACCCGATCAAGGTGTCCGACCCGCCCACCGCCGACGAACAAGCGGCCCTGCGGCTGACCGCTCGGCGCACCTGGCGATACTTCGAGAGGTTCGTGAGCGAGGAGGAGAACTGGCTGCCGCCGGACAACTTCCAGGAAGATCCGCTGGTATTGGCCCATCGTACTTCCCCGACCAACATCGGGCTCTATCTCTTGGCAGTGCTGTCGGCCCGGGAGTTCGGCTGGATCGGTATCGAAGAAACAGCGACCCGGCTCGAAGCCACGGTCTCCACCCTCGATAGCCTCGAACGCTTCGAAGGTCACTTCTTCAACTGGTACGACACGACCTCTTGCGAACCTTTGGTACCCCGGTACGTGTCGACCGTGGACAGCGGCAACCTGGCCGGACACCTGCTGGCGGTCTCGCAAGGCTGCGAACGCCTGAGCCATCTCGGGCCGGGCCTCGAGGTGGGAGCCGGGATAAGGGACGGAGCACTGATGATACGGGAGGCCGCCGACCACCTGGCCGTCAACGCCGGCATCGAGGTGGTCTCCCCCGGCGACCTCGCTCGGGCCCTGGCCGAACTCTTCAACTCTCTGAGCTACTGGGGAGCCGCCGGGGCAGACCGACTGGCCAAAGTCCTCGCAGAAGCCGAGACGATTGCCGACATCGCCCGCACTCTGGCCGCGGGTGGAGGCGCCGAGGAACTGGTGGTCTCGGCCGAAGCATTGGTGGCGACGGTGAGTGGCCATCTCCATGACCACCAGGTACTCGAGGCGGCGGCTGGCCGAGAGAATCTATCCAACCGTCTTGCAGCTTTGGCCGAGCGGACCGCCGGCCTGGCGGCGGCGATGGACTTCTCCTTTCTCATGGACCCCGACAACAAGCTGCTGTCGATCGGCTATCGAGTCGACGCCTCCGACCTCGATCAAGGCCACTACGACCTCCTCGCCTCGGAGGCCCGGCTGGCCAGCTTCGTGGGCATCGCCAAGGGTGATCTGCCTCCCAGCCACTGGTTCCGTTTGGGACGGTCGATGACTCCGATGGGGGCCGACGCCGCGCTGATCTCATGGTCGGGCTCCATGTTCGAATACCTGATGCCGCTGCTCGTCATGCGCTCTCCACCCGAGAGCATCCTCGACACCACCTACCGGGCGGTGGTGCGACGCCAGATTGAATACGGCAACGAACGCCAGATACCGTGGGGGATCTCCGAGGCAGCCTATGCGGCCCGCGACGTCCACCTCGTTTATCAATACCGGGCCTTCGGGGTCCCGGGACTCGGGTTCGAACGGGGTCTGAGCGAGGACCTGGTGGTCGCGCCATACGCCACGGTGCTGGCGGCGATGGTCGAGCCGCGGGATGCGGTGGCGAACCTGACCCGACTCGAGAGTCTGGGAGCGTTGGGCAGGTATGGCTACTACGAGTCTCTCGACTTCACCCCGACCCGTCTGCCCGAGAACGGGGAAACCGTCGTGGTGCGAGCCTATATGGCCCACCATCAGGCGATGTCGCTGGTGGCCCTGGCCAACGTCATTTTCGAGGGGATCGTCCGCCAGCTGTTCCACGCCGACCCATCGGTCCAAGCGGTGGAGTTGTTGTTGCATGAGAAGGTCCCGCGCGATGTCGAGGTGGCGCGTCCGCGGGCCGAGGAAGTCGCCGAATCAGCCCATCCTTTGGAAGAGGTGCAGGGTGTGGTTCGCCGGGTCCGGTCGCCGCACGGACCGGTTCCGGTCACTCACATCCTTTCCAACGGCCGCTTCAGCACCGTGATCACCGCCGCCGGTTCCGGCTACAGTCGGTGGCAGGGGCTGGCGGTCAACCGTTGGCGGGAAGATGCCACCCGCGACAACTTCGGTAGCTACTTCTTTGTCAAGGACGACACCGGACGAACCTGGTCGGCCGGATACCAGCCGGCCCTGGTCGAACCCGATTCGTATCAGGTGGCCTTCAGCGAGGACAAGGCGGAGATACGGCGTCGTGACGGCAGCCTCGCAACCGTGCTCACCGTGGTGGTGTCAGAGGAGGACGATGCCGAGGTCCGCCGGGTAAGCCTCACCAATCTGGGATCAGTGGCCAGGGAAGTGGAGGTCACGTCCTACGCCGAGCTGGTCCTGGCACCTTCCCGGGTAGAAGCGGCTCACCCCGCCTTCTCCAATCTGTTCGTGCAGACCGAATCGGTGCCTGGCCGTGACGCGCTACTCGCCACCCGGCGGCCACGCTCGAGCGAGGAAGAAACGGTGTGGGCCGGTCATGTCCTTGCCGTCACGGGCGACGCGGTGGGAGGGGCCCAGTACGGGACGGATCGTGCCCGTTTCCTGGGCCGGGGTAACCAGGTTCACAGTGCAGCGGCGGTCGATCGTCCACTGTCGAACTCGGCGGGCCGGGTGCTCGATCCTGTCTTCAGTCTCCGGAGGAAGGTGCGGATCCAGCCCGGGGCCACCGCCCACCTCGACTTCACGACCGTGGTCGCCCAAACCCGGGTCGAAGCCCTCGATCTGATCGACAAGTTCTCTGACCCGGCCGCTTTCGAGCGAAGCTTGACGCTGGCCTGGACCCGGGCCCAGGTCCGGCTCCATCACCTGCGTATCGCTCCCGACCAGGCCCACGTGTTCCAGCAGCTCGCCGGAACCCTGATCTACTTCGACCCGGCGCTGCGAAGCTCTCCCGGTGAACAGGCCCTGCCTTCGGTCAGTCAGGACGGCTTGTGGCGACACGGTATCTCTGGGGACCTCCCGATCGTTCTGGTCCGGATCGATCAGCCCGAAGAACGGGGACTGGTCCGTGACCTCCTCCGAGCTCAGGAGTACTGGCGGATGAAAGGGTTGCTCGCCGACCTCGTGATCATCAACGAGGAACCGGGCTCGTACACCCAAGATATGCAGGGGGCCATCGAAGAGCTGATTAGGGAGAGCGGGCATCGGGTTGGTGAAGAGCCAGACGGAGGGGTCTTTGTTCTCAACGGTCCGCTGCTCACCTCCGACGACCGGGCCACTCTCCAGTCGGCAGCGCGGGCGGTGCTGCTCAGCCACCACGGAACCATCGCCGACCAGCTGGCCCGCCGGCCCCCCGAGAGGTGGGCACCCACCACCCGCGCACGGCCGAGTGCTGCCAACCAGACGGGCGGACAGCTACCGAGGCCGGACCGCGAGTTCCACAACGGTCTCGGTGGATTCGCCGCCGACGGCACCGAATACGTGGTCGTGTTGGGGGAAGGCCAATGGACGCCGGCCCCGTGGATCAACGTGGTCGCCAATTCCCGCTTCGGGTTCTGTGTTTCCGAATCGGGATCCGGGTACAGCTGGGCGGAGAACAGCCGGGAGAACCAGCTGACTCCATGGTCCAACGATCCCGTCGCCGACCCGCCCGGCGAGGTGCTCTATGTTCGAGACGAGGAAAGCGGAGAGGTCTGGGGACCCACCGCCCTGCCGATCAGGGATCACGCTTCCGCCTATCTGGCCCGCCACGGCCCCGGCTATTCGGAGTTCGAACACACCTCCCGAGGGATCGCCCTCCACCTCCATCAGACCGTGCCGCTCGAGGATCCCGTCAAGATCTCCCGTTTGCGGCTTCGTAACCTGACCAGCCGCCGCCGCCGTCTCTCCGTTACCGCATATGTGGAATGGGTGCTCGGAACTACCAGGTCAGTTTCGCCCATGCAGATCCTCACCGAACGCGACGAGGAAACCGGAGCTATTCATGCGCGCAACCCCTGGAACGCCGACTTCGGGAGAGGGGTCGCCTTCGCCCACCTCGGACCCGACACGGACGTCACGGCCACAAGCGACCGAGCCGAGTTCCTAGGGAGGCACGGCAGCGTCTACGACCCGGCCGCACTGAAACGAACGGGGGGACTGTCGGGGACGGTCGGGGTGGGTTTGGACCCCTGCGCAGCCATCCAACGCCGCCTGGTCCTGGCCCCCAACGAGGAAGTCGAAGTGATCTTCCTGCTCGGCCAGGGAAAAGACGACGGTGAGGCCCGGGCCCTCGTCGAACGGTATCGCCGCACCGACCCGGAGGCGGTAAAGGCCGAAGTGGCGACACGATGGAATGACATCCTTGGCACCCTCCGCGTGAGGACCCCTGACCGGTCCTTCGACCTCATGATCAACCAATGGCTCCTCTACCAGACGCTTGCCTGCCGGGTGCTGGCCCGGTCGGCGTTCTATCAATCCGGTGGCGCCTTCGGTTTCCGCGATCAACTTCAGGACGTCATGGCGCTCGTGGTGCCGATGCGGAAGGCGACCAGGGAGCACCTGTTGCGAGCCGCAGGCCATCAGTTTGAAGAAGGCGACGTCCTCCACTGGTGGCACGCCCCGTCCGGCAAGGGGGTGCGCACCCGTATCTCCGATGACTACCTGTGGCTTCCGTATGCCGTGGCTCACTATCTCGAGGTAACCGCAGACCAAGACCTGCTCCACGAGGTAGTGCCCTACCTGCGCGGGACCGAACTCGAGCCAGGCCAGGACGAGATCTACTACACACCCGAACGCTCCTCCATCGAAGGAACGATGTTCGACCACTGCCGGCGTGCCCTCGACCGGGCGATTTCCAGGCTCGGGGATCACGGCCTTCCCTTGATCGGGACCGGTGATTGGAATGATGGCTTCAACCGGGTAGGTCGGGAGGGGCGGGGAGAAAGCGTGTGGCTCGGATGGTTCCTCGAAGCGAACCTGAGACGATTCGCCGACATCGCCGACGGACTCGGGAAGACGAAACTTGCCGCCAAATGGCGGCAACGGGCGCTCGATCTTCAGGCGAGCCTAGAAGCCGAAGCATGGGACGGCGACTGGTACCGGCGTGCCTTCTTCGACGATGGAACGCCACTCGGTTCATCCGTCAATCCCGAATGCCGAATCGACTCGATCTCCCAATCCTGGTCGGTCATCCACGGCGGCGCACCAACAGACAGGGCCCGGCGGGCGATGGACTCGGTAGAGGAGTACCTGGTCCATCGTGGTGATGGACTGGTGCTCCTCTTCACCCCCCCGTTCGATAAGTGGGAGGTAGATCCAGGCTATATCAAGGGGTATCTACCCGGTGTACGCGAAAACGGCGGCCAGTACACCCACGCCGCCATCTGGTGCGTCATCGCGTTTGCCACCCTCGGGGACGGTGACCGGGCGGGCGAACTGTTCGGCCTGCTCAACCCGATCAACCATGCCAGCACCAGAGCGGGGACCCACCGGTACCGGGTGGAGCCCTATGTGGCGGCGGCAGACGTGTACTCGAAGGCGCCTCACGTGGGTCGGGGAGGGTGGACCTGGTATACGGGTTCAGCGGGGTGGATGTACAGGGCAGGGGTGGAGTGGATCCTCGGCTTCCGCCTGCGGGGAACCCACCTCCTTGTCGATCCTTGCATTCCGCACGCCTGGAGAGGTTTTGAGATCGCCTTACGCTACCACTCGTCCCTCTATGAGATCCAGGTCAGCAACCCCAACGGAGTTAACAAGGGCGTGGTTGGACTGACCATGGACGACACGACGCTATCTCCCGACTCGGAACTGAAACTGGTCGATGACGGCGCCACCCACCAGATTCGAGTGACCCTGGGCTGAGCCCACCCGAGACCGACGCAAAGTCGAACCTGGCCCGTGTCCCGGAGGTGGCGGCCATATCCCCCGACGAAATAGCACCCCGCTCCTGTGGTCTGGGGTGGTGGGTGGGGGTGTGGGAGATCAAGAGGTCAGCTTGAGCTTCATGCGAGCTCTCGTCGGTGCCCTATTTGAACACGCCGAAGATGCTGAGCCCTTCCAGGAGGAACCCGACCACCAGAAGCACGGATGTCAGCTGTTGACTGTCGGCTGAGAGCTGCCCGAGCGAAGCTCGGGCTCACTGGGCGGCCGTGATCGCTTCCTGTACCGCCGTCAGGACGCCGTTCCAGGTGGACGCCTGGCTCCAGTCGACCACCTTGCCGTTGACGAACAAGGTAGGCGTGCCTGTCACCTGGCTGTTCTCCGAGTTGATCTCCATCTGGGTCACCCAATTGCCGAACGTGTCATCGGCCACGCACTGCTTGAAGCGGGTCATGTCGGGGATTCCCACGGTCTCGGCGAACTGGATGAGCTGGTCGTCCGTGTAGCCCACCCCCTCGGTCGCCGGCTGGTTGGCGAACACCTCGTTGTGATACTCGAAGAACATTCCCTGGTCCTGGGCGCACCCTGCGGCGTTGGCGGCACGTTTGGACGAGTCGTTGCTCAGGTTGATGTCGAGGAAGGACATCACGTGGTAGATCTCCTTGATCTGCCCGGCTTCGACCATCTGGTCGAGCACGGGCGCGATGTTGTCCTCGAACCCTTTGCAGATCGGGCACTGGAAGTCCTCGTACACGTCGAGGACCGGCGAGGTCGCGGTCCCGACCGGCACCCCGCCGTCACTGTTCACTCCGGCAGGCATTGAGGCCGAAGGGTTCGAAGGTGTGCGCTTGGCGGCCCACACGGCGACACCGGCGATGATGACCACGGCGAACACGGCGACGATCATGATGGTCCGGGTTCGCCGACTCGCCGCCTGTTGGGTGGCGACTTGACGGGCCTTCTTGGGGTCTTGTTTGGTCATGAGCTCTCGTCCGTCTCGTCGGGATTGTTGTCATCCTCGCCGATCTCGACGGCTATGCCGGTCAGTCGGTCGAGGGAGAGGCGGCTCGATGGGAAGCGGATCAGCCAGATAGCGAGCGCCATGAACACGAGATCGCGACCGATCTCGGTCAGGTAGCGCCCTGCCCGCCCGGCCGACGGGACGTCGCCGCCTCCACCGAAGCAGCCACAGTCGATCGACAGGCCACGGATCCATGCCGACGCGACACCGGCAATGAACAGAATCATCAGCCCGGTGGTCACCCACGCGGCGAACCTCGTTCCCAGACCGAGGAGTAGGAGCACGCCAACCGCAACCTCGACGATCGGCAGGCCGACAGCGACGATGTCGTCGATCGAAGGCGGGAAGATCCGGTATGCCTGCACGGCGCGCAGCGCTTGTTCCGGTTCGAGAAGCTTTGCGAGTCCCGCCCACAGCATGATCCCGGCGAGGACCACGCGCACGACCGTAGAGATCCATTGGTTCCGGTCGGCGTTCGTCATCGCTGGGAGGAGAGTAGTGGAGGCACAACCACCCCATTCCCCTTTCTGGCGTGAGAACGGGGGACACTGTCTGCCTTTCTCACGCAAGAACGGGTGATCTTGTGCGATGGGTAGCCTGACGGTGACCGCCGAGGAGGCTCATGGAAGAGTTCACGATGATCGTCGAAATCCCGAAAGGGAGCCGCAACAAGTACGAGGTCGATCACGAGACCGGCGACATCTACCTCGACAGAACACTGTTCACCGCCACTCACTACCCGGCCGACTACGGCTTCATCCCTGACACACTCGCAGAAGACGGCGATCCGCTCGACGCGATGGTATTGGTGTCCGAGCCGACGTTCCCTGGCTGCCACATCAGAGTGCGCCCGATCGGCCTGTTCCTCATGGAGGACCAAGGGCACCCTGACCACAAGGTGATGGCGGTGCCGGTCCGCGAACCGGTGTGGGGCGAAGTGAAGTCCATTGACGACCTGCCCCCGCACATGCTCAACGA
>Ga0307444_1000521_pt1 | contig 18213 bp, 18 predicted proteins | sample SalMarSW160340MG_FD_202145 | JGI IMG/M metagenome (GOLD analysis project Ga0307444, IMG submission 202145) | Salt marsh sediment microbial communities from the Plum Island Ecosystem LTER, Massachusetts, United States - SW1603-40 | ecosystem: Environmental > Aquatic > Marine > Intertidal zone >...
CGCTCGCCATCCTCATGGCCCGCGTCGCCGCCCAGGCGCCCCTGTTCGACAGCCGCCTCGGCACCGCCGTCTCGCTGGAGACCACGGGCCTCACAACCCCGCCGCTGATGTATGCCGGGGTGCGCGGGTAGGGGGCTAAGGCCACCTCACCAATGGCGGCATGGAGGAGAGGATCGCCTCGACATTGCCGCCGGTCTTCAAGCCGAAGATCGTGCCCCGGTCGTAGAGGAGGTTGTACTCCACGTAGCGGCCCCGCCGGATGAGCTGCTCCTCGCGGTCCGCCTCGGTCCAGGGGGTGGAGATGTTGCGGCGGACGATCTCCGGGTAGATGGCGACGAAGGCCGTGCCGACACCTTGCGTGAAGGCGAAGTCGGCCTCCCAGTCGCCGGTGTCGAGATAGTCGTAGAAGATGCCGCCGATGCCGCGCGGCTCGTTGCGATGGGGCAGGTAGAAATACTCGTCGCACCAGGCCTTGAAGCGGGCATAGTCGGCGGAGGGCTGGCCCTCGCAGGCCGCCTTCATGGCGGCGTGGAAGTCCTTCGAGTCCTGATCCTCTTGGGTGCGCCGCCGGTTGAGCACGGGCGTGAGGTCGCCGCCGCCGCCGAACCAGCCCTTCGACGTCACCACCATGCGGGTGTTCATATGTCCGGTCGGCGCGTTCGGGTTCACCGGGTGGGCGATGAAGGACATGCCGGAGGCCCAGAAGCGCGGGTCCTCGGCGGCGCCGGGGATCTGCTTCGCGTATTCGGGGGGGAAGCGTCCGTGCACGGTCGAGACATGGCAGCCGACCTTCTCGAACACGCGGCCCGACATGAGAGACATCACGCCGCCGCCGCCTTCTTCGCGGGTCCACGGCGTGCGGACGAAACGCCCGGCCGGCTTACCCTCGCAGCCGGGGGCGCCTTCGGCCGCGTCCTCGACCGCCTCGAGCGCTTCGAGCATCCGGTCGCGCAAGGTCTCGAACCAGCTTTGCGCCCGATCCTTGTTGGCCTCGAAGTCGCCGCGTGACGATTGGCCTGTGCCTGCTTGTCGGTCCGTCTTCATGTCCATCGATTTCTTGGCGGAGCGCTCCCGCGCGTCTCGACCATCCCTATAGCTGCTTCGCTCTCGGAATGGCATCGCGCGAAAGAGTGCACGGCCTTGATAGGGATCAAGTTTGGTTCGCTCAAACCCGTGCTAGCCCTCTGCGAAGCAGCGGTGTGCGCCAATTTGCCCACATAACGGGACCTGGACAACCTGGAGTGCTGATGCCAGATAACCAACAAAACTTGCCGGAATTCGGCATGAAGAGAGGCAATAACAGAAGCGCGGCTTGATTGTAGCCGGCTTGAGAGCCGAGGGGCTGGGCGTTGCTCTCTCCGGCTCCTTACGCATGGAGCTCTTGGCTCGTGGCCAATCCAGATAGTTCTACCGATCCTTCCGTCCTTCCCGAGGACGATCCCACACGGCGCGACGTGATTCTGGTCGGCGCCGGCGCCTTCGCGGTGATCGGTGGCGCCGCCGTGCTGTGGCCGCTGCTCGATCAGATGAACCCCGACGCCTCGGCCCTGTCGATGGCCTCCACCAGTGTGGATGTCGGCCACATCGAGGAGGGCCAGGCCATCACCGTGATGTGGCGCGGCAAGCCGATCTTCATTCGCCACCGCACGAAAAAAGAGGTCGAGGAGGCGGATGCCGTTAAGCTCAGCGATCTGGTCGACCCGATCGCGCGCAACGCCAACCTGCCCGAGGACGCGCCGGCGACCGATGCGAACCGCGCCGCGCCCGAAAAGCTCCCATGGCTCATCATGATCGGCATCTGCACGCATCTCGGCTGCATTCCGAAGGGCCAGGCGGTCGGCGACTATAAGGGCGAGTATGGCGGCTGGTTCTGTCCGTGCCACGGCTCGCAATACGACACGGCCGGCCGTATTCGGAAAGGCCCTGCGCCGCAGAACATGTATATCCCGCCTTACAAGCTCACCTCCGACACCAAGATCAAGATCGGATAAGCCGGCCCATGGCGCATCCTTCTTCCTACAAACCGTCGACCGGCATCGAGAAATGGATCGATGCGCGGCTGCCGATCCCGCGGTTGATGCATGACCAGTTCATGGTCTTCCCCACACCGCGCAACTTGAACTACTGGTGGACCTTCGGCGGTATCCTCACCTTCATGCTGGCCATCCAGATCGTGACCGGCATCGTGCTCGCCATGCACTACGTGCCGACGGCCGACGGTGCGTTCGATTCCGTCGAAAAGATCATGCGCGACGTGAACTGGGGCTGGCTGTTGCGCTATTCGCACGCGGTCGGCGCCTCGATGTTCTTCCTCGCCGCGTACATCCATACGTTCCGCGGCCTCTATTACGGCTCCTACAAGGCGCCGCGCGAGATCTTGTGGATTCTCGGCGTCTTGATCCTCTTGCTCATGATCGCCACCGCGTTCATGGGCTACTCGCTGGTTTGGGGACAGATGAGCTTCTGGGCGGTGACCGTGATCACCAACCTGTTCTCGTCGCTCGACGCGGTGATCCCGGGGCTTGGCACGACGCTCGTGCAGTGGATCTGGGGCGGCTTCTCGGTGGGTGGTCCGACGCTGAACCGGCTGTTCGCGCTGCACTACCTCTTGCCCTTCGTCATCGCCGGCGTGGTGATCCTGCACGTTTGGGCGCTGCACATGCCCGGCAACAACAACCCCACGGGCGTCGACGTGAAGTCGCCGAAGGACACCATCCCGTTCCATCCCTACTACACGATCAAGGACGGCTTCGCGCTGGTGATGTTCCTGATCCTGTTCGCGTTCCTTCTGTTCTACGCGCCGAACTATCTGGGCCATCCCGACAACTACATTCCGGCTAATCCGCTGCAGACGCCGCCGCACATCGTGCCGGAGTGGTACTTCCTGCCGTTCTACGCGATCCTGCGCGCCATCCCGAACAAGCTGTTCGGCGTGATCGCGCTCATCTCGGCCATCTCCATCCTGTTCTTCGTGCCGTGGCTCGACACGTCGCGCATCCGGTCCACGACCTACCGGCCGATCTACAAATGGTTCTTCTGGCTGTTCGCGATCACGTGTCTCGCGCTCGGCTATCTCGGCTCGCAAGCGCCGGAGGGCTGGTACCTGTTCTTCGGGCGGGTGTTCACCTTCTACTATTTCGCCTTCTTCCTTCTCGTCATGCCGATCGTCGGCTTGATCGAGCGGCCAAAGAAGCTTCCCGGCAGCATCACTCAGTCCGTGCTCGGTTCCTCGGAAGGGCCGCAAGCGGCGGAGGCGCCGCGGCCGGCGCGTGAGCCTGTTCCCGAGGGGGTGGCGTGATGAAGACCTTTCGCGCACTCGCCGCCGCGCTCGTCGCGGGCCTTATCGTTCCCGCCGTTGGCCTCGCCGAAGAGGGGCCCAATGGCAACGGGCCGCAAATCGTGACGCAGGATTGGTCGTTCGACCCGCCCTTCGGCTCCTACGACCGGGCGCAGCTCCAGCGCGGCTTTCACGTCTACAAGCAGATTTGCTCGAACTGCCATTCGATGCATCTGTTGACCTACCGGAACCTCGGCGAGGCCGGCGGGCCGCAGTTCTCACCCAAGGACGTGGAGACGCTTGCCTCGCAAGTGCAGGTCACCGACGGACCGAACGACAAAGGCGAGATGTACGAGCGCCCCGGACGGCCGTCAGACCATTTCCGTTCGCCCTATCCCAACGAGGAGGCGGCACGCGTGGCGAATAGAGGCGCATTGCCGCCGGACCTTTCGGTCATCGCCAAGGCGCGGGAAGGCGGCCCCGACTATATCTATTCGCTGCTGACCGGCTATGAGAAGCCGCCGGCCGGTTTCCACATGACCCAGGGCATGCAGTACAACACGGCGTTCCCCGGTCATCAGATCGCCATGCCGCCGCCGCTCTTCGACGGCGCCGTCCCGTACACCGACGGCACCAAGCCCACGGTGAAAAACTACGCCAGGGACGTGTCGGCCTTCCTGATGTGGGCAGCCGAGCCGAAGCTCGAAGAGCGGTACAAGCTCGGGGCGAGGGTCATGATCTTCCTCATCGTGTTCGCGGTGATCATGTACCTCTCAAAACGCGCCGTGTGGGCGCGCCTGCATCGCCAAGATCATACCCACGCAACGTGAGCAAGCCCATGAAGCGGGCGCTCGTCTTTCTGTTCGTCGCGCTCGCGGGCCTTCCGGCGTTTGCCGAGGACGGAGCGCCGGCGCCTGAGGGCATGGTTCTGCTCACGGTCGGGGGCTTCGTCGGCAAGTCCAATCGCGGCCCGCTCGATCCGAAACGCGACAGTCTGCTTGCCGGGCTGAAGATCAACTTCAAGCACGCCTTCGCCTTCGACCGGAAGATGCTGCTCGAGCTCCCGCAAGGGACGGTGACGGCGCAGCCGCCCGAGTTCGATAAGCCGGCGACCTTCTCCGGGCCGTTGCTCCGCGAGGTGCTGGGCTTTATCGAGGCGGCGCAGGTGAAGACCACCTTCGTGGCGGCGGACGGCTATACCGGCTATCTCCTGCCCGAGGACATCAAAAGCTCCGATTGGATCTTGGCGCTCTCCGCCGACGGCGTGCCGCTCGGCCTCGGCCAGCAAGGACCGATCTGGCTCCTCAACACGCGGGCAGGAGACGCCAAGCCGAGCGACGATCATCGCGGTCATCACGTGTGGGCTCTGGTCTACATGCAGATCGGTGAGTAGGGTGCGCCGGCGCACGAGGCCAGAGGGAGAACCATGACGAAAGCAGTGCTCGGGATTATCGGCGGCTCGGGGCTCTACGACCTGCCTGGACTTCAGAACGTTCGCGAGGAGCGCATCGAGAGTCCTTGGGGCGCGCCGTCCGCCGCGGTGCGGATCGGCGATATCGAGGGGCTGCCCATCGTCTTCATGTCGCGCCACGCTCAGGGGCACAGGTTCTCGCCGACCGACATCAATTATCGCGCCAATATCGACGTCATGAAGCGGGCCGGGGTCACCGACCTCATCTCGTTGTCGGCTTGCGGCTCTTACAAGGAAGAGCTGTCGCCCGGCACGTTCGTCCTCGTGGACCAGTTCGTCGATCGCACCTACGGCCGTCCGAGCTCGTTCTTCGGCACGGGCTGCGTCGCCCATGTCTCCATGGCGCATCCGGTCTCGCCGCGCCTGCGCATCCATCTCGCCGAAGCAGCGGAGGCGGAAGGCATTCCCTATGTTCGGGAGGGAACGTATGTGTGCATGGAGGGCCCGCAGTTCTCCACGCTTGCCGAAAGCCTCACCTACAAGGGGCTCGGCTATTCGGTGGTGGGCATGACCAACCTGCCCGAGGCCAAGCTCGCCCGGGAGGCGGAGCTTTGCTACGCCACGGTCGCCATGGTCACCGATTTCGACTGCTGGCATCCCGACCATGAGGCGGTGACCGTGCAGGACATCATCCGCGTCTTGATGGCGAACGCCGAGAAGGCGGCCCGCCTCGTGGCGCGGCTGGCCAAGGATTTTCCGCGGGAGCACGAGCCTTGCCCGGTCGGCTCGGACCGCGCGCTCGATACGGCGATCATCACCGCTCCGGAAGCGCGCGATCCCGCGCTTTTGAAGAAGCTCGATGCGGTCGCGGGCCGCGTGTTGAAGGGGTAAACCTCTCTCGGGGCGCGCGGCTAGCCAGCCGCTTTTGCTTCCAGTATAGCGACCATGGCGCTGACTTGAGGGGAGAGGCCCGAAATATGACGTTGACCACCGAAATCGATCTCAAGGGTCTCGTGCGGACCATACCGGACTATCCGAAGCCCGGGATCATGTTCCGCGACATCACCACGTTGCTCGGTCACCCGTCCGGCTTCCGCGCGTGCGTCGAGGCGCTGGTCAAGCCGTTCCACGACCAGCGGGTGGAGTCGGTCGCCGGCATCGAGGCGCGCGGGTTCATCCTCGGCGGTGCAGCGGCCGACCGGCTGCATTGCGGCTTCGTGCCCATCCGCAAGAAGGGCAAGCTGCCGGCCAAGGCCATCGGCCAGGATTACGAGCTGGAATACGGCGTCGACGTCATCGAGGTCCACGAGGATGCGCTCAGCGCGGGCGCGCCGGTTTTGCTGGTGGACGACCTGATCGCCACCGGCGGCACGGCCGTCGCCGCGGTCAAGCTGCTGCGCCGTCTGAATGCCGACGTGATTGGCGCCGCTTTCGTTATCGATCTGCCGGATCTCGGCGGCTGCGCGCGCCTCGCCGAGATGGGCGTCGAGTGCCACACACTGATCACGTTCGAAGGTGAGTAGGCGCGGCTTATGAACATCGACGGCAAACAGTATCGAACGATTTGGCTTGGGCCCGACGGCGCTTCCGCCGAGATCATCGACCAGACCAAGCTGCCCTTCGCGCTTGAGATCGTCTCCCTGAAGACGATGGAGGACGCGGCGCATGCTATCTCCTCCATGCAGGTCCGCGGCGCGCCGCTGATCGGCGCGACGGCGGCGTACGGGGTGGCGCTGGCTTTGCGCGCGGATCCGTCCGACGACGGTCTCGACCGTGCCTGCGAGGTGCTCGCCGCGACGCGGCCCACGGCGATCAATCTCCGTTGGGCGCTCGATGAGATGAAGAAGGCCGGGCAGAACCAGCCACGCGAGGCGCGTGTCGCTGCGGCTTTCGCCCGCGCCGCCGAGATTTGCGACGAGGACGTCGAGACGTGCCGGAAGATCGGCGAGCACGGTGTCGGGCTAATCAAGGCACATGCCGAGAAGAAGCGCGGTGAGCCGGTCAACATCCTCACCCACTGCAATGCCGGCTGGCTCGCAACGGTGGATTGGGGCACAGCGCTTGCGCCCATCTACCGGGCCTATGACGAAGGCGTCCCCGTCCATGTGTGGGTGGACGAGACGCGTCCCCGCAATCAGGGCGCCTCGCTGACCGCCTTCGAGCTCAAGGCGCATGGGGTGCCGCACACCATCGTCGCCGACAATGCGGGCGGTCATCTGATGCAGCATGGCCTCGTCGATCTCTGCATCGTCGGCACCGACCGCACCACGGCTTCGGGCGATGTGGCCAACAAGATCGGCACATATCTGAAGGCGCTTGCCGCCAAGGACAACGGCGTCCAGTTCTTCGTGGCGCTGCCCCACTCGACCATCGATTGGAGCCTCGACGACGGCAGCGCCATTCCCATCGAGGAGCGCGACGCGCGCGAGGTCACGCATATGACCGGCCAGCTCCCGGACGGGTCCATCGCCACCGTGGCCATCGCGCCGGACGGCAGCCCTGCCGCGAACTATGCTTTCGACGTCACGCCGGTGCGGCTCGTCACCGGCTTCATTACCGAGCGCGGCGTCACTATCGGCTCACGCGACGGTCTTGCTACGCTCTATCCGGAGCGCAGAAAACAATCCGCCGCGTAATCTGGGGGTAACATTCATCTCGCGGCGTCGGGAGAGTAGCGCGGATGGAGCATCACGACCTACTCGACGTCGCTGGTAATTTCGCGATCGCGATTCTGCTCGGCGCTTTGGTCGGCGTCGAGCGCGAGAAGCACAAGCGGGAAAAGACCGATACGAGTCAGATTGGGGGCTTGAGGACCTTTATCCTGCTCGCCCTGTTAGGGGCCTGCGCTGGATGGTTGTCTCACGAGCTGGCGACATTTTGGATCCTTACCGCGGCGCTCTTGATCGTCGGTGCGTTTTTGGTGGTGGGCTATTTCGTGACCACGCGGCCGACGCCTCAGTCCGCGGGCGCGACCACGGAAATCGCGGCAATCATCGTCTTCCTGCTCGGCGCCATGGTGATGCTCGGCTTTTCCGAGATCGCCATCGCACTTGGCGTCGTCACGGCGGCGGTGCTCGCCTACAAGGAACCGCTGCACGGTTTTGTGGAGAAGCTCGGTTGGGACGACGTTTTCGCGGGGCTTCGGCTCCTGATAGCGACGTTCATTGCTTTACCCCTCCTGCCCGACAGGCCGATCGACCCGTGGGGGGCCATCAATCCCTACCAGCTCTGGCTGCTTGTGATCTTGATCTCGGGCCTGTCGCTTGTCGGCTATGCGCTGACGCGCTGGCTCGGCCCGGGCAAAGGCACGCTCATTACCGGGCTGGCCGGCGGGCTCGTGTCCTCCACGGCCGTCAGCCTGGCCTTCTCCCAAGAGGCACGCGACCGCCCAAAGCAAGTGACGGTGCTTGCGTGCGGCATCTTGATTGCTTGGGCCGTCATGTTCGCGCGTGTGATCGTCTTGGTGGCGGTGGTGAACCGCCCGCTGCTCGGCAATGTACTGGTGCCGTTCCTGGCGATGGGCGCGGTGGTCGGCGGGTTCGCGGCGGCCCTCTATTTACGCAATGGTGCTGCGGAGAGGAAAACGCCGGCCAAGGGGGAGTTGAAGGTCTCCAACCCGTTCAGCCTCACCGAGGCGGCGAAGTTCGCCGCGTTCTTTGCCGTGGTGCTGGTCGCGGTAAAGATTGTTCAACAGAATTTTCCTCCCGATTGGGTCTATGCGGTTGCCGCCATAGCGGGCCTGACGGACGTCGACGCCATCACGTTGTCCATGGCGGAATCCGCCAAGAGCGGCCCGGCGCAAGTTGCCGTCACGGCCATCGTGATCGCCTCCCTGGTCAACACATTTGTCAAGGCTGGGATCGCCTATTACTTCGCGGGGATGGAGCTGGCGAGACCGCTGCTCTTGGCCACTTCGGTCATGCTCGTTGTCGGCCTCGCCGCGGCGCTCGTCCTGTGAGCCGCCGTCCGAGGAGCCTTCATCTATTCATGGAGAGAGACTAGGGTCGCGCCATGCGCCAGAATCATATGACGTTTGCAGGCCTTTGCGTGCCGCTTCTGCTCCTCGGTGACCCGCTGCTTGCCGCCGATGTCCAGTACTACGACCTTCCCCAAGGCGACCATCCCCATGACGTGGCGCCGGCTCCTGACGGCACGGTCTGGTACACGGGCCAAGCCAAGGGGGTGCTCGGCCGACTCGATCCGGAGACCGGGAAGGTCAAGCGCATTCCGCTCGGCGAGGGTTCGCGTCCGCATGGCGTCATCGTCGGGCCGCATGGCAGTGCCTGGGTCACCGATGGCGGGCTCAACGCCATCGTCAGAGTCGATGCCACGACAGAGGACACCAAGGTCTTCCCCCTGCCTAAAGCTGGGACGAACGCCAACCTGAACACAGCCGCGTTCGATGACCAGGGGCGCCTCTGGTTCACCGGGCAGACCGGCATCTATGGGCGTCTCGATCCCGAGACCGGCGACATGGATGTGTGGAACGCGCCCAAGGGTCCCGGGCCTTACGGCATCGCCGCGACGCCGTCCGGCGAGATCTACTACGTGTCGCTCGCCGGCTCGTTTCTCGGCAAGCCGGATCTGGAGACCGGTGAGACCAAGGTGATCAAGCCGAAGACGAAAGACGCCGGCACGCGGCGTGTGTGGTCCGACTCCCTTGGCCGGTTGTGGGTGAGCGAATGGAACGCCGGCAATCTCAGCCGGTATGATCCCGTGGCAAAGCGCTGGAAGGACTATCACCTGCCGGGGCCGGCGCCCCACGCCTACGCCGTCTATGTCGACGACCGCGACAAAGTGTGGGTCAGCGATTTCACCGCCAACGCCATTCTCAAGTTCGACCCTGAGACCGCGACGTTTGAGAGCTTTCCGAGCAACCGGCCGGGCGCGGCCGTCCGCCAAATGCTCGGCCGCCCCGGTGAGGTGTGGGGCGCTGAGTCCGGAACCGACCGCCTCGTCGTGATCCGCGAGGATGGCGCAGAGACGCGGGACTAAGCGACGTCCCGCGCCTCCTGCTCAAATCAGCCTACCAGCCGAGCCAGATGCTGACGCCGGGGCGATAGTAAGGTCGGTAGTACCAAGGCCGGTAATAGGGCCGGTAGTAATAGGGCCGGTAGTAGCGGTAGGGGCGATAGTAGCGATAAGGCCGGTAGTATGGCCGCCGGTAGTAGTACCTTCGCTTGTACCACTTCTTAACCTGGACCAGGTCGCCGTTGGGCTGGCTGTAATTGAGCGCCGCCGCGGCGGGCAGGGCTGAAGCCGGCTTGGCGCCTGCGAAGACGAAGACGGCAAGGGTGGCCGCAAGGGCCGTGGTGAGAACTCCGCGCATGGGCGTTACCTCGCGACTTACGGTTAACCCTCCCTCAGCTAGCCACTAAACGTGGGGATTGGTTCTCCAAAAGGGAACCCCATGAGCGAGGAGACTAGACGCTCGATTTTCAGGATCGGCTTAATGAGTGGCCGAATCTCGCCGATTCCGCCGCTAGCCTTACCGGAGCCTTAGGCCAGGCAATCCGAGCCGGCGCTTAGGCGAATACCATGACGGCGACGAAGCCAAGCAGCGCAGCTGCAGCGGTCGGCGCGAGCCAGGTCACCATGGCGGTACCGGCCGATCCCGCGCCGGCGCGCGGCGCATCCGCGCTCACCACGGGCTGCATGCTGGCGGCGGCGACGAGCGAGGCCGTGTGCTTCGCATGCCATTTCGGCCCAGGCCCGCGCATATAGTGCCGCTCGGGATGGTACGCGTTTCGAAAGCTACCCACTTTCATTCCCTCATCAGAAAGCGCCCCCTAACGTCCTAATATTCAAACAAATATGTTGCGAATCAGTATCCGACCGTGGCGGAAGTGGGGATTCTTCGCCGCAGGGAGAGGCACCCTCTTGCCTTGCCGCAGCGTCCGAAACTTGCAACAACGCGCGCCATGCAAAGCCAATGGAACGACGCTACCGCGAAGCAAACGGTCGAGACTTATGGCGCCGAAGGCGTCAATGAGGACATCGCCCTTCGCGTCTACACCACCCGCCTGATCGGCCGCGATCCCCTCCTCGTGCTGCATGGGGGCGGCAACACCTCGGTCAAAACCCGGGCCACCGACGACCTCGGCAAGGTGCACGAGGTCATCGCCGTGAAGGGCTCCGGCGCCGACATGGCCGACATGGAGCCGTGGGGGCTGCCGGCCGTGAAGCTCGGGCCCTTGCGGGAGCTGCGCGCCCTGGACGACCTATCGGACGAGGCCATGGTCAATGTGCAGCGGCTCAACCTGCTCGACGCCTCGGCCCCAAATCCTTCGGTCGAGACTCTCCTGCACGCCTTCCTGCCGCACAAGTTCATCGATCACACCCACGCCGCCGCGGTTCTGTCCCTCGTCGATCAGCCGGACGGCGAGGCGCTGGCGCGCGAGGTCTATAACGGGCGCATGGGCATCGTGCCCTACATCGCGCCGGGCTTCGGGCTCGCCAAGGCGGCCGCGCAATTGTTCGAGGAAAAGCCCGACGTGGAAGGGCTGATCCTCCACAAGCACGGCATCTTCACCTTCGGCGAGACGGCGCGCGAAGCCTATGAGCGCATGATCGAGATGGTGTCCCTCGCCGAGAGCCGCTTGCGCCAGGGCCGCCCGGTCGTGTTCCCGAAAGCGGAGATCGCCGGCAAGCTGGAGAGCGCGGCCGAGATCGCGCCGATCCTGCGAGGGGCTTGTGCCGTCAGACGCGAGGGCGCAGAGCCCATCCGCTTTATCGCCGAGCTGCGTACGGCACCGGAGATCCTCGACTACGTGAACGGCAAGGAGATCGCCTCCTACAGCCAGCGCGGCGTGGTGACGCCCGACCACATCATCCGGACCAAGAACAAGCCTCTCGTGGTGCCGGCGCCGGAGGCCGGCAAGCTCGACGCCTTCGCCCGCGACGTGAAGGCGGCGGTCGAGGCGTTCATCGCCGACTATGACGCCTATTTCGAGCGTGAGAACGCGGCGGTGGGCGGCACCAAGACGAAGCTCGACCCTATGCCGCGCGTGATCCTCGTACCGGGCATCGGCTTGTTCGGCCTGGGGCGCACGGCGAAGGATGCGGCCATTGCCGGCGATCTTGCCGAGAATACGGTCAAGGTCATCACCGAGGCGGAGGCCATCGGCCGTTACGATCCCCTGCCGGCGAGCGATCTCTTTGCGCTTGAATATTGGAGCCTCGAGCAGGCCAAGCTGAAGGGTGCGGTGGTGAAGCCCCTCACGGGGCAGGTTGCCGTGGTGACCGGCGCCGGCGCCATCGGAACAGCCACGGCCAAAGCGCTTGCTGGCGACGGCGCTGCGGTCGCCGTGCTTGATCTCGACGGCGAGGCGGCGAAGAAGGCCGCCGCCGCCGTGAAGGGCCTCGGCGTCCAATGCGACGTCACGAAGCGGGACGACGTAGCCCGCGCGTTTGCCGCCGTCTGCGACCGGTTCGGCGGCGTCGACATTCTGGTGTCGAATGCCGGCGCGGCATGGCAGGGGCGGATCGGCGAGGTCTCGGACGAGACCTTACGCAAGAGCTTCGAGCTCAACTTCTTCGCGCACCAGACGGTGGCGCAGGCGGCCGTGCGCATCATGCTAAAGCAGGACACGGGCGGGGTGCTGCTGTTCAACATTTCCAAGCAGGCCGTGAACCCGGGACAGAATTTCGGGCCGTATGGCTTGCCGAAGGCCGCGACCATGCTCTTGATGCGCCAATACGCGCTCGACTACGGCGCGGACGGCATTCGCTCCAACGGGGTCAATGCCGACCGCATCCGCAGCGGGCTCCTTACCGACGACATGATCGCCGCGCGGTCCAAGGCGCGAGGCCTGACGGAGGCCGACTATATGAGCGGCAACCTGCTCCGCGCAGAGGTCACGGCAGACGACGTGGCCCATGCCTTCCTCGCGCTCGCCAAGGCGCGCAAGACGACCGGCCACGTGGAGACTGTCGACGGGGGGAATATCGCCGCGGCGCTCCGCTAGGGCCGGTTTCGCGCAAAATTCCGGTCCGTGCGCCCAAAACGGGGGGCGATCCTTAAGGGCGTTTTAACCACAAACGCGGAGTCTTGCCCGCGTGGCTTGGGCTCGCGCGGAATTCGCTTCCGCCTCTCAGGCTGCACCATGGGGACGGGGTTTGCCCTCGAAACGCTGAGAGATTTCAAATGGTTGTGCGCCTGAAGATCACGCTCGCCTTCGCCGCCACGGCGCTGATCGCCGTCATCATCTCGTTCGCGCTCCAAGCAGCGATTCGAAGTACGGGGCCTGCGATCCTGCTTTCCTTGATTCTCGCAGGCGGTCTGGGTGCCGGGTTCGGTTACTTCTTCGGCGGCGCGCTCGGCCGGGCGCTCGGCGATCTCAGCAATGTCATCCTGCGCTTCACCAAATGGGACATGGACGGCGTCGTGCCCCATGCCGCGCGGTCCGATGAGGTCGGCGGCATCGCCAAGGCGCTCAAGGCCTTCCAGGCCGACGCCATCCAGTGGAGCGAGAGTCACAAGAGCGAGCAGGACAGCCAGATCCAAGGCCGGCTTGCCTCCCAGCAACGGACTGAGGAACTGATCCATCAGTTCCGCGGCTCGATCGCCGGCATTCTCGGCGCCTTCGCCGACAGCGCGCGGACGATGGATGAGACGGCAAGGGTGCTGTCGAATGTCGCTTCCGACACCAATGAGCGCGTCACCGCCGTGGCGTCCGCGTCCGACGAGGCTTCGGCCAACGTGCAAACCGTGGCCGCCACCGCCGAGGAGCTTGCCGTCTCCGTCGGCGACATTGGCGAGCGGGTGTCCACCGCGAGCCGCATCGTCAGCGAGGTCACCGAGAACGCCCGTACGGCCAATCTCAAGGTCGAGGGGCTGGCGACCGCCGCGCAACGAATCGGCGACGTGGTGAGTCTCATTCAAGACGTCGCCGCCCAGACCAACCTGCTCGCGCTCAACGCCACCATCGAGGCGGCGCGTGCGGGCGAAGCAGGCCGCGGCTTTGCGGTGGTGGCGAGCGAGGTGAAGACCCTTGCCGACCAGACCGCGAAGGCGACCGAGGACATCAAGCAGCAGATCGCCGCCATCCAGACCTCGACCAACGGTGCGGTCGAAGCCATGCAGTCGATCGTCACCACGATGGGCGACGTGAACAAGAATACCCAGGAGATCGCCGGCGCCGTGCATCAGCAATCGGCGGCGACCTCCGAAATCTCGCACAGCGTGCGCCAGGCCGCGCGCGGCACCGAGGACGTGGTGGCGCACATGCCGGGCGTGACCAAGGCCGTGGACGAGACGAGCCAGTCGGCGACGCAGATGCTTCAGGTCTCCCGCGACCTGTCGCGCCAGGCCGAGCAGCTCCGGCACACGGTGGAAAACTTCCTGCGCCAGGTGGCGGCGGCCGACGCGCTGAAGCGCGCAAGCTAAGCGTCTATCCTTTCAGGTTCCGCGTAGATGGCCGGGCTCGTCCCGGCCATTTTATTGTGCGGGATGCTCTGACAACTCTTCTGCTGCCCATCGGTGTGACTAGAACGATCCGAACGCTGATCCGAGTGCGATGACCGAACACAGCGCGACAAGGGCGCCGACGATGGCAACCACGAAGAGATCGAGATAGGCCGCCTTGTGCGTCACGCCGCAAACGGCGAGTAGTGTGACCACGGCGCCGTTGTGCGGCAGGCTGTCGAGCGTGCCGGCGCTCATCACCGTGACCCGGTGCAGAAGCTCCGGATTGATTCCGTATTCGCCGGCAAGACGGAGGTAGGTCTCACCCAGCGCATCGAGCGCGATCGTCATGCCGCCGGAGGCAGAGCCGGTGAGCGCCGCAAGAATGTTCGTTGCAACGGCCAAAGATACGAGCGGACCGCCTCCAATCGACAAGACCCAATCCCGAACGAGGACAAAAGCGGGGAGGGCGGCAATCACCGCGCCGAAGCCGACGAGACTCGCCACGCTCAAGGCGGGAAGGACCGAGGCGTTGGCGCCGGCATCCATGCTCTCCCGCAGGGACGGCAGTCTGCGGTAGTTGAAAGCGAGCAACGTTAGGGTCGCTACGAAAAGCGCCACGACAACCGACCAGACGCCGCCCACCGCAGCGAGCGACGTCGCGCCCCACTTCTCCTCGGCGAGAAAGCTCGTGTCTAGGCGCGGGAGCACAGTCACGCTCATGATAAAGTTGACCAATATCACGACGATGAGGGGCAGGAGCGCGATGGGGACGCTGGGCAACGACTCGGCGTGCCGCCCGTGGGGAATCTCGGCGGGATCGAATTCGCTGGCGATCACGGCGCGCTCGCGCAATCCGGGGCCGTCGGTAGACGATTGCGCGCCTTCGCCGATTTCAAAGCCTTCGTTGGTGCGGCGGGCCGCCCGCTCGACGCGCGCGAGCCACCATAAGCCGAAGGCGAGCATAATTGCGGCCGCGATGATGCCAAGGCCCGGTGCGGCGAACGGCGTGGTACCGAAGAACGGCATGGGGATCGCGTTTTGCAGGGCCGGCGTGCCGGGGAGGGCCGACATTGTGAAGGTCATGGTGCCGAGCGCGATCGCCGCCGGCATAAGCCTTCGCGGGATGTTCGCCGCCTTGAAAAGTCCTTGCGCCATGGGCACGAGAACGAAGATCGCAACAAAGAGGCTGACGCCGCCATAGGTGACGATTGCGCCGCCGAGCACCACGGCCAACACGGCGCGATGCGCGCCGAGCCTCTCGGTCATGAAGCGGGCGATGGCTTCGACCGAGCCACTGTCCTCCATCAGCTTGCCAAAGAGGGCGCCGAGTAGAAAAAGCGGAAAGAACTGCGCGAGAAATTGCGCCCCACCCGCCATGAAGACCTGAGTCAAGTGCGCGAGAAGTGGCTCTCCTGAGGCCGCGGCGGCAAGCAGCGCCGCCGCTGGTGCAAGCAGCAAGATGCTCCAGCCACGAAAGGACAGCCACATCAGGATGCCAAGCGCGACGAGTATGCCGAGAAGGCCCATCGGTGTTAGACTGGACCCAAGAAGTGATCAAGATCCAACGTCGAGCGTTCGCCGAGATCTGACGCATGGGCCGACAGAAATGCGTCGGCGCACTTGCGGCCTTCGTCCCGCAGCATCGTCAGAAATGGCCACTCGGCATTTAGCTTCGACGAATAACCGAGCTCGGTCATCATGGGGCTTGCCACTCGATGAATCCGCATTCCGGCCCATCGAGCCCCGTCGCTGTGTCCCGGGTCGGAAACTTGCCGCAGCAGCGCGATCATTCGAAGCTCTTTCAGCAAAGTCGCATTGAAAGACACTTCGTTGATGCGGTTGACGATATCCTGCGCCGTGCGCGGCGTGCCGGACCGCTCGACAGGATTGACCTGAACCAAAATCGTATCGCTCGATTCGCATTCGTTGATCAGCGGCGTAATTGTGGGATTTCCCGCAAAGCCTCCGTCCCAATAGGCCTCTCCATCAATCTCGATGGCTTGAAACAATGTAGGAAGGCACGCCGACGCGAGCAGGACGTCAGGCGTCAGCTGGGCGTTGCGAAACACATGCCCGCGGCCTGTTCGAACGTTTGTAGCGGTCACGAACAACTTGATCGGCGCGCGCGCGAGACGCTCGAAGTCGATGCAATCTTCGAGGATCCTGCCGAGCGGATTCACCCCATGGGGATTAAGGTCATAGGGAGAAAAGATTCGCGCCATGATGTCGAAGGCGAGGAACAGCGGCGATGAGTCGACCGTCCAGCGACCAAGCGCAATGTCGAGCGGACTGCGGCGAAACGGACTTAGCAGGGCCGCGTCGGAAACCTTCCTCCAAAAGAGTTCGAGCCGCGCGCGTGCGCCTTGCGGCCCTCCGTCGACATGGCCGTCGGCGAGCACTGCGGCATTCATCGCTCCTGCCGAGGTGCCCGAAATGCCTTCAATCCGGAGCCAAGACTCCTCGATCAGCCGATCGAGCACGCCCCAGGTGAATGCTCCGTGCGCGCCACCGCCTTGTAGTGCGAGATCGATTAGAACGGGTTCACGGGTCATTGCTCGACTATCAATTGTCGTTAGCAGGTAGCTCCGCCTTGCCGGAGAGCAGCATTGCTATCCATCGCGTCGAGTCCGAATACTTGCAGAGCGTGAGCAGCGCAATGGTGATCGGCACGCCGATCAGCGCCCCGGGAATCCCCCAAAGGAAGCTCCAAAAGAACACGGCGAAAATGACCGCGAGCGGCGAAATCGCGAGTGCGGCGCCGGCCATGCGAGGCTCGAGATAGTTGCCTATGATGAACTGTATGAGGGCCAGGCCGGCCAAGACAAAGGCCACCGCTTGCCACGAATCGAGTTGAACCAAGGCAAAGAGGCCCGGAAGGATGGTGGCCGCGAAGGAACCGATGAAAGGAATGTAGTTCAGGGCAAAGGCGATGAGGCCCCAGGCGACGGGAAGCTCGAGGCCGGCAAGCAATGCGAAGGCCCAAACGGCGATACCCGTGAGTGCGCTCAATAGCGTGCGCACCCACATGTACTTGCGGAATTTAACGGCGATCTCGGCGCCAGCTTCCGTGAGTTCGCGAAACTCGCCGTGTTTGCCCAGGGCTGCGAGCTTCTGCTGGATGTCTCCGGTTTCGAGCAGAGCCAGCATCATGAAAACGAACACGAGCAGGGCAAAGCCGACGGTCCTGTTCACGTGGCCCGCCACCGTTTGAAGCATGCGCACCATCCAAGCCGCGTTGAAATGCTCGGACAGGCTTCCGATCACCACGATGTCGTGTTCTTCAAGCCAGTGTGACCATTCGAAATAAAGTTCCTGAAACCGAGACGCGTGGCTGATCATCCAGTCGGCAACGACGCTGAAGGCCCATGCGAGCATCGCGCCGAACGCGATGACGACGACCACCGTGGCGATCAGCGTCAGAAAAACGGCAATCGGCTGGGCCAGCTTGTTCTGCAATGCGCTCTGCAGAGGCCAGACCACCGCCATGATGAAGAGCGCAAAAGCGAATGGAGCGAAGATCGACTTCGCGAAGTAAAGAGCCGTCGCCACCAGGATGGCGGTGCAAATGCCAAGCATGACGCGAATGGAGGTGGCCTCCTGTGCATGGGCTTGGACTTGGGCCCCGCTTGGATATACCCCGTCGTGCGCCCTAAGCCTAGCGTCGCTCCCGCTTTTCGACAAATTCGCCGCTTGCGGGTAACTGGAATGGGTCCGCCCGACCCGTGTAAAATGAGCCCGCAGCAACCGGTGAAGATAGGGGGGTGACAGCCAAGAAAGGAAAGCGCGATGAGCAGAATAGTAGTTCTTTCCAGTTTGGTTCTATTGCTCGCGGGCGGCTACGCTTCGGCGGCTACAATGACGTCCGGCCGTCCGTCTGCGGTCCTGACCAAGAGTCAGTGCAAGGCCGTGTGGAAACTTGCGGTTCCGTCCGGGCGCTATCTCGATCGGGCGAACGCCGCGCCTTACATCGTCAACTTCACACTCGCCGACGGCGCTGACCAGGATGGCAGGATATCGAAGCGTGAGTTCAAGCACGCATGCTCCAAGGGCCTCGTGAAGTATACGCTTCGCTGAAGGCTCATTATTGGCGGAACGTCGCGGCCATCGCAGGGCGCG
>Ga0307444_1000522_pt1 | contig 18209 bp, 15 predicted proteins | sample SalMarSW160340MG_FD_202145 | JGI IMG/M metagenome (GOLD analysis project Ga0307444, IMG submission 202145) | Salt marsh sediment microbial communities from the Plum Island Ecosystem LTER, Massachusetts, United States - SW1603-40 | ecosystem: Environmental > Aquatic > Marine > Intertidal zone >...
GCGCGTTTACCTACTCAAATTTTTGGACTAAAAAAAGACCCCGGGAGGGGTCCGAGTAAATATTTCTCTATTAGGGTTAAAGGTATACTAAATATAGTGTACCAGCTATTGAGGCCATGATACCTCCCAACAATATGGAAGGTATATCGCCTATACGGAGTTTGTTTTCCCCTATATACAGAAAGGTTCCAAATACTATTGTGCAAAGAGCTATAAACAAAACCGGCGACTTCATTATTTATCTCCTTCCTTTGCTAATTATTATAAATAATAGCATAAACAATATGAATTTGTCAAGAGTCCAAAAATTTGAGTAGGTATCACGGTTTGCCTAAGACCCGAAGCCAGGCGAGCTTACCTTGGCCAGGATGAACTCCGACGAAAGTCGGAGGGAGGTCCGCACCAGTTGATTGTGCAAAATCTTTGGATGAGCTGAGGTAAGAAGTGAAAAGCTAATCGAGCCTGGTAATAGCTGGTTCTCTCCGAAATAGTTTTAGGACTAGCGTCCGTCTTTAATTTTTCCGCAGGTAGAGCACTAGTTGAGGTTGACAGGGAGAAATCTCGCTTCCTCAGTTAAACTCCGAATGGCGGAAATTTTGGCGGGCAGTCAGAATGTGGGGGCTAAGCTCCATGTTCAAAAGGGAAACAGCCCTGACCGTCGTCTAAGGTCCCTAAATATTTGCTAAGTGTTAAAGGTAGTAATTCGCCATAGACAGATAGAAGGTTGGCTTAGAGGTAGCCATCCTTTAAAGAGTGTGTAACAACTCACTATTCGATGGCGGGTTGCGCCGAAAATTTACCGGGGCTAAGCAAATTACCGAAGACACGGGTCGATGCGCAGCATCGACGAGTTCAAAGTTTCAAATTTTAAAGTTTGTAAAGTATTTCCTTTATGAACTTTTAACTTTTTGACTTTTTGACTCGCCGCTGCTGCGCAGCGGCGGTAGGAGAGCATTTTCCCGCCACCGAAGTTAGATTCGTGAGAACTAATGGAGGCGGGAGAAGAGAGAATGTTGGCATGAGTAACCGCAAATCCGATGAGAAATCGGATTCCCGCAAATCCAAGGTTTCCTCCGCAATGTTAATCAGCGGAGGGTTAGGCGATCCTAAGGCAATGGCGAAAGCCGAAGCTGATGGACAATTGGTTAATATTCCAATCCGTCCGTTGGATATCGATGGAGTGACAAAGAAAATAAAAAGGAGTGCCTTATTGGTTTGGCATTGCCTGTGTTAAGAACGGTTCGATAAGAAAATCTGTCGAACTGAGTTTAATTTCAACGTTCGCGCATAGGCAAAATCTTGATTTTTTAATCAGGAAATTCTTTTGAAGAGTCTTTCAAGAAAAACTTCTAAGAAATTATTCAGCGGATTTCGTACCGTAAACCGACACTGGTGGATGAGGCGAGTAGCCTCAGGGAAACGAGTGAGTCCTCGTTAAGGAACTCGGCAAAAAAGCGGCCGTAAGTTAGCGATAAGGCCTTCTCTTGTCGTAGACAAGAGCGCGGAATAACGCAGACAATACGCAGAAGGTCGCAGAATTTTTTCTGCGTAATTCAGCGTCAAGTCAGCGAGTGTCAGCGCTCTCGCCTACGGCGAGAGACGCAGCGAAAGTACCCTGGCGACTGTTTAACAAAAACACAGCTCCCTGCAAACTCGTAAGAGGAGGTATAGGGGGTGACGCCTGACCGATGCGAGAAGGTCAACGGCTTCGGTGTGCGTTGCACACAGTTTATAAAGTAAAAAGTTTATAAAGTTCATAAAGTAAAAAATAAGAAAATAAAAGACTTTACGAACTTTAAACTTTAAAAACTTTGTAACTTGCGCGCAGCGCATGCTAAGAGCCCGAAGCCCTCGTCAATGTCAGCGATAACTATAAGTAACGATTGTAGTTGTAAAATCTGACTATATGCGGGAAAACCTCGCGAATCTTTTAAGTACTCAACAAGGACAAACGTCACCTTGTAAGTAAAAATCTTAGAAGAGAGGCAATCCGCAGGAAAGGCTCTGATAATATTGGAAACATGACTAACAGAAAATTAGATTGGTTAAAACAAGTTCCAGAAAAAATCGGTTGGTATCTTGCTGGCTTTTCTGACGGCGAAGGCAGTTTTAATGTCTCGCTTAGAAAAAAGCATGACTACCGAGTTGAGTGGCAGGTTGTTTTAACCTTTAACGTATCACAACGCGATATAAGTAATTTGGTTTTATTAAAACGGTATTTAGGATGTGGCAGATTACAGCACAGAAAAGATGGTGTGCATTATTTCGTGGTTGGAAACTATAAATCCGTTATTGAAAGAGTAATACCGTTTTTCGAAAGGTTTTATTTCTTATCCTCATCAAAAAAGAAAAATTTCTCTTTGTTCAGGCGAATTGCAAGGTTGGTGGAGGCAAGAGCTCATTTAAAACCGGAAGGATTTAAGCAAATAATTGTTCTTCGCGAAGAATTGAATAAAGGAAAAGGCAGAAAGAGAAAATATAATCAAAACGACGTAATAATAAATTATCAGAGATTCCCCAGAGACTATACGTCAGACCGCAGCACATAAAACATTATGTGCTCGGAAGATATAGTCCGATCTCACGGGCGACCGTGAGGACCAATAATACTGGTCACTCGAAAGAGTAACATAGATAAATCGTTCTAAGGTGGAAGTCCTGCCTTAGTAAAATTCGGGTCCGACGCCCACAAGGGTGCGGACTCCCCCGACGTTAGGTCGAGGGACTATATGCTGGAACATCTGGTGAATCCGAAACTACTATGGTATAATACGTCCATAGATACATGGCTATTGAACCAAGTAAAAAAGTTGTCGGCGCAGACAATCAGCAGGAAAGACTAAAATTCGCTTACTGGATCACGGGTTTTACTGATGGGGAAGGATGTTTCTCCATTGCGTTAATAAACAATAAAACGACTAAATTCGGAAAACAAATTTTTCCGGAATTCGTTGTATCGCAAGGAGAAAAAAGCTTGACTGCGCTCGAAAAGATTAAAAATTTCTTCGGGTGCGGGAATATCTTCGTAAATAAACGATACGATAATCATAATGAAAATTTATATCGTTATTGTGTCCGTTCAATAAACGAACTCCATACAAAGATAATCCCCTTTTTCAAACAACATCCTCTTCATACGTACAAACAAAATGATTTTCTTATTTTTGAGAAAGTTATTAAAGCAATGATTCACAAAGACCATCTAAATAAAAATAAGAGAAAGAAAATTATTGCTCTTATTGAACAGATGAATCGCAAAAAGAAACGATTTTAGAATCCTCAGAGACTATACGCCGAACCCTGAGCCGCCTATGGCGAGCCGAAGGGAAGATATAGTCCGAACTTTATGGCGACATAAAGAGTTGCCCGAGATAGAATTCGGGCAGAATAACATATTTGAGCGCATTTCCTTTTCAGGTAAGTTCTGAAGCGCACGAAAGGCGTAACGACTGGGGGACTGTCTCAACGAGGAGCTCGGTGAAAATGCGATTCCCGTGAAGACGCGGGATACCTGCAACGGGACGAAAAGACCCCGGGAGCTTTACTATAGCTTGATATTGGCTTTAGGATTTTGATGCGTAGCGTAGTGGGGAGACTTTGAAGCTCCGATTTCGGTCGGAGTGGAGTCGCCAATGAAACACCCATCTTTAAAATTTTAAAGTCTAACCTAAGCGGCAAAAACGCTTGGGGACAGTGTCTGGTAGGTAGTTTTTCTGGGGCGGAATCCTCCCAAAAAGTAACGGAGGAGTCTATAAGGTCGGCTTGGCGCGGATGGAAATCGCGCCTGACGCGTAAAGGCAAAAGCCGGCTTAACAGTGAGGCTGACAAGCCGAACTGATGCGAAAGCAGAGCTTAGTGACCCGACAATTCTTTATAGAAAGATTGAAGACAACGGATAAAAGCTACCCCGGGGATAACAGGCTGGTGTGGTCCGAGAGTCCATATCGACGACCACGCTCGGCACCTCGATGTCGGCTCGCCCTAGCGCGGGGCTGGAGAAGGTCCCAAGCGTTTGGCTGTTCGCCAATTAAAAGGGCACGCGAGCTGGGTTCAGACCGTCAAACAAAGAACCCATAAAGACATTAAACACGGCGGCTTCCGATAGTAATATCGGAATGAAAAGTTGACTCATATCGGTGAATTCCTAAAAATTTTAACCTGGATTTTTAGAGAGAATACCGAGGGAAGTCTAATTGAATATTGGAAACCCGTAGAGACTTAGCCTTTTAAGGCTGGAGCCGCAAAAACGGCTAATACGTCAACTATCCTTTATTAAGGATAATGGTATAGTCCACACCGTTAGTAATAACTGGAAATTATTCGTCATTCGTATCATTCGCATGCATTTATATATTGGCATCGCGATGTGAGCGAAGCGAACATGCGTGAGACAGGTTGGTCTCTATCTGTTGCAGGCGTTGACGCTTGAGGGAAGTTGTCCTTTGTACGAGAGGATCAGGATGAACGAACCTCTGGTCTACCGGCTTTGGTACCAACTGAAGCGCCGGGTAGCTATGTTCGGCAGGGATAAGCGCTGAAAGCATCTAAGCGCGAAGCCCCTCCCAAGATTAGGCGTCTTTTAGACTCGTGGAAGACTACCACGTTGATAGACTTCAGGTGTAAGCGCCGTAAGGCGTGAATGTCATATAATCAACGACTAATAACCAACAACAAACAACAATTGGTTTCGGCCAAAAGTTGCAAGTTGAAAGTTTGAAGTTTTAGGTTGTATGACCAGCCGAGAAGTACTAATAAGTCAAAATTGTTTCTAATCTCATGTGCCTCGCTATTGTTCGGCACAAACGCGATGCTAATATACTAATTCATACGAATTATACTAATGGCTGCGAATTTTATATTCGTATCATTGGCATTCATTCGTATATTGGCATCGGTTAAGTGGTGAGCAGCAGCGAGGCACAATGCGGGATTTGAGAATTCGGATAATAATCGCGCGGCGAAGCCGACGCGATAATTCAGAATACAGAATTAAGAAGGTAGATTCTAAAAATTCTTAATTCTAAATTTATAATTCTAAACTATCACGCGACTTCGTCGCGTGATTGACCAGTGATTTAGCTATATATGCACCACTTCTTCCCATTCCGAACAGAATAGTGAAAGTATATAGCCCCGATGATACTTACTGCTTCGGCGGTCGGGAAAGTAGGGTTTGCTGGTCTTTTATTTTTGCCCAGTAGTAGACCGAACACAGCAACGCCCAGTCGCTTTCTTTAAATTGTAGATTGATTTCTTATTTTAAATATTGTCTTTGTTAAAAAACCACAATAAAAACAAAGGCGTTGTAGAAAGCGCGTCGCTCGGCTTGCTACTTGTTTTTGCAAAAATTTATTTTTTAAAGTATTATTAAAATAACTATGACCAGCAGAATAGGAAAACAAGCTGTTTATGGAACCATCTATCTGCTTTTTTTCTTTTTAATCGTTTTTTTAATCTATCTTGCCTTCTTCAGGCCGGCGCCAACCTGTTTTGACGGACGCCAAAACCAGGGAGAAACCGGTATTGACTGCGGCGGGCCCTGCGCTTCCTGTGAAATAAAAACCTTATCGCCCGTTGAGCCAAATTGGATAAAATATTTCTCAAATGATAATCAAACCGTTATTGCGGCTGAAATTAAAAACCCCAATCCCAAATGGGCGGCGGATTCTTTCTCATATATTTTTGATGTTTACGGAGAAAACGGAGCAAAGCTTAAAACTTTAACGAAAAATTCATTTATTTATGCCGGTGAAATAAAATATCTCGTGGAGGTGCCGGACGTTGATTTTAAAAATATCACCAGCGTTAAAATTTCATTTTCCAATATAAATTGGGTAACAGCTGATGAATTTACCAAGCCAACCGTACAAGCCAGAGAAATAAAAACCGAGCCGGCAAGCCAGGACCCAAATAGAGTAACCGTCAGCGGATTCATCGCCAATAACAATGCCTTTCCGCTGTCAAAAGTGAGAATTATTGGATTTCTATTTAACTCGGGCGGTTTGCAAATCAGCGCTTCAAAAACCGAGCTTGAGAATATCGCCGCCTTCAAAGAGGAATTGTTCAAGCTTAATTTTCCCAAAAATATTTCTTTACCGACAACTTCTGTTGGTACCTCATCCCCCAGCTTTACCCGTAATTTGACAATCGGCTCAAGCGGGAACGACGTTAAAGCACTTCAAGAATTCCTTAAAGAACAAGGATTTTTTGACCGCGGAATCACGGACTATTTCGGTTCCGTTACCAAAAACGCCCTGGTTCAATTCCAAAAGAATGCGGGCATCTCCCCTGCTTCGGGTTATTTCGGACCGAAAACCAGAGAATATATTAATTCTTTGGAATCGGTCGCTCCGACAACTCCAGTAACCCCCAATCTTAGCCTGACTGAAGCTGACCCCGCCAAGACTAAAATTTACGTTGAGGCCCTTCGATAAATCTTTATTTTAAAAATAAAAAAGGCCACTGTGCAAACAGCGGCCTATTTTATTCGTTTTAATACTTTGGCGCTAATCTCTGATTTTTGGTGAGAAGCTTGAGTCCAGTTGAAATCCCCGGTAATTCTCGGTTCTTAAGCCGCTCGATTCTCTCCCACTCCTCATCAGTGTCCTGATCTAATCTCTTGGGTTCATCTAATTTATTCTCGAGCTTTTTTAATTCCCGTCTCAACCTCTTTAGGGCTGCCAACTGTTCGGAAATGATGCTTTTAATCTCTTTTTTACTTAAGATCTTTTTAACATCCCATGGGTAAAGAGCTTTGTTATACGTCCAAGGACGATCCGCTTTCTTATCTGGATATGGAAAACCCAAATTTATCAGACAGGATTGCGCATGATGGTACTTACGACCAACTTTAATCCTTCTTACCTCCCCATTAAAGACGGGCAACACAATCATAGCCAGCCCATCATAAGATTCCCATTTTTCCTTAAAACTTACAAGAACCATCTGTCCTTCCTTTATGCCTTTTAAAACCTTAATTGGCATAGCTTCGCATTTCCTAACAATGCCTTCATCCTCTGATTTAAAGCCACACTTTCCACACTCGTAAAGCACTTTGGTGGGAATGACTATTTTTCTCATCCTTATTTTCCCCCTTTCACTTAAAAATTCTCATCTGTTCTCAGAGGTAAATCGGAAGCAGAGCACTCAAAGTAAAAAAGGAATTTTTGGTAGCTATCATCGGGTCGAACCTCAGCGTGAAGCCGCGACCAATCCACATCACCATCCCTTACGAGAATGAACGGCGATATGAAGATAGACACCATAACGATGACGCCAATTACTACCATAAAAGATAAAAGAACTTTTGAAATTATACGGCCTAATAACCCTAAAACCTTCATTGCGTTCCTCTCTTTCTGCTTGAAAATAAAGCAATTTAATTAGATAATATTAATATCTCCATTATTTAACTCGTAAAGAACTTACGACAGAATATAGCATATCTAATTTTATATGTCAAGTAATAAATCCAAACCCTACGATCCTAAAGAAGTTGAGGATAAAATATACCGTCTTTGGGAAAAGTCCGGTTATTTTAACCCTAACAATCTTGGCAAAACGCAAAACGTAAAGCGCAAAGCATCAAACGATAAGCGATTCGCGATTCGCGCTAAGCCGTTCACTATTACCGTTCCTCCGCCGAATATTACCGGTACGCTTCACTTGGGGCACGCCCTAAACGCCACCATCCAGGATATTTTGATTCGCAAAAAAAGAATGGAGGGCTATCAAGCTCTTTGGCTGCCCGGCACTGACCACGCCGGCATTGCCACGCAAAACGTCGTTGAAAAAGATTTAAAAAAACAAGGCATTACCCGCCACGATTTGGGCCGCGAGAAATTTCTCAAAAAAATCTGGGAATGGAAAGAAAAATACGGCCACATTATCTTGGACCAATTCAAAAAACTTGGCTGTTCAATGGATTGGTCGCGCCTTAGATTTACAATGGATGATGATTATCAGACGGCGGTCAAAGAAGCGTTTTTACAATATTACAAAAAGGGCTGGATTTATCGGGCCGAACGCGTCATTAATTGGTGCGTCCGCTGCAGCACTTCCCTTTCCGATTTAGAGGTTGAATACAAAGACGCCAAAAGCAAGCTTTGGTTCATTAAGTATTCTCCGCAGATTACCGTGGCTACCACCCGGCCGGAAACTATGCTCGGTGATACGGCCGTGGCCGTCCATCCCAACGACAAACGATACAAAAATTTGATTGGTCAAAAAATCATTTTACCGATTAAAAACAGGAAAATTCCCGTCATTGCCGATAAAAGAGTTGACCCTAAATTCGGCACGGGTGCGGTAAAAGTCACGCCCGCTCACAGCTTTATTGATTACGAAATCAGCCAGGAACACAACCTTGAAATGACTAAAGTGATTGATAAAGACGGGAAAATGACCGAGAAAGCGGGTAAAGATTTTACCGGGCTGAAAATCCTTGAAGCACGGGAAAAAGTCGTTCAAAAATTGGAAAGGCAAGGTTTAATTGAAAAAGTTGAAGATTACGGCAATAACATTGGCCATTGTTATCGTTGCGGCACGGTTATTGAGCCGCTTCCCAGCTTGCAATGGTTTTTGAAAATGGACGAATTGGCGAAAATAGCCATTCAAGCCGTTAAATCCGGTAAAATTAAATTTCACCCAAAGCGCTGGGAAAAAGTATATTTTGACTGGCTGAAAAATATTAAAGATTGGTGCATTTCCAGGCAAATCTGGTGGGGACACCAACTTCCCGTTTACGTAAAAGGGGAAGAAATTTCAAATCTCAAACCTCAAATCTCAAATGATTCGGAAGAAAAAATTTATGTTGGGAATAATCCGCCGCGGGGATATCAACAGGTTCCTGATGTGCTTGATACTTGGTTTTCCTCCGCTCTTTGGCCGTTTGCCACCCTGGGTTGGCCCATTGACACGGCTCATGGCAAGCCCAAAAAAGGAGGTGATTTGAAAAGTTTTTATCCAACGCAAGTGCTGTCTACGGCGCGCGACATCATCAATCTTTGGGTAGCCAGGATGATTTTTTCCGGACTGGGATTTACCAAAAAAGAACCCTTTAAAGACGTTGTTATTCACGCCACTATTTTAACCAAAGAAGGCAAAAGGATGTCTAAGTCCCTGGGCACCGGCGTTGACCCAATGGAGCTTATTGAAAAATACGGCGCCGATGCCACGCGTTTCGGTTTAATCTGGCAGGCTATGGGCAATCAGGATATTCATTGGTCAGAGGAACACGTATTAGCAGGCAGGAAGTTTTGCAATAAAATATGGAATGCCAGCCGATTTGTTTTGCAACAAATCGGAATTTCCAATTTCCAATTTCCAATTTCCAAAAAATTACGGCCGAAAACAATGGCTGATAAAAAAATTCTTGACCAGCTTAAAAAAGTCACCGGAGAAATTGACAAAGGCCTGGAAAAATACGAATTCGGCCAAGCCCTGCACAAACTTTACGATTTCTTCTGGCATGATTTCTGCGATAAATATATTGAGATTTCCAAGAAACAACTTATGACTCAAAACTCAAAGCCAATGACTCAACAAGTTCTTTTTTATGTCCTTCTTAAATCTTTAAAACTTCTCCATCCTTTTATGCCCTTTATTACCGAAGAAATTTGGCAACAATTACCCATTCAACGCGGTTCAGGGCGAAATAAAAATAAAAATTTATTAATGATAGAAAAATGGTGAAAATAATGCCAATCTACGAATTTATGCGAATACTGCGAATGTAAATTTATTTGCGGTATTCGCATGCGATTAGCATTGTTCGCATTATGATAATATTCTTCATGCTTCTCGGTCTTCTGCCTTCTTTCGCCTGGCTTTTCTTTTTCTTGAAAGAAGACGTTCATCCTGAGCCAAAAAAAGTGATTGCCTGGGTTTTTGCCTTGGGCGCTTTGAGCACCATCTTGGTCATTATTACCCAGACAGCCCTTCAGGACGCTCTGCAATTTTTCCAAATTAAAGATTACGACCCGATTTCCTTTTTTTCTTTGGGAATCATAGAAGAGGTGTTTAAATTCCTGGCCGCTTACGTCGTAATAAGAAGAAGCCGGTTCTTTGACGAACCCATGGATGCCGTGATTTATATGATTGTCGCCGCCTTGGGATTTGCGGCCGTGGAAAACGTGGCTGTAATGGTTAATATTTCAGCCGTCTCCGAAGCATTAGGCGTCATTACCCTTCGTTTTGTGGGCGCCACCTTGCTTCACGCATTAAGCTCCGGGCTGCTTGGTTATTACTGGGCCAAAGGAATTATTCTAAGCCGCAAAATCAAAGCTGAAACCGAACCGCCCTGCCGCTTGTACGGCGCCCAGCCAAAATTATTGCTCTTTAAAGGCATTGTCTTCGCCGCGCTCTTGCATATGATATTCAATTGCCTTATAATGGTATCCAAAGACGTAATAATTTATCCGATACTATTCTTAATCATCGCGGCTCTGTTTATTTTTTGGGATTTTGAAAAAATAAAGGGCTTTGTTTCCCGCTGAGCGGGAATTACAAAACCTTTACCCCGCCTACGGCGGGGTGCTCATAATTATAAATTAATTTTTGCGCTTTCGCTTAAAAATTCATATAATCAAGGCATGGATAAAGACACTAAAAATTTTTTTGAAAAACTTTCAGGACTTAACGTTGAGGATGAAGGTGAAGAATTTAAGCCCGAAATAACTAAATTTTCCAAGAAGAATTCCGGAGAAGAATCAATTGAGGAAGAAGGAACCCTTGGCGATATGTTTGAAGAAGCCGAAGGCGAACTGGCAGTTGACGTTTATCAGACGCCGATTGCTTTTATAATTGAATCAACCATTGCCGGCGTTAATCCGGAAGATATTGATATTTCCACTACGCCTGAATCAATCACCATTAAAGGCAAGCGGGAAAAGGTGGAAAGGGTAAAAACGGAAAGCTATATCCATCAAGAATGTTATTGGGGAAAATTTTCGCGAACCATTATTTTGCCCCAAGAAATTGACCCGGACAAAGTTCAGGCCAATATCAAAAACGGCGTCCTAAAAGTCAGTTTACCAAAACTCAACAAAGGCAAACCCAAAAAAGTAAAAGTGAAGTTTGAATAAAAAATCTTCCGCTTCGGAAGATTTTTTATTTAGTGCCCGGGGTGGGATTCGAACCCACAAACTCTTTCGAGTCAAGGATTTTAAGTCCTTTGCGTAAACCGTTCCGCCACCCGGGCAAACAATAGTATTGTAGCCCCGCCAGTTGGCGGGGCACTGAATTTTATCTAAATTTTTAAGATTTTATCTTGAAAATTTAGATAAAATTCGTGAGGCCTGGGTGGGAATCGAACCCACGTATAAAGGTTTTGTTCCCGATTTGTTCCCGATGTAATATCGGGACTACAAATCGCAATCCCGCATAAAATTTTGGCCTTGAGGCGTCGGTGGGAATTGCACCCACGTATAGCGCTTTTGCAGAGCGCCGCCTTACTACTTGGCTACGACGCCAAAATTTTTGTGCGGGGCAGACCGCCGCCGCCTTGTTATTTATTTCTTTATTTTATCTTTTAGTAATAATTTTTCAACCTCGGCTGCTTTTTCCAATCCCCTATCAATTTTAAAAATAATTTGCGGCATTGGTTTAATGTTAATTTTTTTCATTAGAAGATACTGCAGGTGGCTGCGATTTTTCTCCAAGATTTTCAAAACCGACTGATAATTCTGCGGTATACCCTCGGCGCATTGTTCCAAAGAACGGGCTGGGCAGCCGTCGCAGGGAGACAAAACGCTGAAATTAATAATTGCCTGACTCAATTTCCTATCAATTTCCACGCTGGTAATCGTCATCAAACAGCCGGCAAAATCAATTTCTCTTAAAATAATTTTACCCAATTCTTCTTGTATTAAACTGGCAACGCGTTCTTGACGATGCTTCATGAACAATAAATCAAAATTCAAAAATCAAAATGTAAAATTCAGGTATTTCGCCTGCGGCAAAAAAAATAAAGATATTTTAGAATTTAAATTATTTTAACATTTTACACTGTCATTTTTCATTTTGATATTTACATTTTGCATTTTAGTATATTAGTTGGTCGCCGACGTTAATGGCCGTCCCTGAATCCAACAGCAAGCCGCATTCTGAACCCTCACCAACTTCTTTAACATCTTGTTTTTTGCATTGTAGATTGATGATTTTCCCCTCACCAATAGCCTGTTCTTGTCTCTGAATTTGAACCTTTGAATTACCCGTGAAGAACCCGCCAATGACCCTGCCGCCAACAATCTGTTTTCCCTCTTTTTTGCCGAAAACTGCCAGAATTTCAAGCTGGCCTTTAATTGCCGGTTCTTCAAATTTTTTAAATTCCTCCTCCAAACTTTTCAGTAATTCGTAAATGATTTCCGAAGTGATGATTTTTACGCCTTGGGCTTTGGCTAAACTCTCCGCCGCTTTGCTGACTTTGGTCTTGAAACCGACAATTATTGAATTTGTATTTTGAGACAGCTTAACGTCGCCATCATTGATATCACCCACTGACTCATCAATTATTTTGCCATTGGGGAACGTTTTAATTATTCCCGCCAAGGCTTCCAATGAACCGGAAACGTCGGCTTTTAAAATAAGGTTGATTTTTTGCTCCATCGGTTCTTCCAGCTTTTCGGGTATAACCGGCACGGTTAATTTTTGTTCTTGTTCCTGTGGAATTTGAATTTCCGCTAAATCTATTTTTCCGCTGAAAAATTCCTCGCCGATTTGAGGCAAATTTTCAAAACCGATAATCAAAGCCGGGCTGGAAGGTGAAAGCTCGTTTACTCGTTCGCCCAAAAAGTTTTCCAGAATTTTTATTTTTCCGGCGGCGCTGGCCGTGGTAATTTCATCGTTAATTTTCAAGGTACCGTCCCTGACGACGGCGATGGCGGTCAAGCCGCGGCGTTTGTCCATCTTTGACTCAATAATTACGCCTTTAGCCGAAGCTTCCGGATTATAAACTAACTGTTCTAATTCAGCCGCCAATAAAATCAAATCCAAGAGCTCATTAATCCCTTCGCCGGTTTTGGCAGAAATTGCCTGCCAGCTGATGTTGCCGCCTGAGGCTTCCAATAAAACGTCCGCTTCCATCAATTCTTTTTTTATTTTTTCAACGTCGGCGTTGGGCTTATCAATTTTATTAATGGCCACTACAAAAGGAGTTTGGCTTTCCTTTAGGATTTTAATCGCTTCCTTGGTCTGAGGTTTTACGCCCTCGTCGGCTGCTATTACCAAAATTCCTAAATCCGCTATTTTTGCACCGCGCGCCCTCATCTTTGAAAAAGCTTCATGGCCGGGCGTATCAATAAAAGTAATACGTTTTACCTGGTTTGAATCCGCCGAGTGGTGAGCTATTTCGTAGGCGCCGATTGACTGAGTAATACCGCCCGCTTCTTTTGCCACGACATTGGTCTTGCGAATAAAATCCAGCAGGGCGGTCTTGCCATGGTCAACATGTCCCATCACGACGACTATCGGCGGTCGCGGTAATAGGTTTTGGTTTCTGGTTTTTAGGTTTTGGGTTTTTTCCATATCTTGTAAATCCCGTACGACAACTGCAATAGCAATTTATTGCTTAATTCATAATTACTGTTATAATCAACATGGATTGTCATATTCGGCGCAGGAAAGAGAGGTTAAACATTAATAAATTGAATTAAACGCATCGCAGTTGCTCTACGGGATAAAGTTAGCAAATTTTTGAGATAATGACAAGCAATTTTGGAGGAGTGCCGGAGCGGTCTAACGGAGCGGTTTGCTAAACCGTAGGGGCGTAAAAGTCCCTCGTGGGTTCAAATCCCACCTCCTCCGCATTAAATTATATTGTTAGAAATTTTACCGGGCCGGCGTATGATGGTGGTACGCCTGCTTTGGGAGCAGGTAGACTGGGTTCGATTCCCAGCGGCCCGACGAAAATTTTTACTACAACCCAATTTAGTCATATATGATGCGATCGCATCATATATGACTAAATTGGTTTTGTGTTGTCATCTCAATCTACACCATCAATCTGCTTTACCAAAACGCCCCGTTTTAGCGGGACGTTTTGGTAAAGCATCCAAATATTATCTATTTCAGGTCAAATTCTTCCATTATACTGTTAAACTTATTGTTTAAATCGTTAATTGCCTGCGCCTCGCCGTTAATTTTAGCAATTAATTCATCTGTTTTATCGCCGTCAGTTATTCCTAAAAATTTATCTCTTAAAACTTCCAAGAGTTGAGTTAAATAATCATTATAAATAATCAATCGGCTGATTAAAGCCGTTTCCGAACTAACCGCCTCTAAAGCGATTTGGCTTGCCGATGGCGGAGAGATTTCAGATAAATTTCTCGCCATTTTTTCCAATTGGACAGAAAGGCCAATGGCTTTTTCCCTGGCCTGACGATTACGTTCCAGTTCTTGAGAAGTTAAAGCGAGGGCTTCGCTGTATTTACGCTCACTGTCAAGGTAAGCAATTTCATCAAGGTTGTCGGCTGATTGGTTTGAAAGATTAACGATATCCTGGGCAATCAAGGAAGCCTCTTGACGGGCTTGTAAAAAATCGTCGGGTACGTCTTTGGCGTCTACGAACAAAAATCTTGCCACAAAGTAACCAATCAAAATGATAATCAGGAAAACAATTAATAGCCTGACGCGTCGCGGTATTTTGCGATAAAAATTACCAATCATTGTAATATGCTTAATTTAGCACTAAACCTTGAAAAAAGCAATAAACGATGATAAATTGAGATAAAAATAGGCGGGATTAGTATAGTGGTAGTACGACTCCCTTCCAAGGAGTAAGCGCCAGTTCAATTCTGGTATCCCGCTCAGGAATATTGATAAAACAAAAACGGGTTCGGCTTGCCCCGTAGGGTCGCCTTAAGCGACTCCTGCGGGGTTCCCATCACCCGCTCAAATTGCTAAATCCAAAAGAACTTCTTCGTAATCTAATTTGCCAGATTTGACCATTATATCGTAGTCGGCTAATTTTCGTATTAATTTGTCCGGCAGTCGTTTTAAACTCGCCAAAATATTGAAAATTTTAATCGGTTCCTCCTGGCCGATAAATAATTTTTCCAAAGCCGTAATCTTTTCCGACGGTAGACGCCCGCCGATAACCATATTAATGAAAGTAAAAATGTTCGGAGATTGATATGGGTAGCTGCCTATTTTTTTTAATTTTTCTAAATCCAATATTAAATCTCGGGGAAGCAAAGACAATTTATCCAATTCATTAACTAAACCCCAGGTATCTCCTTTAAAAACTTCCGCCAAAAAATTTATGACTGCCAGGGTAAGCGATAAATTTCGCTCCCGCATTTCTTTTTGCATGAAAAGATACCAGACATCTCCTTCAAGCTTCTTGAATTCTTCCATGGAAAATGATTTCTTCAGCAAGGGTTTAAATTCTGCCGGCGGCCGCTTTTCCTCGGAAATTAAAATTGTAAAATCCTTGGAACCTTGATGCCGTTTTAAGAATTCTTTAATTCCTTTTTTATCGGCTTCATAAACGCCCCTCAAAACTGCCAATTTTTTGTTATCAAAAATAAGCATTTGGGCCGCGAATTCTTTCAGGCGCGATAATTCTCCTGCATCTTCCAGGTCAAAATAATCGCAAGAAAGGTTGGAATATTTATTGCGATATTCCCCGAGGATCTTATTTAGTCTTTTTTGCCGCCGATAAGAATCGGCGCCGTAAAGAAAAATCAACATATTAATCGTTTATTAATTCTATAATTTCTGACAATTAGGGCAATAGTGGCTGGAGCGGCCGCCGATTTTAAGACGCTGAATTTTTCCCCCGCATTTTTTGCATTTTTGTCCCTCGCGACCATATACTTTCAACCGCTTCATATAACTTCCTTCTCTGCCGCGCGCGTCAAGATACATATCGCTGGAAGTGCCATGATATTTCAACGCCTCGGCCAATATTTTTTTAATTCCTATAAAAATTTTCTCAATTTGCCTCGGGCTTAAATTAAGCACTTTTTTTAGGGGATGTACGCCGGCGAAAAATAAGATTTCATCAGAATAAATATTACCGATACCGGCAATGTTTGTCTGATTCAATAAAAACTGCTTAATTTTTGTTTTCGGTCTTCGTCTTAGGATTGCCGAAATTTCCGCTAAAGTAAAATTCTTCGGCAGCGGTTCAGGGCCCAACTTCTTTTTTTCAAACAAATCATCCAATTTACCCGTTTCAACCAATTTGACATAGCCGAATTGCCTCAAATCGTTATTGAGAAGCCTACTCCCATCACCGAAATAATAAGTTATATGATTCCATTTTTTATCTTCGTCTTTTAACGCCTCCCCTTTCCGACGAAAAATTAATCTACCGGATAATTTTAAATGAGTCAGCAGGCTCCAGCCATTGGAAAGTTCAAAAATTAAAATTTTTGCCCTCCGCCTGAGGCTTTTTATTTTTGAGCCGATAACTATCTTTTTAAATCTGCCCAAAGACAGCTTGACCATTTTGGGCAAGCTGACTTCAATTTTTTTTATGGTTTTGCCAACAATCAATCTCTCAAGCTGGCTCCTGATTGTTTCAACTTCTGGAAGTTCCGGCATGCCAATGTAATTAAAATTTACGAGCCCAGTATTTCAAATAATTGAATTACTGGGCGAGCCCAATGCGAAGTCCCGCACATATCCCGAGTAAAGCGAGGTTAGATGCGCGCGATCCCGTACTTCCGCCGACAAAATCTATTATACCACCCTGGTTCGGATATAAACGGGATCCTCGCCAACTTCTCGCTCACTTTGTTCGCGGAAGTTGCGGGATAAATTTTACCATCACATTGAGCACCCAGCCTTTTCTACAAAAAACGTCAGAAAGGGCTGGGTAAAGGTTTTCTTGATAAATTTTCTGCGGCTTCGCCTTGAAAATTTATAGAAAGCCCTTTACTCTTCGCCGTATAGTATTTCTCTGGGCGGAATTAATTTTGGGTCAGTGGGCAAAGTAAAGTAAAAGGTACTGCCGCGATTAATTTCTGATTCCGCCCAAATTTCACCGCCATGACGCTTAATAATGTTTTTGGCAATGTATAGCCCCAGACCAGTGCCATCCGGATGGGCACTGCTTACGTTCTCCGCCCTAAAGAACTTGGTAAACAGCTTATTTATCTGGTCGGCCGGGATACCTATGCCGGTGTCCTTGATGGAAATTTGAACGTATGGTTGATCCTTAACCCGTTCAACCCCCAATGTAATTTCGCCATTCGGCACATTATATTTAATGGCATTATCAATGAGATTAGAAACCGCCATTGATAATTTTTGCGCGTCTACTGAAAGCACGATTGATTGCTCGGTCGGTTTTTTAAAATAAAATTTAATATTAAACTGTTGGGCGCTGGGCCCCACATCCTTAATGAGTTCTTCAAGAAAAGCAATAATGTTAACGTTTTCAAATTGAAAGCCGAAGCGTCCCTCTTCAATTTTAGAGACATCAAGCAAGTCGTTAACTATTTTTGAAAGTTTAACCGACGCTTCCAATCCTTTATCTACTAATTCCTTCTGGCTTGCTTCAAGATTTTGTTTGGCTAAGGATTCAAAAACCCAGTGAATGCCGGTTAACGGCGTTCTCAATTGATGAGAGGCCACGGCAATAAATTCCGTTTTTGAACGAAGCAGTTCAATCTCTCTCGTTCTATCATGAACCAATTTAACAAAACCCAAAAGTTGGCCTTTGGGGTCAATAATTCTATCCGTTGCTACCCGAAGTTCTATTTCTGGCTCATCAAAAGAAATATCAACTACTTGGGGGTAAGCTCCCGGCTCTGAACGCCTTACAACCGTCGGTGCCAAAGAAGGAAAAATTATCTGGCTAATCAGTTTAAACCGTTTCTCTTGAGCACGCTCTGGATTGAAATACTGACCGACAATATCCTTGTTTTGGAGGTTAAAAATCTGTTCGGCTGCTTGGTTAAAAATTAAAATTTTAAAATTTGGGTCATAAGCGATAACGCCATCCCTCAAATTAGAAATAATGCTCATTAATTCATTACGCTCAATTTTAATTTCCAAATTCAACCGGGCCAAGCGAAGATTATTTATCAAAATAATAACGCCTAAGATTAAAAACACGCCCGAACTGACAAGGGCCCAGGATTGAGGAAGATAAAGGATGTTGATTGCTAAAAGGACGATTAGAAACGGCAAAAAAAACCAGAACAGCCGCATTTCCGGCAGTTTGGCGTATAAAATGATTTTTTTAAAGAAACGCTCCA
>Ga0307444_1000524_pt1 | contig 18161 bp, 17 predicted proteins | sample SalMarSW160340MG_FD_202145 | JGI IMG/M metagenome (GOLD analysis project Ga0307444, IMG submission 202145) | Salt marsh sediment microbial communities from the Plum Island Ecosystem LTER, Massachusetts, United States - SW1603-40 | ecosystem: Environmental > Aquatic > Marine > Intertidal zone >...
GTGAAGGGAACATGCAGATAGCCGGCCAAATGCGGAGCGAACGCTTGATCGTGAAGGAGTTCCTTCGAGCCGTCGGTCGAGCCGTTGTCGACGACGGCGAACTCGATGCCGTTGAGCGTGGCTGGAACCTAAGAGGGTTCGAGAAATTCGCAAAGAGGTCAACGTCGGGCCGGACGTGCCTGTGATCGAGCTACACATCCGGCGTGGCGTGACGAATAAGAGGCAACCGGTTGAATAGTCCTGGCCGTCGCCGCATCCCTTGCAGGATTGACCTTGCTGGGCCTGTGGTGGGAGTGGTGCAACAGGCGACGCGGCTCTTCGACCCCTGCGGTGCTCAGCGCCAGAATCGTCGAGTCCGAAGGCGATGAAGGCCACGTTGACTGAAGCCCAAGGCGTGGGGGATGGGTGGCTTGCTAGAGTTCACCAAGGGCTACTTGCGCCGGATGTCGATGGTCGAGAAACCGAGATCGGCGGCTTGCGTGTGCAGCCATTTCACGGCCTCGGGCTCCTTGTTGAAGACCTTGGAGTCGCCTTCCTGCGAGAAGACTTGCCCGGGCTTCAGCGTGCGGAAGGACGCGCGCCATCCGTAGTCGTAGGGCTCTATAAAGCCGACGAACTTGCCTCTGCTCTTCGATCCCTCTTCCACCGGTCCCGCCTACTCCTCCTCCACGTAGACCTCTGAGCCCATCTCGCGGAATTTGGCGCTCATCTCCGCCATGCCTTGCTCCTTCTCGTTGAGCTTGGCCGCGTAGTCGCGCACCTGTTGGGTGATCTCCATGGAGCAGAATTTCGGGCCGCACATGGAGCAGAAATGCGCGAGCTTGTGCGCTTCCTTGGGCAGCGTCGCGTCGTGGTAGGACCGCGCCGTGTCCGGATCGAGCGACAGGTTGAACTGGTCCTCCCAGCGGAAGCCGAACCGCGCCTCTGACAGCGCGTTGTCCCGCTCCACCGCGATCGGATGCCCCTTGGCGAGATCGGCGGCGTGGGCCGCGATCTTGTAGGCGATCACGCCCTGCTTCACGTCGTCCCGGTCGGGCAGACCCAGATGCTCCTTCGGCGTCACGTAGCAGAGCATGGCCGTGCCGAACCAGCCGATCATCGCCGCGCCAATGGCAGACGTGATGTGGTCGTAGGCCGGCGCGATGTCGGTGACGAGCGGGCCGAGCGTATAGAACGGAGCTTCGCCGCATTCTTTGAGCTGCTTCTCCACGTTGACCTTGATCTTGTGCATGGGCACATGGCCAGGTCCCTCGATCATCACCTGGCAGCCGTGGTCCCAGGCGATCTTGGTCAGCTCGCCAAGCGTCTCGAGCTCGGCGAACTGGGCGCGGTCGTTCGCGTCGGCGATGGAGCCCGGCCGCAAGCCATCGCCCAGCGAGAACGACACGTCGTACGCCCGCATGATCTCGCAAATGTCGGCGAAGTGCTCGTAGAGGAAGCTCTCGCGGTGATGCGCCAGGCACCACTTGGCCATGATCGAGCCGCCGCGCGACACGATGCCGGTGACGCGGTCGGCGGTGAGATGAATGTAGCCGAGCCTGACGCCCGCATGGATGGTGAAATAGTCGACGCCCTGCTCGCACTGCTCGATCAGCGTGTCGCGGTACACCTCCCAGTCGAGCTTGACTGGATCGCCGTCGACCTTCTCCAAGGCTTGATAGATCGGCACCGTGCCGATCGGCACCGGCGCGTTCCTGATGATCCATTCGCGCGTGGTGTGGATGTTGCGGCCCGTCGAGAGATCCATCACCGTGTCGGCGCCCCAGCGGATCGCCCACACCATCTTCTCGACCTCTTCCTCGACCGACGACGTCACGGCGGAGTTGCCGATATTGGCGTTGATCTTCGTGAGGAAGTTGCGGCCGATGATCATCGGCTCCGACTCGGGGTGATTGATGTTGGCCGGGATGATGGCGCGGCCGCGCGCCACCTCGTCGCGCACGAAGTCCGGCGTGACGAAGGCCGGCAGATCTGCGCCGAAACTCTCGCCATCGTCGAGGCGGCTTTGCGCTGCTTCGGCGGCGGCTTGGCGCCCGAGAGTCTCGCGGTGGGCGATATAGACCATCTCGGCCGTGACGATGCCGGCGCGGGCCAGCTCGAGCTGGGTCACCGGCTTGCCGGGAAGCCCGCGCAACGGCGCCCGCGTGCCTTCAAAGCCTTGCGCGCGATGTGCCTCGCCCACATCGCCGTTGTCCTCGGGTCGAACCGCGCGGCCTTCGTAAGACTCAACGCCGCCGCGGGCCTCGATCCAAGGCGTGCGCAAAGGAGCAAGTCCCTTCTTCACGTCGATGGTGGCATCGGTGTCGGTATACGGCCCCGACGGGTCGTAGACCCGGAACGTGCTTCCGTTTGAAAGACCGATCTCGCGGAACGGCACGCGGATGGTGTCGTGGCCTTGGGGCGCGGAGTAGACCTTGCGGCTTCCGGCCAGCGGACCCGTCGTGACCTCCGGCGCGGTCATTGTCTTGTCGCGAAGCGTCTTGTCGTGGAGAGTCATGGTCTCAAACTCCTTGGGCGCGAAGCGCCGACGGTCAAGCCGGACAAAGGAGAAGGAGGCAAGTTCCCGTCCCTTCGCCGGCATGATCCGGATCAGGTTCGAAGGGTCTCCGCACCGGTCTTGGCAAATTGCCAGACAACGGACTCTCAGCCCCTGCCTGGGGCTCCCCTCGGAACACATTCAATGTAGACCCGCGCGCCCCGCTCCGAAAGGGGGCCGCGTGTACCGTCTCAGCTGCGTTTGCGCGGGGCCCGCTTCGTGGTCTTCCGCGCAGGCGCCGCGCGCTTCGCGGTCTTCCGGACGCGCGCCGCGGTCTTCGGCGCCGCGGCCGTCTTGCGCGCCGCCCGCGTCCGGGCGGGCTTGGCCGTGGCTTGCGAGGCCGGCTGTTCCTGCCAAAGATCCTCGTAGCCCACCCACGCGAGAAAAGCGCCCAGCACCACGATGATCACCGCCCCGACGACCGGCCCCGTGGGACTTGCCATCATGTGCTCGGCCACGGACTGAAGTCTCAACGGAAACAGCAGGCTGACGATGCCGCGAATGACCGCGACCCACCCGAGAACGGTGATAATGACGCGCCAGTCCGCGACCCAGAGATTATGCGCGTTGACGATGGCGAGGCCGGCGACCAGCGCCAGCATGCCGAGAACGAAGACGAAGCCTGGCGTCCCCGTGAACTGCTTCATCATTTCCAGATAGGCGTGGGGGGACGCCGCAAGCCCGAACGCCATGCCGAGCCCCAAGATCAGCAGCAGCGGACCGATCAGTCGCGCGATGTATTTGGATGTGCTCATAGTGCCCCCTTCCTCGTTCTACGCCTGTTTCCATGAACAAAGAACCGCTCAAGCCGGCGGTCTGAAAAGCGGAAGATCTGCCGGCCCCGATGCCGGCGGATGTGGGAGCGCCCTGGATTTGGCCCAATTTGAAGCCGATCAAGCAGGAACGCAAGTCGAGCCGGGTCGAGGCCAAGAATGAAACGCGGCGGGCAAAGGATTGGGCTTGAGGCGACGGTCACAGCGCGGTTTCTTGCCGCCGGAAACCTGCCTCACCCGCCGAAAGCCAAGGAATTCTTGCGGGTGTCGTCCAAGCGGTTTATGGCTCGTCATCATTCTGCCGCGCTTCACCTTGATTTGCCGGTCCTGAAACTTCTCCGATCCTCCATCCGACAGCCGCAACCGAGGTAGACAACGACGTGAATCAGGACGCTACGATTTCCACGCAAGCTCCCGCGAAGTCATCGAACCGGAACCGCTGGTTTGCGCTGTTGGCCCTGTTGGTCGTGACGGTCGGCGGCGTGCTGGGCTATTGGCGCTACGCCGCGATCTACCCCTCGACCGACAACGCCTATACCGGCGCCGATATCGTGCGCGTCGCGCCGCTGGTCACGGGCCCCGTCACCTACGTCTACGCCGCGGATGACGACAAAGTGGCCACGGACGATCCCCTCTTCGACATCGATTCAACGCCCTACGAGGCGGCGCTGCGCAATGCCCGCGCCCAGTTCGACGCGGCCGCCTCGGCCGCCGGCACGGCGGGCGACGACCTGAAGAATGCCGCGACGACCCTCGAAGCCAAGCGCAGCGCTCTAGGAGATGCAATCGCGAAATACCGCGACGCCAAAACCGCGCAAAACAAGGGCGATGCGCCGTCGCAAGAGCTCACTGACGCCTTGAAGGGGTGGCACGACGCGCTCACCGCCTACACCGACGCCCACACCGCCTTCAGCGCGGCACAAGACAAGAAGATCACGGTGACGACGCCGACCACCCAGCTTCGCGGCGCGGCGGCCCAGCTCGACAAGACCACCGAGGACTGGGTCAGGACCCATGTCGTTGCGCCCGGTACCGGCTGGCTCGCGAATGTGACCATGCGGCCCGGCACCGTCGTTCAGGCGGGCCATCCTGTCTTCGCCCTTATCGAGGGCGACACGTGGTGGGTCGATGCCAACTTCAAGGAGACCGACCTCGCCCGCATCAAGCCGGGCCAGCCGGCGACCATCACCCTCGACATGTATCCGGGCCTCAAGCTCGACGGCACGGTGGAGAGCATCAGCGCCGGCTCCGGCGCTATCTTCTCGGTGCTGCCGCCGGAGAATGCGACCGGGAACTGGGTCAAGGTCACCCAACGCTTCCCCGTGCGCATCAAGATCACGACCCCGCCTAATCCGGACAAGCCCTTGCGCGTCGGCGCCAGCGCCGACGTGACCGTCGATACCACCGCAGAAAATACCGAAGGGAAGCAATGAGCCGCCAACAGGGTGCTGGCGGTAAAGGTCGGGGCGGCAAGCCGCCCACCAAGCGGAAGCAGCCGCCTCCCCCGCCCCCGCCGCGTCTTGAGTCCGAGCGCCCGCCGATCCCGCTCGTCATCGCGGTGGTGCTCACGGCGATCCTCGAAGTGCTGGACATCACGATCGTCAACGTGGCGATGCCCCACATGCTCGGGGCGTTCGGTGCCACGCCCGATCAGATCACCTGGGTCCTCACCTCGTATATCGTGGCGGCTGCCGTCGTCATGCCGCTCACCGGCTACCTGTCCAACTGGCTCGGGCGAAGGCGGCTGCTCCTGTTCGCCATCACCGGCTTCGTCGTGTCGTCGATGCTGTGCGGCCTGTCCTGGAACCTCGAGAGCATCGTCTTCTTCCGCTTGGCCCAGGGCGTCTTTGGCGCACCGCTCGTGCCGTTGAGCCAGGCGATCCTGCTCGATGCCTTCCCGCGCAACAAAGCAGGTCAAGCCCTTGCCATCTTCGGCCTCGGCATCATGGTGGCGCCGGTCATCGGCCCGGCGCTCGGCGGCTACCTGACCGAGACCTATTCGTGGCGGATGGTGTTCTACATCAACATCCCGATCGGCGCCGTCGCCCTGCTGTTATCGGTCGGCTTCCTGCCGCAGCGCGCCATCAGGGACATCAAGACGGACTGGGTCGGCATGGCGCTTCTCGTGATCGCTGTCGGAGCGCTGCAGTTCGTTCTCGACCAGGGTCACACGCGTGACTGGTTCAACTCGAAGGTGATCGTCGTCGGCACGATCATCGCGGTGTTCGGCACGGCTGCATTCTTCCTTAGGGGCTGGAACAAGCCCGACAACATCATCGACCTGTCTCTGCTGAAAGACCGCAACTTCGTCGCGGGCACCCTCGCCATCACCCTCTACGGCATCAGCCTGTTCGGGGTCATGGCGCTCATGCCGCTGTTCACCCAAAGTCTGCTGGGCTACCCGGCATCGACCTCCGGCACGCTGTTCATTCCGCGGGCCCTTGTCAGCGCCCTGACGCTAGCCATCACCGGCGGCCTTCTGATCCGCATCTTCGATGCGCGCTATCTGGTCGCCGGCGGCCTCGTGCTCACGGCCATCGGCACGTTGCTGATGTCCCACTTCACGCTGTACGTGGACTTTTGGGGCATCGCCTCGCCGGGCATCGTCGCGGGCGTCGGCACCGGGCTCTTCTTCGTGCCCCTCACGGCAATCGCCTTCGCCGACATTCCCAACGCCAAATATGACGAGGCGTCCGGCGTCTATTCGCTGATGCGCGGTATCGGTGGCTCGGCTGCGATCGCCGTGGTGAGCTGGCTATACGTCCGCCAGGTGCACATCCATTTCGCCGAGCTGACCGCCCACGTCACGCCCTTTAACCAGAACCTCCTGCCCTATCTCGCCGAGCGGGGGCTCACGCCATACTCGCCCGAGGCGGCGCCGGCCGTCGCCTACGAGATCAGCCGTCAGGCCCAGATGCTCGCCTTCAACGACCTATGGTGGTTCATCGGCATCGCCACGCTGGCCATGCTCCCCTTGCTCTTCCTCATGACGCGGCCGCAGAAAGTCTCGCTCGTCGCCGCGCACTAACGGCGCGCACAAGAAAGCGCTCCGGAAGCCTACGCTCCCAGAGCCGCTTTGGATCGAAGCAAAGTTTAAGTTACCAGCAGACCTTGGCGCCCGAGGTGCACACGGACGGCGAGATCACGCCGGCCCAGCAGATCGTGTAGGACTTCGAGGTCACGATGTCCGGCTTCTGGTAGAGGTTGGAGCTGACACTATCGCGCCAATAGGGCTGCGGCTTGGCGCGCATCGCACTGACGCTGACCCTGCTCACGCGCTTTTGCGTTTTGAGATCGGAGATGGCCTCCGCAAGAGCGGCTTGGGCCCGGTCGACCGCGGTCTGGTGATCGAATCCATCTGCGGTGCCCGATAGCCCGACACAGCCCGCCTGCGCGGTCGCGCCTTGAGCAAAGCAAAGTCCCGCGGTAACCAATGCTAGCGCAAAGCCACGAATCTTCGACATCGAAACGCCTCCTTCAGCCGAGCCAGAGTGCTAAGATTATCCCGGCGGCGTGAGCCGATTCCAGCATCTTACGGCTGCCGAGGATGGTTCCGTCGCGCCCTGTTACCTTTGTGCCACAGTCGGGCGACAATTTGGCGTGCGCATGAAAATCCACAGCCGGCGCCGCTTCTGTGAGAAGGACGGGGGATGGCGTCCAAACTGGTCGTGATCACAGGCGCGTCGAGCGGCATCGGCGAAGCTACGGCCAAGCATTATGGCGCGGCCGGCGCCCACGTCCTGCTGCTCGCCCGCAATGCCGAGCGCCTCTATGGCGTGGCCCACGCGATTCGCGAGGCCGGCGGCACGGCGACGGCCTTCCCCGTCGACCTCGTGGGCTCCGAGGCCGTCAAGGCGCTGGCCGCACGAATCGAAGGTGAGATCGGCACGCCGGACCTCCTCATCAACAACGCCGGCGCCGGGCGCTGGCTGCCGCTCCTGAAGACGAGCCCCGACGAGGCCCGGACCGCGATCGACGTGCCCTATCTTGCCGCCTTCAATGTGACCTGGGCCTTCGCGCCTGCCATGATCGCGAAGAGAAGCGGCGGCATCGTGTTCATCACCTCGCCGGCCTCCTACATGGCTTGGCCCAACGCCTCCACCTATATCGCCGCCCGCCGGGCCTTGGCCGGCTTCGCCGAGGCGCTGCAAACCGAGCTCAAGCCTACCGGCCTCTTCGTCACCCTCGTCGTGCTCGGCAACGTCACGGGAACCGCCTACTGGGAGCACAATCCCGGCAGCCGCGAGCACCTGCTCAGCACCAATCCCACCCTTATCCCGGATCTCACGGCGGAGCAGGCCGCGAAGGTCATCTTTGACGGCGCCGAAGGAAGGAGGCGCTACATCGTCGCCCCCTGGCCGTACCGCGTGTTGTTCTTGCTCAACGCGCTGTTCCCCAACGCGACGGCGAGCCAGATCCGCCGCATCGCCAAGAAGGCGAGAGAAGACGCCCGCTGATCGGACGCGCGGCACGCCGTCAGCCAAACAGGCCTGCCCGTTTCAGAAGCCAGAAGACGAAGACCGAGGCCGCACCCAGCAGCAGCATGGCCCACACGAAGCCTGCGTGGCTCGACACGAACGGCAAGCCGCCGACATTCATGCCGAAGATACCCGTGATCAGCGTCGCCGGCAGGAACACGGTGGTCACGATGGCGAGCACCTGAAGATTGCGATTGGTCTGGTCGGCCATCTTCAGCGAGACCTCCTCTTGCAGGAGATGCGCGCGGTCGCGCAAGCCGATCATCTCCTGGACGAGCCAGTCCAGGCGTTGCGCCAGCTTGCTCGTCTCGACCCGGAGCGCCGTGTCCTTCGGCTGGACCGTGTCGCGCTCGAAGCGGTGGATCAACGACCGCTGGGTCGAAAGCAGCCGGTGCAGGCGCACCGCAAGACGGCGCGCCCGGGTGAGCGAAGGCTGCTGGTTGCTGAGCCCCTGGGCGACAAGCCGCTCTTCGACGTCGTCGAGCGCCTCGGCCAGCGCGTCGGCATGATCCTCGACCGCAATGGCGACATTCTCGACGATGGTCTCCAGCAAGGCCGCCGGGCTCGTGAGCTTGCATCCCGTCTGGAGCAGGCGGCGTGTCGCCTCCACGGCATTGAGCCGCTCACGGCGCCCGGTCACGCACAGCCTCTCGGTCATGGCGAAATGCAGACAGCCGATCTCGTCGGTCACGCCGCCGAGCCCCCGGACGAGATCGGTGAAGACGCCGTAGAGGCAGGAGCACTTCCCGTGGAACTGCTGGTGCGGATCGGGGGTCGTGAGGAGCTCGGTCGCCGCCGGAGGAAGTGCAAGCTCTGCCTTTAAATACCGGCAGGCCCGGGCGTCGGCGAGGTTGAAATGGAGCCACAGCCAGCCACGACCCGCCTCGATCGGCGCGCCCGGGGCAAGCTCTTCCGCGGTCCCGTCAGCCTCGAACCGAAAGGCCCACACGAGTCCGGGCAAGGCTTGCGCCTCGGAGTCCGGAACGGTCGCGACGGCTTGCGACAAAGACTGCACGGGTTAGCCCCTTCTCAACCAAAGGCGAGCAAAGGACGGCTTTGTTACGGTCTTGTGACAGTCGAGCGCCGCCCTCAGGGCGAAAGGGCGAGAAGTGATTGGAGTGCACTCCGCGGCCGCACCAGATCCGCCAGCGTGTAGCCGTCAAGCACGTCGAGGAACGCATCGCCTGCCCGTTTGAGGGCCTTCCGGAGCACGCAACACCGCTCGATCGCGCAATCCGCATCGATGGGCGCGAAACAGGGCACCAGCGCCATGTCGGGCTCGGTGTGCCGGACCACCGCGCCGAGCGAGATGGCCTCGCGTGGGCGGGCCAGCCGCAAGCCCCCGCCCCGCCCCCGCACGGTCTCCACGTAGCCGGCGACGCCGAGCTCATGCGCCACCTTCATGAGGTGGGTGCGCGAGATGCCGTAGGCATCGGCGATCTCGGCGATGGTGGCGAGCCCGTCCGTCTTGACGGCGAGATACATCAAGAGGCGCAGCGCGTAGTCGCTGTAGACCGTGAGCCGCACGGGACTCTCCTTCCATTCCTTCCGTCAAAAGCTATATTTTATATATTGCTTTTTGGCAATCGGCATGGAAACATATACTGAGGATATATGTTTGTTCCGGAGGTCTCATGGACGCCCACCGCCAAACCGCGTTAGAGCCCGGTCCCGCCTGCTGCGCCAGTTGCGCGGCCGAGGAGCCGGCGTGTTTCGACCGTATTACCGAGCCGGCCATTCGCCTTCTTGTCGACCGCTTCTACGCCAGAGTGCGCAAGGACGCAGATCTCGGACCGATCTTCGCGCGTGCCATCAAGGACTGGGATCCCCATCTTGCCACCATGCGGGATTTCTGGTCCTCGATCATGCTGACCTCCGGGCGCTATCACGGCAACCCGGTCGCCGCCCACCGCAAGCTCGAAGGCCTCACGCCGCAATTGTTCGAGCGCTGGCTCACACTGTTCGCCGAGACCTGCGGCGAGCTGTTCGAGGAGGCGCTTGCCGCCAACTTCATGGACAAGGCAAGGCGCATCGCCACGAGCCTCCAGCTCGCCCTGTTCTACCGGCCGGAGCACGACCGCCCGAGGAGCGCGCCGTGACCTACGTCGTCACCGAGAACTGCATCAAGTGCAAATACATGGACTGCGTGGAGGTCTGCCCGGTCGACTGCTTCTACGCGGGCGAGAACATGCTCGTCATCCACCCGGACGAATGCATCGATTGCGGCGTATGCGAGCCCGAATGCCCGGCCGAGGCGATCGTCCCCGACACCGCGCCCGGTCTCGACAAATGGCTGAAGCTGAACGCCGAGTATGCGCAGATCTGGCCGAACATCGTGGCGAAGGGCACGCCGCCCGCGGACGCAGAAGCGTTCGACGGCCAGCCGGACAAGTTCGAGAAATACTTTTCGTCCCAACCCGGCGAAGACGACACGGCACGCGCCCCGGACGAAGCCGCGGCGAACCCCTAGCGATGCTCTTCGACGCTCGCGGCAATGAGCTCCTTGTTGAACAGATGAAGCGCCCGCACCTGGTTCGCCCAACCGACCATCTTGCTCCGGTCATGGGGATCGACCACGGGAAGCCGTTCGGCGCCGAGCGCGTCGAAGGCGCGCAGCGCCGTCTCCAGCGTCTCGTCCGACCGCAGCGCGCGCTCGCGCTCCGCTTCGGGGAGCGTGCTGGTCTCCCCCTCGCCAAGCGGCCGCATGAAGTCGCACACGCGGATCTCCTTCATCACCATGCGGTACGGCCCCTCGTGCAATACGATGCCGCGCGATTCGAGCTGCATCTGGAAGAAGGACCGGCCGAGGATCGCCTGTGAGATGCCGTTGGCAATCGCCACGGTGAGGAGCAGCGCCAGGCTGAGCGCAAAGCCGCCGGTCAGCTCGAACACCATGACCGTGGTCGAGATGGGCGCGCCGAGCACGGCGGCCGTGACCGCGCCCATGCCGAGGATGGCGTAAAGCCCCTCGCTCGACCCCAAGCCCGGGAACACGTCGGCGGCAATCAAGCCGAAGGCGCCGCCCAGCATGGCGCCGAGATAGAGCGCGGGCGAAAACACGCCACCGCCGAACCGGGACGAGAGCGTAATCGCGGTCGCCGCCGTCTTGGCGAAGAGCAGCGTCAGCATCAACGCGATGGACATCTGCCCTTTGAGCGCGGCGTCGGTCGAGTCGTACCCAACCCCCAGCACTTGCGGAAGCCAGATGGCCATGGCGCCGAGCAGGAGCCCGCCGACCGCGGGCCGCGCCACGAGCGGCATCTTGATGTGGCGGGCGACCCAATCCGTGGTGAACACGGAGATCTGGAACAGCACCGCGACCGCCGCCGCAAAGATGCCGAGCAGGGCGAAGGCGGGAACCTCGAGATAGGAGCTGATCTCGTAGGAGGGCACGACGAAGGCGGCGACATTGCCGAACCAGGCCTGCGAGATGATGGTCGCCACCACCGACGACAGGACCAGCGGCACGAAGTTGGTGATGGTGAAATGACCGAGGATCACCTCCTGGGCGAACAGCACGCCGGCGATGGGCGCGTTGAACGAGGCCGCGACCGCGCCCGCGGCGCCGGAGGCGAGCACGAGGCGCCTGGCGGAGTCTGGCAGCTTGAAAAGCGTGCACGCCGAAATGGCGATGGTCGCGCCGAGATGGACGATGGGACCTTCGCGGCCGGCGCTCGCTCCGGATCCGAGCGACAAGGCGCTGGCGAGCGCGCTGAGCAGACCTTGCTTCAGGTTGAGGCTCCGGCCCGCATTGACCCGCGCCTCCATGACGTCCGGCACCGCGTCGGTGCGCTTGGTGGTCAGCAGATATTGCAGCATCAAGCCGACCAGGAGGCCGCCCACCGCGGGCGCCATCAAGATCACCCACCACGGCTGCGCCCTGGCGAGCTCGGCCACGTTCTCGGTCACGTAGTGAAGCCACGGCCACTGGAAGGCGCCGATCAGGAGCCGGAACAGAATGGCCCCGACGCCGGTTGCAATACCGATGAACGGCGCCAAGAGCCACACCGTCGGCAGCCGGGACTCGCGGAAGTGCTGGAGATTGGGGACGATCCAATGCCGGATCGTCTCCGAAATTCTGGGATATCTCGGCGCCATCGCCCGCCAATCTACCCTCTGGGGCTTGAGCCTTCTATTGCGCCGGCGGGCCCGTCCACAAGGACCGGCCTGCGTCGCGCTAAACCTTGACCGCGCGGGGCTGAAGGTGCGAGGAGGAGCCTATTGAGCCCCCCGGAGTATCATGACCGACTTGACTGAATCTGCCTCGGCGGCAGAAATCGCTCCCGCCGGACAACTTGACGAATCCCGTAGCGTCTCGCTTCCCGTCCTCGTCCTCCTCGCCTTCCTCATCGGCATCGTGGCGGCGCTTGGTGCCGTGGTGTTCCGGGGCATGATCTCCGGCGTCCACAACCTCTTCTTCCTGGGAAAGCTCGAGTTTTCCTATAACGCCAATCTGTACGACCCGAGCGCGCCGTGGGGCCCGCTCATCATCCTGGCGCCGGTCGTGGGCGGGCTGATCGTGGTGTGGCTCGTGCAGACCTTCGCGCCCGAGGCCAAGGGGCACGGCGTGCCGGAGGTGATGTACGCCGTCTACCACAACGAGGGGAACGTCCGGGGCGTCGTCGCCATCGTCAAGTCGATCGCTTCGGCGATCTCCATCGGCTCTGGCGCGTCGGTCGGCCGCGAAGGTCCCATCATCCAGATCGGCGCTTCCTTCGGATCCACCCTGGCGCGCGCGCTCTCGTTGGCGCGATGGCAGAAGATCACGCTTCTCTCGGCCGGCGCCGGCGCCGGCATTGCCGCGACCTTCAACACGCCCCTCGGCGGCGTGATGTTCGCGGTCGAGCTGCTCCTGCCGGAGGTGAGCAATCGGACCTTCCTTCCGCTGGTGGTGGCGACGACGACGGCGACCACGATCGCGCGGGTCGTGTTCGGCCTCGACCCGGCCTTCTTCGTGCCCCAGACGGCCTTGCCGGAGGCGACCACGGTCAGCCTCGTGCTGTTTGCCGGCTACGCCCTGCTCGGGACGGCCGCGGGCGTCGTCTCATGGGCCTTCATCCGGTTCCTCGCGTTCTGCGAGGACTTCTTCCCCACCCTGCCGGGCAATGCCTACACGCAAAACATGATCGGCATGTTCATCGTCGGGCTCATTTTCTACGGCTTCGTGCTGACCACTGGCCACCCCGAGACCGCGGGCGTCGGCTACGCCACGATTCAATCGATACTCAACGGCGGCACGGTCACCATCCTCATCCTCCTCGCCCTTTTCCTCGGCAAGCTGGTCGCCACCTCGATCAGCCTCGGCGCCGGCGCGTCCGGCGGCGTGTTCTCGCCGTCGCTGTTCATCGGCGCAACGTTGGGTGCGGCGTTCGGCGCGATCGGCGACGCGCTGTTTCCCGACGCCGGGTTTTCCGTCATCGCCTTCGCCGTGGTCGGCATGGGCGCGCTCGTGGGCGGCGCAACCGGGGCCTCGATTACGGCCATCGTCATGATTTTCGAGATGACCCGCGACTACCACGTGATCGTGCCCCTGGTGTTGGCGGTGGCGCTGGCGACCAGCATCAGGCGGGCGCTCATCGTCGAGAACATCTACACCGTCAAGCTGCGGCACCGCGGCCAGCCGATCCCGATCATCCGCCACACCAACATGTATCTGGTGCGCCAGGCGCGCGAGCTGATGAACAAGGACTTCATCGTGCTGCCCATCGACACCACGATCGCCGACGCCTTGAAGCAAATCGCCGACCGGCCGGGCGCGCACATCATCGTCTCGGACGGCGCGCGCATCGCCGGGGTCGCCCGGCTCGCGGCGGGGTCCTATCTGCCCGATCGCCATGCCGGGCAGACGCTTCGTTCCGTGGTTGCCGACAACTTCGTGATCGCGCCCGACACCAGCATCCTCAACACCATCATCACACGCATGAACCGGCGGGGCCGCAGCCTCGCCATCGTCGTCGACCGCAAGGCAAGAGTGCCCCGGCCCGAGGACGTCCTGGGGGTGATCGCCGCAGCCGAGATTTCAGGCGCGGTCATCGCCAACCACTACGCCTGAAGCCCCGGGGAACTTGGGCGTGTGGCCCTTCGCCACGGAGACAAGGGCGATGACCTGGGCTTGAAAGCTGCGCCATGACGCTGCTGCAAGCCATCATCCTGGGAATTGTTGAGGGCCTCACCGAGTTCCTGCCGGTTTCCTCGACGGGGCACTTGATCCTGGCGAGCCGGCTTCTCGGTCTCGCCCAAACGGACTTCCAGAAGAGCTTCGAGATCGCAATCCAGCTCGGCGCCATTGCCTCGGTGGTCGGCCTCTATTGGCGGCGATTCTTCGATCCCGCCGTCGTCGGTCGGGTGATTGCCGCCTTCATCCCCACCGGGCTGATCGGCTTCGCCCTCTACCACGTGATCAAGACTTACCTTTTCGGCAGCGACACCATCGTGCTCTGGGCCCTTGGCTTGGGCGGCGTGGCGCTCATCGTGTTCGAGCTCTTGCACAAGGAAGCCGACGATGCGGTCGCCGACGTCACCGCGATCCCGTATTCGAAGGCGGTGCTGATCGGGCTGTTCCAAAGCATTTCGATCATACCGGGCGTGTCGCGGTCTGGAGCGACCATCGTGGGAGGCCTCATCCTCGGCCTTTCGCGCAGCACGATCGTGGAATTTTCCTTCTTGCTCGCCGTGCCGACCATGCTCGCCGCCACGTTCTACGACCTTTACAAGAATGCCTCATCCTTCGCGGCCGGGGACTTCGGCGTGCTGGCCGCGGGCTTCATCGCATCCTTTGTTGTCGCGCTTCTCAGCGTGAAGTTCCTGCTTGCTTATGTCCGCCACAACACCTTCATCCCCTTCGGCATCTACCGCATCCTGCTTGCGCTTGCCTTCGCCTTTCTCTGAGGTGCCGGCGCGCGGCCAAGACGGCGCTGCCTCGGACGGGCGCCTCTTGTCGGAACCGAGGGCATTGCCCAAGTGTTAGGCTTGAACTGGGGGAAATCCAGGTGATTGAGGAGGACATCCATGATCCGCATATCGCTTATTGCGGCACTTCTCCTGGCGGCGGCAGCCATGCCGGCGCTGGCGGAAGGCCCCGTGAAGAGCGCCGCCGAGGGCGTCGTCCAGGGCACGAAGGAAGTCGGCCAAGGCGTCGTCCAGGGCGCCGGCCAGGCCGGGAAGGGCGTGGCTCAGGGCACTGTCGGCGTTGCCAAGGGTACCGCCACCGTCGCCAAGAAGACCGGCAAGGGTGTCTGGTGCATCGTCACCCTCGGCTACGGGTGCTAGGGCGCCTGGCTTCCAGCGCCTGCCCTGAGGGGCCTTTTCTTCAGGAAATGACCCGATAGGCCGATTTGTTGGGCCCGCCGCGGCAGCGGCGGCCATTTCGGGACGTCAAAATTTTTGTGCACTGCACAAAATACCTTGACGTTCATTGTGCAGTGCAATATATGCCTCGCATCAGACGTTCCGAACCACCCAATTTATGAGGATTCCCGAGATGTTGGAGCCAATCCAGAAAGCCACCGAGGACTTCCAGAAGATGAGCAAGGACAGCTACGAAGCGAGTCTTCGCTCCTATGGCGAGGTCAATAAGGGCCTCCAGGCCATCGGCGCCCGCGTGACCACCTATTCCAAGCAGGCCTTCGAGGATGCCACCCGCACCTTCGAGAAGCTGCTCGGCGCCAAGTCGCTGGAGCATGCCGTGGAGATCCAGTCGCAGTACGCCAAGAAGGCCTACGAGACGTGGATGGCCGAGGCCTCCAAGATCGGTGAGATGTATGCCGCCGTTGCGCGCGACGCCTATAAGCCGGTCGAGCAGGCGAAGAAGAAATTCGAAAACGCGGTGGCGGACGCGTCCTAGCTCGCACCGTCATTGCGACTTAGACCCGGGGGTCCTCCTCCCTCCCGGGTCTTTTTTGCTTCTCACGCCGGGAGTCAGGACGCGAGCTTCAGCTTCGCGTCCTCTTCCTCTGCGCTCTCGCCCATCGTGCGCATTTCAGGCTCCTCGCCGGCGCACGGGCCGAACTTCTTGAGCAGCCGCGCCATATAGCGGCGGAAGCGCAAATGCTGGATCTCGAATCTGTGCCACGGCGTGTCCTGCCATTTGAGGCCGTGACCGATATCGGGGTCGGCGTGCGCCTTTAGCGCGTGGAACCATGCCGCCCGCTTTGGGTCGCTCTCCTGCGCCGTGATGAACGCCGCGATCAACCGCGCCTGATAATCGGCAATCTGCCACACGCCCCCTTCCGCCGGCTCGAACAACCCGCAGACGAAGAAGTCGTCCCATTCCCGATGGAAGGTATGGATGAAGAGCTTCGACTTGCCCTGCGCGTCGAGCACGTAGGAGTCGTCCATGAAGGGGAAGTTGACGCGGAACCCCGTGGCCCAGATGAGAAGATCGACCTCCTCAGAGGTGTCGTCGACGAAATAGACGCGTTTTCCCTCGATCCGCTCGATACCGGGCTTCGGCGTGATGCGCCCATGCACGATGTGATCGAGATAGGTGGTGCAGGCGGTCGGATGGGCCTCGAACAGATCGTGGTCCGGCTTAGGCAGACCGTAGCGCTCATGCGAGCCGAGCAGGATCCACATGCCGAGCTTGTAGACCCCGTACATGAAGTGGCGCGGCAGCGGTAATTTGCTCAACCGGTCGATGACGGCGTCTGTCGGCTTGCCGAACAGCATTTTCGGGAAGAAATAGTATGAGCGGCGCATGGAATGGATCGCCGCCTCCCCGTCCAGCGCCGCGTCCGACAGGATGTCCACCGCCGAATTGCCCGCGCCGACCACGAGCACGCGCTTGCCCTTGAGCTGCGCCTTCGACTTGACGTCGTGGGAGTGCAGCATCTCGCCGTCGAAGTGACCGGGATAGTCAGGCACGTAAGGGTGCCAGTGATGGCCGTTGGCGACGACGACCCTGCCATAGAGCCGGGGCTCGGTCTCTCCTTCGAGGGTCACCCGCCAGCCGTCCGGCGCCCGCTCGATCGCGGCGACCCGGGTATTGAAGGTGATGTGATCGTAGACCCCATATTCCGCGGCATAAGCGCGCAAATACTCTTCGGCCTGCGCCGCGCTGACATAGTACGGCATCTCGTCCGGGAACTTGAAATCCGGGTAGCGGGACAACTTCTTGGACGAGTTGAGATGAGTCGAGCCGTAGACGGCATGGGGGCTATCCGGGTTCCAGATCCCCCCGACATCCCCCTCGGCCTCGAAGCAATCGAAGGGAATCCCGCGCTCGACGAAGGTTTTGGCCACGGCGAGCCCGCAAGCGCCCGCCCCGATGATACAGAAACGCTTCACGTCCCCTCTCAAACCTCTGGTGCGAAATCGACCGCCGCCCATAGCGGCGAATTGCGGCAGACCTAAGCACTCCCCTTAGTCCCCTTCAACCCATACGATCCGCCTTGCGCCTCCTTGATCTGGGTCAAATCCTTCAGGGTCCAGGATAATCTCAATGGGTCCAAAGGCCCTTGCGCCTCAAGCCTGGATTCGCCGGCGCATTCCGTTATGGTCTTGCGCCGCGAGAGTTGGGGGAAGTTCATGGACATCCAGCAGGACGTCACCATCAAGAGCTGGGACGGCACCTGGACCTATCACCCGCGGGTGAAGGTTGCGCCGGAGAGCGTCGAGGACATCATCGAAATCGTGACCGACACGGTGCGGTTTCCCTCGCCCGTGCGTCCGGCCGGCTCCATGCATTCCACGGCGCGCATGAACGGCGACGACCAAGGCGGCACCATGGTCGACATGAAGGCCATGAACCGCATCCTGCACTTCACCGACGACACAGTCACGGTCGAAGCGGGCGTGAGCCACGAGCAGCTCGCCTATGCCCTGAAGGACCGCGGCCTGCAGCCTTACATCACGACCGAGATCGGCAACGTCACGCTCGCCGCCATGGCCTGCGCCGCCACCAAGGACTCATCCTTCCCCGGCGGCTTTGGCCAGATCAGCTCCTATGTCACCGCCGTCCGGCTCGTGACACCGCAAGGCGAGATCCGCGAGATCACCGAGGCCGAGAACCCGAAGGAGATGCAGCTCATCCGCTCGAGCTACGGATTGTTCGGCATCATCTTCGAGGTGACCATCAAGGTGAGGCCGACCACGGCGCTCGCCGTGCGCCACTACTCGCTGACCCTGGAGAACTTCCGGAAGTTCTATCCGATCTACAAAGCGCGCGGTTATGCGGTGATGTACTACATCTTCCCGTATGCGAAGCGCGTGGTGGTCGAGCTCCGCAAGGACAATCCCGACGTCGCGCCGAGATCGCGGCTGACGTGGTCCTACCGCAACCGCTTCTGGCGCAAATATGCGCCGGCTGTGGTGTTGTGGATCCAAAAGAACATCAGCAACCCGAAACTGCGCGCGCAGGCGCAGGACGTATTCTAT
>Ga0307444_1000527_pt1 | contig 18139 bp, 14 predicted proteins | sample SalMarSW160340MG_FD_202145 | JGI IMG/M metagenome (GOLD analysis project Ga0307444, IMG submission 202145) | Salt marsh sediment microbial communities from the Plum Island Ecosystem LTER, Massachusetts, United States - SW1603-40 | ecosystem: Environmental > Aquatic > Marine > Intertidal zone >...
CCTTCCGTCTGAGCGAAGGACACCTTCAGGTCATTGCCCCTAGTGAGTTCCATCAGCGCTGGGTCAAAGAGAAGCATGCCTCGGTCCTGACCGAGGCAGCGCACTCCGTGTTCGGACCCCATGTGCCCCTCGAGTTCATCGTCGATTTGACACGGGGGCTACCCGACCTCGAACCCGAGGAGGACGAACCTGTCGAGGAGTCGGTCGTCCAGCCGCAGCAAGGCACTCTCGGGACCAAGTACACCTTCGACAACTTCGTCGTCGGCCAGTCGAACCGGTTCGCTCATGCCGCAGCCATGGCTGTCTCGGAGCGGCCCGGCATGCACTACAACCCCCTGTTCATCTATGCGGGGGCCGGTCTCGGCAAGACGCACCTCCTTCACGCGGTGGGGCACCAGTACCGTCAACTGAATCCCAATGGCGTCGTGCGGTACGTCACTTCCGAAGGGTTCTTCAACGAGTTCATCGAAGGCATCCGACAGAAGCGCATGGACGTCTTCAAGGCGAGATATCGCACGACCGACGTCCTGCTGCTGGACGACGTCCAGTTCTTCGAAGGCAAGGAACAGGTTCTCGAGGAATTCTTCCATACGTTCAACTCGCTGTACGAGGCCGGCAAGCAGATGGTCTTCAGTTGCGACCGTCACCCGAAGAATCTCTCGTCTCTAGAGGATCGAATCAGGAGCCGTTTCGAGTGGGGTCTGCTGACCGATATTCAGCCCCCAGATGTGGAGACTCGCCTTGCGATCCTGAAGAGGAACTCCGAATTCGCTCCACTTCCGGTTCCCGAAGAGGTGTTGCACTTCATCGCCGAGCACGTGCGGGCCAACATCCGCGAACTCGAGGGTGCCCTCACCCGGGTCACCGCCTACGCGGCGCTCACCAACCAGCGGATCAGTCTCGACATCGCCCAGGATGTCCTCCAGGATCTCTCCTCGGATGCGTCGTTGCGGCCTGTCACCGCAGAGGAGATAATTGCAGCCACGGCAGCTGCCTACGGCTTCACGCTCGCGGACCTGCGCGGCCCAAGTAGGAAGCAGCCACTCGTTCGTTCCCGCCAGGTGGCAATGTATCTGTGTCGGGAGCTCACCGACCTCTCTCTGCCGAAGATCGGGGCGCTCTTCGGAGGGCGCGACCATACGACGGTCATGCATGGAGTGGACAAGATCAACACGCTGATCACGACCGATTCTCACATCTTCGAGAAAGTCACAGCGCTGTCACAGCAGCTGAGGAGAAGTTGATCTTGTCCACATACCTGCCGTCTCGCTCATGGGCTCTTGTGGACAGGGGCGCGGTTCATCCACACATTCCCCACAGGCCCGCCACTCCTCCTACCTGCGGGTTTGGCCGGTTTTCCTCAATCCCCAGGACTACTACCACTACTACCGTTGATAGATACAAAGAGAAGGGATAGCTACGGTGCGGATACGTGCAGAACGAGATGAGTTGGCCGATGTCTTCTCACGAGCCAACAGGGCCGTGGGACTGCGGCCCGCACAACCGATCCTCCAAGGCATCCTCTGTGAAACCGTCGGGTCCAAACTCCGTGTGACAGGTACCGACCTGGAGATGACAATTCGTACCACGGCGGAGGTCGACGTACAGGAAGAGGGGAGAGTGGTGGTTCCAGGTCGCCTTGCCACAGAGGCAATTCGCAAGCTTCCGTCGGGATCGGTGACAGTGGAAGCGAGCGACGCGGAAGTCGTGATCACGGGCAGGGGTCCGAAGTTCAGTCTGCGGGAGCTCCCGGCTGTCGACTATCCGGAGTTGAGCGACCCGACATTCGAGGGGGCGCTCGATGTGGATGGGGACACCCTTGGCAACGCCATCAATCAGGTGACGGTTGCGGCATCGGCCGATGCTGCACGGCCAATTCTCACAGGTGTGCTCTTCGAGCCGAGTGCGGACGGTGTGCGGTTGGTCGCAACAGACTCGTACAGGCTCGCTCTTCGAGAGCTGGAGGGGTTCTCGCTGAAGGAATCGGGGCTCGTACCGGCGAGAGGGCTCAGGGAACTCTCTCGGTCGATTGGAGCCAAGCAGATGCAGGCCTCGGTGGGCACGCGGGAGATCGTGTTCGGGTCCACGAGAGGGAGCCTCACCCTGCGACTGATCGAGGGGAACTTCCCGAACTACGGATCGTTGCTTCCGCAGAGCTACCCGAACCGCCTCGTGGTGAGCAAGGAACAGCTGTTGGAGGCCCTTGGAAGGGCTGCACTCGTGGCCGAGGACCACATTCCGGTGCGGATCAGGATGCGCGATGGAGGCGCGGAGATGACCGTTACTCGACAGGATGTGGGCGGGGAGGTTGAGCATCTACCTGGCGAATTCGAGGGTTCGGCAGAGGAGGTGCTCATCGCGTTCAACCCGAAGTACCTGAGTGAAGGTGTCTCGGCGATGTCGACCGACGACGTGGAGATCCAGGTCTCGGACGGCTTGAAGCCGGCGGTGCTGAGGGGCGTCGACGATGCCTCTTTCCTCTACCTCCTGATGCCGGTACGAATCTGAATGAAGCTCGACTGGCTCGAGCTCACGGCGTTTCGTTCGTATGAGAGGGTCCGTGTCGAGCCCTCACCCGAGGTGAATGTGTTCGTCGGGCCCAACGGATCGGGTAAGACCAACCTCCTCGAAGCAGTCGCATACCTGTCGATGGTCAGATCGTTCAGGGGAGTGGCGGACGAACTGCTGATCGCGCGAGGATCCGATGAGGCGATCGTTCGGGGCGAGGTGACGAGGGAAGGTGGAGCTTCCAGGATCGAGGTGGCGATAGGTCCGTCGAGGAAGGTGCTCGTCAACGGCCGGCGACCGGCGAGGTTCTCCGATTTGCTCGAGCACGTGCGGGTCTCGACGTTCCTTCCGGACGACCTCGACATCGTCAAGCGGGGACCGTCCTACCGCCGCGATTTCCTGGACGACACGGCGCTTCAGCTCTGGCCGGGGTTCTCGGGCGACCTGAAGGATTTCGATCGGGCACTGCGCCAGAGGAACGCGCTCTTGAAGTCGTACCGTCCCGATCGCTACACGTTGCAGGTGTGGGACGACCGGTTGTCACAGGCTGGTGCCAGGCTGATGGCACGGCGTGCGAGGGCAGCGCGGCTCCTCCTCGACCGCGTGGAGGAGGTCTACCGCCGGATCTCAGGAACGGAGAGCCGAATCGAGCTGGACTATCAGTCGGAGTGGGGCGGATCGCTCGAGGAGGTGGAGGTGGAGGAGTTGAGAGCCCGATTGAAGGAGAGCCTGGAGCAGCGACACGGGTCAGATCTCGAGCGGCGACAGACATCGGTCGGCCCCCATAGAGATGATCCTGTACTGGTGCTGGACGGATTGCCGGCCCGCCAGGCGGCGAGCCAAGGGGAGCAGCGGTCTCTGGTGTTGAGCTTCCGCCTCACCGCCCATGAGGCGGTCACGGACGCGGTAGGGCAGAGGCCCATCCTGCTGCTCGACGATGTGTTCTCAGAACTGGATGCATCGAGGACCGCGGCGCTGGCCGCGGCGCTTCCTTCGACCCAGACGTTCATCACGACCGCCCGGATCGAGGACGTACCGGTCTCGGGCCGACGATGGGACGTGGGCGAGGGGGGCATTCGGTGAGCGGACTCGAACAGCTCGGAGGGCTGATCAATGCGATGCTAGGTCGTTGGGGAATCGGCGATACGGGGGTATTCGTCGCTATCAACGAGCGGTGGTCGGAGATCGCAGGACCGCAGTGGGCATCGCATTCCTGGCCAACGATGCTGCGCTCGGGGGTGCTCACCGTGGAGGCTTCGCACGGGGCGGCAACAGTCCTCCGGTACGCCACGGGCACATTGCTCGCATCCCTACAGGACGAGTTCGGCGAGAACGTGATCACCGGCATCAACATCAAGACAGCCGCTCGGTAGATTCCCTGATTTCTCAGAAGCTCATTGGCGTTTTCGAAGGTTGAGGGTCTTGGGTTGGGGTGGGGATGGGGCTATACTTACAAGCGTGTAAATCAGGCTCGGGTGCAGGTCTCGGACCTCGCCACAGGGCCGTTGTTTTGTGAAGGAGTCCAGTGACTCAGCGCGTACAGAGCGGCTACGACGCCAAAGACATCACCGTCTTGGAGGGGCTCGACCCTGTTCGACGGCGACCGGGCATGTACATCGGGTCGACGGGTCCCCGCGGTCTTCACCACCTGCTGTGGGAGGTTGTGGACAACTCGGTTGACGAGGCGATGGCCGGCTTCTGCGACAGGATCGAGGTCACACTCCTTGCTGACGGCGGTGTGTGCGTCAAGGACAACGGTCGCGGTATCCCAGTCGCCAAGCATCCGAAGACGAAGCAGTCGGCGCTGACGACCGTTCTGACCACCCTTCACGCCGGCGGCAAGTTCGAAAGCGGCGCATATCAGGTATCGGGGGGGCTCCACGGGGTTGGCTTGTCTGTCGTAAACGCCCTGTCCGAGCGGCTCGATGTTGAAGTGGTGCGCGACGGTTTCCAGTGGGCTCAGTCGTTTCACCTCGGAACTCCCACCGGTCCGGTCAAGAAGATCAAGCCGGCGAAGCGGACGGGGACGACCACGACGTTCTGGCCATCAGAGGCAACCTTCACCGAAACGACAACCTTCACCTTCCAAACGGTGTCATCGCGGCTCCGGGAGATGGCATTCCTCAACAAAGGCGTGACGATCGCCCTGAAGGACGAACGGGGCGAAGATCCGGTCGAGCAGGCGTTCCAGTACAAGGGCGGGCTGATCGACTTCGTGAAGCATCTCGGAGCGAGCAAAGAGCCGGTTCATCCGCACATCCTCTACTTCGAAGACGTCGACGAAGACGGCGAGGTGGAAGTGGCGATGCAATGGATGAAGAACTCGTATACGGAGACGGTCCTCAGCTTCGCGAACAACATCAACACCCATGAGGGTGGCACCCACGAGGAGGGATTCCGCAAGGCGCTGACTCGAGCGCTGAACGAGTTCGCTCGCGACAAGGGGATCCTCAAGGAGAAAGAGGACAACCTCACCGGCGAAGACGTGAGGGAGGGTCTGACAGCGATCGTTTCGGTGAAGGTTCGTCAGCCCCAGTTCGAAGGACAGACCAAGACCAAGCTAGGGAACACCGAAGTCCGTGGCTACGTGGAACGAACCCTCAACAGGGTGATTCCGGAGTGGCTCGAGCGTCATCCAGGGGAAGCGCGTTCGATCGCCGAGAAGGCCATCACCGCCGCCAGAGCCCGGATGGCCGCTCGAAAGGCCCGCGAGCTGACGCGGCGCAAGTCGATGCTCGAATCAGCCAGCCTCCCCGGCAAGCTCGCCGACTGCTCATCGCGGGACGCCGCCGAGTCCGAGCTGTTCATCGTGGAGGGCGATTCGGCGGCAGGCCCAGCCAAGCAGGGAAGGGACAGCAGGATTCAGGCGATCCTGCCCATTCGGGGCAAGATCATCAACGTCGAGAAGGCTCGGCTGACGAAGGCGCTCCAGAACGCCGAGATCCAGGCACTGATCACGGCGATCGGAACGGGTATCGGTGAGGACTTCGACCTGACGAAGGCGAGGTATCACAAAGTGGTGATGCTGACCGACGCGGACGTCGACGGTGCACACATTCGGACGCTGCTGCTGACATTCTTCTTCCGCCACATGAAGCCGCTCATCGAGGCCGGCTACATGTACATCGCGCAGCCACCGCTCTACCGAGTCAAACAGGGCAAGAAGGTCACGTACTTGGATGGCGATGCCGAGCTGGCCGCATTCCGTGAAGAGAATGGAAACAAGCGCATGGACGTCAGCCGGTTCAAGGGGCTCGGTGAGATGAACCCGTCCGAGCTGTGGGAAACGGCGATGGACCCCGAACGGCGCAGGCTCCTGCGGGTCGATCTCGAGGACGCCACACAGGCGGAAGAGGTGTTTTCCGCCCTCATGGGTAACGACGTGAGTGCGCGCAAGGCGTTCATCCAGCAGAACGCGCGAGACGTTCGATTCCTGGATGTTTGAAGGAGATGCGATGGCGGACGGCCAGGACAGGGTGATCCCTTCGATCGACATCAATCAAGAGGTTGAGAAGTCCTTCCTGGACTACGCGATGTCGGTCATCGTCTCGCGCGCCCTCCCCGACGTTCGGGACGGCCTCAAGCCCGTTCAACGCAGGATCGTCTACTCGATGTTCGAGTCGGGCATGGGACCCAACTCGACATTCCGAAAGTGCTCGAAGGTCGTTGGAGACGTGATGGGGAACTATCACCCGCACGGCAACGACGCGATCTACGACGCGTTGGTTCGCATGGGTCAGGACTTCTCCACGCGCTACCCGGTCATCGACAAGCAGGGGAATTTCGGCACGATCGACGACCCTCCGGCGGCCATGCGGTACACGGAGAGCCGACTCACGCAGCTCGCAACGCGACTCCTCGAAGGGATCAAAGAGGACACGGTCCACTTCGAAGAGAACTACTCGGGCGAGATGTCCGAGCCTACGGTGCTGCCAGCTCGGTTCCCGAACCTGCTGGTGAATGGATCGACGGGTATCGCCGTGGGGATGGCGACCAACATCCCGCCCTACAACCTCCGCGAGATCGTCGACGCCTGCATTTACGCCCTCGACAACCCGGACGCTCCGATCGACGACTATCTCGACATCATCAAGGGTCCCGATTTCCCGACTGGCGGATTCCTGGTAGGCACCAGAGGCATCAAAGAGGCACTGAGGACCGGCCGTGGATCAGTGAAGATGCGAGCGGTCACCGACGTTCAGGAGATCCGAAAGGGTCGCACGGCGATCATCGTGACCGAGCTTCCCTACCAGGTGTCGCACGACAGGGTCTTGGAGAAGATCGCCTCACTGGTTCACTCGAAGAAGATCACCGGCATCGCCGATCTCCGGAATGCCAGCTCCGATCGAGTCGGGACCAGGTTGGTCATCGAACTGAAGAGAGAAGCCGTGCCGCAGGTCGTGCTCAACCAGCTCTTCAAAATGACGCAGCTCCAAGAAACCTTCGGGGTGAACACGGTTGCACTCGTCGACGGTGTACCACGCACGCTGAGCATCTCCGACATGATCGGCTACTACCTCGACCACCAGATGGAGGTCATCGAACGACGGACCCGGTTCCGTCTGGACGAGGCGGAGAAACGCCGCCACATTCTCGAAGGTCTGCTGATCGCCCTCGACAACATCGATGCGGTGATCGAGATCATTCGAAGCTCGGAGGACACTGCGATCGCAAGGTCCGCCCTGATGGATCGATTCGATCTGTCCGAGATTCAGGCGAACCACATTCTCGACATGCAGCTCCGCAGGTTGACTGCACTCGAGACGTCGAAGGTGCGCGAAGAGCACGATGGCCTCGTTGCCACGATCGCCGACCTGAAGGCGATCCTCGCCGACCCGGCCAAGCGGAGATCGATCATCGCCACCGACCTGTCCGAGATCAGGGAGAAGTTCGGAGATGGGCGGCGAAGCCACATCATCCCCGACGATGGTGACCTCTCGCTCGAGGACCTGATCGCCGACGAGGAGATCGTTGTGACGGTGTCCGCCAACGGCTACGTGAAGTCGGTTCTGGCCAGCTCGTATCGAGCGCAGGGACGTGGAGGTCGCGGCGTCCAGGGTGCGTCCGTCCGTGAGGACGACGTGATCAGCCATCTCGTACACACGACTGCTCACTCGTATCTGTTGTTCTTCACGAACCGGGGGAAGGTGCACCGCGTGAAGGCCCATCAGATCCCACGGAAGGAACGCACAGCCAAGGGCGTACTGGGTCAGTCGGTGCTGCCACTCGAGCCGGATGAGCGGATCGAGGCCGTCATCGATACGAGGGACTACGAGACGTCGCGCTTCCTGGTGACCGCAACGAAGATGGGGTTGATCAAGAAGACACCTTTTGCGGACTACGACTCACGCAACGCCACGTTGGTGGCTATCAACCTCCAGGACGACGACGAGGTCGTGGCTGTGAGGACGACCAACGGATCCGACGATCTGCTGCTACTCACACGCAATGGGCAGGGCATTCGCTTTTCCGAGGGCGACCTGCGGCCGATGGGAAGAGCGACCCAGGGGGTCCGCGGCATTCGGCTCCGCGAAGGCGACGAGGTGATCTCGGCAGCCACCAGCAAGGACGGAGAAGAAGTGCTCCTGATCACGTCCGGTGGGTATGGAAAGCGTGTTGCGTTGAACCAGTTCCCTGTGCAGAGACGCGGCGGCATTGGCGTGAAGTCGATGAAGCTGACGCGGGTACGTGGGAAGCTCGTGGCAGGGAGAGCCGTCTCGGCGGGTGCAGAGCTGTTTGCCATTTCGTCGGAGGGTGTCGTAATTCGCCTGTCGGCCAAGAGCATCAGTAGGCAGAAGCGCGATGCGAGCGGGGTGAAGGTGATGAATCTCGCCCAGGGTTCTGAGCTGACGGCGATCGCTCCAGTCCCTCAAGAGGAGGAGTAGGGCACTGTGCGAGCTCACCTGACGTTGTACCCAGTGGCGGTACACTCGCCTGAAGCGAGGAGCTGAGTATGGCCGTGCGGCGGGTTCGCCGGATCGTCAGGAAGTTCGATCCCTGGACCGTGATGAAAGTGTCCTTGGTGTTCTACGCGGTCCTGGGACTCGTGTTCATTCTCGCAGTGGTGATCCTGTGGGCTGTCGTTTCCAACGCCGGCTTCCCTCAGAAGATCGAGAGCTTCCTGAAGCAGATCTCACTGCTCAAAGCCGATGCAGCGCTGTTCAAAGGTAGCGACCAGTACCTGCGGGTTGTCGTGTTCCTCGCAGTGGTGTGGACGGCATTGATGAGCGGTCTCACGACCCTCGCCGCCGTCATCTACAACTTGATCTCCGATGTTGTGGGTGGGATCGAAGTCGTTGTACTCGAAGAGACGTTGAACGTTCCCGCAGCCCCGGTCGTGCGCACACCGCAGATCCATACGGCGCCTCCCTCCCAAGATGACCTCCCGACGGCAGAACTGCCGGCGATCGACCTCACGGACCAGTCGGTTGGCGAGGAACACGGAGCCGACGATGCGCCGGCCGAAGCCGAACCGGCTATCGAGATGTGGCCGGACGGAAGCTAGCGATCTCCAAACCCGCAGCCTCCGCAATGCTCAGGTAGCGGTCCGCGATCGACCGCACGTCCACCAAACCCATGTCATGTGATTCCGTGGCCATGACGATTGCCGCTGCCGCCAGAGCGATAGCATCGAGGAACGCTCCCTGATCTGCGACACCGACCACTTCCGAGGCCGCTTCGACGATGATGCCTGCCCATTCCCCAGACGTAGGGGCGACGACGAGACCGTCCGACGGTGGATTCGAGCGGAGCCTTCCAACAGGCGGAGGAAACGCGATGGGGACCCCGCTTCGTAGCGGAGTTCCCGGGGCGGTCATAGCGACCAGTCGTGGGGTCAACGTCGTTGCGACGGCTCGGGCGAGCGCCGCGAGTGAGGCATCAGCGAAAACCGGGATCTGCACGGGTGTCGCGACAGGCCCTCTGACGGCCAGCGGGATATTTGCCGTTGTGGCTTCAGCGACGATCTCTTCTGTGTCAAGGGCGTCGGAGACGAGCACGTCCCAATCGGAGAGATCTTCGACCTTGACGATGTTGGTCCGTTTGGGGTCCTGGTCGAGCACACCGAGGAGGGTGAGATCGGCTTCGGCGAGGAGGATCTCGGCGCAACGTCCTGCGACGGGCCCCGTCTGATGGATGGCTATCTTCACGGGCGTTGGATCGGCTCCCACGTCCCATCCGGGAGGGGAGATCGACGCCTGAGGAGGAGCACTCCGACGGCCACCGCCGCAATCAGAAAGAGCCTGCGCATGGGGCGAGTGTAGGTGGTGTGCGGCTGAAGGAAACGCCCGACTCCTCCGATCTCTACGGACCGTGGAACTGTGGCGGTCAAGATCGCCGCCGTGACGGCCGTCGTCCTCGTAGCACTCGTCGGTTCGGTCGGGTGGATAAACGGGGACGAGCGAACGCCGTCTCGGACGCGAAGCGCCATCACACAGGTTGTCGATGACCCGAATCGGGGAGCTGTGTCTCGTGCCGGCAAAGAGGACTACCTCGGCCGGACCGGCGCCACGATCTGCATCGACGCCATCAGAGAGAAGTAGCGGCCAGGGGAGAAGGCTCGCCCGAGCCAAGCACCGATCGCAGGTAGGCCCGGAGAGGACCAGGATCGCCGGCCCGTCGGTCGAGAAGCCGGAAGAGAGACCTGACGATGAGGAATCCGACGATGCCCACCATGACACCGCTGGTGTTGAGGATGAGGTCGTTGATGTCGAGGATCCTGTAGCCGGGGACTCCTATCGCCAGGCCGATGACGAGTTGGAGGACCTCGATCATCCCGAACGTCACGATCCCGGCGAGCAGCACCCGGAGCATCGATAGCCTCCGGAAGACAAACCAGCTCAGAAGCCCGAACGGAACACCCATCAGGATGTTGCCCTGTATCTGCGCCGTGGTTCCCATGCGTTCGAACAGAGCGAAGTTGGTCGGTGTCACCCAGGATGGCAGGAAGACGTCGGCGACCGCCCTGTCGACGGGGATCGGAAACAGTGTCACTCTCACCACCTCGATCAGGTAGATGGCGAACACCGCGGTCATGAAGGTGCGGGCGCGAGAACCGGCGCGCAGCTGCTCATAGATGACCCACCCTGCGAGCAGCGGGTACGCGATGACCGCCAGCGCCACCCCGTCCAGCACGAATGACTCCCTTCTGAGGCAATCGTAAGGGTATTCTGGCTATTCGTCTCCGCCGTCGTTCGACCTTCCGATCGGAAGGGATTTCCCTCGGCGATGAACACCACGACAACACCAAGGAATGCGCTTCATTTGGTGCCGATAGCGATGGCGATAATGGCGAGCCCGAGAGTGAGAAACGGTAGTCCTACCGATCTCCCTGTCGACCCGCCGGGTTGTCCAGCCATGTGGGTATCACCCAACCAATGAAGGGTCGACAGCGGAACAACCGGCGCCTGGAAGATCCTAGACCATTCCGTTGATAGGTGCGCGTTCTGTTCTCGATGGACCGCTGGCCGGGGCCATCACTCGGACTCGCGGAGTTTCTCCAATCGTGAGGGTTCGTTCGCGAGCCGGCAAGAAACGCTCCATAGCTTCTCATCATGACACCTGGGGGTGTCAAGGAAATGGCGTCCCGTCACCGAAAGGAGCGAGCTAGCGGGCCGGCGTTCAGAAGCGAACACAGAAGGGAGCACTGCAATGAAGAGACTGCTCAGATCCACCGTTCCGCTGGTGGCGTTGATGGTTGGCATCGTTTTTGCCGCGCCAGTCGCGTTTGCCAGTGGCTACGGAGCCAATGCACTTGCCGCGGGAGCGGTGTATACGATGACGAATGATCCCGCCGGCAACGCGGTGGTCGTTTTCAGCCGGGCGTCGAACGGCGCCCTGGAGAAGAAGGGTACGGTGTCTACCGGAGGCGAGGGATCCGGCGGTGGTGTCGACCCTCTCGTCTCACAGAACTCACTCGTCTTGTCCGACAATGGAAAGTGGCTACTCGCGGTCAATGCAGGAAGCAACGACATCTCCGTCTTCGGGGTCACGCCTCACGGCTTGAAGTTGACCGATAGGACGCCATCGGGCGGGACGATGCCCGTCAGCGTGGCGGTTGACGGAAGCCGGGTGTTTGTGCTCAACGCGGGCGGTTCGGCCAACATCTCGGGGTTCATCCTGTGGAACGGCAAGCTTCGGCCCATCCCCCATTCGACTCGTGAGCTTGGCAGCGGCGCCTTCTCACAGATCGGCTTCGATCGCTTCGGTCGCAAGTTGATCGTCACTGATAGAGCTGACAACGAACTGCTCGTCTACAACCTGAAGGCCAGAATCATCCCGTCGGCCGATCCGGTGGTGACGGCCTCCAGTGGCCTGACCCCCTTCGGGTTCATCGTCGACAAGACGGGCCGGCTGCTCGTTGTCGAGGTGAACGGTGGCGACGGGGCAGTGTCGTCGTACCGCATCGGCTCGGACGGCCGTTTGCACGTGATCAGCCCATCCGTGACCAGCGGTCAAGCGGCAGCCTGCTGGATCGCCGGCGATGGACACGGCAACGTGTACACCACGAATCCTGGCAGCAGCTCGATCTCTGCGTACGCGGCGACGAAGGGTGGCAAGGTCACGCTTGCCGACGCCACCGCAGCGACCGGGATCGCAACCCTCGACGAGGGTATCTCCAAGGATGGCAAGTTCCTGTTCGCCCTGAACCCGGGCAGCGGAGGGATCGAGGCATTCAGCATCGGTCACGACGGCAGCCTCACACCGATTGGTTTCACCGACGGCGGGCTGGCCACCTTTGCACAGGGGCTGGCCACTCGCTAGCAACCGGCTACTCGTGCAGCACCGGGGGAGGAGCCCAGAATCCTCCCCCATGTTGTGCTTACGGGGAGCAGTTGGGAGGGGTCGATCGGGCTTGCGAAGAAAGCCCGAACCGAATCCGGACTCGAAGCCAAGCACCTCATCCTCGAAATCACCGAAAACGTCATCGCACAGCCCTACATCCAGATCCTCAACGATCTCAAGACCCTGGGCGTCAGGATAGCGATCGACGATTTCGGAACCGGCTACTCGTCGCTGTCCTACCTCGACCGACTCCCCATCGACATCGTCAAAATCGACCGCAGCTTCATACGAGCCACCCAGGAACTCTCACCACTCGTGAGAATCATCCTCCAAATAGGCGAAACCCTTCGACTCGACATCGTCGCAGAAGGAATCGAAACGCCCGACGAGCTACAACGCCTCCGCCAACTCGGCTGCCGAATCGGCCAGGGCTACCACTTCGCACGACCCGCCGACACCGACACCACAACCGCCCTACTCACCGCACAACCACTCCCAGCCGTGCTCGCAGCTGCACGGTAGACCACCCCTCCGTGCCGTGCGTACAACCTACTGCCACGTCTGGGGGTCTCGATGAAGCTGCCGACCGCCTCGACGCCGCCTGGCGCGGACTCAATGCGGCTCGGCGCCCAGAGGTGATCCAACTCCCTGATGGCACAAGGGGTGTTGGTTCTCAGAGATGTGCGCTGTTGCTGGCTGTTTTCCACCCTCTTGTGGACGCGATGTGGACGCGAGTAGTCAGCCGTGTGGCGTGGACGAGCACTGGTTCACAAGATCCGGCCATCTCGTAGCGCCTGGGGGGCATGATGGCGAGTCCTCGGACCTCGACCTCATGCTGCCGTGTTTGGATGGTTGCCCCTTCTTGAGTGGCATAGATAGCTCTGATCGGGTCGCGTGCGTGGAGAGATCCCAGTTTGGTTCCGTTCGGAGCGAACCAGTGGAGTGTCTTGTTCGTCAGCAGCCCGAACCCGCCTTCTGAACCGATGAGCCGGCCTTGTTGGTGTGTGTCCAACAAGGCTGTGAGCCTAGTTTGAGCTTCCCGCGTTTCTCCGGACACGTGCACAGGCGTACGTCGTAGGTGGTCCTCCCGATGGGGCGGCGGTACGGGCGAATCTCCGGCGGGACGATGGAGGTCAGCCGAGGATTTCCACGAAGCCTGTGTTGCCGTCGACCGTGATCCGCTGACCGTCGTGGACCTTGGAGGTCACGTCGCCGAGCGCGACGACAGCCGGAATTCCGTACTCGCGTGCCACGAGGGATGCGTGTGCGACGAGGCTGCCACCATCGGTCGCGACGGCAGCAGCGCGTCCGAAGACGGACGTCCACGCCGGTGTGGTGGCGGTCGTCACCAGGATCTCACCGGGCGAGAGCCGATCTGCGTCCGCGAGGTCCAGGAGTACGCGGGCCACGCCGGTCGCGCTGCCCGCACTGGCGGGCATGCCCTCGAGTACCCCGGGGCGTGCCTCTGCCGGCGTCCGCATCTTGGCGATGCCGTCGGAGTGCACCTTCGTGATGAGCCCTGGAAGTTTCCCGATCACGAGGGGTGGTGAGAGTCTGCGGTTGCGTGCCCAGAGGTTACGACGGTCTGCGACCGACGATGCTCGCGACTCGTTGCCTTCGACTTCGGTTCGCTCCAGGAAGTAGACGTCGTCGGCGTGTCTGATGACGCCGCGGCGAGCGCACGACTCACCGAGACGACGTAGTGCCCGTCGGGCGAGGGGCCAGCCGAATGTCAGCTGGGACACCTGCTCTTCACGTAGGCGCGCGTAGTGTTGCGCCAGGTCGAGGATGGAATCGAAGCGGGTCCGCAGTCGCGGGGAGAGAGCGTCGCGGCACTCCTGTTCGGCACGCTCACGAGCCTCGACGAGCGAGCTGTGGTCTTGACTCGATGTGGTCTCCACGAGACCGAACTCGCCCGCCGTTGGACGGAACCAGTCGAAGCTCTGGATGGCCCAAGGTTTCGGCGGACTCGGTTCGACGAGTCCGACCACGAGCGGCCGGTAGTCGCCGCCCAGCGTCGGACGCAGATGGCGTCCGTAGAAGTCGGCCAGAACACTCTCCATCTTCCACGCGTTCCCGGCGACGAATGTCATCGAGAACAGGTACTCGCCGGCGATGCCGCCGATACGGTCGAGCATCGTGGACAGCGTCTCCTCGTCCGCGGTGTCCACCTCCTGAAGGCCGTGTTCGACGAGTTGTTGGTAGCGCGGCCAGAGGTCTTCTCGCCACGTGATGGTCGCCGGCTCGTAGACGAGGCGGTGTATGACCTCGGGCCTGCGGTTCATGAGCAGCGTTCCCAACAAGAACTTCGGTCTGCGCAATCCGCCGATCAGCGCCCCGCTCATGAACTGCCGGGTGGTGGCACTTCCGATCGGTGCATAGAAGTACCAGCCGTTGACCAGCACGTGCATCGGTTGTGGCGGTTCCACACCGAGAGCGACGCGCTGGGAGGCGGCGAAGCTCTCATCGACACGTGGAAGCAGCCAGGTTGCTGTCAGCGGCGTCACGGGTTCGGACAACCACTCACCGAGCCGGAAGTTGCGTGTCAATCCTCCGGGCAGTGGCGACTCCCATTGGACCGGTTCGGGCAGAGCGGTCATGGGCCGGGCCTGCAAGAGGTAGAGCTCACCTTCAGCGAACGCCCACTCGATGTCTTGTGGCACCCCGTCGAAGGATGCCTCGACGCGACGTGCAAGCTTCGCGACGGCGAGAGCCTGCTGCTCGTCGAGCACCTCGACGGACGCGCGACGATCGCGAACCGGACGGTCGTCCCGCACGATCCACTGTTCTCCGGTCGCCTCGCCACCGACGAGCTGCTCGCCCAGACCCTTCGTTGCACTCACCACCGTCTCCTCTCGCACGCCGGTGAGAGGGTGCGCGGTGAATGCGACACCCGAGGCTTCTGGCTTGATCATGGGCATCACGAGGACGGCGATGCCGCTCAGTCCAGCAGGCCCGTGGGCGCTCCGATACGCTGCGACGCGTTCGTCATCTGCCCCTTCGCGCACCCGGCGCACGGCGTCGAGAATGGCCGGAGCGCCGCGCACGTCGAGGAGGGTCTCGTACTGGCCGGCGAACGACGCTCCTTCGAGGTCCTCGGCGAGGGCTGAGGATCGTACCGCAACGGGCACATCGCCAAGGATCGAGACCGCCTCGGCCACGGCTTCAGCGAGTTCTTCGTTCCCCTCTGTGGCCGGAATCACGACCCCGGGGGGTACCGGTAGTCCGAGCCTTGCGAGCGCACCTAGGTTGGCGGCCTTGTGTCCTACTGTCTCAGCATCACTCCGCTCGAGATCGCGGAGCCGACGCGTACGTATCCCGCCGGATTCCGAGGTGGTGTCCTGAGTCATTGCTTCGTCTCCTCTTTGATGGCGTTGCGACGAAGGTCGTCGAGCAGTACGCCGACAGCCCACTCCACAGCGCGTCCAGCTTCGATTCCGCTTAGACCCCATTGCTCGTGCATCCCCCGCAGGAACTCGACCCGGCCGAGGCCCGAGAGCACGGCGCAGACACCCCGAGCGTGTTCTGGAGACAATCCGTTCGAGAATGGCTCCACAACACGTTCGACTGCCTCGAGACGCTGCTTTCTGAGATCCGCCATCCCCGGCGCCTGCGCTTGAATCTCATGACCGGCGCGCTCGAGGAGATCACCGAAGTACTCGAAAGCACGTGCGATCATCGAGCCGAGGGTCTCGGGACTCACGTGGTCGGGATTCCATCCGGAACCTTCGACGACACGGGCCCTCGCTGCGTTCAGGAGATCGAGCTGTGTCGGGAAGTAGCGATACACCGTCCTTACGCTGACGCCTGCTCGCTCCGCCACCTTGTTGAAGGGAAGCCCAGTCGTCCACGGCGCGAAGCCTTCGGCAGCCGCTTCCACGATCCGGGATCGGGTTGCAGCGGCCTGCTCGTCTCGAAGTCGGCTTCGGTAGGTCCCCTTCTTGTTCATGACAGTCATTGTGACACGAAGTCAAATCTACTGTCATAAAAACCACCAATCATTTTCACACGGTGTCGCCTTATCCAAGGGCGTCGTCAGAACGACGACATTGGAAACTGGTAGAACATGCTCTGCACACCGTCGGTGGTCCCGGGAAGTGCGAATGGGCCCACACCGGAGGACCCGCCTTTCGGACATGCCAAATCCCCTTGCGGAGCAAGGGGACGGGGTGGGCCCAGGTGGACTTGAACCACCGGCCTCATCCTTATCAGGGATGCGCTCTAACCAGGCTGAGCTATGGGCCCGTGCCGGGGGAGTGTAGTAGCGGGCTGGGAGGCGACAAGAGCCGGTTTGCTCCGAGACCGATTGGCGCTGCGGTTCGGTAGTGTCACGGTCCATGGATCGTGACGTCTGGAATATGCGCTACGCCGAACGGGACCTCATCTGGAGTGCCGAACCCAACCGATTCCTCGTCGCCGAGGTCGGTGACATGCCGCCCGGCCGGGCGATCGACATCGGGGCTGGGGAAGGCCGCAACGCGTTGTGGCTCGCCGAACAGGGCTGGGAAGTGACCGCGGTCGACTTCTCCGAGGTGGCAATCGACAAGGGTCGTCAGATCGCCGAACACCGAGGCCTCACCGTCGACTGGGTCATTGTCGACCTCCGTACCTACATCCCACCCGAACGGAGCTTTGATCTGGTTATCGAGTTCTACATACAGGTCCCCGCTCCACTCAGACAAGAGATCTGGCGCCGGGCAGCGGCGGCTGTTGCTGCCAGTGGCACGCTGCTCGTGGTCGGGCATGATCTCACGAACCTCGAGCGTGGCTACGGCGGCCCGCAGAACCCGGCCGCGCTGTTCACGCCGGCCGACGTGGTCGACGCGATCGAGGGCATGGACGTGATCAAGGCGGAGCGGGTCGACCGTCCGGTCGGTGAACACATCGCCATCGACGCCCTCGTCAGGGCGGTTCGGGGACCGACGCCCTGATCAGCAACGTACAATGTCTGCAACCCCGGGGATGTAGCTCAGCTGGAAGAGCACCTGCCTTGCACGCAGGGGGTCGGCGGTTCGAGTCCGCTCATCTCCACGAGCCGTTCAAGGAGGACTCATGCGCCGTGCGGTGATCGTGGATGCCGTTCGAACCCCGGCAGGCAGGCGTGACGGATTCCTGAAGAACTGGCATGCGGTGGATCTCGCAAGCCACGTCCTCGAGGCACTCGTCCAGAGAACGGGCCTCGACCCAGGCCTTGTCGACGACGTGATCATGGGGTGTGTTGCCCAGACCGGCGAGCAGGGCGTCAACATCGCACGCAATGCCGCGCTGGCCGCCGGATTCCCTGAAACCGTGCCAGGAGTCAGTGTCGACCGCCAATGCGGCTCCAGCCAGCAGGCCGCACACTTCGCAGCGCAAGGAGTGATGGCTGGCGTCTACGACATCGCCATCGCTGCAGGCATCGAATCCATGACAAGGATTCCGATGGGTGTGACTGCCTCACAGGGTCCAGGAATGGTGTTTGGCCCCAAGTTGCTCGAACGTTTCCCGCTCGTGCCGCAAGGCCTCTCCGCAGAGATGATCGCCGAAGAGTGGGACATCAGCAGAGAACGGCTCGATGCGATCTCCTGCGAGTCACACCGGCGTGCCGCGCAAGCAACCGATGAAGGACGCTTCAAGCTCGAGATCGTGCCCACCGCCGGTCCCGATGGCGTGGACGTGCTCGCAGACGAGGGTATCCGCCGGGACACGTCGATGGAGAAGCTGGCGAAGCTGCGGCCAGCGTTCAAAGAAGGGGGCGTGGTCACAGCCGGCAACTCGTCGCAGATCTCCGATGGAGCAGCGGCGCTGCTCATCATGGGTGAAGACACCGCCGAGAAGCTGGGCATGAAGCCGATGGCGAGGTTCACCG
>Ga0307444_1000528_pt1 | contig 18133 bp, 14 predicted proteins | sample SalMarSW160340MG_FD_202145 | JGI IMG/M metagenome (GOLD analysis project Ga0307444, IMG submission 202145) | Salt marsh sediment microbial communities from the Plum Island Ecosystem LTER, Massachusetts, United States - SW1603-40 | ecosystem: Environmental > Aquatic > Marine > Intertidal zone >...
CTGATTCGCTCATGATCACGGACTCCACTGCATCCATCAATGTTTCGCTCATCGGGCGCGGCGGCTCACTTTTGAGTTCATGGGCAGCACCGCCTAAGGCACGGTGCAATGTAATGGATATGAACCTGGGTACGAATACGGTTCCGGTAACCAACCTTATGATACCGCTTGGTTTCCCTGATCTAAGATTGTCTTTCAATACAAAATCCATAGATGTAACGATCGATGAAAGAATCACAAGAATAATGCAGGTCAAAGTACCGACCAAAGGCGAGCTTAAACATGGTTATTCGATAAGCGATATCGTGATCAGAGATACAGTAAGTGTTACAGGACCGCGAAATGTCCTGTTCAACCAGGATGCAGTACTTACAGAAACGCTTGATATCAAAAACAAACAATCATCTTTTCTGGCAAGAGTAAAGATTGAAGATACGTCAGATCTATTCGAATTCTCCAAAACTCAGGTACAGATCGAGGTCAAAGTCGATAAGACGGTCAAACGGTCATTTACGAATATCCCCCTGACATTAATATTCACACCTGATCAGCGTGTTACTTCTGAAAAAATAAGCCTGGACACCCTTATCGTCGAAGGCCCGGCAAATGAGATAAACAACCTCCAGAAAAAAGATATTACTGTAAAAGTAAAACTGACAAAGCTCCAGGTAGGAGAACACTACCTGCCAGCCACAATAGAATTACCACAATATATCAAGCCAGTAAATTCCGTACCAAAAACATTCAAGATCACCGTATACTGATTGGGATACACGTAAACACTAACAGGTCATGGTGAGAATACCAAAAATCCACAGCACTAAGCATGGCTCTATTATTTTAATATTTTTTTTCATAGCGAGTCGAATATTCTATTATCTAATTGGTATTCGCTTTGATATAACACCCTTATACTGGTTTTACCAGTTCATCGACCCGCAATTACTGAAATCCGAATTATTCAACAGCATCATGCACCTTCATACACAACCTCCTGTTTTTAACCTCTTCCTTGGATTGATACTAAAAATATCCAGCAACCATGAGTTACTGGCATTTACCATCATATACCAGATAATCGGACTTCTCTTAGCGTTGAGTCTTTATATATTAATGAGAAAACTAAAGATCTCGCTTTTTTTAGCTCTGCTTGTTAGTATATTTTTCACGATGAGTCCACCTGCGATATTGCTCGAAAATTGGCTTTTCTATACTTACCCGATCACCTTCATGATATTGATATCAACTGTTCTCTTGCATTCATATTTTGAAAAACAAAGAACCAGCCACCTGGTAATGTTTTTTTCAGTAAACGCATTGATCGTTTTGACCAGATCACTTTTCCATCCATTATGGTTCGTCATCATACTGATCGGATTAATAATATACGACCGCGGTAATTCAAAACGGATATTCTTATGCGCGCTTTTGCCTTTGCTTTTCATAGGTGCTTTGTATGTAAAAAATTACATAATATTCAAGCAAACTACGCTTTCTTCATGGTTTGGTATGAATCTCGCAAAGATGACCATGACCATACCCCTGGAAAAAATCGAATCCGATGCCGCAGCCGGTCATATTTCCGGCATTTGTGCGGTCATGCCATTTCAAGAACCTGAAAAGTACCGTAAATTTTCGAATTTTGATACGCTGACTAATATTCGTGTACTCGATCAGAAATATAAGTCATCTGGTTTCTTGAATTTTAATCATATCGGTTATATTGGTGTTTCCAAAAAGTACTTAAAAGATACAAAATATCTTATAAGAAAATATCCAAAATACTATGGTTTATCAACATGTAAAGCTTTTTATGCCTATTTAGAACCTTGCTCAGACACCATGATAATTCGGAATTATAATCGCTGGGTCATAAAAGACTGGGTATATCTTTATGAAAACTACTTTGTCGGCGATATCCTCGCCCGGGTATGGCAGACACGATTCACAAACCGATATGGACAGGAACGAGCAGTTCACCTCAACTTTTTGTACATTTTTTTCCCGGCACTTTGTCTCTGGGGGCTGTTTACTGTTATCAAAAGCAAAGACTTTTTCAGCTATCAAAAAGCAGAACTAATGACTCTTACTTATGCGATGTTCAATATTGTCTACGTCTCGCTCGTTGGAAACCTCTTTGAGGTCAGTGAAAATATGCGCTTTCGCTTCCTCATTGTTCCGCTACTGTATGTGTTTTTAGCTCTTTGGTTCAAGTATTTGTTTAACAGAAACAAGCAAACTTGACAATGGTAGTTTTTAGGATATACTTTATAGGTAAATTAGGCAAGTCTGCAATGTTTTCGCGAGGATGGCGGAATTGGCAGACGCGCTGGATTTAGGATCCAGTTCCACATCGGAATGGGGGTTCAAGTCCCCCTCCTCGCATGTTCCGGAGGTGCTTTTTGCACTATGATATCGCTACAGACAAGGCTACTGAAAAAGAGATCGACATTACTGTACCGACCACTGAATTAGATCGGTTCATTGAGATCGAGATCGAAAAAATGAGAAAGGATCTTGCTATCAAGGGTTTTCGCAAAGGCAAAGTACCGAAAAGCCTTATTAAAACCAGGTATCATGATTCACTCAAGGCACAAGCAATGAATGATCTCGTTACGGAATCTTTTTTAAAGGTTCTTGCTGAAAAAAAATGGCGTCCTGCTTCCCAAGCAGAAATGAAGGACCTTGAAGAGGATAAAGATATAAAATTCCGTCTTCGCTTTGAGGTAATCCCGGATTTTGAAATCACCGATTATATAGGCGTCGAAGTATTTCAAGAAGAACCACTACCTGATGATTTTTTACTCGAGCAAGCGACTAAAGAACTCCGTGAGCAGTACGCGAAAATCAAGGAGACTGATCGTCCGGCTGCGGTCGATGATTTTGTTACGATGGATATCAGAATATCTGAAAATGACCAAGTAAAAGAGGATAAAAAAGATGTTGTAGTCCATATCGGTAACCGTGATCTACCGGACGAAATCAACAAAGCGCTCGTCGGTGTCAAAAAAGAAGACAAAAAGCAGACTCCTGTCGATAAATTATTGTATGACATGTATATCAAAAAAATCGAAGAAAAGATCTTGCCGAATATCGACGATGATTTTGCTAAATTACAGAATTTCGAAGGACTCGAGCAGTTGCGCGAAAAATTATTGGAAAACGCCAAGAAAATCGAGGACAAAAGGTTAGAGGATGCTGCAAAAGAAACGCTCTCCAATGTCCTTTTAGAAAGAAATCAATTCGAGGTTCCCAATACATTGATCGATAGTGAATACCGAACGATTCTGCAAAGATCGAATTTGCAGGATTCAGAAGCGAATAAAGAAAGGTTTTGGAAACCCGCAGAGAATCGGGCACGACTGGATTTGATCATCAACAAAATTGCACACAAAGAGAATATAAAAGTAGAAGAAAAAGAAACCATGAACCTGATTAAGGCCATGGGCATTAAGCTCAGCGATGAGAATCGTAATGACGTCATCAGCTATTTAGGTAATGTCCTGGTCAAGGAAAAAACCATTGATTTTCTATACAAACATGTAAAAATCAGTAAAAAAAGTCGGATAATATCGCCAAAGGAGGATATCAATGATACCCGTTCCCTACGTAATAGAGCAAACAGGCCGAGGTGAACGTGCCTATGACATCTATTCGCGTCTTCTCAAAGAACGTATAATATTCGTCGGTACGCCAATAGATGATACGGTCGCAAACCTGATCATCGCCCAGCTGCTTTTTCTGGAGGCCGAGGATGCATCCAAAGATATATCACTCTATATCAATTCACCCGGTGGAGTGGTTTCATCGGGCCTTGCAATATATGATACAATGCAATTTGTCAAACCTCCAGTTTCTACAATATGCATAGGTATGGCGGCGAGTATGGCAGCGCTTCTATTGGCCGCTGGCAACAGCGGCAAGAGATTTGCTCTTCCCCATGCGCGGGTAATGATCCATCAACCAGAAGGCGCATTCTCTGGTCAAGCTTCGGATATCGCGATCCATGCAAAAGAAGTACTCACGATCCGGGGAGTTCTCAATAAGATTTTAGCCAAGCATACAGGCCAAACCGAGGATAAAATAGCTAAAGATACCGACCGTAATTATTTCATGTCGGCTCAGGAAGCGAAAGATTACAGCATAGTCGATGATATCATGGCAAAAAGGGCAGCATGACACAAAAAAATAACCGCATAAATTATTTTGATCAAAAACAGAGAAAGGTATTATGAGTATCTTTACGAATATATATCTTGGTTTCAGCAGAAAGAGATTCCTCAAGCCTTTTAAACCATTGAGCAATAAAAGTCGCCGGAATTTTTTGATCTCGGCTCCGGCCAGCGTAGCTGAATTTATAAGGATCATGCCATACATTGCAGCATTAAAAAAATATGGGACTATCGTGATGCTTGTCCCCAATACCTGTAAATCGGTGTGTGATCTCATAACACCCAATAATTTCGATCTGATTTTCCACGAAACAATCCCCAAGGTATTGTCAAAAGAACATAATGCCCTGAAAGAGCAACTCCGTGAACAACGTTTCCACTATATTATCGAACTGAATAAACCGGCAAACATCTCGCTCGTTTATTTGACCGATGTAGAAAGAAGAATCGCATTTTATGAGCGGAAGAAGTTCCCCTACTATAATATAATGCTACGCGATAGTATTGAGTCACTATGTGATTTCTTCGTTCTTCGAAAAGCGGACCCAAAAAAGATCTTTAAATTTTATAGCCGTGATATAAAGAGTGTCTTAAAAAGATACCATAAGCAAAAACCAATACTCTTTCTCAATGGCAGCGATGCAGCAACCTGGCAAGGTGATAAGATAATCCTGGGCAAAGATGTTACAGCTGATAACCCGGAGGTATACAAACTCATTTTAGGAACCGATGCTTACTGCGGTCAGCACGATGAGTTTTTTGAGTTCGCAAAGATGTTTAACAAAGAAATAATAACGTAATGAAAACTGAACCCATCAATAGTATACTGCACCAAATGAACAAACTCGACCTTTGGAATATCAATGTGCCTAAAATAACCAAAGCGCTGAGCACTGGTTTAGGAGGATGCGGATATGCTATTATGACAAGGAATAATGGCAGATCAAATATCGAATACATTGAGGGAATGGATAAGAGAAAATTCTCAAGGCAACTCAAAAAACCAAAAAGATATTTGGATTTTACTTTAGACATCGGGGACCATAATTATCGACTTTACATTTTTCAGAAAAAAATCACCCCTCTTTCAAAAAAACAAAGCTCTGACATCAACATACTACTCTCTTTGATATCCATGGCTCTAACAATGAGGCAGGTTTCAAAAGATCGAATAACCGAAACCCAGATAATAAATCAGCTCAATCTTAATATCACAACAAGCCTCGATGAAAATAAGATCACTAATAATTTAGAGTCGGCAGCACGGCGTATGCTAAAAAAAGAAGACATACTTATCTACCACCGACGTGATGATAATTTTATAGGAAGCAATAACAGTTTCAGGATATCCGAACTGCCCAAGTCCACATACACCAAACTTTTCGATATCCAGCATATTTTCACAATTTCAGGGAAAAAAATACTCCCTCTAAAAACAATAATACCTTTAAAGGATGTTCGTGCTATTACCTTTGTACCATTCACCATAAAGAATAGATTAAGAGGTTTCTTTGTGCTCTCCGGAACGACCGATGAGCTAAGTGAGAATTTTATCTTAACACGTATCAAATTCCTCGCGAACCAGGCGGGTCTTGCTCTTGAAAGGATCGATCTTTTCCGGAAAATGAACAGCGCCTTAAGAGAAAGCCGCGGCTTACAGAATCTAATAAAAATCATGATATCATCCCTTGATCTTGAATCTTTATCTAATGAAATCCTGCAAAGAGCACAAGAATTTCTTGGTTTCAAGCGCATTCTGTTCTCTGTTTACGACCCTATGACACATTGTTTTCGCCGCATCACCGGCGTCGGTGTATCTAAAAAGAAATTAGAAGAAGCTAAAGGAGTAAATCCCCCGCTTAAAGCGATCAACGAACTACTGCGTAACCGTTTTCGGATATCTAACTCATACTATATCCCGGCCAGAGCTGCCGTAGCAATAGGTAGACAAGTCAGACGCTATGAATTGTATAAATCAACGCCGATAAAAAACCGCATCCCTGAACTGTGGGACCCGGGCGATATTTTTCTATCGCCGATATATTCAAAGGATCGCGAGATCGTCGCTTTGCTTTCACTCGATATGCCGATGAGCAACCTTGTACCAACCGTGAGTAAAGTCAAACTCCTTGAAACATTTGGTGATTTCCTCGGTATGGCGATAGAGAATGCCCAGATGTTTAAAAAAATCGAAAGATTATCGAACACCGATGAGATGACCGGAGTCCGCAATTACCGTTTTTTGAGAGAAAGATTCAAGTTGCTGATAAAAAAGAAAATATCCCCTATTTCGCTGATTATGATCGATTTAGATAATTTCAAAGAGTGTAATGATAGTTTCGGACACCTCCATGGTGATGAAGTACTCAGAATATTTTCTGAATGTCTTGTTGATGCCATCAGCAAACGTGGATATGTTGTCCGCTATGGTGGTGACGAATTCATTATTCTTCTACCTGCAACGAGTAGAAGAGTATGTAAGACACTTATCAATAAGATCATTAACCAGCAGCATAAGCCTGATGTTTGCCGCCGATATGAATCATGCGGCTTTTCGTACGGGATCGCAGTATATCCAAAAAACGGACTCAATCTAGGTGCTTTAATAGACTATGCGGATAAGCTTTTATACCAGCAAAAAAGCGAAAAACACAATGAACATTAGGGAAAAATTTAGTTCGCGAGCACTGGTAATATATTTCTTGATCGGCGTGGGTATTATCGGCATCATCACCTATATTTACTCCAATTACCTTATCCAGCGAATAAAAAAGGAAACAGCAACAACCTCAAGAATTTTTGCCAAGTATGCGTCCGGTCCAAGTATGGATGAGCAAGCTCTGCTTGAACTGCTGTTCGAAGAAGTGATCCAGAGGATCGATTTCCCTGTGATAATGACCGATGCAGATGGCAACCCGACATCTTCTAAAAATATCGGTACGACTAACCTCAATAAAGCACTTGAAAAACTGGATAAGAACCAAACGCCTATACCCGTTATTATACACCACGGGATCGATTCAACTCTTGTCGGACATGTTCACTATGGCTTATCTCCTTTTACAAGATCCCTGCAAATACTCCCCTTTGTAGAAACGGTATTCCTCATTGCTTTTCTTTTCCTGGGTTTCTGGGGATATCTAATATATCGAAAGAGCGAAGAAGAAAAAATCTGGAACTCGCTTGCTCGGGAAACTGCTCATCAACTCGCAACACCCTTGTCTTCGCTCGTCGGTTGGCTCGAAGCCGCAAAGGGAGAAATGTCACAGGATATATACACCGGGATTCACGAAGATACACAAAAAATGAAGGAAGTTCTTGAAAAATTCTCCAGGATCGGATTACCCCCAAGATTAGTGGAGAAAGAACCATTGGAAACAATCCGCAAATCGGTTGAATATATTAGAAAACGTGCCCATAACAATATTGTATTCCACGAGGACTACGCATCGCTACCACCGATCCTCTTCGATGATATTTTACTCGGTTGGGCAGTTGAAAACATATTGAAAAACGGCTTAGATGCAATAGGTTCTGACAAAGGGGAAATCACAGTCAGAACATTTGAGACGACTGATGCAGTTATCGAGATAAAAGATACTGGCAAAGGGATCAAAAAGGGACGGGAAATATTCAGGCCAGGTTTCACGACAAAAAAATATGGCTGGGGCCTTGGGCTTGTATTGACAAAACGTATTATTGAGGATTACCATAAAGGTAAATTATTATTAAAGGAAACCGGTTCACGAGGAACCACATTTCAACTAATAATGCCAAAGGCGGAACAATGAAAATTTTGTGGATAGATGATGAAATAGATCTATTAAAACCATTTATATATCTTCTACAGCAGGAAGGCTATGAAGTAAAAACGTCTACTTCTGGGGAAGATGGTGCAAACCTTGCAAGTAAAGAAGTTTTTGACCTGATCTTTCTGGATGAAATAATGCCCGGTGTCGATGGTCTGGAGGTACTGCGCAAGATAAAAAATGAAAACTCGCAGCAACTGGTCGTCATGGTAACGAAAAGTGAAGAAGAAGACATTATGAATAAAGCATATGGTGGCTGGGTCGATGATTACATCACAAAGCCATTCAGTTTTAATCAATTACGTTCAGTATTGAATCGGACTCTAAAACGTAGAGTGATCATCGGTGAAAAAATGAACGAAGAATATGCAACCCAATTTCGAAGCTACACCGAACCCGCAGATTATAATGAATGGGTAGAGTACTACCGTACCATCGTATCATGGGATTTACGTCTTATTGAATTTTCCGATAAGAACCTCATGGAAATACAGGAAGAGAGAAAGCGTGAAGCTAATGCTGGTTTTGCCAAGTATATCGAAAATCAGTATCGAGATTTCATTAAAGGCAAAGGACCTATTCTATCACAGAAGCTCTTTTCAAACAATGTTTTCCCGCTATTGCAGGATGGACCGCTTCACCTTATTATTTTCGATTCAATGAGACTTGATCAACATCTGAAATTATCTCCCTATATCCGAGATTTTTTTGAGATGGATACACAGTATTACTATTCGGTATTACCATCAGCAACTCCGTATTCACGGAATGCTCTTTTCGCAGGTCTCTTACCCCTTGAAATAGTGCAGAAATTACCACAATACTGGGCGTTCGAGACTAAAGGGCAAAATCGTTATGAAAAAGAATTATTCACCGAGCAATTGAAACAGCACAACCTCAGAATCAAATTTTCATATCATAAATTATCCTCGATACAGGAGATCGAACGGAATATTGAAAAAATCACTAACGACAAAACAGATATTTGTATCACTGTAATAAACTTCTTTGATCTATTATTCCATTCAATACCCGGACGCGGTGATATGAAAGGGATGCTTGACGACGAACGAGTTCTACTGAATTTGTTGAGTTACTGGTTCCCAATTTCACCTATTTTTGAATTGTTTCAACAACTATCAAAGAAAGATCGACGTATAATTTTAACGACCGATCATGGATTCATTCGTGTGCGCCGTCCCAGTATTATTTACGGTGGACGATCCATATCTCCAAACCTGCGCTATAAGTATGGCCCCGCACTCAGAGTGGATAAAAAAACCTCGTGGTTATTGAATAATCCTGGAGAGATTTCGTTGCCGAGTGATGATCCGTCAGTAAGATTTGCCATTGCCAAGGAAGATTATTACTTCATTTATCCAACAAAGCCCACTGAGTATGAAAAAGAATTTAAGTATACTTTTCAGCACGGTGGTATATCAATGGAGGAAATGATCCTGCCCTTCACGGTAATGACGCCACGGTAAGACCGGAATACGCTACGCTGAATACACATCCGCCATGTTGTGTGGCGGATTGAAGACACGTTTCACTGAATACAACACGTGCTCCGCAAAAGAGTCCTTTACGGCGCAGGCTGAAGATATAAAAAATCCTTTGTACACCAATACACTGCTACTCCGATACTAACATGAGTTACTCAATTACATAATAACTTAATTACTACTTTTGTCTGCTTCCTAGTTCTTAGTTTCTGGTTTGTACTTTAGAAATTGGGGGGCCCCCACCGGAGGGCGAAGATCAAATAAAGCAGAGGCCCCAAAATGTACGATCTCAGCGATGAACGCTGATGGCCTTATGGCTTAAAAGTAAACGGAATAGAAATCTTTTGTTCGAACGGTACACCGTCTTTGGTTGCCGGACTAAACTCAAATTTCTTGGCGGCTGCCAACGCTGAGGCTTCGCAAGCCGGATTCCCAAAACTAGAAAGGACAGATGCACTCTTTACTTTTCCGTCAGTACCGACGACGACACGGACAACGATCGTCCCGGTCGCACCAACGGCCTTTGCAGCTTCAGGATATGTCGGTTGAATACGCTTGGTCACGGTCGGTCTCGTCACGATCGACGGTTTTGGAGGTTCTGGGGGTGTAATAGGCGGCGTTCCTGTTACAGAATCAGGTGGTGCTGTTGCCACAACAGTAGTTTCCTTTTTCACGGCAGCTTCTAATAATTTTTCAGGCGCAACGATCTCAGGCGGTTTTTCAACCACCTCTTCAGGCTTAATTTCTGGTTTCTCAGTTGGTGTTTCCACATCGGCTGGCGCTGTCACTTCCTCCTCCACTGACGGCGGTAGCACTGCAACCGCAACCCTCCGTTCGGCTTCCGGGATCCAGTATGTGTAGGCATTAGCTAAAACAAAACCTTGATCCGCACCCTTTACCCTCTTATACGATGCTGAGATTTCATTAGCGACAATGAGAAAGGTATAAGGGATATCTTCATACACGATCTTTTGAAATTCATGCCAGATATCTTCAGCCTTCTTTCTATTGAGCATTGCAACACCGATATCAATGAGCGAATCAACTGTGGTGTTTTTATAGTTGACAAAATTGAACCTGCCCTTTGACGGATCTGAGTACCAGTATACTGTCGGATCTATCTTTTCACCGATGCTCCAACCCATTATGAAACCGTCAAAATTCCTCGTTACGACAGCTTCAATGAAAGATCGCGTATCGAGATTTCTTGCATTTACACGAACGCCAAGTGCTTTCAGGTCTTGAGCTATCAATTCAAGGATCTTCACCCTTTCGGCGTTTTCAACATTGGTGATTATGTTAAGCGTGAAATCCTTCCGGTCCATATCGTATATCTTATTCCGATTCCGATCTTCAAAGCCCAACTTTTCAAGTATTTTCTTTGCTTCAGGAAGGTTGTATTTTATCGGTTCAATACCTTCGTTATATCCCCATGAAGAAGGCGGTAATGGTCCCTTGGAAATCGTACCCATACCGGCAAACACTTCGTTTAAAATCCTTTCCGTATTAATTGCCATGGTCAGGGCCTTACGGATCTCTTTGTTCTTCAAATGTGGATTATTGAAATTCCAGCCTATATAGGTAAAGGTATTTCCTGGTTTCGTATCGACTTCGATATTTTGATTAGCACCGAGTTCCTTTGCTCTGACCGGCGTGATATTGAAAACGAGATCAAGATCGCCTGCTTCAAAGTCATCGAGCATCATATTTATGTCAGCATAATATTTTATGTATATTTCATCAAGCGGTGGTCGACCGCGAAAATAAGCATCGTTATAAGTCAAGACAAGGCCTGCACCAGGTTCCCATTTTGCTATTTTATATGGCCCATTGCCAACGATAGTCTTATAACCAAACTCAACTCCCTCTTTTTCATAAATATGTTTTGGTACGGCCATAATATCGGAATCGGTAAGAAGATCAGCATATATTTTGTTAAATGTGAACTTTATCGCGTAGGGCCCCACAATCTCTACATTTTCGATAAACCTCAACCGGGCGATATCCGGGTAATTGGTTTTTGGGTCTCTCATCTTCTCGTACGTGAAATAGACATCTTCTGCAGTCACTGGTTCACCATCCCACCAAATCACACCAGTTCTCAAATAATAGGTTATTGAAGTCAGATCTTCAGAAAACTCCCACGATGCGGCCAGTTCAGGTCTCATTTTTCCTGTTTCAGCATCGATGCGATGAAGATGCATGAAAAGAAGATCGAGGATGTCATCTGAACCGAATACAGATGGAGCAAGGGGTGATATCACCGCTGGTAGATCTGTGGTTCCGATAACGAGTTTACCTCCCTGTTCACCGATTAGTTTTTCCTCTTTCTTGGTACATGAACAAACTGCCAATACTACTACAATGAATAGGAACACGAATTTTTTCATAATTTACCTCCTCATATCTAAATACATTATAATTGTGATTTTATTCCTGTCAAGGCTATTTAGGGGGCATATCGCCTGCAAAATAGACTTTCATATGAGGGTAGGGTATTTCTATTGATTTTTCATCGAATTCCTTTTTGAGCCGTTTACGTAACTCCCCCATGATCTCCCATTGTGTAAGCGGCGTGGTATCGCCCATTATCTTTATTTCAATACCTGAATCGCCAAAGTTATCCACCCTCAAGACCTGTGGTGTTTTTATGATCTTATCCTGCCAGATCTTTTCCTTGGATAGCTTGTTACAAACTTCATTTATCACTTTGATGACACGATCGAGATCAGACTCATAGCTGACCGAAACATTTAAATTTACCCGGGAATATTCTCTTGTATAATTACTCGCAATGGTTATTTCACCATTGGGTATATAGTGAACCACGCCATCAAGATCACGTAAAATGGTCCGGCGTAAATTTACTTCTTCTACTAATCCGGATACACTGCCGACCTTAACGACATCGCCTATGCCAAAATGATTCTCCATGAGGATAAAAATACCATTTATGATATCTTTAACCAAACTCTGCGCTCCAAAACCAACCGCAACACCGAGTACTCCAAGACCTGCTAAGGCAGGTCCGATATTAACACCGACTTGTGCAAGAACAGTAAAAAGAATAACGATTCCGATCAGGATGGAGAATGTATTTCTCATTACTCTGGTAAGCGTACGAATTCTCTTTTCCCGCTCCATACCCGACTTCCCCTTCATCCTCAATAACATGGTACGTTTGATAAAACGCGGCACAGAATATTGAATCATGATATAAACAACGATGCCGATGAAAATAATGATGGATATTCTGATTCCATGGAGTTGAAACCATTCAATCATCTTGCCTCCTAAACCAATCTATAACTTTTTTTAAACCACTTTCAAGATCTATCACTGGCTGCCAGTCTAATAATTGCTTTGCTTTTGAAATATCCGGACGACGTTTTTTCGGATCGCAATCAGGCAAAGGAAAATATTCATACTCGCTTTTGCTTTTGCACAACTTCTTTACTTTCTCAGCAAGTTCAAGTATCGTATACTCAGCAGGATTGCCGATGTTTATAGGATATGGATAATCAATCTCGACAGCTCTTGATATGGCATCCACCATATCGCTAATGTAGCAGAAACTCCTGGTTTGCTTCCCGTCACCAAAAATCGGTAAAGGATTATTTTTCAGGGCTTCTGATATGAAACTGGGCACGACACGTCCATCACCAGCGCGCATTCTCTCGCCATATGTATTGAATATACGGATGATACCTATTTTCATATTGAACTTTCGGTGGTATGTCAGTGTAAGCACTTCGGCGAATCTCTTGCCTTCATCATAGACAGCACGAGGACTGATCGTACTAACATTACCAGGGTATTCTTCTTTTTGGGGATGAATAACCGGGTCACCGTATACCTCGCTCGTTGAAGCCAAAAAAAACTTCGCTTCTTTTTTCTTCGCCAATTCAAGCATTTTTTGGGTACCGATTGACATAACACGTAATGTCTCCACAGGATATTTCAAGTAGTCAAAAGGACTGGCCGGACATGCAAAATGCAATATAGCATCGATTTCACCATGGATATCGCCGACTGTACAAACATCCTGTTTGATGAATTCCAGAGCGCCTTTTTCTATATGCTGTGCAATATTCTCATCTTTGCCGGTTATCAGGTTATCGACCACGATAACCTGACGGCCAGCTTTCAGATAGTGGTCAACAAGGTGCGAGCCTATGAAACCCGCGCCACCAGTAATTACCACCCTCATCTGCCGATCCCGTTGTAGATAAAGCCCATTGCTTCCATTTCTTTTCTTTCAAAGACATTCCGACCATCAAAAAATACGGGCTGGCGCATTAAACTCTTCAGTTTCTTCATGTCAAGTTCTTTAAATACATCCCATTCAGTGATCAGCGCGACAGCATCGACGTCTTTAGCCGTATCGTAAGCATCTTTGCAATACTCGATATCAGGCATGATCTCTCTTGCCCGATCCATAGACACCGGGTCAAAGGCCTTAATCACGGCTCCCTGTCGCTGCAATTCCTTAATGATCGTTATTGAAGGAGCATATCGCATATCATCTGTATTGGGTTTGAATGCCAGGCCGAGTATGCCGATTTTTTTATCTCTAAGATTCCAAAGCATTTCCTCCAACTTTGTAACAGCATAGAGCATCTGTTCCTGATTGATATTATCCACTTCCTTCAAAAGCCGGAAATCATACCCCAATTTTGCTGCAATGCTTACAAATGCCTTGAGATCCTTAGGAAAACAAAATCCTCCAAAACCGACTCCCGCGTTAAGAAAATCTCTTCCGATCCTTCTATCCAAACCTACTCCTTCGGCGACTTTTATAACATCTGCGCCCGACTTCTCGCATATTATCGAGATCGCATTAATAAACGATATCTTTGTTGAGAGCAGAGAATTTGAGGCGTGTTTAATCAACTCCGCACTGGCAATATCGGTGACGATCTTTGGCGCATCCATTGGTTTATAAAGCTCCAGTAATTTTTCTTTTGCCCGGTCACTCTCAACCCCAAGAACGACGCGGTCAGGATGCAAAAAATCACCGATGGCTGACCCTTCTCTTAAAAATTCAGGATTGGAAGCTACATCAAAATCTTTGACCTTCTTGCTGAATCTTTCGATAACGGTCCTTACCCATACACCGGTTTGAACGGGCACAGTACTTTTTTCAATAATTATTTTGTATTCGTTCATTGCCGAACCGATCTCTTCGGCCACTTTCTCGATCTGGGAGAGATCGGGTTCACCATCGTCCTTGGGCGGCGTGCCGACGGCGATAAAAAGAAACAATGAATTTTCAACGCCTTCTTTTATCGAAGTAGTGAAACGCAATCTTCCGGCCTTGACATTCTTCGCGATCAGTTGCTCAAGCCCCGGTTCATATATCGGTATACCTCCGCTATTCAGTATTTCGATCTTCCTTTCATCATTATCAACGCAAATGACATTGTGCCCGATCTCAGCAAAACACGTACCAGATACAAGACCGACGTATCCTGTCCCGATCATGCAGACTTTCATTATTCAACCTCCTTATAATACACCAAGCCCATTTATAATGGAATCTGTAAATCCAAGTTAATCTTTTTTGACAAAAATAAAAAATATACCGCCCACGAGGGACAATACGAAATACAAGAAAAATGCTACCAGAGAAATTACGACTGATGTTTCAGCGGTAAAACCTACACGGGAAAACAAAAGAACATAAAAATATTCTCTTACCCCCAATGCATTGAAAGATATCGGTATCATCGAGATTATATTGATAATCGGTATATAAATAAAGAACGGTAGTATATTCACCTCATTATTCATTAACATGCCTTTCATAACGAAAAATGGTCCGATCGCAAGGAGGGCTTGTATGACAATCGATAGTATGACACACGTCGTGATCGTACTCCATGCGCTGCTAAAATCAGTCGCGGCTTCGTGGAGTCGGTTCAAACGCTCCCCGATCTTGAAGACCCTGATTTTCTGGACAATCGGTGAGAATCTATTGTAGGCACGTTCTGAAAAAAATAGGTAAGTAATAACGATAATAATGATCAACCCACCGACTGTAAATGGAAGGAACTCAGTCTGTCTTTTAATAACAAAAAGATACAATACAGCAAAAAGAGCAAAAACAAATAGACCGACGAATCCAAGTATCCTGTCTACTAAAACCGTTGCCAGAGCATCTGCCCGACGTTCTTTCATGGAATACAAGACACGCATAACATCACCGCCAATTGTAGTCGGCAGGAAATTATTGAAAAAAGTCGCTATGAAATAAATAATAAGCGTCCTGCCAAAGGGGATACTGAATTTCTTGTAATCAAGAAGCACCTGCCAGCGCCATGCTGATATCACTATGAAAAGCAAATAAGGAACGAGTGCATATAAGAGGTAAACCTTCTCGATACTGCGGATATTATCGAATATCTTACTTATATCTAAACGCCAGATGAGAATCGCAATAAGAGCAGCCCCGATTACGATCCTCAATATTGTGGTTATGTGCTTACGATTTTCTTTTTTCAAGTTGATCAAGGATCGCTCTGTTGGACTCACCGATGAGAGCAAGTGAAAAGAATAAAATGCCTGAAACAACGAGCAGAATTACCAAATAAAGCAGAGGTCGATAACCTCGACCAAAAACACGAAGGAAAATTGCGACAATGCCAACCAATATGCCGAGTGCCGCCGAGAATAAACCGATAGATCCGAAATAAAGAAGCGGCTTCTTAATAAAAGTCATTTGGAATTTAACCGCCATAAGATCAAAAAGTCCGATTAAGATACGTGATTTCTGTTGATATTTGGGCGTTCCGTATTTTCTTGGTCTCAGTTTCACTCGTACCTCAGCTATTTTGAAACCTTCCTCCTTTGCCAGCGGAACAATATAGCGATGCCAGTCTTTACGCAGCGGGATCGTCTCCAATACTTCTTTTTTTAAAGCCTTGATTGAATTCATGTCATGAATATTCAACTGAAAAAGACGACGTGCCCAGAAGTTGTAAATGCCCGACACAAATTTTTTGTCGTAGTGACCCTGTTTCCAGCCGGCCGCGATATCAGCACCTTGTGCAATGAGTTTAATCAGTTTGGGGATATCATTAGGGTCAAATTGCAGATCAGCATCAAAGATCACAAGAATATCACCCCGTGCTGCTTCTTTACCGGACAAAATAGCATCAGTCTTACCAAGATTTCTCTTGTGTTTTATGACCTTGAGATAGGGTCTTTTATGCTCCTTGGCGATCTCTGAAGTGCCATCTTCAGAACCGTCATCAACGAGTATCACCTCGTAATCCTTGTGTTTCTTAATGAATTTATCGAATTCTTCGACCAAAAAAGGTATGTTCACTGCTTCGTTATAGGCCGGTACGATGACAGATATCTTCATAGAATCATATTATACTTATTCTTATTTCTTAGTCAACATATCGCTCATACTATACAAACCAGGTCCCTTTTTCATGACAAACCGTACCGCTTCAAGGGCACCTGCAGCAAAGCAACTTCTCGATGTGGCGTAATGACGCAGCTCAATAAACTCCCCTTTTCCAAAAAATAATACCCGGTGTTCACCCACAATATCGCCACCACGTATGGAATTTATACAGATTTCGTTATCTTTTCTTGGCCCAACCATGCCTTCCCGTCCATAGATGAATTCTGCGTCTGGTCTTGCCTGTTCAATGATTTTGGCGATAGCTTTTGCAGTACCTGATGGTGCATCTTTCTTTGCCCGATGATGAGTCTCAATGACCTCGATGTCGTAATTTCCTAATATACTTGCAGAAGAATTAACCAGATCGTATAGATGATTAACACCGACTGACATATTGGGTGCTAAAAACACGGGAAGGGATTTTGCCAGCATGTCGATACTCTTCAATTCCTCTCGGGAGAATCCGGTCGTGCCGGTAACATATGGCTTCTTGTAGGCTTTGATTTTACCCAGATTTTTTATTGTCGCGGCAGGATTTGTAAAATCGACAATGCAGTCGGCTTTTTCTATTACTGTCTCGATATCATCTGTAATATCAATACCATTCAGTTGTTTACCGATCATATCATGACCGCTTGCTTCGATACCAGCGATAACCTCAATATCACGTGATGCATTCGCCATATTCGATATCTCCCGCCCCATACGTCCTCCTGCTCCGCAGATAATCAACTTGATCATAATTCAATCCCGTAATCTATCAAAGCCTTTTTCAAGGTCGGAATATTCGCTTTATCCATCTCGACCAGAGGTAATCGTGGTTTGCCACTGGGCATACCAAGCAGTTCCATTGCTTTTTTCACAGGGATAGGGTTGGTTTCAATGAACAGCGCCTTAATGACGGGGAATATGTCGAGGTGAATTTTCCTTGCCTGCTTCAGATCACCATTTGAAAAAGCCGCGCACATCAAAGCAACTTGACCTGGCAGAATATTTGCAACGACAGAGATCACACCCTTGGCACCGATCGCCATCATGGGGAAAGTCAGCGAATCGTCACCAGACAGAATATCAAATTCATCACCACATAGGCGCTGGACTTCTGACACCTGGTCGAGGTTACCGCTGGCTGCTTTCAAACCCACGATATTCTCGCAATCTTGATTAAGCCGCGATATGGTCTTGGGCAAAATATTGCTACCTGTTCTACCCGGTACGTTATATATGATG
>Ga0307444_1000530_pt1 | contig 18131 bp, 19 predicted proteins | sample SalMarSW160340MG_FD_202145 | JGI IMG/M metagenome (GOLD analysis project Ga0307444, IMG submission 202145) | Salt marsh sediment microbial communities from the Plum Island Ecosystem LTER, Massachusetts, United States - SW1603-40 | ecosystem: Environmental > Aquatic > Marine > Intertidal zone >...
GGTGTCCAAGTGGTCCACGTGGAGACGGTATTGCGAGTCGACCGGGGTCTCGATGGGTCGTGCCATCGTGACGCTGATTGACCGGGAACTCGTCTCCGTGTTCGGCGATCAGTCCGGCGATCACCTACCGGTGTTCTCCGAGCAGGCCGAGGAGGAGCTGGCCAGACGTCAGGAGCAGGTCGCCCGCCGGGAGGAAAACGCGGCGGCTGTCGAAGCACGGCTCAGTGCGTGGAACACCCACCTCCGCGCATGGGAGGTTGAACTCGAAGCCCGCGAACGGCGAGTCGAGTTCGCAGCGAAGACGGTCGCGCAAGCCAAGGAGGCGAAGACCAAAGTCGGTCGCAACGAGCGCTGTCCGTGCGGGTCGGGTCTCAAGCACAAGCACTGCCACGGCCTACCGGGCCGGGCAGAGCGCGGTTCCAGATAATGTCGTGATAGCGCAGATTGCCGGATACAGAACGGGTTCGGGCGTCGTCGGCAGGCGGCGATATGCGCCCCAATCCGGCGTTCCGGGACGCGATGGCCGCACGGAACACGGAGAACCTCCGCAGTTCCGACTCGGATGCCAGCGGGACATCCGTATAATTGCCACATGGCGAATCCCGACGATCTGATCGACGACTACCTCACGCGCTACGCCTCGGCGCTCTCTCGCTTCGATGCCAAGCAGTCAGCGGATCTGTGGGCCATGCCCGGCACGATCGTCGACGACCGGTTCTCCGGAGTTGTCGAGTCCCGAGACGTGATGGCGCAGGGACTCGAGCAGTCCTACCCTCTGTACCAACAGCTGGGTCTCGCCTCGGTAGATCACGAAGTGCTCGATCAGCAGCAGCTCACCGACCTGATCACGCTCGTGCACGTCCGCTGGATCTTCTTGGACGCCAGCGGCGACGAGCTCACCGACAGCATCGCCTACTACATCCTTCGACGCGAGGACGGAGACTTCAGGGCCTGCGTGTGCATCCAGACTGACGACGTCGAGAAGCTCCGGGCGCTGGCAGCTGAGCGCGGGATCGAGTTTCCCTCGCCGCCAGAGTCTTAGCCCTGAAGCGCCGATCCCGCCGGCGCTGACCGTCCCAGTCGACGCGCATCCGCACTGGATGCGTCACGAAAGTGCCGAACGGGGACACCCATATCGCTCAGCGATGGTTTCGGTCGACCCGCGCAGGAACGGCACTTCCCGGATTGGTCTAGCGGAATCATGTCTGTCAGGTTATCCTGACAGACATGAAGGTGATTGATGTTGGGTCGCTGCCGGCGGATCCGCTCGAAGCGCTGCAAGAGCTTTCTCGGGCTGATGTGGAGCTCGAAGAGCTGCGGCGTGAGCGGGTAGAGGCGGCGCGCCGTCAGGGCGCCACCTGGGACCAGATCAGTGAGAGCCTGGGGATGTCGCGCCAGTCGGCATGGGAGTACTACACCCGCGAGACGCGACGTGTGCTCGACGAGAGCGCAGTCGGCTCGGATCTCGACGAGGACGAGGCGATGCGGGTCGCCACCGAGGAGGTCAGTCGAGTCCGGCGGCGGCGCCGGACCTCGAGCTCCTGAGGGATTCGGATGCGGGTGGTGCTCGATGCCAACGTCTTGGTTTCGGCGGCGATCAGCGAAGGTCCGTCGCACCGGATTGTGCAGGGCTGGCTCCGTGACCAGACGTTCGAGTTGGTCATTTGCGATCGGTTGCTGGGCGAAGTGCGCAGCGTGTTGACCGAGGGGCCACGCCTGAGAAAATGGATATCAATGGAGGCCGCGGAGCGGTACGTCGACACATTGGCCACGATGGCTGACGTGCGGCCCGATCCGGCTCCGGGTCCGGCACTGACCCGAGATCCCGACGATGATTACGTGATCCACCTCGCCCGGGCTCACAACGCCGAGGTCATCGTGAGCGGCGACGCCGACCTTCTCGAATGGGATGAGCAGGATCCGCCGGTGATCCCGCCGGCCGGGTTCGAGACAAGGCTGAGTAGGTCCTGACAGGAGGACACTTGGGCCGCGGCTGGGCCGCGGGACGATCGGTACTGACCGGTGATGACGCAAACCAACCGGTGGCAAAACCGCAGGTCAAGGCACGATTCCCACGCAAACCCCGAGGTCACAGAACCCCTCCGCACTGACTACGGATCAGAAGGTTGTGAGTTCGAGTCTCGCCGGGCGTGCTGCTGAAACCCCTGTGAGAGCGGGGGTTTCGGTGTGTCAGGGGTCAGCTGGTGGTGGTATTGACGACCGTTGGGGGCCATTCTCGGGAGCCATCTTCCCTGCATGCTCTCAACGGCGCCACCAAGCTTGGTCGTCACGGCGGATGAAGATTGGTCGCGTTGACCCGAGCTGTATCGGACAGCCCCCAAAGGGCGTCGACTGGGACCTAGGTGGCTACCTCCGCTTGTCGCCGGTGGCGACGTCCGCGCCGCGCCGGTCGGTTACACCCGCACACGATATACCGGGATCTGCTCAGCCACGCCCCGCATGATGCCGGAGTCCTCACGGACTTCGTACACGTCGAGCATCTGAGCGACGTGGGGATCGCGATACACATCCTGCGACATGACGATCTCGTCGGCGGCAGCGAGTTGTTGCACCCTGGCGGCGATGTTGACCTCTTGTCCGAAGTAGTCGATCCGATCATTGAGGCTCACCGCCAGGGACTTGCCCCGATGCAGCCCGATCTTCAGTGCCAATTGGGCCGACGCCGTTCGGTTGAACTCGGCGATTGTCCGCAGCATATCGATCGCTGCCTGCAGGCCGTCGGCGGGCTCGACAAACGTGGCCATGATGGCATCGCCGATCGTCTTCGTTACCGCACCACCGTTGGTGGCGACGGCCCCGTCGAGTGCATCGAAGTGGCGCCGCACTAGGTCGTAGGCGTTGACGTCCCCCACCGTGTCGTACATCAGAGTCGAGTCTTTGAGATCGGTGAACAGGTAGGTCAGGTCCTTCACCTGGAGAGTCTCGGATTCCGGCACAGACTCGGAGCGAAACAGACTGCGGAATGTGTGATTGCTGAGCGACCGTTTTGCTGACAGCACCGGCCAGAAGTCGATCATGCCTGCCTGCTGGGGTACCGGCGGGTAGTCGACCACCCAAACGGATGCGCGCTCGTCACCGGAGTTGCGGACGGCGATGGTGACCGGCCCTGCCGGGATCTGGCCAACCTGGGGTAGCCGAAAGACCATGATTGTCGCGTCGGGATCTTCCGCCACGAGCGGGCCGTCGTCGTAATACGAGCGACCCTCTGCGACTTTCAGTTCGAAGGGACCGACCGGCGTGCTGCCGGCATCGATCAGCTTCCGCCCCCGAGCCTCAATGGCGAGTTCAGTCGTACTCTGACCCATCGTGGGGCTGGCGACGTAGAGCAGGCTCGACGAACTGAGGGCATCCATCACGCCGACAACGCCTCTGGGTGTGAATTCGACCGACGCTGTTTGACCCGGCTCGAGGTAGGTGAGCAGCCTCGTCCACTCCTTGAGCACTTCGGGAACGGTCGCGCCGGACGGGAGCGGTTTCACGTCTGCGCTGCGCTTGTACCGGAAGTAGAGGTCCTCGACTTCGAGGGCCGCCACATCGTGGAAGCGGATACGACGCACTTCTGGCGAGATCGTAAAGGTCACCTGTATGTATGTGTCGAGGTCCGCAACGTTGTCGTACGAGCACAGATCGCATACGAACTCGGGCTCGACTTTCTGGAGGGAACGGAAACTGCTCGCCACATTGGCACAGGCGGCGCAGACAATCAGCCAATCCACTTCGAATAGCCCAACGTTGGCGGCGTGGAGGAAGAGATCGATTGCCTCCCCCTCGTCGATGTTGCGGTCGGCGGCGAAACGGAGCGGATTGACCCGGAACACGCTGTATTCGTCTTCGCCACGTATCAATGTCTCGAGCTTGGAGATCACCCGCGGACTCCAAGAGCGAGCGGATTCGAGAGCAGCGAGCCGCTCGTCGAGGAGATCTTCGTTGATCTGATCACCCATGGTCATCCCAGCTGGTGCTGGGCACAGACTATCGGCGGACCTCCAGCGTGATTGGCACATTTCCCGCCAGGGCCTGAGATACCGGGCAACCGACCTTCGCGCCCTCGGCGGCCTCCCGGAATCCGTGATCGTCGAGCCCGGGGACATCGCCCGACACGACGAGAACCATCCCTGTGATCCCGGTTCCTGGCACAAAGGTTGCGGTGGCGGTCACGTCCAGGCTGGCCGGCGGCGTCCCTTTCTTGGCGAGGGCACTCGACAAGGCCATCGAGAAACAAGACGCATGGGCGGCGGCGAGCAGCTCCTCCGGGCTGGTCTTGCCGCCGTGCTCCTCCGAGCGGGCCCTCCAGTCGACGGAGAGGGGCCCGGCAGCCCCCGACGAAAGCGTGGTGATGCCGCTGCCGGACATGAGGTCGCCCTGCCAACGGGTCGAAGCGGTGGAATCGAGTGCCATGAGTCTTCCTTCGATCGAGTTGGCCCCATTCATACCTGATCCGAGACGATACAACCACAGCGGGGGTTGGGAAGGGCTCGGCAGGGGCCGCAGGAGTCACGAGTCGAGAGCTGCTCGTATACAAGGCCCATGCCAGCTCGCTGAGCGGCCTCTGATTGCAGGTACCCGCTGTTCTGCCCGTTGACCCTCAACCGGTGCGCGTGACGGGTGACCCTCTGGAGGTGACCTGAAAGTCACCCCTACCCCGGGGCTCCTTCGGGCAGCGCTTTTCCCGTGAGCTGCTCGACCAGGGAGACGGCAAGTCCCAGGCCGTCCTCAGCCTGTATCTTCCTACTCAGTTCTTCGGCGCGTCGCGCCATCGCCTGATCATGCACAGCCTGATCAATCGCGGTGGCCAGCCGTTCGGCAGTCAGCTCCTTGCGCATGATCCATTTCGGCCCGACCCCCAATTCGTGCACCCGCCAGCCCCAGAAGGGCTGGTCAACGGTGAAAGGGACGATCACTGCGGGGACCCCTGCACGCAGTCCGGCTGCGGTTGTACCGGCGCCGCCGTGGTGGACGATGGCCGCCATGCGTGGAAATAGCCAATCGTGGGGGACTGAATCCACGCGGAAGATGGAATCCGGCAATTCCGCAGAGCCAAGATCGCCCCAGCCGCTGAGGAGGATGGCTCGCTGCCTTGACCTGCCCAGAGCCGCCACAACAACACGGGTGATCTCATCACGCTCGTCATCAACCATGCTCCCGAAACCTACGTACACGGGAGGCGGTCCGGATTCCAGGAAAGCCGTCAAGTCGGAAGGCGGATCGTAGTTCTGCGCGTCATCGAGGAACCAGTAGCCCGTGACCTGTTGTGAGTCTCCCCAATCAGGAGGCTTCGGAATGACGGACGGGCTGTAGCCATACAGGATCGGCACCGGGGCAGACGCACCGTCGATGCCCCAGTAGGAGGCAGCACTCAGCGGGGGCAGACCGAGGATTTCTGCCCGGGATCGATTGGTCAGGTGGCGGGTCATGGCGAAGAAGAATTGGTTGGCGAGCTTGGCGGATAGGAGGTTGTAGAGCCCTTTGAAAGGCAGCCACACGGGTGGCCGAGGGGACGACACACCGTGGAAGGCGCGCGTCGGCGTCGCCGGCTGCAGGTAGGCCGCTATGGCAGGGATGCTCAGCATCTCCGCCACATGCCATCCAGCGAAGGAAAGGGCAGAGTTCAGGAGAACATCAGCCCCTTGAGCTCCCTCTAGCGTCGCTCTGAAGACGTCATCCATCACCGGTCTGAAGTTCCTCACGATCCACCGGTTGACGCGGATGGGATTGTTGCCCAGATCTGCGATGGCCTGCTTGAGGAGGACTTCCTTTGGATCGCCCTTCATGGGCGAGAAGTCCAATCCATGGTCCCGAACGAAGTCTTCGAAGACACAATTCGTGGTGATTCTCACGTCGTGTCCGGCTGCATTCAGCGCCCTTCCGAGCGCCACGTAGGGTTGCACGTCACCGCGTGAGCCGAAAGCGTTGATGGTGATCCTCATAGTCTCACTTCCTCGCGTTGTCGCTGACCTGCCCGGCGCGGCCTCCGTTGCGGCCTGGTCGACCGGACCGAGTCGGTGAAAGGCACATCGTCCGGTCCCGGTCATGCCCTCAGGTACGCAGATCCACCAGGATGGCGGGGCCGGGACTCTCCCCGGGCAGCCCTGCTCTGCGCAATGCCCTACCCACTGCGACCACATCCCAACTCGGCCAGTGGTCTCAAACCTCCGCCGAGTGTCGGATTCGATCCGAGAACCTCAAGTTGTAGGGAAAGAACAATGGCGCTATGAGTCGTTCGATCCACACAGAAGGCATGCCTTCGCCATTGCTCCGGACCGCTCTGATCGCTTCGTCGGCGGACTCAACGGTGCCGCGGTCGCCGGTGATCCACGGCTTGAGGAGCACGAGGTCGTTCTCGCTGTCCCAGTCGATCGTGGGCATCTGATTGTCTGTGATGAGGCCTTGCTTGAGCATGCCTTCGTAGAGCGGCTTGTCGAGCAGCGCTTCGCACGAGATCCAGCGGCCTTGGATGGAGCACTCACCCCAGAAGTGGGAGGCTTCTGGCGGCATGGACCGCAGGACGAAATCGGCAACGAGACCACGAAGGACATTTGATCGCACCATGGCCCAGTGCAACCGCGCCGGGATGCCGACGGCCCTGAGCAAGGCTACCTGCACATTGGTCTTGGTGGCGCAGTCCCCGTATCCGACTTTCAGTATTCGAGAAGCCTTCGATCCCGAGAAAGCCATGCTGAAGCGGATGGTGTCACGGACAAACTTGAAGACCAGGGCGGCCTTTTCTCGCTCGGTTTGCGCATTGGCGACAACCCGGCCGGCGCACTCCCGAACGGAAGGATCGTTGTAGTCGCACATCGGTGTCGCGTGTAGGTACTCATCTACATCTGATCGTTCGTACACCATGGCTAGCCTCCTTGTTGATGCATGACCTCATGGTTCTGTACTGGGAGTTGAGTAGGAGACTCCAGCTACGGTTCCTTTCCGACAGCGGACTGACACACTCAAGCACTGGCGTAGATGTCATCAGGGGACCCAGGGCATGCTCCTTTTCATGTTTCGACCATCCGCCAGACGGTCTCGGCTGACTTTCGGCCCAGAATCTCCAGATTCATGTGGGGGTCCATCATCGACATCAGAATCAGACCCTCGATCATGGAATTGACCAGGATGCCGAATGTGGAACCGTCGATTCCAGATCGGATCTGCCCTTGCGCGGCCGCACGCTCGCAGGTTTGCTGCAGGAGCTGCGCTGATTTGCCATAGAGCTCTCCGATGCCCAGGCGGAAATCAGGAACGCGTGTCATCGCGTCGTAAATGAACATTTGGCTTCGGAGGAGAGAGGTGGGCTCTTCGATGCCCGACATCCTTTGGTAGCGGCTCATAGACTCTGGGAGCGACCCAAACGCTGCGAAGATGAGTTCTTTCAGCGGAAGATCCTCCACCCCATCAGGCAGCATCATTTGAGCCATCTGGTCGAGGAAGAAACTGGCCGATGCCTCGAACAGCGCCTGCTTGTCCTTGAAGTAGTAGTAAATCGCCGGTTTGGTCACCCCGGCTTTCTCGGCGATGGCATCCATGTAGGTGCTCTCGAAACCCAACTGCATGAAGAGCTGCAGGCTGACGCCCAGGATCGTCTGCTTGGTGGTCAAGGCAGGAACCTCTCCAACTACTTACTGGTAAGTAAGTTATCTCACGGATGTGGCGTGTTGTCAATAGGGAACAGTGTGTGGGCCGCGGCCGGGCCGCGGGACAACGGACAACCACCATCGATGACGCGAACCGACGCGAGGCGAAATCGCAAACACCACAAGGGATTCCGCCGAATCGCCCGAGGAGTCCGGAGCCCCTGATTCTGACTAGGGATCAGAAGGTTGGGGGTTCGAATCCCTTCGGGCGTGCCACTCACGCTGTCCGGGTGTCTGCAATGCTTGATGCGCGATCCGCTCAGTACTCAGGCTCACTTCAGTCTGTCTGGTGTTGGTGCTGCTTGCGGCGTGTGCGGGCGAGACCTCGCCTCTGCTGGAACCCGACCAGCCCGTCGCGTTGCGTGGAGATGCCAGACCCACTTTGATTCTGGAGCGCCAATCACCCTCGTGCCGCTCGATGCAACGAATGATGTGCCGCTCACGGTGGGGTTTCTCAACCGCCTGAAGAGCGACCGCACGACCTCTGCGGCAGAGTTCGTCTACAGGGTGCTGTCAGCCCTCGAAGAAGACATTCGCTCTGGACGGCGCTCCTTCTGGGATCCGTTGGCCGCCGCAGTGGTGAGCGATGAAGACCTGGTGACCGTTGAAGAGATACCGTTGACCGTGGTTGAAGAGGAAAGACCGGAGAGCGGGCGGACATCCGAGAGTGAAGCAGGATCCAGGGTAAGGGTGGCCATGACCGCCGATAGCGAGCGCTTCGAACAGATGTACCTGGATACTGTGAACCGCCGCCTGCCGTGAGGGCGGCACGGCGTCACCTACGGCAGGGACCGTTCCAGACCTACCGGCGGCGCCGCTTTGTGGTCCGTCGGCCGGGTTTCCCGGGTCGCTTCACCTTGATCCGCGCGAGGGATTCGATCTCCATCGTCCGGGCGGACATGTCGAGCAGGAGTTGGTCTCGCTCCTCCCGACCCTCGTCGGAGAGGAAGCGCTCATTGATCTTCCTCATCACGCCTTCGGCCAGCCCAAGGTCGAGACCTTCGAGCGCTCGACGTGCCTCCCCGAGCCGTCTCGTGTTGACCTCCGTCTGGTGTTTCCGCCAACGCTCAGCCTCCTGCACGTAGAGGTCGACTCGATCGCGAGAGGAGTGGGACGCTTGGGTGATCAGCCGCTTGGTGGTCGAATCATCGATCACTGCCAGGAACTCGTCGAGTTGTCCTTTCGCTCCGAGTTCGATGAGACGCTGAGCAACCACCTCGGCTTGCTTCTCGGCTTCGGCGCGACGGGCCGCGACCTCGTTGATCAGGTCTGGATCCGGGTCTTCGTTCAGCAGTTGCTGCGCGTCCTCGAATCGAAACTCTTCGAGGAGCTCACGTAGCCGGGCTGGGTCCACCATCGTGTCGTCAACGTAGCCATGTGTGCGGCGTATGTGGACGGGCTCAGATGGGCGTAGTCTCTGTCGTCCTCCATCGAGGTGCATGCACACTCGTCGATCCCGAGACTCCGCTGGAGCCTCGTGCGGGCGGCGGTCCCGGACGCGAGAATGGTAAGACCTCGTCTCAGGGGGATTGATGGCAGCGCCCAATCAGGTTGTGAATCTCGAAGAGAAGTTCGCAGCATTCGACCAACACTGGTCGCCGAAGATCATCGGCGAGATCAATGACATGCAGCTCAAGGCCGCCAAGGTGCAAGGTGAGTTCGTGTGGCACACACATGAAGAGACGGACGAGTTCTTCCTCGTCAGATCGGGTCGACTGACGATCCGCCTACGAGGTCGAGACGACGTGACTCTTGGACCCGGCGAGTTCTTCGTGGTGCCGAGGGGCGTCGAGCACTGTCCCAGCGCGGAGGATGAGTGTGCGATTCTGCTCCTCGAACCCGTTGGCGTGGTCAATACCGGCGGAGCGCCGGACAGCGACCTGACGGCTCCGGAGGAGTGGATCTAGTCCACCGGGCGGCGCCCGAGCCGTCGACGAGCGATGGCGCCATTCTGGCGATCATGGCGGCAGTCGTGCTGATCGGCGCGGTCTTGTCTCTCGGAGGTGGACTGCGACGGACACCGGCTTCGGCGACCTAGCGCATTCGAGATCGCCGGCGACCTAGCGCCTGCATCGGTGCGTGCTCGGCTGGCGCGGCACGCGCATCCTGACCCGCGAGCCCTAGCCGGCTACGAAGATCCTGATCGTCTCTGCATTGACGCCGTCGTACTTCTCCGCCTGAGCAGCCTCTTCAGTCGCAAGCGCCGACTGCAGGGTCTCCATGTCCGGAGTCTCGATCAGGACCGCAGTCGTTTTGCTGCTCGGCTGCAACTCGATCTGAGTGCACGAGAGAGCCGTCGAGACCCTTTCCACAACGCCCCACTCCCCGATGTCGATTGGGTTAAGCCCGGTGACGCTTGCCAGTCGGTGCGCCCGATTCCACGGCCCCTCTTCCAGGAGTTCCGGGCGTGCCGCTGACCTGGGCCGCTTGACACTTGTCAAGTCGGTCCTCTCTTCAGATGTGTGTCGGCAGCCCGATGTAACAGACCTCCTCACGTCTTTCGATGTGGGGGAAGAGAGCGGATCATGAGGCGTGGAGGAGAAGATCCCTGTCTTTAATGTGCGCACTCTCGGCAGCTGATCAGACCAGTTCAGGTAGGCGGCCCACCGATCCGGGAGCCGCGACCAGCGGGGTCCAACGCGCTCCGATCTCTAGTCCCCGGCAGAGTCCCCTGTGATCTCGAGGGCGGTCCGAAGGAAGTTCCGCTCGGTCCTGGCGATGACCCACCGTGCCCACGCCGGCCACACCGATGCCAGCACTGCGGAAAGATAGAGGCTCCACACGAGGTTTGGGCCTTGCCAGGGTGAGCGCCCGATCGAGCTGATCGTCGAGCGGTAGTACCGATCCGTGAACAGCAGCATCATGACGGCGGCGCCACGCGCTTCGCTGATCGGACGGAATCCGGCGATCGCTACGAGTCGTCGGTAGGCCGGAGCACGCGACAGCGCCAGCAGAATCATGTGTTCGCGCACCGCCCGAACGACACTCGTCCTCTGCTCATCGGCCGACCCGGCGAGGTAGGGACGCAGCGAGGCATCATACGCGATGCCTCGCTCGAGGTCGCGCTCGATGTCCCTCGTGATATTGGCCAGCTGGATCATCTCGGCCACCGCCATCGCATCTCGCTCCATCAGCTCGGTGACCGGAACGTCGACGAGCAACCTGAGGGTGAACAACGCCGGCTCACCGATCACCGTGTCGCAGTAGGCCAGCAGCTGCCCGTCGGAGGTCAGCACTCCGTCCTGCTCGGCGAATTGGCGGGCGGTCCGGGCCATCCCCTCCGCCATCCCCGATACCAACTTGCGGATGTTGTCCCGATCTGGACGCGAGAGCGTGGCAAAGACCTGGTCGACCAGTCCACACCGTGCCACGAGGAGGAGGTGAGCCCGGTCCCGCTCGTCACGCGCCCACTGGTCGGGGATCGCTGTGACCGGAGCCGGCGGGTGGTGCGCCAGCCGACGGCCGAACTCGGTCAGCACTGCCGGTCGTGAGGGAGCATCGGGATACAGATCCTCGAAGGTGTCGAGCATCCGGCAGTACAGGTAGGCCACCGCGGCGACTCTGCCCTTGTCCGGAGAGAGCGCCAAGATGGTGGCGGCAAAGCTCCTTGCGGCGTGGGGCAGGATGGCCCACACGAACTCTTCGGGGTTCTCGATCGCCCGGAGGTAGGCGAGATCAGGACCATCGCGGTTCGTGAAGACGCCCCGGGCCAGCATTCTGAAACGTCGCAGGGTTCCATTGAGCCTTGTCACCGCTTGCGAACGTAGCACACTCATCGCACCGCCCCCGATCTTGCTCTCGCGCCATGACAGTCGAGAGCTTCGAGATCTCTTGTGGCCAAACGCCGAGGTGGCGTGGACCACTCAGTACTGACTACCGATCAGTGGGGGTTCGAGTTCCTCCGAGCGTGCCACGCGAAACCGATGGGTTGAGTCGTTCAATCCACGTTCTCGCTCGGGGGGCTCAACCCGTCAGTGGTTGATCAGGTCGACAGCATGGTCTGACTCAAATGCGAGAGTGGTCTCCCCGGCCTCGTGAGCTGCCAGGTAGGCTGAGTGTGCAGAGTGCCATGAGACGGGAGAAGCGGACATGGCCAGTTCGAAGAAGAAGTGGTTCGGTTTGGCGGCACTCGGGGCTGCCATAGCCGGGATCGTTGTTAGGAAGCGAAGGCGGGGAGCGAGCGAAGATATCGAACCGCCCACTGCAAGTCCTCTGGTTGACCCCCTCTAGTGCAACCCAACCCCGTGCCCTCGAACCGGCCATCGGTCCGGGGATGGACCGGAAGGAGTACAAGATGGACGAGTCCGAGATGAACGACGTCGACGCAGAGGCCGGGTCATCTACACCCGACACCTTGCCGGAGCCGGAGCGGACGACCGCTGCAGCTGTGGATAAGGAGCGGGTCTTCATCGGGACCGGGCTCTTTTGGGGGCTGGTCTTCGGGGTGCTGTTGGCGGTCGTCGTGATCATCCTGGCCGCCCAAAATACCGGCAACACGATCGTCAAGTTCTTGGGCTGGGATTTCTCGACGCCGTTGATCGCGGTGATCCTGGCCGCGCTGCTCGTCGGCGTGGTCCTTGACGAACTGGTCGGGCTGATTTACAGGGCCCGACGGCGGCGGACATTGACCGACCGCAAAGAACTCGAGCGACTTCAAACCAACTCATAGTGACCTAGCACCGATCAAGGCTCCGGGGGCAGGCTCCGCTCCAGTCCGGAGGACACTGCGGAGCGTTGGGTAGGTCGGTTTGAATCGAATGGCGCCGCCGGACCTGACCCAGTGCCCACGCGGTCATCATGATCAGCCCGATCACGCCGAGAAGAGACCACCAGGGCCGATGCCCAGCCTTCTGATAGGTCCCCGACGTGATCGAACAGCTCTTGAGGGTAAGGTCGGCAGGGTGGCAGATCGAGATGTCCAACCTGAATCCCGTGCTCGGCTCGCCGGAAGGCCGTCAAAAGGATGCGTGTGCAGCCGGGCTGAGGGCGCTTCAGTGTCATGATCGAGTGAGGTGGAAATGACGAAGGTCAGATGGGGCATTCTCAGCACGGCAGACATCGGGATGTCCAAGGTGACGCCTGCGATTCAGAGAGCGAAGAACGCAGAGGTCGTGGCGATTGCTTCTAGGGACGCGGACCGTGCCGCTGCTGCGGCCGCACAGCTCGGGATCTCAACCTCCTACGGCTCGTATGAGTCACTGCTCGAGGCGGAGGACATCGATGCGATCTACATCCCGTTGCCGAACGATCTTCACGCCGAATGGACGATGAAGGCCGCGGTCGCTGGCAAGCACGTGCTGTGCGAGAAGCCGCTCGCGATGACTTCTGCCCAAGCCGAGGAGATGGTGGCGGCATGTGCCGAGGCGGGGATCAAGCTCGCCGAGGCGTTCATGTACCGTCATCACCCGACATGGGTCGAGGCGGTGCGGCTCCTGCGGTCCGGCGCTCTTGGCGAACTCGAGGCGGTGCAGAGCTGGTTCAGCTACTACAACGACGACCCGGCCAACATCCGCAACCGTGTGGACAGTGGTGGCGGCGCGGTCATGGACATCGGGTGCTACAACATCAACCTCTCGCGGATGCTGTTTGATGCCGAGCCGATAGCGATCAGGTCCGCGATACGTCGAGATCCGATGATGGGCATCGACACGCTCGCCTCGGCCGTCCTCGAGTTTCCCGGTGGCGGGCAGTCGACGTTCACCTGCACCACAAGAGGTGAGCCGTATCAGCGGGTCCACATCGTCGGCGACCGGGGTCGCATCGAGATCGAGATCCCGTTCAACATCCCACCGGATCGAGAGACCCGGATCTTCGTCACCTCGGGTGGTGAGCCGCCTGAGGCACCGGCGACTGAGACGATCACGTTCCCGCCAGCGAACCCCTACACGATCGAAGCCGAACTCTTCGGTGAGGCGGTGCGTACCGACGGCGCCTATCCGGTCCCGCCGGAGGACGCGATCGCGAATATGCGGGTCATCGACACGATCTTGGGTCGCTAGAGCCCCACCGGGGACACCGCTTCACGCTCGGACTCAGGACGGGGCTCGTCCTACTCGTGCAGGTGGTGGATGTCTTCTTCCGTCGCCTCGCCCGGCCGCTTGCCCATGATGATCATTGCCAGGACTTCATCCATCGTTACGTCGTTCTTGTTGACGGTGCCCACGAGCTGGCCCGTCGCCATCACGCTGATCCGGTCCGCCAAGTCGAACACGTCGTGGATGTCGTGGCTGATGAGGAAGATCCCGATTCCCTCAGCCTTCAGCTGCTTGACCAGCTCGCCAACCTGGGCGGTCTCGGCCGGGCCCAGTGACGCGGTCGGCTCGTCCATGATCAGGATCCGGGCGTTGAAGTGTACGGCTTTTGCGATCGCCACCGATTGGCGCTGGCCACCGGAGAGAGAGGCAACTGGGTCCTTGAAGTTGAGAAACTTGGGATTGAGGCGCCCCATCACCTTGCGGGTGGCGTTCTCCATCGCCGAGTAGTCGAGTGTCTTCCAGCGGCTGATCAGCTCGCGGCCGAGGAACATATTGCCCGGTGCGTCGATGTTGTCGGCGAGCGCCAGCGTCTGGTAGATGGTCTCCACGCCGAGCGCCTTGGCGTCGCGTGGGCCGGTTATGTGCACCTGCTCACCGTCGATGAGGATCTCGCCTGAGTCTGCACGATGCGCCCCGGACAGGGTCTTGATGAGCGTGGTCTTGCCGGCGCCGTTGCCACCGACCAGTGCGACGACCTCGCCCGGATAGAGGTCGACGGTGACGTCGTCGACGGCGTGGACGCCGCCGAACGCGACTCGGATGTGTCGCAACTCGACGAGCGGTGGTCGATCTCCGATTGTGCCGCTCACGTCGTCGCCCTCTTTCGGAAGATGGCGTCGATGGCCACGGCGATGATAAGGACGATGCCGATGACGATCTGCTGGTATGCAGACTCGATCCCCATCAGCACCATGCCCGACTGCAGCGACTGCGTGACGAGCGCTCCCAGGACTGCTCCCGGGATGGTGCCGATGCCGCCGAGCAACGAGGTGCCACCGATCACGGCAGCCGCGATCACGTACAATTCGCTCAGAGTCCCCAGGCCGCTCGTCGCGGCGTTGAGCCGCCCGATGGAGACGGCGGCTGCTATCGCTACCAGGACCCCCATCAGGACAAACGTCTTGACGAGGGTGCGCCGGGTGTTGATACCGCCCAGCTCGGCGGCCTCGGGGTTGCCGCCGATGGCGAACACGTAGCGGCCGAACTTGCGGCGGGTGGCGACGAATGTCATCACCATCGCCACACCGAGGACGATCAGTACTGGATTGGCCAGACCGAGCGGGATCTGCAATCCACCCGCCGGGTAGACGATCCCGTGCTCGGCGGCGTACTGCTTGGCCAGATTCTCCGCCATGTAGTAGTGGTTGAGCACGAACACGGTGCCCAGCACGGCTGCGCAGCCGATGGTCCCGATGCTGACCTCGGCCCACATGGGCCGGAGCCGGAACCCGAATCTGGTTCGCTGCCGGCGTGCGTTCCACAGCAGAAAGACGATGGCCAGGCACAGGGCGGCGGCGACGATCCACGTCCGCGTCTCGCCGATGACACCCCGCGAGCCACCGCCGAGGAGCTGGAAGGTCCGATCCATCGGAGCAATGGTGCGACCGCGCGACAGGGCCCAAGCGCCACCGCGCCACACCAGATACCCACCCAGAGTGACGATGAAGGAAGGCACCCCGACGTAGGCGACGACGACCCCTTGGAGGCCCCCGACCAAGCCGCCGAGGACGAGACCGAAGATGAGCGCGATCGGGAAGATCGCCCAGTGGCCGATGCCCAGCCAGTTAGGGAGGACCTCGGTCTGCACAACCGCCATCGCCATGCCGATCATTCCCAGCATCGAGCCAACCGACAGATCGATGTTGCGGGAGACGATGACCAGCACCATCCCTGTGGCCATGATGGCGACAACGGCGGTCTGAACGGAAAGGTTCCACAGGTTGCGCGCCGTCAGGAACGTCCCACCCGAAAGGACATGAAAGGCGATCCAGATGATGGCGAGGGCGCCGAGCATGCCGAGGAGGCGACTGTCGATCTCAGCGACTCGAAAAACGTTGCGAAAAGAGGAGATTCGAAGGATCTTGCCAAGCCACGAGAGCCGTGACCGCGTGGCCGACTTGGGATTGTCGGTTGGGGCTTCAGTGACGCTCATCCGGTTCACATGGTAGAGAAGGTGCGCGCTGCGCCCACAGAATTGCGGGCGCAGCGCATCTGGTCATGCCACTCAGCTTCTTCAGCTTACGGGCAAGCGCCAACCGTGCCTGAGGCAACGCCCGCACAGAGGGTTGCCTGATCGATCCATCCGGCATCGACGACCACGTTCAGGTTGTCCTGGGTGATCGCGATAGGCGTCAAGAGGATCGAGGTCAGATCGTTGCCGCCGGGCGAGGCGAAGGTCTGTACCCCGCTCACATCACTGAGCGCTGCGCCTTGGGCGAGCTGAACGGCTGCCTCACCGGCGGCCTTGCCCAGCTCACGCGCATCCTTCCACACCGACACGGTCTGCGTGCCGAGTGCGATCCGGTTGAGGGCAGCCAAGTCGCCGTCCTGACCCGAAACCGGGATCTGGCCGGCGAGGCCCTGTGCCTCGAGAGCGGCAACCACACCAGTGGCCATACCGTCGTTCTCGGAGAGCACCGCGTCGATCTTGTTGTTCTCCTGCGTCAGGAACTGCTCCATCTCGGTCTGCGCTTTCGACCCATCCCAGTTGTCGGTATAGGTCTCGCAGCAGATCGTGATATCACCAGAGGTGACGGCGTCGCCAATGACTTCTTCGAAGCCCGACCGCAGGAAGTCAGCGTTTGCATCCGCTTGATTTCCCTTGATAACGGCGTACACGCCGGTGGGGACCAGACCGTAGATGACCTGTGCCATCAACTTGCCCACCCCGACGTTGTCGAAGGTGATGTAGAGGGCGTCAGGATCCTCGATCAGCCGGTCATAGGCAATGACCGGGATTCCCTGGTCGATAGCGCTCTGCACCGCAGGCAGGATGGCCGTGCCGTCCTGGGCCAGGATGATCAGAACGTTGGCACCCTGTGAGATCAGTTGGTCGACGTCGTTGAGCTGCTTGTCGGCAGAGGAGCCGGCGTCCGACGAGATGTACTCGGCCCCGGCGGCATCGAGCGCCGCCTTGATCGCGGGCTCATCCCACTTGGCCCACCGTTCCTCGTTGTAGTTGTTCCACGAGACACCGACAACGATCTTGGCGGTGGAAGGAGCGGTTGTCGCTCCGCCACCGGCTGCCGTCGTGGTCGATTCCCCTCCACTCGAACACGCGGTCAGCACGAACGCGAAGGCCGCGAGTACCGCGATGAGTTTGCGATATTTCAATCTGTTTCCTCCTTCAAGATCCGGTCCCGAACGGGACACGTGAACGTCATCCGGTTGCTACACCCTCAACTCCGTACATCCTCCTCAGAGTACATCGCCGGTACCGGCCCGGCTCCAATCCGCGCACAGCTCTCGGATATGTTCGAGATTACAACAAAACCATGGCGGTCTCCACCGGATCTTAGCTTCAGCGCTCCACCGCTGCCCGGCGTCGACACGAGAAGGAGGTGGAGAGCGCGCGCCGGCTTGCGCCCAGGGGATGCCGAGGGGCCATCAAGATATAGTTGGATAGTCTGAATGGCCCAGGAGCACCCTTGGATCTAACAGGTCGCACACACGTCGTCGACCGCCGGAGGTCTCGCGGCATGGCGGCGGATGAGCTTCGTCGACATAACCTGTCGACCGTTCTGGAGCGGCTGCACCTGCTCGGTCCGCGATCTCGATCCGAGCTGGCGGCTGTCACGGGGTTGAACAGATCAACAATCGCCGACCTGATTGGCGAGCTCACCGATTTGGGTTTGGTCGACGAAGGGCCGGGAGCAACATCAACGGGACCGGGCCGGCCCTCTCTCGTCGTGCGGGCTCGACCTACCGGTGCGATCGCCGTCGCTATTGAGATTGCCGTTGACTCCATCGCCGTGGCCGCCGTCGGTCTCGGCGGCCACGTCTTCAATCAGGAGCGGATCGCGCGCCCACGGGATCGAACCGGCCCCGCCGATACGATCACCGACCTCGTTCCGCTCATACGTCCACTGCTCGACTCGCTTCCGCCGGATCACCGAATCGCCGGTGTCGGCGTATCGGTAGCCGGTATCACACGGCGCGGGGACGGCATAGTCCGATTGGGCCCGAACCTCGGCTGGAGCGAAGTCCGGCTGGGCAGGCTGGTCGGCGATGCCTTGGGAATCGACACCCTGGTGCTGGTCGCGAACGAGGCGGATCTCGGTGCGTTGGGCGAGTTTCGGCGCGGGCTGTACCCCGGCGTGCGGGATCTGGTCTATGTGCAAGGGGAAGTGGGTATCGGCGTAGGGGTCATCGCCGACGGCCGGCCGCTTGTGGGCACCGCAGGATACGCGGGAGAAGCTGGGCACATGAAGGTCAACCCCGACGGCCG
>Ga0307444_1000534_pt1 | contig 18113 bp, 14 predicted proteins | sample SalMarSW160340MG_FD_202145 | JGI IMG/M metagenome (GOLD analysis project Ga0307444, IMG submission 202145) | Salt marsh sediment microbial communities from the Plum Island Ecosystem LTER, Massachusetts, United States - SW1603-40 | ecosystem: Environmental > Aquatic > Marine > Intertidal zone >...
CGCCTCCAGGTCAGTGCGCGGGATCGGCTGCCCGGTATAGTTGCGCACGCTTCTTCGCCTGCGGAGTGCCTCCAGTGCATCCATCGCTGCGTACCTCCTCTGTCATAGGTCTGCCACGGTGTGACCCCCATTATAGCACACAGCACGGGCCTCTCCTAGAATTGAAACAAAAAGCCCGCCAACCAGTGTTCCCGGTTGGCGGACCTCCTTATGAAGCGAGACGGCTACCGCCTGCCCCACCCCTGTACATCCTGTGACGCGACGATCGCGTCATATGCGGCCTGCGAAAGGTACTGCGGCTCGTACGACGCACTACCGCGGCGTGCCAGGTTGCTGACAAAGGCACGGAGGTGGTTCTCTGAACCGCGTGCCAGGTTACCGTACACGAGCGCGATATCGGCGTGATCCGTCTCCTCGATCGCTTCCTGCAGGTCGAGGATGTCGATCTCTTCGATCGCCGCCCCCACGCGCAGCGCGTCTACCTGCGAGCGATATCCCTGCTCGATCAGTTGATCGTAGAGCGCCTGCAAATCCGGGTTCGTGAACGTACTCACCTCGTCTGTCGCCGGGTCCACCAGGCCATAGCGGTCGATCAGCGTCTCGATGGCCGCCATATGGGTCGCTTCGCTCTGCGCAATGTTCTGCAAGACCGGCAGACCCCACTTTTCGTAGAGCGTTAGATAGACGTCGCGCGCCAGCTTTTCCTCTTCGCGCATATAGGTGATGTCGCTGGCCTCAGCTGCCGTCAGCTCCAGCGACGTACTCGCCAGCGCAGCCGGTTCCACCGACGTCACGCCATCGTCGACCGCAACCGTATCGACTACCGGCTGTGCCGCCAACGCGGCAGCCGGCGCGGCGCCACACGAAGCCAAGACCATCAGAGCCAACAGGCTCGCGAGGAGCAGCCTGCTATTGGTAAGCCAATTTCTAATCATGGACATGTGTCTCCTTGTTGTGTCTCCTATGTCGCCGGACGCACGCTCGCGTCCGGCCCCAACTTACCATAGGATACACAGAGACTGTGTCCTTGGAATGAAGAGGAGATGTGAGACGTGTGAAGACGAGAGGTTCTAGCGCTTGACCTGCTGGCCGAGGACGATCGTGAACGTCGCCCCTTCTCCCGGAAGGCTTGCGACCTCGATCTCACCGCCGTGGGCCTGTACCAGAGCGCGCGCGATCGCCAGGCCCAGGCCGGACCCGCCGGAAGCACGGTCGCGCGCCGTGCCGGCACGGTAAAAGCGGTCGAACACGTGCGGCAGATCCTCAGGCGCGATGCCCGGTCCCGTGTCCGACACCTGGATGCGGGCCCGCCCGCCTGCCCTCCAGGCACGCAACGTCACCCGCCCGCCTGCCGGCGTGTAGCGCAGGGCGTTGCCCAGCAGGTTGCCGACCACCTGCCGCAGGCGGTCCGCATCGCCCTCCACCACCAGCGGCTCCCCGGGCAGGTCGAGCTGGATCTCGGTGCCCTGGTCGTCGGCCACCGCCTGCACGCTGTCCGCGATGCCGGACAGCAGGGCCACGAGATCCACCTGGGCGCGGACGAGCTGGAGCTGGCCCGCATCGGCCAGCGAAAGGAGACGCAGATCCTGAACCAAGCGCTGCAGCAGGATCGTCTCTTCGTAGATCGGCCCCACGTGCTCCACGTCGGCCGGATAGACGCCATCGAGCATGGCCTCCAGGTTCCCGCGGATCACGCTGAGCGGGTTGCGCAGCTCGTGGGCAATGTCCGCCGTCATCTGTTGGCGCTGCACCTCTGCCGCCTCCAGGTCACGCGCCATCGCGTTGAACGCGTGCGCCAGCTCCTCGACCTCGTCCCTGGTATGGACCTCGACGCGCTGCGAGAGGTCCCCGGCGGCCATCGCCTCTGAGGCCGCAGTCAGCTCGCGCAGCGGCCCGACGAGCTGCCGCGACAGCACGGCAGCGCCGACGAGCGCGACGGCAGAAACCAGCGCCGAGGCCCAGATCAGGGCGCGGTTCGCCGCGTCGAGGAACTGCTGTTCGAGCGGAGAGCGGCCGGAAAGGTCTTGTGAGGTGAGCAGCAGCGTGCCCACCTGCTGGCCCGATGCTTCGATGGGGATGCCCGTGCTCTGATCGTCGCCCGGCATGGGCTGGCCGGCCAGCTCGCCTGCCGTGTCGACGACGACCCGCCCCTGCAGGTCGACGATCACGATCCGGTCCAGCGCCGATGCGCCCGCTCCCTGCGCGCCTTGCGGACCCTGCCCGTGCCCGGCCCCGGCTCCCTGTCCCGGGTGCTGGGTCGTCACTGCATCCTGCATCACTGATGCGACGGCGTCCCAGCCGCCCGTGCTCGCGTATACGCCGCCTGCCTCGGCAGCCAGGCGCTGCACCCTCGCTGAGCCACCCGCCCGTACATAGAGCGTGAACTCGCGCGTCGTCACCCGATTTGCGACGACCGCCACCGTCCCTACGCCCAAGATGGCGACCAGCACCAGGGCGAGCGTGAATTTCAGCCGGAGGCTGAACATCTCACTCCTCTGCGAACCGGTAGCCGGCACCGTATACGGTCAGGACGTAGGTGGGATGCCGGGGGTCGAGCTCTAGCTTCTTGCGCAGGTTCTTGACGTGCACGTCGATCGTGCGCTCATAGCCCTCGAATGCCGTCCCTTGCACGCGGTCGAGCAGCTCTGTCCGGCTAAAGACGCGGCCTGGCTGGCGGGCAAGCACGGTCAACAGGTCAAACTCGGTCGTCGTCAGGTCGATCGCCTCACCGCTGCGCGTGACCGTCCGCTTTTCCAAATCGAGCGCCAGGTCGCGGATGCGGATCAGCGGCGATGGCGGCTCGCTGTCGCCGGCCCGGCGCAGCACCGCGCGCACGCGGGCGACCAGCTCGCGCGGGGAGAAGGGCTTGGTCACATAGTCGTCGGCGCCGAGCTCCAGCCCAACGATACGGTCCGTCTCTTCGACGCGTGCAGTGAGCATGATGATCGGCGTGTTCCGCTCCTGGCGGATCGAACGGGCGACGTCGATGCCGTCCATGCCCGGCAGGTTCAGGTCGAGCACGACCAGGTCGGGCTGCTCGTACCGGAACTGGGCCATGGCCGTCTTGCCATCGTAGGCCAGCACGACGCGGTACCCTGCATTCTCTAGGTAATCACGCACCAACTGCGCGATCTTGATCTCGTCGTCCACTACCAGTATCGTGTTCATCGTCCATACTCCACTCGGTTTGCAGTAAGCATAGCACAGCCCCCCAGTCCCGTCAACGCCCAATCACCCCGGACCGCCGGCCTCCCCCGGGCCGCCAGGCTCTAGACTGGCATTACTCCGTCCAGGCAGAGGCCGGGCTGCCCGCTGGCGGCCGTAGGCTGCGAGAGCCCGGCGTTCCCAGGGCGCTGATTGTGGATCGCCAGGCTCCAGCCTGGCACACTCGGCTCCAGCCTGGCACACCCGGCGCAAAAGGAGGGACGGATCCGCCGATCCATCGCTCCGCTAGGCTCGCCGCCGAGCACCAGCTACAGGCCGCTACCTGCCCCTCCGCCCTCGTCCTCCGGAGCCAGACCCCATCCGCCCGCCATAAGAACGATCCGCGAGTGCCTCGCCGTACAGGTCGCACACGCCGTCGCCGTCTGCATCGACGTACTCGTCGCACGGCATGCCGTCCTCGGCACCCGGACCCCGTCCTTGCCACTGCGGTGCAGCTTCCGGATCGGCGCCCCAGCGCGGCATCGTGCCATCGCTCGAACGCTCCTCGTACAGGTCACACACGCCGTCGCCGTCTTCATCGACGTACTCGTCGCACGGCATACCGTCCTCCGTACCTGGACCGCGTCCCTGCCACGGGAGCAGATCCACCAACCGGTTCCGCCATCGCGCAAACAAGCCGTCACCGAGCGCTTGCCCGCACACGTCACAGACGCCGTCGCCATCCTCGTCGACCGGCTCTTGTGCCCATACGGCGCCAGCCAGCAGCGAGATGACCAACGTCACGACGCCAACGACGCCAGCGATCTTTTGCCACTTTTTCATGTCCATCCTCCCCATTCGCCTATTGCAGGTGCCCTATCCCTTCGACTGTCTCGATCCTACACCAGGAATATGAAGAGAAGATGAAGAGATCGAATTGGTGGCACCAGTAGCCTGTGGTATACTCGACGTAGCGTCATCCATGCGGGGGGCACGAGCGCACGCGCTTTGGCTGTGTGAGAACAGCACACTGGACGGGGAGACCGCCATGAGCAAGCACATTTTGAGTATCCGCGGCCCGTCAACCTACCTCGATGATCGATCTTTCCTCGTTGTGGGGCTGCGCTGCTCCAACGCCCTGATCTCGGAACGTGCGACGGACGAGCTGATCGAGAACCTCGGTCTCTTGGCCAGCTATGGTGTGAACGCGGTCAGCGTCTACTGGATGGGCTCGCGCTTTGGCGACGTGCGCGGCTACCGGCGCGACGCCTCGCTCGACCCGCTCTATGCGGCACGCATGGCGCGCATCGTCGAGGCAGCCGACGAAAAGGCGATGGTCGTCCTCGTCGGCTGCCTGTACTGGGGCAACTCCAGGGCCAAATGGCCGCACTGGACGCAGGAGGACGCGAACCGCGCGGTGCACAATGCAGTCGCCTGGCTCCGCGACCACGACTATCGCCACACGTTCGTCGACGTCGACAACGAGGGCATGGCGCGGCGCGAAGCAGGCTTTGACAACCGCGCCATGCTCCTCGCCGGAAAAGAGGCCGACCCGGCGTGCCTGATCGCCACCAACTATCACGGCGATCCTCCTCCCGAGGCCGACCTGGCCATCCACCACAGCAACGTGCCCCCTGATAGGCCCTACATCGAGACGGAGGGATCGCCGCGCGACGTGCCGGGCGAGGGCGGCTACTGGGGGCCCTACAGCAAGCCGGGCGAAGGGACGTACAACTATCATCGCGTCGGCGTGTACACGGAGGCCATGATCGCCAGCCAGGTAGCGCTGACGCGCGAGCACCTCGACCACGGCCGCGGCTACATGCTGGCCTCGACCTGGCTGCAGGCCGCGCCGCCGCTGGGCCCCAACCACCGCCCCGGCGGCGCTGGGACCGCCGCGGACCCCGGGATCCGCTGGTGGCTCGAGTTCCTGCGCGACACGTATGGGCCGTACATCCCCGACACCGCCAGAACGGAGGCCGCGCGATGAATGTCGGCCTCACGAGTTACGCCTTCCGCTGGGCGATCGAAGGCCGCGGCACGCCGGGCGGCGTACCCATGACGCCGATCCATCTGCTAGACAAAGCTGCCGAGCTGGGCGCCCAGGTCGTCCAGATCTGCAACAATATGCCGCTCGACGACCTATCGGCGGCCCAACTGGAACGTATCCGGGCCAGCGCGGATGCGCTCGGCCTGATCCTGGAGCTCGGCATCCGCGGCAGCCGCCCCGGGCAATTGCGGCGCAACCTGGAGGTAGCCCAGGCCCTCGGCGCGCACGTGCTGCGCGTCGTGCTCTCTGCGCCCGGCTGGGAGCCGGACGAGGACCAGGTGCTGGGACTGCTGCGCGACCTGCTCCCCGACCTCCACGCCGCAAACGTGGCCCTGGCGATCGAAAACCGCTTTCGCTTTACGCCGCGCGCGCTCGCCGGCATCGTGCGGCGCGTCGATGACCCGGCAGTGGGGGTCTGCCTCGACCCGCTGAACTCGATCGCCAACCTGATCGGCCCGGCAGAAACGATCGCTGCCCTGGCCCCACTCGCCGTCACCGCACACGCCAAGGATGCGATCGTCACCCGTCCGGGCGCCGGCCTGGCCATCTCGGGTTGTCCGCTCGGCGAAGGACAGGTTGACCTCGCCGCAATGGTAGAGGCCCTGCGGGCGACAGGGCGCTCGCTCAACGTCCTGGCCGAGGGATGGATGGAACCGCTCGACGATCCGGCGGCCACGCTGGCGCAAGAGGAGGCCTGGGCCCGGCACGGCATCGCCTATCTGCATCACCTGGTGCAGCACGGACAAGCGGGCTCTGCACGACGCCCCCGGGAGCCCAGGCCAAGGATGGAGGATAGATGAACAAGCTCGCCGTCATCACCGCCTTTCTGGGCGGCGTCAAGAACCGCTACATGACCTACCAGCCTGAGCGCACGATCGGGGAAAAGCTCGCGCTGGCGGCACAGATCGAGGGGCTGGACGGCCTGGAGCTGTGTTACCCGGCCGATTTCGAGGACGTCCCCCTGCTCCGGCAGCTCCTGGACGACTATGGCTTTGGCGTCTCCTCGGTCAACGTCCGCTCCCGGCGCACCGGCCGCTGGCTGCGCGGCGCGTTCACCTCGGCGAGCGCCCAAGAGCGTGCCGAGGTGATCACCGATTTTGCCCGGGCGATCGACCTTGCGGTTGACCTCGGCTCGCCGCGCATCTCGACCTGCCCGCTGAACGACGGGCATGATTATGTATTCGAGCTGAACTACCTCGACGCCTACCGCTATGCCGAAGAGACTTTTGCTGCCATCTGCGCCCACGATCCGCAGATCAAGGTGTGCATCGAGTACAAGTGGAACGACCCGCGCACGCGCTGCCTGTTTGCCTCGGCGGGCGAGACGCTCTCCTTTTGCCAGTCGGTCGGCGCCGAGAACCTGGGCGTGACGCTCGACCTCGGGCACGCGCTCCTGGCGGGCGAGCGGCCGGCCCAATCCGTCGCCCTCTTGGCCCGCGCGGGCAAGCTGTTCTACGTCCACCTCAACGACAACGACCGGAACTGGGATTGGGACATGATCCCGGGCGCGTTCAACGTGTGGGATACAGTCGAGTTCTTTTACTACCTGCAGGAGGTGGGCTATACCGACGACTGGTACGCCTATGACGTCATGTCGAAAGAGATCGACACCGTCGAGACGTTCAGCGTCGCCACCCGCCTGACGCGCAAGCTGGAGGCCCTGGCGGACCGCATCGATCGCGTGCATATGGCCGAGATCCTGGCCGCGCGAAACCCGGCCCGTGCGCTCGACTATTTGTACGGCGCTGTGCTCCGCTAGGGCTCGTTCGCGCGTCCGCCCCCTTGGGCGAGACAGCCGCCAGGCAACGAAAGGAGCGTACGGCCCAGATGGTAAAGCTCACCATTGGACAGCTCGCCAGGCGCGTTGGCCTGCGCACCTCGGCCCTCCGGTACTATGAGGAGGAGGGCCTTCTCGAGCCAGACGAACGCAGCGAGGCAGGATACCGCCTCTACCGCCCCGAAGCAGAGGACACGCTCCGCTTCATCCAGCAGGCACAGCGGCTCGGCTTTTCCCTGGCCGACATTCGCACGCTGCTGCACCAAGTACGAGAGGGCAGCCTGAGCGGCGAGGAACTGCTCGACATGACCCAGGAACGTTTTCTCGACCTGGAGCGGCGCCTGACCGAGCTGCTCGTCGTACGTCACGAGATGGAGTCTTTCCTCCACGAACTGGAGCGCCTGACGGCGCAGGGAGAGCTGCTAGCCAGCCGTTTCTTCGAGCGGATGATCGGCCAGGTTTGTGCCAGCCCCCCGGGCGAGCTGCCGGCCCAATCGATCCTGGACTGGCTGATCGAGCAGTCCGGCTGCGGCATCAACACGCACACAGGAGCGTCGCTGCTCGACGCCCTGCGGGGCCAGCATGTGCACGTCTGGCAGGTCGAGGATGGGTACGAGATCCTGGTCGTCGGCCAGGACCCGGCGGTGCTCGACGCACTGCAGATGCTGGCCCAGGCGGAGGCGAGCTGCCAGGCCCACCCACAGCCTCGGGTCCGCAAGCATGAGGAGGGATACTTGATCGTGGCCAGGGGGGAAAATGCCTTCATTCTGGCCCGGCTCTTCTTGGCCCTCGAGCGAGAGTGAATTGCCCTTGACTTTCAACTCGGGTTGAAGGTGTATACTATATATAGAATCTTGGGCTGATTGAGGGACATATGACGGCAGAAAAGACGGAACTACACTACCGCATCGGGGGTATGGACTGCGCAGATTGCGCGCTCACGCTGGAGCGAGGCGTCGCTCAGCTCGAAGGCGTCGATCAGGTGCAGGTCAACTTTACCACCGCGACGCTCGACGCCGTAGGTACGCTGGATCCTCAGGCCATCGCCGAGCGCGTGCACGCGCTCGGGTACGAGGTGCGCGACGAGGCGGAGGAGGAGGAAGCAGAGCCGGCCTCTGCGCAAGAAGGAAACGGCGTCGTGCGCTTTGTGCGCTACCTGTGGCAAGACCGCGCCACCGCGCTGGCCTTGATCGGCGGCGCCCTGCTCCTGTTCACCTTGCCACTTGCCCTGTGGCTCTCCTTTCCAGGCTCCGTGTGGGTGGTGCGCGGCCTGCAGATCCTCATCACCGTTGGCGTTGGCTTTCCGATCGCGCGGCAGGGCATCCGGACACTCGTGGCCGCGCGGCAGATCACGATCGACCTGCTCATGACCATCGCCGCGATCGGCGCGATGGCGATCGGGCAGACGGGTGAAGCGGCCACGGTGGTCGTGCTCTTTGCGGTCGGTGAGGCCCTGGAAGGATACTCGGCCGAGCGTGCGCGCGACTCGCTCAAGAGCTTGCTCGCCCTCCGTCCCAACCGGGCCACCGTTCTGCGTGCGTGCATGGACTGCGAGGAACACCTCGACCAGGATGGCTACGAGGGCGGGGCTTGTCCCTTCTGCGGCGTGCACGAAACGGTGCTCCCCGTCAAAGAGATCGTGGTCGGCGACAGGGTCCTGGTCCGCCCTGGCGAGCGCATCCCGGTCGATGGCCAGGTCAGGGCGGGTACCTCCTTCGTCAACCAGGCACCCGTCACGGGCGAAAGCGTCCCGGTGCTCAAAGTGGCCGGCGAGCCCGTCTATGCCGGCACGGTAAATGGCGAAGGAGCGATCGAGGTCGAGGTCACCCGCCCGGCAGATGACTCGACGATCAGCCGCATTGTCCGCCTGGTGGAACAGGCGCAGGCACAGCGTTCGCCGGTCGAGCGCTTTATCGATCGCTTTGCGCGCTGGTATACGCCCGCCGTCGTCGTCGTCGCCCTGGTGGTCGCGACCGTCCCGCCGCTCCTGTTCGGGGCGCCCTTTCTCGATACGCTCGGCACGCACGGCTGGCTCTATCGCGCGCTTGCGCTCTTACTCGTGGCGTGCCCCTGTTCGCTCGTGATCAGCACCCCGGTAACTGTCGTCAGCGCAATGACGGCGCTGGCTCGCCGCGGCATCCTGGTCAAGGGCGGCGCGTTTCTGGACGCACTGGCGCGGATCCGCGTCTTTGGGATCGACAAGACCGGTACACTGACCGAGGGACAGCCCTACGTGATCGAGGCGGCGACGTCACAGTGCCCGCTCGTGTCCGCGGACGGGTCGAACGGGCACGAGCGCTGCGACGCCTGCGACGACATGCTGGCGATCGCCTCCTCGGTGGAACGTCGCTCTGAGCATCCGCTGGCGCAGGCCATTCTGTCGGAGGCAGAGCGGCGCGACCTGATGGACCGCTACCCGGCGGCGGACGCCGTGCAGGCTTTGGCGGGCCGTGGCGTAGAGGGATTGCTGGAGAACGGCAAGATTACCGTGGGCAGCCACGCCCTGTTCCACGAGCGTGAAGTCGAGTGTGCGCTCCACGAGCAGATCGCGGCCGCCGAGGAGCGTGGGCAGACCGTGATCGTGATCGGTCGCGACGGAAACATTGTCGGGTATGTCGGCGTGGCGGACATTCTGCGCGAGAGCAGCCGCGATGCGCTGCGCGCGCTCAAGGAGGCCGACCCCGAGATCCACCTGGCCATGCTCACCGGCGATGCACCTGCCGTTGCAGAAGCGATCGGCGAGCAGGTCGAGATGCTGGACGAGGTGCGCGCCGGACTACTGCCCGAGCAAAAGCTCGACGCGATCAGGGATTTGCGCGCCCGATACGGCCCGGTAGCCATGATTGGCGATGGCGTGAACGACGCCCCGGCCCTCGCTGCGGCGGACGTCGGCATCGCCATGGGCGGCGCCGGCACCGCGCAGGCCATGGAGACCGCCGACGTGGTGCTGATGCAGGACGATCTGGGCCATCTGCCCGATGCCGTGCGTAGCAGCCGGCGTACGCATCGCATCATCCGCCAGAACATTGCCTTCAGCCTGGGGGTCAAGGCCCTGATTATGGTGCTTGCTCTGGCCGGAATCGCCGCGCTGTGGGTGGCGGTGTTTGCCGATGTCGGGACCTCTTTGCTGGTCACGCTCAACGGCATGCGTATGCTGCGCCAGGCCCGGACCCAAGTCACGCCGAGAGGTAAGACCAGCACGACATAACGCGTCATACACGTACAAGTACGCTTGACGGCGTACTTGGCAAGAGACGAGTTCTCCTCCGTGACGGTTCCCCGTCCCCAGTCAGGACGGGGAATCGCCGATCATGGAGGGGAACGCCAGACGCTGAGGAGAAGAGAATGGCGGTAGACTGGAGCAAGAGGGCGACGTGGCACTGGGCCATGGCGCTCCTGGTTGCGCTGAGCGTGGCCTGGATCGCCCTCAGCCGGGCCGATCCCGTCTCGATGGGGGAAGGCGCGGCTGCGGACCCCCTGCCCCGCAAAGGCTACGTCGCCCCTGATCTGCGGCTGCAGACGCTGAACGGCGAAATGGTGTCCCTCTCTGATCTTCGCGGGCAGGTCGTGATCCTCAACTTCTGGGCAACGTGGTGCCCCGCTTGTCGCACTGAGATGCCGGCGCTGGATCAGGTGTACCGTGCCTATCGCGACCAGGGCCTGGAGGTGGTCGCGGTGAACGTCCAGGAGGATCCGGCGGGGACGGAAGCCTTTGTGCAAGAGCTGGGGCTCGACCTGCCGGTGCTGGTTGACCTCGACGGAACCGTCTCCACGCGTTACCGGGTCACGTCGCTTCCCACCACCTACGTCATCGACCGTGCAGGCGTGATCCGCGAGGTCACGGTCGGTGGGCCGCTGTCGCGCGCCTACCTTGCCAGCACCGTCACGCCGCTGCTGGCGGAAAAGGGAGGCGAATGATGGCCCCAGTCATACACGTCCTTGGCGTTGCTCTACAGACCTACCCGCTCGCCATCCTCGCAGCAGCCGCCCTCGCCGTCTGGCTGGCGGCACGCGCAGCGCAGAGAACGGGCGCGGATGAGGGCCGGATCGACGATCTCGGCACCTATGCCCTGCTCGCCACAGCGCTCGGCGCGCGCCTGGTCTATGCTGCACTGCACTGGAGCGCCTATCGGGCGACGCCCTTGGCCGTCTTTTCACTGTCGCTGACGGCACTCTCCTGGCCCGGCGGCGCTGTGGTCGGCATCCTGGTCGGGGGCCTCTACTGGTGGCGGCGCCGGCTGCCGGTAGGGCCCACGCTCGATGCCCTGGCACCCGGGATCGCTCTGGGGCTGGCTATCGAGCGCACAGGCGCTTTCCTGGGTGGCGTGGGGCTCGGCGCGCCGACGACACTCCCCTGGGGCGTACCCATCCTCGGCGCGTCCCGGCATCCCGTGCAACTGGTCGAAGCCGCCTTTCTGCTGGGCACAACAGTCCTGCTGTGGTTACGCCTGGAGCGGCACAGTTTCCCCGGCCAGGGCTTTGTCCAGTTCGTGGCCCTCTATGCTGGGCAGCGGCTCTTCCTGGAAGCATTCCGCGCACAGACGCCGCTGCTGCCCGGCGGGGTGCGCCTCGTGCAGGTGGTTGCCCTGGCGGCCTTACTCGGCGCCGTCGCCTATCTCTACCACCAGCGCTTTACCAGATCCGCTGTGCGCGTCGATACGCCGGATCAGTGACGTCCACGCACTCGATACCCCAGCAGCGCGCCAGCCCCTCGATCATGTGGGCGATGTGCCCCACGCCCAGGGCAAAGTGGTGTGTCGGGCCTTCCAGGCACCAATTCTCGATAAAGGTCCGCACGTCAGGGGGAAAATGACAGCGCGTATTCGTATTGCCGGTCGGCGGGATCGGCCCGGGCAGCGATTCGCCCTCGGCGACCACGAGCTTCAGCCTGCCATCGTAGGTCTGCGTCAGGCCGGTACAGGTGACCGGCCCGTTCCGGATCTGGAACTCGACGCCCACCCCGGCGCCGCGCTTTCCGTGGTACAGGTGTAGGCCACGCAGCACGGGGCGCCCTTCCGCGACTGCCACGTGGTGCGGGCCATCGTGCCCCACCAGGACGATGTCCTCCTGAAAGTCGCAAGGATGGATCTCGGCAAAGCTTCCGCCCGCCTCCAGCCGGTCGGTGATCAGCATCGCCACGCAGTTCTTGAGGTCGAGCTCGCCGGCAACGGGTACGCCGCGCGCCGTCAGCAGCGAGCTGCCCACGATCAGCGATGCCCCCAGCCGCTCGTTGGCGTTGCCGTCCAGGCCCCGGTAATAGTAAGCCATGCCGGTCAGCGCATAATCCGCGACCAGTTGCTCCAGCCCGCACGCCACGCGCGCCGCCCACGCCACGTCCTCGGGCTGCGCCGGCCCGGCGATCGGATCCGTGCCCGGCGCCGGAAAGGCAAAGAGCGCGCGGATCTCGTCCACCTTACGCCGCACTTCTGCTTCGCCGACTGCGTCGACACGCACCTGCAGGTCATCCAGCTCGAGGTGCAGGCAGTGCATGCCGAACCGCCCGTCGAACATCGTCGGGTCCGAGTTCATGTCGAGCATGCCCTCGTAGACGTGGCCCATCAGCCCGATCCGCGCGCTGCGCAGGGCACCGCACGCGCGCGCCACCTTGCACCAATCCAGGATCCGCGCCCAGGCGCGCTCGTCGTCGTGCAGCGTGCCCACCACCATCCCCGGCAGCGGGACGTTCGCCCGCTGCAGTGCGCAGCAGATCTCGGGCAGGCTGGTCTGGTTGTCGTGCTCGAGCTGCATCTCTGTCGTGCCGTGAGCATAGTCCATGGCTACGCTGGGCTGCAGCGAGACCATAATGACGGGGACGCCCGCACGCTGCACGACCGGCAGGACCGTGCTGCTCAGGGCATAGGTGCTCATGTAGCAGAACAACAGGTCGATCTCTGCCTGCCGGAAGGCGAGGCCCGCGGCAACCGCGCCCTGCGGCGTGTCGACCAGTCCCCCCGAGACGACGTTCACCCCGGCTTCACGCAGCCGCTCCTCAAAGACCTGCTGGTGCCCGACCAGCCGCTCGCGCAGGCCGGGGAACTGGTGCCAGTAAAAGTCACAGCCGCAGCCAAAGACGCCGATCCGCGGGCTCTCGTAGGTGCGATCCACCAGCGTTTGCCAGCCCTTCATTGTGTCTCCCCTTCCCCTTCGTCGAACGAAACGTACCGGATGCGTGCGCCGTCGGAGATCCCGAACTGCAGGAAGAAATAGTCGTCGGTCCAGCGTGCCTGTAGCTCCGCCTCGTCGTCCAGCCAGTCCGGGTCGAGGATATAGTCCCGCGTCCAGCACTGGTCTGGCTCGCCCTCTGGCCGGTGGTGCGGGCCCAGCAAGTTGCGCAGCGTGCTGACCAGGGTGACGGCGATCTCGTTCTCCCCATCGCGCAGCCAGTCTGTGATCTCGACCTCGTACGGGGCCCAGGCGATCGTCCCCGCCCGCGCGCCGTTGACGTCGACGTGTGCCAGTGCCGCCGCATCGATCGTCGGTAGCTCCAGGAAGGCCCGCTCGCCGGGCCGTGGCGCGCGAAGCGCCACCGTCTCGCTCAGCATAAGCCGGCCCGCATAGAACGGGTATCCCTCGGTAACCAGGTCCCCGCTCGTCGTCTCTTGCTCCTCGGCCAGGGCAAAATCGGGGCGCATGCGCACACAGCGTGGCTGCGGCTCGCCGTTCGACGGCGCGCCACGCACAGAGAAATCCCCCGCCAGGTAGACCGCCTCCAGCTCGACCCCCTCCAACGTCTCAAAGAGGCCAGCCAGGCTGAACTGCGCCTGTGGCAAGGGCACGAACCTTCGCCGCAGCTCGATCGCATTCTCGCCCACCTGCACCAGGCCGGTGATGTCGATCGGGTGGAAAGAGCGGTCGATCCAGTAAGGTAGACCCGCATAGCGCGCCGGCTGCCCGTTGACGGTGACCTCGTATTCCGCCGCGTCCTCGACCAAGAGGTGCACCTTCTCCGGCACGACCTCGGCCTGGAACGCGAACTGCAGTGACACAGGCCCCTCGTAGCCCTGGCGGGTCAGGATCTCGCCGATGGTGAGCACGGGCAGCACGTCGCTCCACGCACGATTCTCTATGCGGTAGCGTGCCCTATCGAGCGTCAGCGCGTTCGGGTCGTGCCGCGTCACGCGCGGCTGAGCCAGCACGGGCACCTCCTCCACCACGCGCTCGGCCTGCTGCTTGGCTGCAGAGGGCGGTTCGTCATGCCGCAGTACGAGCAGCGCCGTGCCCAGCGGTGCCAGTTCGAGCGCGGTCACGGTCCGCGTCCCCTCCATGTGCTGCGGCATGGGCTGCACCTGCCCCGACTCGAGGTCCCACCCTTCGAGGCGGCCCACGCCCTCGAGCCGCACCACCACGCGCACGGATGCCGCACGGTTCGTGTTGTGGAGGTAGTATAACCTGCCCTCCGCCAGGTCCCGCGGGTGGACCCACACATCCGACGTGTCGCCGTCTCCCACTGGCTCTAGTTCGATCTGCGGTGGCAGGGCCTCGGCGAGAGCCGCATCGAGGGCGGCAGGCTCGTTGGGCACCGCCCGCAGGATCGAGGCCAGGCTCGCCGCGCGCGGATCGCGGGCACCGTCGACGCGCCCCGGCAGGCGCCCGGCAGCGAGGATCGTCCCCCCGGCAGCGGCAAAGCGCTGCAGCAGGTCGAGCGTCGTCGGCCGGATCGTGATCATCTCGGGCAGTACGACGGCACCGTAGTGCATCTCGCCCACCTGCAGTTGCCCGTCCACGACGTCGCCGTGAGAGGCCAGCAGCCCTTCGTCGCCCAGGTCAAAGGCACGTTGGATCGACAACAGGTGGTCGCACAGATCCACCAGCGCCGCATCGAGCCCCTGCACATCTGCCGGTTCGTGCACCCGGTCGTGCGGCTCTCGGGTCGCCGTCGGGTCGTACAGGCAGAACGCCGACTCGACGGCGTGCAGGACCAGCACCTCCGGGCTGTGCGTCCCTTGCTGCAGAGCGTAGGAGAGCCGGGCAAAGGGATCGGCCACGCGACGGTTCTCCTCCCACCATGGCTGCTGATAGGAGAGGTGCGGCGGGTAGATGCGCTTGCGGCGCCCGCGCATCGAGTAAAAGGCGCCGTGGTAACAGCGATAGTTGATCCCCAGCGCCATCAGCCACGCCGCGATCTGCTTGCGGTCGGCAAAGGTCAGCCCCTGCGTGCTGACCGCGTACATCTCGGACAGCACCAGCGGCTGGCCCAGTTGGTTTGCCGCGCTGGCACACTGCTTGGGAGGAAGGATGAACTTGCGCCCCGAGGGCCAGGTCAGGCTCTTGGTCAGGTGATCGATGCCCGGGACGTGCATGTACGCGTAGCAGGGCATGGTCGCCCCGGTCCACGCCACCTGGCTGTTGAGCGTGTCCTCGCCCATCAGGTGCCCGCTGAAACGCGCGCCCTGCTGCTCGCACCAATCCCGCACCGGGGCAAAGTACCCCTCTTCCAGCATCTCGACCACCACGCGCCAGTAGCGATAGCGGACCTCCTCTCCGCGGCCCGAGCCAAAGAGGAGCGCGATCTGCCCGCCCAGGTTCTCCCCCCACGCAGCGCGATAGCGCTCGGGCAGGCCCTCGCTCCACGGCAGGAGCGGCGGCCTGAAATGCGGCTCATCCACCCAGATCGCTGCTATCGTCTTCCCAAAGTGCTGGCCGAACCGGCCCAGCCACGTCTCCGCGTAGGCCTGCTGGAGATATGCTTCCACGGCTCGCGCGTTCAGGAGGTCGATCACGTGGTCGATGCGCCGCTCGACATAGACGCCATCCCTGTCGCGCGCCAGCACGCGCTCATTCTCTGCCAGCGCCTGGCCTAGCGGTAGGCGCGCGATCGCGCAGTGTGCCAGCTCGGGGGGAAGGTCGGGGACCGCACTGGGCATGTAGCCGGCCTGAAACCATACCTCCAGATCGAGCTCAGCAGCGTGAGCGACGATCTGCTCGAGGATCGCCATCCACGCCTCGCTCAGGTATGGCGTGCGCAGCCCGTTGAAGGTCCGGGTAATGACTGCGCCCCAGCCTGCAGCCTTGAAGCCTGCCAACTGGCGCACGATCTCTTCTGGTTCCAGGCAGTCGTTGAGCATCCACAGCGCAACGCCGCGGTATGCCGAACCGGGATCCGCGAACTGGGTACCGTCCATCTATGCCTCCTCCGTGGGGCGATGCATCTCTCGCCGGGCCAGGCCTGAAACGCACTGATCCCGCCAGGGCCCAGGGAAACGTGGCCTGGCGGACAACAAGACATGCGGATTATAGTACAGTCAACTCAGGTTTCGCGTAAATCGGAAACGGCTATCTTGAATTAGTAGAATGCCAAGTCCGTGTAGAGCGATAAGGGCAGTCGCAGGTAGGCTAGAATTTGTCGGTGCAGATCAGACAACGGTGTGATATGGCCGGTTTGTCCCGAATCGAGTAAGACCTTGGTCAAGGTGATCTTGGCTCTAGCAAAAGTCTTCAGGATGCGTTTGCCGGTTGGTCGGTCTGTCGTCCTAGTTGGTTGTCCTTCGTACAAGCCAGACAAAACAGCCTGATCCTGAGCGAGTCCCTGACGGACTTGGGTTTCAATCAACGTTAACAATCGCAACGCAAGGGTAAGTAACCGGACCAGACCTTTGATCTGATCATCTCGCCAGACAAAGAGTGGACTCAAGCCCAAGGGAGCGTCTTTGACGAGATGAAAATCGCGTTCCACGCACCAGCCTTGACGGTAGTGCTGAATGGCGTGTGCAAAAGGTAATCGTTCTGGTGTTGTGTTGGTGGCATAAGGACGCCAGCCCAGACGAAGGTATCGCGCCTGGATCGCGGCTTCGTCGCGTTGTACGGCAGTGATCACATACCGAACTTGGGTGTCGATGCGCGTTGGACTGTCCGCAGTCGGCCGTCCCGGTTTGAGATAGCGTGTGACCTGTTGTTCCTGCCGTTCCCACTGGACGGTCAGCAAGCCTTGGACATCGTAGCGGGTCAAGAGTGCATCAACAGCCGTTTGCATAGTGCGTTCAGTACGGAATTGCCGTTTGCCACGTCCCGGTTCTGGCGTCAGGGCCTTGAGTTTGGCTTTCGCTTGCGCCAGTCGGTTCGTCATCACCTTGGCATCCCGTTTGGCCAACGCGGTTGATCGAACGATCAGGACACGCTCAGTCCAGGTCACAAGTTCGTCTTCGATTGTCGCTGATAGGTCGCGACTGAATTCGTAGCCAGCAGCAACCAGTTGACTTTGATCCCAGGCCAGAGTAGCACATTGCTCACCATCAACGATGGCATCCAGCCACTTGGAAAACGATGTCACCGTGTCGCCCGTCATCGGCAAAGGCACCAGGTAGTCGTCTTGGCCATTGACGATATCAGCCCGTGTGCTCAGGGCTGCCATCTTGGCATCGCCAGCATAGAGCAGTCCTGACTGCCCCAGAATGCTGCGTACACGCTTGATCATGGGTACATACAACGGGTCGTCGGCTTTCTGACCGGCAAGCATGTCACTGGCAATCAGATGACCTGCTGGTTCCGCCGCAGCCGCCATCACCTTGAGTTGCGGCAGATCTGGACGACGGTCTTTGCTGTGCCCGTATTGCATCAGTCCGCCATCGTGAACCTGATGATAGCCGTAGCTGGTTGTGCTGTCCAACCGAACGCCAGTCAATGGTATTTCGTACACCGTCACTGTCGACGCCCACAGGTCTTGCTCGATCGCGGCCCACGCCTGATCGTTGCTTAATCGAGTCAGGACACCGCCCAGCCGGTCGTCATTAAACTCACCTGGGCGAATGGGGGTTCCAAGCAGTTTGCCCAATGTTTGGGCCAAGTCGTCAGCCCATTCTTGAACCGCTGACTTGCGGTGGTCGGCCTGAGACAGAATTTGGCCTAACCAACCTGTCGTTAGTTGACCGTTGTTCAGCCCTTGTTGATGCCCGTGCGTGCCCAGGTGGCGGTTGAATATCTCGGGCAAACCCAGTCGCTTGCACAGGCCGATGATCAGTGGGATGTCGTCTACTCGTTCGTGTGCAAGATTGAGGACAGTTGTCATGCGGTCAAGTATATCAGATAATTCAGTTTTTGGCTTCCCGGTTTACGCGAAAGTTGAGTCTATGCTACAATCTGGATGGTAATCGATCCCAGGCCAAGCCTGTTGTACAGGTCTCGGCAGGGAGGACGCCTATGGCCAAC
>Ga0307444_1000539_pt1 | contig 17941 bp, 27 predicted proteins | sample SalMarSW160340MG_FD_202145 | JGI IMG/M metagenome (GOLD analysis project Ga0307444, IMG submission 202145) | Salt marsh sediment microbial communities from the Plum Island Ecosystem LTER, Massachusetts, United States - SW1603-40 | ecosystem: Environmental > Aquatic > Marine > Intertidal zone >...
TCCGGCCCAGGAGGTCCCGCCGGCGGCGGGTTAGCAATGAGGTACTGTTGTACCGCCGCCATGATGGCCTCGTCCGTCGCCTCACCGGGAGCTCCCTTCGGTCCCATCGGTCCGGCCGGTCCCATCGGTCCAGCTGGTCCCGCCGGCGGCGGGTTGGCAGTCAGGTACTTGGTGATGGCCGAAAATATCGCCGAATCAGAAGGGGCTGGGCCTGCCGGTCCGGGCGGGCCGGCAGGACCCATGGGACCGGGCGGTCCTGGAATACTCGTCACAGGGAAGGGTATTGATGGCTCCGGAGTCTTCATAATTGGCTCCGGGGGATAGATCTGCTCTGGTGTCTCTCCGGAGAGCGGCGGGATCCACACCGTCGGGTAGTCGTTCCCGGCGCCCTTTGGCGCCCGCGGGAGCTCGGCCGAGTAGTCAGGTGTGGCCTGTAGGCCATCCCGTTTGTACGCTTCCCAACCCTTGGGTCCCTGGGCGATATGCGCGTTACCAGGGTTTTCATTCATCGCGTACAAACCCACCTTGACATTATCGGAACCGTACGCTTTCTTGGAAATCGCCCAATAGGTATCGCCCTTTTTAAGTCGATACCATGCGCCTATCGTCGGCGTTGACAAGATCTGAGACGGATCGGGAACGTACTGCCCCTCCTGGTATCCGCCGCCGAGACCTGCATAGTTGTACTGCCAGGATCGCCTGCCAGTCCAATAATCAAGCCTCCTCCGGTCTCGTGGAGACATCACGAGATCGTACACGAGCGGAACTGCTCTGTTGACCGGGCGCATCCAGGTTACTGATACAGGTAGGGCGCGAGGGCCGCCTGGGTCTCGTAGCTCTCCGGAGTATCCTCTCCAAACAGTCCGGGCAATCGGCCCTTCATCAATCCACCGGGAATTTTGCCGCGACGGATAGCGTCGTACTTGTTGTAGACATTGGCTACTTTTCCGGCGATGCGCAGTCCTGCTGAGATCGCCGGACCATACCCGGGAATAAATCGTGCGATCGGCGCGATTTTCGAGGCGTACTTTCCGACAAATTTCGACACCGGTCTGACTACCTTCATCGCGACTTTTCGGATCTTGCCGGCGATCTTGATCAGCGCTTTCCCCCCGGGCAGGCGCTTGACGATCTTCCGTATTCCTTTACGGATTCGACCGCCGATTTTGCGCACGACAGAAAATCCCTTTTTTAGGACTTTCTGGAATCCCTTTCTGACGCGCTTGATCCCCTTTCGGATCCCTCGTCCGATTTTTTTCACACCCTTCTTTATCTTTCTGAACAGGCGTTTAAAAAACCCTCCCAATCCATCATAGACGTATACCTCCCCATCGTCGCCCAACCCCATCATGCCCTCGTACGGACGACCGCCTGTGCTCTGCATGTAGCGGTAATCCTCGGGATTGAGCTCTACCATCGGTGTACGTGCGAGCCCACCGTAAAACATGGTTTGGTCCGGCCCGACCTCGACCGGTATGTCGGTGCCCATATCGCCCATCACCGGCGATAGGTATCCGAATCCCGCGAGACCGACTGTCGACCACTCCTCGAGGGGCTGACCGTCCCCCTCCTCGCCGAAGAATCCATACGAATAATCATAATCCCCACCGTAGGTGCGCCATGTTGGCCGCTGCCAAACGTCCGGAGTCATTGTGGCTAAACCTTCCTGTCCGAGGGATCCGAGATTTCCGCTATATTCTATTATATCACCCGAGAGGGAGTAAACAACTTTTCTCGATGCGGGCGGCGCGTCGCCAAATCCGCCCCTTGGGTGGATCACGGGATCGGCCGGAATCCACCCGATCTTGGGGACGTTTACCTCGGGATACACGTGATCCATTAGTGGACCTGGAGGGGCACTGGGCTTGGCAATCGTCGCGATCCGAACCGGGAACCCCACCGACTCATACAGCGATCCGAGAGCGACCGTCGCACAGTCGCAGTCGCCGGCACCGCGGCCGCGGCCCACGCCCACGCCGTCGCCTGCCATCACCAGGCGGAACGACGCTTCCGGAGAGGCAGTGACGAGCTCTCGCGTGAGAGGATCCTTGACGTATCGCCAGCGCTGTAAAAACCGTCTGTAGATACAGTTAGCTTGACCCAAATAATCCTTTGGCGGAGCCTCAGTAGCCCATGCCGCGGCCAAGTTTCGAATAGGTAAATACCGACTCCCCGCCCTGATAGCCCGCCCTATAAGGCGGATCGTCTCAACCATTTGGTCGAGGTTTCCCCCTCGTATCTGTACTCTGAGCAGTTGGAGGGGTCTCGTCATTGTCGTAATCCTCCTCTAGCTCTAAGATACCCTTTTGTTCGAGCACGGACAACAAAGTTTCTCGTCCGCCGATATGCTCGAGCTGACCGATAAGCTCATTCAGCGTCGCCTGTTGGTTGTCGGGGCTCATCGAGCCAACCGCTTGTCGAAACGTCGACAACGCATCAGACGGTGACATTGAGGCAAGCACCTCGTGGAGTGGACGGTTATCTCCCGGAGCTCCAACCGGCGGAACAATCCGGGTATCTCGATCGGATCTTTTATTAGACCCGAATGCGTCAGTCAGCTTTCCGAGCAAGCCCAGTATCTCGTCATTCTCACTCGAGGGCAGCTCGGGAGATCTAAGCTGATGAAATTGCGAGGCCATTGTGAATGCCCAGTTCATGATCTTGAACGGATCCTGCGGTGGCGGTTGATTCTCACGTTGCGCTTGTACCATGGCCGCCATGGCCTGCATATCTGCCGCGCGCATGCGCTGTATCATTTCCATCATTTCTAACATTTCTCGGGACTTGTCTTGTTTCGGTTGGAGCTCCACGGAATCGTGCTTGACCATGGCAGTCTCCTCGGGTGGCTTATCCAGCTGCTTGTGGGGATTCGGAGCAGATCGCTCTATCATCCGTCCATAAATCATCGGCTGAAAAGTATAGAGCTCCACGTCCCGAAATTTTGCCCATTTTCCGTCGGGGCGACGGAACCGCAACCGTATCTTGTGTCCGCCCCACGTGTTGATAATGTAGTTAATATCAACGGGCGCGCTCGTCTGAGTGACTGAGATCTCCTCGAGGAGACCCTTGCACCATCCAGGCTCCACCCGAGACAGCACTAGCGTATATCCAGGCTCTATGCCGGATAAGTATTCATCGAGCTCCTCAAGCTCGCGCTGTTCGCGATCTTCGGCACCCTCGAGATCGTAATCTATGTGGCCATCCGGCATTTTTTCACCTCGCGATCATCGTACCACAACGACGATCAGTGGTCACTGAATGGTTTATCAGTGGTCAATACTGGTTTCAAGCATAAAAATATAGTGCAATGGTAATTAAATATAGTGAATTTGTAATTTGATCGCGGGATTAAAAAACGATAGAGTGGTGCCATGCCGAAAGGTCCAGTAACAACACGCACCACGAGGATTGACAAGATGGTATCTCTCCACGTGGTGCGAGTCAATATAAATCCAAGGACTCGCAATGCAAACCGCGGAAAAACTTCAACCGCCACGGAGGGTAGCGGGAAAAAATGAGCTATATTCGATAGTTCACTGTAATTTCTCACTTCCCGGCACAACCTCTTTGTCTCCTCGAGCTCGGAGATATCTGTTTTTTGTCATTTCTCTTGTTCAATGTGGATACTACCGCATCGACGCACCGATGGACGTCATTGCCGATGCGATCTATCGCGCACAGGGACAAACTGCGTCAATCAGGACGCTTCGATCAGCGCTGGCGGAGCTCGAGGCGGCAGGGTATCTCACCCGCCGACGATGTCGCCTTGGGATCGACCGAACTCATGCGGTCATTGAGATCCACGTGGAGCGTTTTGTCTATTGGACAAAAGTTAGGTCAGGTAATGTAATACCATGTGGAACAGTGTCTCACAATTCATCACACCGGCAAGTTTTGCCGGGCGACGATCGGAGGATCAAACACCGTGTAAACTCAAGTAGTTATAACTCTTCGGTAGAAAATAACGTACAGGAGCAGCGCGCGGGCGCGCGTTGCAAGAAAAGCGCCAAAAAACACCATTACCACCCGATCGTGTATACGCTGTTTTGTTGCATGGTCGCCGGCCGAGAGAAGCAGGCCGCTATCAAGATCGCCCGTACCGAGCTCGCCGGCGGCGTCAACCGATCCGGTATTGACTGGGATTACTATCGGCGGCTCTGGCCCGCGCTCGATTGTCGGCCCGGCGGACGTCGTGAGACGACTGCCCGATCCGAAATCGTGCCCGCGTTGATCCGGTGTCTCTCGAGCTCGCCGGCGGAAAGTGATGGGCGCCAGGGTGTAGAGCTACCCACCCTCGAGACTGCCCCCCCGGCGACGACCGAACAGGTCGCCCTGTTGATCGCTGCTTTATCAGGGCGAACAGATATTGGAGAGAAATCTAAACCGGAGCTCGCGGTGGATTCGCCGCGAGTTGAACAGGAATCACTGTCCGGAGAGGACCTATCAATCCTCTTGAGGGCTCGGGAAAAGCTCAAAAACCGAGTTTAGCGGATTGAGGTCAAATAGGTTGCCCTCCTCAACATATCCCCGCAACACGGCGACGGATCGGTGTCTCGAGTGACGCTGTATGAGGTTTTCCGGCACGCCAGCGGCCGCGGCCTCGGTGATCATGCCGCGCCGTAGCGAATGAACCGATCCCTTGACGCTGATCGTCCTCAGGAGGCGGACGATCAGCTTGTGCAAGGAGCGTGTCGAGAGTCGGCCTCGAGGGCCGATAGAAGGAAACCACCTATCAACTTGGGCATATCCGATCCTTGGGAACAGAGGGCCGCTATTGGTGCCGTATAGCCTGGTTACTGCCGTCTTCCAGTCCAGGATAATGGCTGTCAGTGGAGAGGCAGGGATTCCGACCGGAATCCCCTTCCCTTCCTGGTCGGTTTTGGATTTCCGTATCCACACGATCAGCCCCTCGATCGCCTGCTGTATGTCCTCGATGTTAAGAAAACAGATCTCAGACGCTCTCAACGCGGCAGCCCACCCGACCGCCAATATCGCCCGGTTGCGCCTCGAGGGCCACTCTCGAGACGGCATACCGTCGAGGAGCTCCATAAGCTGCGCCAGCCGTAAAGCAGGCGCTTTTTTCGACAACGTCCCCGCCTCGGATCGTCGCAAGCCCTTCATCGTGAGTCGAACGAGCTCGGATCTCGCCGGGTTGTTGTGTCCCCCAAGATCGTGGACGGTCGATACTGAGCTCACATATCGCGCTATCGAGGCCACCGAGCTCGAGCCTTGCAGGTCAGCGATCCACTCTGCAAGTGTCTCGGGTGAGCACGGGAGATTCGACCGATTTCGAGAGGCACACCAAGTGTTGAATTTACGAATATCGGAACGAATTGCTTTTGTCGTTGAAAGAGATCTAGAGTTGTGGAGCAACGCAATGAGCTTTTGTGATAATCCGTTATCGGGCGACCCACTCAGAAAAGATCCATCCATATCCCCGGGTTTTCCTCGAGCAACAATGCGTCTCCTCGAGAGCCTGTTCAATTTCGCCGAGGTCATCGGCTTCCCCTGCGAGAGCTATTGACCCCCCCCGTGTCGCCCGAAACACTTTTGATCTGTGAGGGTCTAGGATTAATGTGATTTTTTCCGAGCTCGTCTGTTGTGATTCCTTCATACCATCTCCTTATCGCGATTACCTCATTTTCCCCATATGGACCTGTGGCTCCACAGGTGAGGCATACAACGAATTTAAGTCTTTTTCCCTGTATTGACAATTCGGCTTCGCCTTCGTGGAATCGACAGCCGTTATCCCACTTATTGATCTTTTTTTTCGCCATTATCCGGAACCTTTCTGATTGCCGCTTGAAATAGCGGGCACTCCACACACCGCGGATTATACCCCCATTCTTTCTTTTTATCGGAACTTATTTTTTTGAGAAACGATACACCGGCGATCAGCACGCCGGCGACAAAGGCGGAGATGATCTCAGTCCAGTTCATGCCCCATCTTATCACACGCATGCTCAAAGGTGGGTTCCGAGATAGGAACCCACAGACCGGGGTTCCACAGGCTCACGATAGAGAGCTCCTCGACGGTGCCCATATCGTCCGGCCAAGCGCACCCAGGCTCGATCAACTCGAAAAACGCCGGGTGAAACAAAAACAGGGTGCCTGTCTGCGCGTGTCGGTATTCAACAAAATCGGGATTGACTGCCATGACGCGCTCGGCCACGTCGGCGTAATCCTCTACGACGCGATTAGTGAACATTGGGTTTAGAGCCGACATTAGCGTCGTGTGGGAAAAAGCCGGTTTTCCGCCGATCGTGAGTATCGCCTTGCGTGGCTGGTGGATAATAAAAAAGTCTGGAACAATGCAGATTCTTTTTCGCTCTGGAAATGTTGTTAGGATGATTGATTTCTTCATTTTCGGTCCTCTGTTAACACAATCGATATCATCGCCATGTATCCGTGTTGGCCCGACAGAGCGCACAAGCGCTTGGTGACCAACAGATCGTCTCGTGTGCCGGAGACAGACAGGAGGCGGCGCAAAGCCTGGACCTGCTGATCTCCCATGGCCATGTCGATCAACTCGGAGTACATCTTGAGACTGATAAAGTAGGCGTTTCCGGATTGGCCGATATTGGGCTGGTTATGCATTCCCATTCGCCGCCGGACGCGACAGTATTCGACGTAGATCAGCTCGGCGAGCTCAAGAAACTCTGTCTCGGTCAGCTGCACCCTCCAGGCAGGCTCGCTCCAATCGGCTGTTGGCTCTTGCAGGCAGATAGCCTTTTGGAGCTCGCCGTTGTCTCCCGGTGCCCACTCCAGTTTCAGATCCACTTTTTTCTGTTTCATGATACACTCCTGTTTGTCCGGGCCCTTACCAAGCGCGACTTGTCATCCCCGGCCCGGTCCGGGCCGTCCCCACTGTCCGAGGGGGGACGGCCTGTTTGTTTGTTTATTGGCTGGTATCGGGGCACCTTCTTGCCGATTTTTTCGGAGAAATCGACCACCCGTTGAAAGGTGATATCCACTGCGATCGGTCCGCGGCCGCCCACGGACATGATGACAATTTCGTTTGCCCATTTATTGCGGGCCACGACGTCCCCCTCGGGGGTAATCTCCTCTATTTCCCGCATCCCGCAAAGCTCGGCGGCCTGCCGAGGGGTTTGCGTCGCCAGGCCGACCGGAAAAGAGGCGTCCGCTGCATGCCCCTTGACCCACAGTTCGATCAGTGTTTTTTTCTTTTCCATTAGACCTCCAAGGCAGCGTATTCGGTTTCGCAGGCCGAATGAGTATCCTTGTTATTTTTGACCAACCATTTTGCCGCGGTATCGTTATCGATCTCCTCCCAAGTTGCGGCCGATCCTTGATAGTTAGACCAGTGATTGAGCACCCACTTGCCTCCTCTGGTGCGATACAGCGTTTCATGTTCCCACTGTGATCCCGTGGCGTAAGATATGTGGTTGCTGCCATTAAACCACGTATACTCCTCCCAGCATTGGGCGGAGTCGAGATCAAACCATTTTCCGTTATCAAGCGCCTGTCTTCTCATATTGCCTCCTTGCCGTATTACGGCTTTTTTCCAAAAAATAGGACGCTAAATGGTTCCGATAAATTCAATTTTATCGCAAAATCGAACGAAATCTATCGGCGATACGGGACAGAGCACCCTCGAGGGCATCGGTCGCCATGGCTTCCATCTCTGCCACGAATTTGTCGATGGTTTCCTCAAGGGTTTTTTGATCCGTTTCTGGAGTAGGAGTAGGAGGATGTAAGTATAGGTTGGGATCGGAGATCCCGTGTTTCAGCAGTATTTTTCTGGCGACTTTTTGTTCGTGAATCGTTCCCCGGAGAGCCATTTCGGCGATTTTTCTCAGTTTGTTGTCGTTTGTCATGACGGATCGTCCGCTTTTTGAGTTAATTGCCCGAAAACAATTGTGAGCTTCTCTATCGCCGATATCAGATCTTCGATCGCCGATATCAACTCGAGCTCTATTTGCTCGCGGCTCTTGTCCCCTGCGCTATGACAATGAGGGCATATATCTCCCGTGTTTCCTAGCCAGTCGCTTAATCTGGCGATCTGGCCGCAAGACACGCATCGCCGGTTCATATCGGTGTTTCTCATTCGCCGGCCTCCTCAAGTCTTTTTTCCTCGCTCTCCAGTGCCTTCTCTTCCATAGCGATCGCGCTGTGCATATAGGCGGCCGCTTTTGCCAATGCTTTTTCTCGTTTCGAATTGTCCCCGGATTGGCTCACCAAAGATGCGTATTGGTTCCAGAGCTCGGACAAATTACGATATCGATAGTAGAGGTCATCGCCGTCACAGCCGTATGGGTGAGGCGATTTACCATCCCACTCTATGTGCTTTTTTGCTACCTCCTGAAGCTCGGGAGGGAGCAATTCTGGCCTGTATAATTCTTCTTCCAGGCGATCCACATGTCTAACGAACCACGACATAACGGATGAGAGTTCCGAAACTAGACGAGAAAGATCGGAGTTTGCCAGCGTGTTCACTTCCATCCGGATAGTGTCTAGTTCACCGATTGCCTCTCTGATTGTATAGGGTTTTGCCATTTGTACTCTCCATTTGGGACAGCTTTTGTCCCGAGTTCCGATAATGTTCTATTATCGGTACCGTTTTTTTTGTTTATTCGGAACCTTTCTCTTTGGCTCCCGGTTCCGTGGTCAAATGTCGCAAACCATGTCGCATGATTTTTGACCACCTCTCCTGTGGACAACCCCGAGGGAAGGTTAAGCAAATCTCCGGCAGATCCTTGTCGAATTCCACCCAACAATAATCTCCTATTCGATATAGAACGGTTCCGGTGAAATTCCGCGTAACATAGGGACCTTTGACAACAACTCTATCGCCTTGGTTAAACAGTATTGACGTTGTCATTGCTCATCACCCTTCCTCCTCGATGCCGGAATCTCCCTCTTTGAGGCCCCTTCGATAAAGCTCAGATATAATATCCTCTATCGCCTCGCCGATACGGCTCTCAGCGTCAGGCGACCACTCCTCCTCGCCGGCGGCATAGTTGAACGGCCAGCCAGACTCAAACGCTGTCTGAAGCACTGAGGCGCAGTGATGACAAGCCCATCGTTTCGTGATCCGACGGCTCATTGATTTTCTCATCTTTGGCCCTTCCGAGCTTGGCGGCGACAAAAGCGAACCAGGTTTTCCTCCAACGCTTCGAGACACAACCTTAGATATTGCTGCTCGCCGGCGTCGACCTGGTGCTCGAGCTCGAGGTCCTCGCCGCAGAGTTCCTCAGCGCCGGCGCAGCTCGAGCACAGGTCCTTCTCCACCCAGTGACATCCCCTCAAGCAAGCTTGATCATCGGTGCAACCACAAACACGACAGACAGCGTTTGGATAGAGACGTTCGCCATCCGGACCAATACCGATTTTTCGCTGGCAGTCTGGACATAAGCATGTCTTATACTGGCCGCCAATGACGATTTCGACGCCGGCGTCAGATAGGCATAGATCGCAACACGTCACGCCCACATCTATCGAGCAGCGCTTGACAGTCTCGTGAGCAAGAACGGTCAGTATTTGGTGCGTCAAGGATGGGATGTCGGCAAAAAGTTCGGTCTCGACCTGGTGCTCGAGCTGCTCGGGGGGATCTCCGCGGTCTCGGTCGACACCAGAGCATTGATATCGTCGTTTTTGGCGACGTTTGCGGCGAAATTCTTTCAAAAACTTTTTTCTAATAATGCTTATTGTTTTCTTTCCCAATATTTTCCTCCTGTTTTTTTCGTCGCCACCCACCTCTGCATCTCTCCAACGGTGACCGGTTTGCCGTCGCAATAAAATGCGATTTTTCTGTCCCGCCCTCGAAGGAGGCCGACAACGAATCCCGCGACTATCGCCAGGGGACTGAAAGGTAACAATATCCAGTGCCAATATTTCACTTTTCCTCCTTGTTAGAACATCAAACAGTTCTGTCGTGTCGTCGGCTCTCTGACCGCTTCTTCCGCCTCGATCTCTGCCGCGCCGCACGCACAACATAGATCGTAGGCTGTCCATCCCTTCGCTGTCCGAGCTCGAGCTCGGCAGTACAGGGAGTGTTTTCGGATTACAAGAGAACACTTAGAACAACGACGGTTTCTCTTTGTGCGTCGTGTCTCAAACCACTTTCGATTTCCGGGCATACTTACCTCCAAGAGGTAGTATACGGCCAATTTTCTGTTATCAGTACCGTTTTTTTTGTTTATTCGGAACTATTGTTGTTCCGGAGATACCTCAGCTTTTCAAGGGCGGTCTTGTTTCCGATCTTTACTGAGGAAAGCTTTTCGAGGATCTCTTTCTCGGTGATCTTTTCACCGGCCTCGATACGATCAAGCAAGGGGAAAAGGATCTTGACCAAAGACATCACCCTCGCCTCCACCGCCATCATGATGGCAAATGTGGCAAGGCTCACAGGCTCGAGCTGCTCCTCCTGGTGCTCGAGCTGCTCCTCCTGGTGCTCGAGCTGCTCCTCCTGGTGCTCGAGCTGCTCCTCCTGGTGCTTACTGCTTTTCTTCTTTGTCATGACGGTTGCCTTTCCTAAAAAACCACCAATATCCACAGATAACGGCAGCGAGTATTACGATCGATCCTTGTTTTGCCCTCTGGACGATTTTTTCACCAGCCTTGAGCCAATTCCCTATGGCGTCAACGTCCCACTGGATTGACGATGGTAAATGGTCCCACACGTTCTGAGTATGGGGGAGGGCATTCCACTCTGGCCAGCGGCCAGCCACGTAATCCCAAAACGGAATCTCGAGCTTGTCCAGCTTTTTCTTTGTCGCCCCGGGGCCGGCAACATAGAACAGGTCAGCAATCTTGCCGAGCTCGTCAGTGGGGATTTCCTTTAGGCGGCTCTTTAGATATCGGTATGCCCCCCGCCAGAACCGGCCGAGTACCCAGATTCCCACGCGTACCTGTTCCCGGGGCTTGGACGAGCTCCTGAGCACGCTCAGGGGGATATTCGACCCAGTCTGTCGGTTATACCACTCGAGCGTACTGGGCATCACTTGCATGAGCCCCGACGCCCCTGATTTTTCGTTCGTGCTGCCAGGGTGTCCCCTCGACTCTGTCCAGATCGTCGCCAGTACAAGATCTTCGGGTAGTGGGATACCGGCCGCGGCGAGCTCCTCCCGGACAATCGGTCGCCATTGTTCTACCGACTGTCCCATGCCCGACATCGCTACCAGATCGAGCGGATTGCGAGAAGCGAGGTCGTGTCAAACGAGCTGAGCTCGAATCCCCGTATCTTGGCCGCAATCTCAAGCGCGTATTCCGCGTCACGCTCCACGATTGCGACCACTCTCAGGCGGTACCGACTTCCCACGGTAAGGTGAAAGTTCTGAGAGCTCGAGCTCGCCGCAGGGAACCATAGATCGCGAATCTCTGCGACGTCGAAGTGTGCCACGCCGGGCAATAGAGCTGCCGGCGTGGCACTCGAGGCGTTTATCCACGGAGGCTCGGCCGTTCCGGCACGCTCGAGGCGGAAGTGCCACGAGATCCGGACCGTCGCCGGCAAAGGGAATGGGTTCCCCCACATGGACGATATCGAAAAAAAAGTTGGGCTCTGGATATCGGGATGGTACACAAATTGCTCGAACGACTTGCACACACCCACCGATGCAAGGGGAATCTCGACGCGGCAGAGCTCTACAACCCACGGAATAACGCCGGCGGGGGCTGTCAGTGGTGAGTCGGGATGAGTGTTCTCCCAATATCGTTGCGTGAGGGGGCTCTGTTCGGGCTTTTCGTACAGGAGGCGAGAATTGAGAGGGCAAGCGATGCGCCTGGACATCGCCCAGGCAAAATATCGATCGTTTAGGCGAGCGCGCCAACGAGGCTCTTTGACGACGCTCTTTTCGATTGTCGTTCGATACCATCCGTGCCGCAATTTCTCCCACGATCTCATTACATCCCCTTGCTCATTTCAAGTAGCTCGCGCGGCGGCCTGAGCTGACCCCAGTACTGCATTCCTCGGAGCACGAACCATACTCGAAATGTATCTGCCACGGGGGTCAGCAGTCGAGTGTAGATATTGGTCAGCTCGATGTTTACCGCGTGGTTCGCGGGAAAGAAGATGGGGAACGGGAGCTCGGGAAATGCGCCCTCTTTATGCGGTCCAAATAGGGTTAGCGCGGGCGCGGCTTGATCGGTGTAGTTGGTTCGCTCGTCTCTGAGACGAACCAGGTACTGACCATCATTGCGGAGCCCCGAAGTTTCAGGATCGTCAATATTTCCGGCGATCGTATGCGTAACGTGGGTCCAGATATAGGGGGCAAAGTTAGTGTTGATGACCATGTTCGCTTGAGCATTGGCCGCAACCCCCAAGTCGACAAAGGCTGGGTAGTCATACGGTTTCCATCCGGCAGGATCGGCATCGAAGAACGCGATCAACGGCGTGCTGCCACTGGAACGAATACGATCTTCTGGGTCCATGGGTCCCATAATGGAGCTCCTTTCAGCTCGCCCTGAGCTCTCCTCGCTGTTGAACCTCGCGATATCCCCAGATCGACGCCTGGATACCAAACTGAGCATCGATATACACTGGGCTCGGTCCCTCTCCCTCGCCGCCTATCCGCATTTGCCCCGGTCCACCTACGCCCTGGAGAATGTTTCGCGCGTGCTCGGAAATCTCGAGCTTGAGCTCCACAAGCTCGCCCTTCGGGATACCGATGGGCGTCGGATTTTCAAACCCTCCCGAGGCAATCCAGTATCGGGATTGGGGAACGGGAACGCCTTGCACTGCGGTCCATATCATCTCGGGGATATAGGTAGTGGGCGGCGGAGCCGCGTCCAGGGTATCCACTCCCTGTGCCGCGCCGCTTGTTTGCGGACCATATCCAGGGCTCATCATCATCGCGTTGAGAACGAGATTTGTGTCCTGGCCGATTTTTAGGCTCGCCGCGCAGTGGCGCGGCAGATCTTCAGTCCAAAACGGAACCATGAACTCATTGACCACCGTATCGCCCCACGATCCCTGAAGTGGCGTAGGGGGCGCAGTAAACAGGAGCCCCACCTCGAACGCCTGCATAACAAAATCGGTGCGATCCTCTGACTGTTGATTGCAATACGCGCGGTGAACGTTTCCTTCGGATCGTCTCTTGAAAAAGAGATGATCGTTTCGCTGACCGAATGCCGCGAACGTCGTGAAGTACCCTGCGGCGGATTCCGATCCGTACAGGGTCGGTCTCACCACAAGCGTGTCGTGCATCTCCCATGGCTCTCTTACGTTGACATCCATTCTGTACTCCTTTCCTTTCGCGTCTACGCGTGGAGCTCTCCGCGCTGTTGGACGAGCCGCCGCCCGTGGAGCGCGCAGGTGATTCCAAACATGACCGGTACATTGTACGTCTCTGCCGGATTCGGCGCATACTGCGTGACGATTCCCGGTCCCGTCATGGCAGTCAGAACCGCCCGTCCGTACTGAGTGAAATTGAGCTCGGCGGCGACGTTCGCTCGCCGCGGGATATTGATTCTGTTTGGGAACTTGATTCGGGCCATCGGCCCGGCCACTCCCTGTGTTTGCGCTGCCACCATCGGATGTTGGCTCCCAGCGAGAGCCGCCTCTCCAATCCCTGACAGATCGCCGTATCCCCCACCAACCGGACCGTATCCCGGTGAGGCCATGAGGGCATTTAACTTGAGCTTGTCATCCTGCTGCACCCTCAGCGTCAACGACGCTTCGAACGGCAAGGACGCTTGCCATAGTGCGTTTTGAAGAAAGTGACGTGTCCACCCTGCGACCACGTCAAAAAACGCAAACCCAGAACCCCAGAACGAAATGGATATCGAGTCTGCCTGGAACGCAAAGGAAAACTGGTCTCGTCCATCGAGATTGCAGTAGGCCAGCTCGCAATTTCCCTTGTTGCGCACGTTGAAAAAACTGTGAATGGTCGCGCCCGACATAGCGGCGAACGTGCCGTACCATCCGGGCGGTTGCTGAGATAACGTATCGAGATCTGGAGTCACGGCGATAGTGTCGTATACGGTGAATTCCTCACCGACGTTGTAAAATTCCCCCCCTGCCTGCACTGTTTGTCCGTACATGATGACCTTCCTTCCTTATCGCCCGTACGACCGGGCGTAACGGGAGAAGTCACCCTCCCCGAGTGGTCCGACTGGCTCGATCTGCCCGTACCCCAACGGGCCGGCAGGGACTACCGAGTCCCCCATCACCGAACCGGACGGCAACATGCGGTGTTGTTCGTCGAGGGGGAGATACTCGCCCCCGGACGTGGCGTAGGGCGTTCCATCGTCGTCGACGTAGATCCCCTCGCCCTCCTCGCCGGCACCGAATTGCTGGACGCCCCATTCGGATTTTTCGATGATCTCGTTGCGCACGATCGTGTGTACGATATGCGCCAAACCGCCGGTCAAGACTTTCTGTCCCAAACCGGGCTTGACCATATTCGCGGCCATCCCTGCGAGGAATGCGCCGCCCGCGCCCTTGGCGTAGCTGGCCCAGCTCCACGTAGCGGGATCGAGCTCGGACGCATCGGTCCCCCATCGTTTCGCCGCCCACTGTGATGCGAGCATACCGATCTGGATCGGTACCTGATCTTTGAGGGCCGTTTTGATGGACAGCCCGGACGTGAGCCTCGAGGCCGCTCGTCGTGCGTAGCGCTTGGGTGAGCTCGGATTTCTGCGCCGATAGGTTCGCCGTCGGCTTTTCGGAGCGGCGGGACGTCGCCTCTTGCGTCGTTTTGGCATGGTATGCCCCTTTCTGCCGCGCCTAGCGGCTCGCATTGGATTGATAACCAGTATTTCTCTCATCCCGTTATCCCCACAGATTGAACGCGGATTTTTCCGCCTGAGATCTTAATGAAACTCGGATCGGACAGCCGATCGCAATAGGCTCGAGGTCGAGATCGGAACGTGTGGATGTAATGAGTCTTCTTTCCCGTTTTCTTATCGCTCTCATACACTACAGCTTTGACATATCTGCTGTAAGTAAGCTTTGACGGCTCACGCACCGATGCGGTTCTCACACCGGATTCATAAAACCCGGTAAAACGTCGATACAAACTCGACTTCGGTTTCAAGTGGGTTCTTTCTCTCGATACCGAAAAAACCCACAGTGTCCGTCCGCTCTCGGAGCAACAGAGGTGGATCGATGGCTTACGGGGAGACCACAGCGATCCATCTTCCCACTCGATCTCAACACATCGACCCAGGTCAACTACTACCCTCGGAAGCCGCACGACACGCGTCGAGGGATTTTTAAGGCGCTTTTTCGGCACCGCGATGACAGCTTTTATCCCCTGCCTTCCAAACGGTATTGTCCGAAATGTACCCGACTCGAACTGAGAGGGGGGAGCCTGGCGAAACCGGAGGTAATCTCTAGTCGTGTCGACCGTTGGGATCTTACGATCGTGACGCGCCAGCCATTCCTTGGCACGAGACACCGTCCAGGTCTCTCGGTCGAACAGGATGGTCTGCACCGCTGTTGGCCTCGAAAACGCCATTCCGTTAATTATACCTCGAGACGTGGGAGCCCAAGGCCCCTGAGACGATTGAATTTGCAGCTGGAAACGGACTGGCCGTCGCGGGTGCTGGATCGGAAAATACCAGGTCGTTAATAGTTCCGCTAATTCCAGTCCAGGGATTTCTGAAATAAAAAAGTGTCTGTCCTGATAGATCAACCGCGTAAGCGTTCAAAACGGTCATGGGCGCGCCGACGCCTCCTCCTCCCTGTGAGAAATTCACTCTCGAATCCACTGCGAGAATACCGCTATTTGCTATACCCACTAGCACGTGACCGAGGCGCACGACCGAATGCTCTATGTTCAGCGCGTTTGGGGTGTTGTCTTTAGGATCGGCCGCGATGTAATCCGTGTCTGAGAGGGCGGAATAAAACTGAAATTGCTTAGCGGACAGTCGCCGAATTGTCGAGGATCCCGACGCCTGGACATACGCCATGCAATCGACGGACTGCACATAAGAGCCATTCTCGATCGATAGCAGCCTATCGCCATATGCAAACTCCGGGTTGTCAGGGTGTATGAACTGTAGACCACAAGACAATGGCTGACCGCCGGCCGACTGAAATAGGTTGCCGATACCGCACGCGGAAAGCGCTATCAGCTGATCATCCACCGGAACATATTCATTTATAGAGTTTGTGAATTTTATGGGATAGCGAGATGCCTCCGAGTATCCTTGTATCTGACAAAACGAAAACGTCATGGGAACTCCTGACGTATAGACCATGGTGTCGACGTTATTTCCGCTGTAGTCCAGCGAAATCTTTAGGTTTACAAAGTTTACCCGCGCTCCTCGGAAGGCTAGAGACGTGGGCACCCTGTGTGATCCCAAACAATCGATATTTAACCCTTGAACCGTCAGGGTTCGGGCTGGCTCTACGTAAATAAAGTTGTTGTTTTGCGCGATCCCCGATACGGGATCTCGTCTGAACCAGACCAGCTGATTACCAGAGTCGATACGATTTACAGGCGCGGCAAACGTCGCATTGGCGCCATCGGTGAACTGAATAAACGATCTAGTGACACCAGCTACCGGCGGTGTATTTACTTCGATCTCGAGCCAGACTTGTTGATGGTTGACCGGTACATTGTCAACAAAACTGGCGACCGCCGAAAATACCTCCACCGCCGAACCGACTCCCACAAACGACAGACTCCCCCCATCTCCGAATTCATTCGTCAGTGTCAGTGGATCGTTATGGTCAATATCACCATAAATCAGCACGCGATACAGGTGATTGATGCGCCGGGGCAGGAATCCCAAAAACCACAATGACGCGTACGGCCTATCCGTGCTGCCAGTTCCGGTGATGTCTGATCCCGTGGTCGGATTGACATAGATCTGGGTATCCGCGATCGATTCGGTCAACGCGCCAATGGTGCCGAGGAGACGGTACAGATCGATCAGCTCGTCGTCCCAAGCCGGATTGAGCTGCCCAAGCAACGTTCCCAGGTCAAACTCTGACAGTCCCTTCGAGTATTGCTCAAAGTCTATGACCAAGTTTCGCTTAAAAAACCGACTTAAACGACGTCTCAGGAGATAACGCTGAGCCTCGATAATTACGCTCCTGCCCTCGGAAGTGTTCAACAAATTACTCATTTAAACCTCATAAACGCGATTGCGGCCACTGCCACGAGTAGGCCCGTCGCGAGTCCACCCGCTACAGTCTTGACACCCTTCTTGATCGTCTCTCCAAGGCTATCCGCAGCCTTGAGGGTCTGCGTGTATCTCCGCTGCTCCTTGTAAGCAGTCCAATTTTTACAAAGATCCGAATTTGGGTTTTGACAAAAGATCTTGTTCGTATCGAACAAGATCTTTCGATACTCATTTCCCAACCTAGTCGCCACAGACGATTGATAGATCGCCGTGCCGATCGCTCCGGCGAGAATAACGATCCCTACTATCACCGGGATGATAAGTCCGGAAAGAGATTGTTGCGGCTCCACGATATCCAGATCGGACGCTCCCGCCGGTCGTATGCCCGCCTGTTTGTCTTGCACAAGCCGGATTGCCCTGGTGATGTCGTGAATGGTATTTCGGGCCTCGAAATATTGCGTTTCGAGGTCGGGATCGAACGGAGGCAAAGAAACGCTGGCGTCATTGGCGAACGTCCACGTAGTATAAATGTTGTGGAGCAATAGGCCTGCTCGATCCACCGCGGAGGTCGCTCGATCGTGCTCGAGTAACAGCCGTTTCCAACGCGAAACCTCATTCGAGGTCGTCTGCCTTTGGATTACCTCGACAGGAAATCCAACGGGCCGCGGCGATGGCATCAACTCGGGCATATCATCGTCCTTGTAGCGTGGCCAATAAGGCCAGCGCATTCAAAACCCACATCCCTTTTCCGTCCCCCCCACCTCCGGGCTTTCCGGCCGGCCCTTCCGGCCCAGGAGGTCCCGCCGGCGGCGGGTTAGCAATGAGGTACTGTTGTACCGCCGCCATGATGGCCTCGTCCGTCGCCTCACCGGGAGCTCCCTTCGGTCCCATCGGTCCGGCCGGTCCC
>Ga0307444_1000542_pt1 | contig 17891 bp, 12 predicted proteins | sample SalMarSW160340MG_FD_202145 | JGI IMG/M metagenome (GOLD analysis project Ga0307444, IMG submission 202145) | Salt marsh sediment microbial communities from the Plum Island Ecosystem LTER, Massachusetts, United States - SW1603-40 | ecosystem: Environmental > Aquatic > Marine > Intertidal zone >...
CTCTAAAAACTAAAAGGTATGATACCCGCACAGAATATTCTGCACGACTTCATACCTTCTCTTCTCAGTTTATTATACTGAAAATATAAATATTGTCAATTATGAATTGTATGGTAGCATATAACTTCTGTTCATAGAAAAAAGGGGAGCTTTGCGCTCCCCCTCTTGTGTGGTATTTGTGCGGTCAATAGATCAAAATAGACCGCAACAGGCAGAATTCCCAGCAATAGACAGAATAGTGCAAAAGCTTGTCTGGCTTACATTTTCTCGATTTTTACCGTGATTTCAGGAGCTATGAAAAATAGCTGAATCGGATCCGTAGTCCGCCGCTCTATCCAATTGAGCCACGGGCGCTTTGCGGCACAATGCTTTGCGGGCACGCACTTTATTATGAACCCATTTGTGCCATATTTGTGCGGTGCGTAGATCCATTATAACCATAAAGAATTGTGTTGTCAATATTACCCTTGTAGAAATAAACTGTGGACTACAGAATGTTATCTTTTAGAATATATAAAACCCTTCATTTTTTGTGAATATTAATTATTATTACATAGGAGGTTCGCCGGTATTAAATTCTACCTTGACAAAATGCAAAAATGCTTTATAGGTATAATATAATCATCCCTAGTAAGCTACGGCTCACTAGCCACCTCCGGGTTACGATCCGGAGGTTTTTCTTGTAATGAATAGAGTATTTTTTTTAATTGACGGGTTCAACATCTATCATTCAATCTTAGACCTAAAACGTCATACTGGATATTCCACAAAATGGTTGAATCTTGCTTCTTTAATGAAATCATATGTTCATCTTTTTGAAAAAGACGCTCAAGTTAAAGCAATCCACTATTTCTCAGCTATCCCCTATTACCTAACTGCTCAAAATCCAGGAAAAATCCAGCGCCACAAAGATTATATAAGTTGTTTAGAATCCGTAGGTATCCGTGTGGAACTTGGGCGTTTCAAGGTTAAGTATGTATATTGTGATAAGTGTAAGAGTATGATTTTAAAACATGAAGAAAAAGAAACAGATGTTACTATCGCTATCAAAGTCGTAGAAATATTTTTGAAAGACGAATGCGATACCACTGTTGTTGTTTCTGGAGATACAGATCTTTCACCTGCAATCAAAAAATGCAAGAATCTGTTTCCTGGCAAAAAAATTATATTTTGTTTTCCTTACGCGGGAAAAAACAAAGAGTTATCCTCTTTAGCACCGGGATCTTTCTCAATCAGTAAAAAACAGTATATTAAACACCAATTTCCAAATTCCGTTCTGCTTAAAGACGGAAAAAAGATATATATACCTAAAACATGGTAGGAAATAAAGGTAATTGAAAGGGGTCATCAAATCGCCCGCAAACAGTTTCGAGTTTCTAGCTTGTCCTGAGTGTATCGAAGGGGTCTGACCCCCACCGGTAGTCCCCATTCTCTACACCATATCCTTGCCATTGACATCTATCTTAATTTATGTACTATTAAATAGGTTAATGGCGGTTAACCACAGGAGGTAAAGTAATCCATCTGAGTTACTGTATAGTAAGATTCGAAAAAGACAAGAGTTGTAAGTACGTACAAAAAGTGGGTTATTGAAGTCCTAGAGCTAATAATTCGCATTAGATCGAGATCGCAACGAGTATTAGATATCCGAAGGAATATAACCTGCCGTATTGTGGCTAGTATGATTTCAACAAAGGAGGCTGATCATGAAAGAACTTAAAGATCTTGTCACATACATTTTTAAAGCATTAGTAGACAACCCGGATAAGGTTGAGGTAACAGAAATCGCTGGCGATAAGAGCATTATATATGAGCTTAGAGTCGGTGAAGGTGATTTGGGTAAGGTAATCGGTAAAGAAGGTAGAACTGCACGAGCTGTTAGAACGATTATTACCGCTGCGGCTATGAAATTGGGAAAACGCACGGTATTAGAGATTCTTGAATAATAAAGAGTCGTATCTCTTGTCTTTTTCGTTCTATTTTGTGCGGACGATCGCGGCTGTTACATAGTCCACAATAACAGCTGTCGACATCAGCTAAGAAAACAATTAAAGCAAATAAGGGGAGTGATTACATCACTCCCCTTATTTGCACTTAACGTACGTGTTTACGCACGCTCTATTTTTGTGGCTTTTTCCCCTTTGGGGGATTGAGTAACGTCGAACTTGACCCGATCACCTTCATTCAGGGTACGATAACCTTCACCGGTAATTTCCTGGAAGTGGGCAAACACATCACCACTACCATCTTCTTTCTCGATGAAGCCAAATCCTTTTCTACTGTCAAACCACTTGACTGTACCGTATGGCATGTTTCTCCTTTCAAGCTTCTATTTGTAATAAGGGATGAGAATATGAGTATCCTACAGTCCTACGACAAATAACTTAGCTTAACTAATATTAATTATATACATATAATAGGTTTTGTCAAGAGAAAAGAACGATATACCGAGATCGCTCAGCTGCAGCTCTTTGAGACAGGCATATCTATGGCTTTGTAGGAATCGATCAATGTTTGCTTACCCGCAATATTATTGAAGAGTATGAACATAAACTGGGCAAAACCCGGATAAGAGATCTCGCTAAGTCTCGCAACACGCCGAGCTATATTACTTAAAGAATAGAATTCCTTTTTTAGAAAAAAATAACCCTCGGCAAGTTCTCGCTCGGTCATGTTTTTTGGACGAAACGTCACGGTAGAGTGGTTATAATGATTCCAATCTTCAGAAATAAGTCTGCCCTCTTGTTTAAGACGACGATATATTCTCGTTCCCGGATATGGTGTTAGAACATTGAATGTCGCAGTCGCTATTTTGTTTCTGTATAAAAACTCCAGGGTTTCATCAAATACTGCTTTGGTATCGTCATCCAAGCCAAAAACAAATGAGGGATGAAATATGATACCAGCATCCTGTATTTTTTTTATTGCTTCTTCATTTTCCTTTAATGATTTCAATGTCTTACGCATTTTTCTAACCGCTGTCGTAGATACTGATTCCAGTCCGATAAAAAGCCCACGGCAACCTGATTTCCAACATAGTTGCAGTAATTCATCATCCCCGGCTATTGTTACAGTACATTGACCGCCCCACTCGATGTTCAAGGGAGCCATTTCCCTGAACAACTCCTTTGCATATTTAGGGTTAGCTACAACATTATCATCGAGCGAAAGATATATTTTTGAATTCGAATTTTCTATGTCTTTTATTACATGTGGTATTGGCACCGTACGTATTTTCTTGCCATAGACATTGCTCACTGAACAAAATTCACAATCATAAGGACATCCTTTGCTTGTGTAAAAACCAGGACACTTAACACCCAATACACTCCGGTCGATCCTGGAATCCCTTTTTGGTAGAGGGGCGGTTGATAGATCCGGTTCTTTGCTCTGGTAATACTTCTTCAAGGTATTCTGTTTGAAATCATCAACAAGATTAGACCATGAGCCTTCAGCCTCACCGATCACCACAGCATCCCCAAATTTGATCGCTTCCTCAGGCATGACTGATGCATGAATCCCGCCAAAAACTACCTTGCTTCCTTTCTCCCTGAATATTTTTGCCAATTGATAACTTCTTTTTGCAGTAGCAGTCATTATCGAGATTCCGACTAGATCATAGTCTTTCGAGAAATCAATATCACTGATATGCTCATCAACCATACTGACTTCAATATTCTCCGGAGTATGGGCAGCGATGATCTGCAAAGCAACCTGCGGTACTTTAAAACCTACAGGCGACCTTTTAGCTGAAGAACGTGGTGAAATTAATAGTAATTTCATAATTCTTATTATTAAATTTTCCCATTAGACACTTGCTGATATTTCCTGAATTATACATATTCTATCAAAGAAGTCAATGGTATTTTCTGTTATGCCAATCGTTGATATAATAATTGAAGAAATGAATACGGTTTTTTAGAATCTTGAAGTCGGCCCCATTTTTAGATATTCTATATAGATAATGCGGGTATTGACTTTTTAAAATAAGTAGATATATTCAGTAATCAAAACCAACATAGTGTTGCAATAGCATATCGTTTCGATATAGCTGTTTGTGGATTTTGTGGTTGTAATATATAAAGGCTACATAGTTATCCAGAAAAGGAGGTATTATGAAAACCAGCAACCTCGTAATATTGTTGTTGATCGTTACATCATTCGTTTTTGCTCACCCTGCTGATGATGCGTCATTCGGTCTGTTCAGGACCATGTCCGCAGACAATGGTTCTGCTGGCCATTTCCATGTTGGGTTATGGCTGAGGGGTTTTGGCGAAAAAAGGGATGTCGCGGTGCTCGGTGAACAAGCCGGACAAGCCAGTCATAAGGGTGGCGATATGTTTTTTGGACTCGGTTATGCAGTAACTGATAATTTCGCTTTCAACGTAGCAAGTTCCTTTCACGGTGACGCTATTGATTACACTGCTACAGATTTCACACGTGCCAGTATGGGCCTGGGTGATACCAAGATCGCCTTCAAATTCGGACTGGGCAGGGATAATATCAAAGTTGGCCTTAGCCCGTTCATTTCTTTGCCAACTGGTCAGGACCGCTCCACGACACTTGAGGACAAGAGCTATGTGTTTTTTGGCGCTGCCTTGGGCAATGATGGTGGTGTCTTCAGATATTTCTCAAGCGGTGGAACCGATATGGGCGTGGTTGGTTTACTGACCTTAAAATCCAAGCTCATGACCATTGATCTGAATATTGGTTATGTCGATAGAAATAAAAACGATTCTGAAATAGGTTTTCGCAACAACTACACGATCTACCGGGCAGCATTTAGTTGGGACCTCGGTACGATCGTTCCCTTTATTGAACTTGGCGGTATTGATTTCTGCGGCAAAGATCAATTCTTTACTTTCATTGATGATGATTCTGTATTCGGACCTAATCCCGTCTTTATAACTCCAGGGATCAGTATCAGGCCCGGTAATTTTAATATCGACCTTGCGGTCGATATCCGTGGCTGGGAAGGTGATAATGAAAGGGCATTCCCGACGGCGATTACTGACAGCACAAATACACCTACTGGTTATGGTGTCACGCCAGCATGGGCCGGGATTATCGGTATATCATACTGCCATGATTTCAAACAAAAAATGCCCGAACAAGGCAGGATCGCTGGTATAATAACCTGCCGTGAATCAGATGAACCACTTAAAGCCAATGTTGGTCTGTATCACCCAGAAGGGCTCGTTGCATCTGATGGCAGTGATATGGACGGCAAATATTCGTTCAAGGATATTGAACCAGGCACTTATAAGCTGACTATTAATGCAACAAATTACGAGCCTTACAGTATCGGTCTATTGGTTAAAGCCGGCGAAACTACACCTCTGGACATCGCTCTTGATCCGATCGCAAAACAAGGCAGACTAGTGGTCCGCGTGATTGATCTAGAAAACCAGGAACCCATGACGGCACACATAAGTATCGGTGATAATATAACGAAAACAGCAACAGAAACTTTTGAACAGATCCTCATGCCGGGATCTTATAATATCATTGCGATCGCTGCGACAGAAGATTACCTGCCTTTTGAAAGACAAATTATCATCGAAGCCGGAAAAACCCTCGAACTCGAAGTCGCACTGGTGAAGAAGGCATTCAAGATCGTCTTGCCTCAGGTTTATTTTGAAACCGCCAAAGCAGAATTGAAATCAGAATCACATAATACATTGGATGAAGCAGTCCTTACCATTCAAAAGGTGCTGGGTGGAAATCTCAATACTACGATCGAGGTTCAAGGGCATACAGATAGCCGCGGCAGCGCAGACTATAATATGAGCCTTTCCGACCAAAGAGCCAATGCAGTAAAGAACTACCTGGTCAGTAAACATGATATTGAGGGTTCAAGATTGGTTGCCAAAGGATATGGTGAATCTCACCCGATCGCTCCGAATAATACTAGTGATGGAATGGCAAAGAATCGTAGAGTCGAATTCGTCATACTCAAATAGGTTTCTGTTCATTATAATATGAAAAATCAAAACCATGTAATATAGCTGTTACTTTCTTGCAGCTTTATGCTTGACATGTTTAGTTCTCTTCTTATAATACATAAAAATCCATGATACTTCTGATCGAACCGAACATGAAAATAAAAAAAAGACTGTGTGATCTTCTCAGTCGAGAGAGAATTCTTGCTATCGGTTCCTATGCAGAAATGCTGGAGATGATCGCAAAATTCAAGAATAGGATCAATATCATAATCGCCAATATTCGACTATTTAAAGATATACTTTTGAGAGGAACGCTCTTTCGACTCTGCCAGAAGCTGTATATAGAAATCCCACCTATTCTCGTTCTCTACCGAAGGGGCGATGAGAAAATAAAGGAAGAGTTTGAAAAAAACAATGTCTCCTGTTCAATCATTAAGTTTGATGGTGACGATACCAGTTTCCCTGAACGCTATATTGATACAATAAAACGACTGTATCCCGATGTCATTGTCAATATGAAACAAGCTCATGAATCATGGCTCAGGGGTGATATTACACAAACAATTGCTGATCCCCATGATTGGCTTGTTAAAGAAGGCTTTCTTAAAGCGATTGAGGGCTCGAAGATAGGAAAGATCGCAAAGGACATGGAAACATTCATGCCTTTGATAAAAAAGATGCTGTCCACAGCAGAGTCTGAAGAAGAAAAGAAGACTAAACAAAATATTCCTATTAAGGATTATGAGAAAAAATACCATGAACTCAAGAAAAAATACGATCTCCTGGTACAATATGTTAAAGAACTAGCACATCACACAAAAACACCTTAAGAGCTATCTGCCTTGATCCTTTTATTGACAACGATCTTTCTATTATTTCTCACCTCTCCGGCGGTTGCCCAGAACACATTCAAGAACGAGCAAGATCATTTTCCACGGGTACGCCAGGCTCGAGAAAACTGTGAACAAAGCATAGATTCGATTTTCCGCGCCAAGGGGCTTGACTATCCACCAGAAGAGATTTTGATAGTTGCTTGTAAAAAAGAACGGCTCGTTGATTTATGGGCACGTCCTGATACCAGTGAAGCCTTTTTCATAATCAAACAATATCCTTTCACTGCATTTTCCGGTACTCTTGGACCGAAACGTAAACAGGGTGATCTTCAGATACCTGAAGGCTTTTATATCATAAATCATTTTAACCCTTATTCCAACTTTCACTTGTCGATGAAGATAAGCTACCCCAACAAATCAGACAGCATTTTAGGAAAAAGGGGGAGTCTGGGCGATGAAATACGTATTCATGGAAGTTTTGTAACGATCGGCTGTATTCCGATCGGCGATGAAGCGATAGAAGAACTTTACATTATATGTGTCGATATGAAATCAAAAGGCCAGCATAGCATACCGGTCTATATCTTTCCAGGTATGATGGACGAACAAAATTGGTCTGGATTAAAGAACATCGCCGGGCAGGACAGCGTCCTTTTCAAATTCTGGGATAACCTGCGTAAAGGCTATGATCTTTTTAGCGCAACACACCGCAAACTCATATTTCAAATAGACTCGCAAGGTGAGTACGTCTTTACGGGCACTCATGCACGGCTCAACACATATCCGTGGATGAATAAAAACGGCATACAGAACTCATTGTGTGACAGAATCGAACCGCCCGATGGTTTCAAGCGGCAGTACTGCGCTGTTAACTCCTATGGGGACTGGCTGAGACACTTGCCCTTGAAACCAGGTAACCCAAAGGTTTGCCTTTATAATGGTGTTGAAAAAACCTATCAGGGCGGTCACTGTGCAGTAGTCGATATTGATGTTGGCCAAGAAGACTTGCAGCAATGCGCTGATGCGATCATGAGATTGCATGCCGAGTATCTTTTCTCAAGAAAAGCATTCAGTGAAATTGATTTTAGCTTGACTAACGGCGATGAAGTGGGTTTTAGAAAGTGGATTTCAGGGTATCGACCCCTGGTCAGTGGCAATAATGTAACCTGGCACAAACGTGCGCTGCCGGATTCTTCATACGAAACTTTCCGCGCCTATTTAAAATTCATCTTCACTTATGCAGGGACTTATTCACTAAATCAGCAAGCTACGCGCATTGAAGATCAAAACGACATGATGATCGGCGATATATTTATCGAGGGTGGATTCCCCGGTCACGCAGTCCTGGTGACTGATATGGCGATAAATTACCGGACCGGTGAGAAAGTATTCTTGCTCAGCCAGAGCTATATGCCAGCTCAGGATATCCATATCTTAAAAAATCTAAATACGCCGGATCTAGACCCCTGGTATAAACTGAATCCCGGTGATGATTTATGTACACCTGAATGGACTTTTGACTTCAAAAACCTGAAACGGTTTTAACCTTTCAATTCCCGCAATCCTATTAGCAGTATTATAATTACGAAACGGGATAAATCGGGGAACGACAAGGGCACCACTCCGTCATCCTGGTAATTACCAGAATGACGGAGTGAATTAGAAGAAGCTCATGGACTAAAAGCCTAGCCCAGTAAATCAGGGCATCAGAATGAAAGATATCAGTAAACCGGTATATCAGACAACATATTGGTTCGAATATCCCAAGATTCTTATGTGCTTTCCACTTGTCTTCTGATCACTTGATATACTTACGTTGCAACTAAATAAACCAGGTTGAATAGCAACCTTTGTTTTCAAGTAGCCGTGATGTTGACTTGATGCATTTTTTCGTTACACTAACCAATGGAGGTAGTATGAAAAAATCATTTATATTGTTCATATCAATATTTATAGCATTCACATTATCATGTCAGAAAAAGAAAACCTCTCAAGCTGGTTTTGAAATACCTGAAGGACAAAAAAGAGATGTCGAAGTGCTTTACGTTACACCAGAAGGCGGGACTGAGGGACTCAGTGAAGTCACTGAAATCCTTGTTTCTTTCAACCAGCCGATGGTGCCGCTCGAAGGCGTCCCCGAATTCGAGAAACGCGGCCCGCTGCGGATCTTGCCGGAAATCAAAGGAAGATTTCGATGGCGCGGAACTTCCACCCTGTTTTTTATCCCGGATGAACCATTAGTCGGCGGAACCAAATATGTCTGCACAGTACCCAGGGGGACAAAATCCCTTACCAATACCAGCCTCAAACAAGACTACTCCTGGCAATTCACTACTGCTCGACCGCGCCTTAATACTTCGAAACCATATCATGATCAACAGTGGATCGAATTGGACCACAAAATATACCTCCTCTTCAATCAACCGATGTCCCCGGATAAAGCAAAACCTTTTATTAAATTACTCGTGCGTGATGATAAAGGTTTTGAAAAACCGGCATCTTTCAAGGCACGCAGCATGAGTAAAGAAGAAGAAGAGGAAGTCGGCTCATACTGGAAACCAGAGAGAACGATAGTCGTCGATCCAAATAATAACTTGCCCATTGAAAGCAAGGTAATGGTTAAATTGCTCGAGGGATTACCAGGAGCACTTGGTGCTCACGGTATGGATACAGAACGCACCGTTGTTTTTTATACTTTTAACTATTTCAGATTTGTTGATCTTGATAATTCCGTACAAAATCCTCAGGAATCAGTGTGCTTTGAATTCAGCAACCCGGTCATTTATCAAGATTTCATCGAGCATATCAAGTTCAGTCCAGATGTAAAAATACCTGATCATTATAAAAATTGGACACACTCTTCAACAAGACTATGTGTCTATCTTGATCTTAAACCCGACACCAAATATAAAGTTACTATCGATAAAGAACTGAGCGATCGCTTTGGTAATAAACTCGGCGAAGAAATCAATGTTTCTTTTAAAACCACAGATTACGACCCGCAAATCAGTCTTGCTACAGGACGCGGAATAGTTGAATCCTATTCAGAAAAACGCCATCCAATAACGATCACCAATGTAAATCGAATACGAAAAAAGATGGCTTTGCTCGAACGAAATGAGGTAATTCCAACGCTATTGAGCAACGGTGTTTTTTATAGCTGGAGTAAATATGATCCTATTTTCGACTATGATATCGATGAAAATTGGACGATCAATGGTGAAAGAAATATCAAAATAACAAAACCGCTCGAACTCAGTGATGTTCTCCAGCTGAATAATACTGGCTATGTTTTCTTTGAGATTGACGCCGGCGAAGTACTCCGCTATGGTCGCCGTTATTACCGTGGTCTATTGCAGATCACGAACATCGGGATATCTGGAAAATTCGCATCCGAGAATAACCTTATCTGGGTTACGACGCTTAAAGATGCAAAACCCGTTGAAAATGCTTATGTTGAGTTGCGTGACGACAAAAATCGGATCCTGTGGCAGGGAAAAACTGACGCCGACGGCATCGTAGAAACACCGGGCTGGAAGCGATTGGGAATGATCGCGGAAAACCGTTGGAGCAAACCTAGAATATGGGTCTTTGCTAAAAAAGGCGGTGATGAAACATTTATTGCCTCAGATGAAGGTACTGGCGTCTACCCCTATGATTTTGGCATTTCATATGATTGGAGCCCTGAACCAGAACAATACCAGGCATATATTTTCACTGAAAGAGGTCTATATAAATCCGGTGAGGATGTGTACATAAAAGGTATCCTCCGCGAAAAATACAAGGGTAAGTGGCGCATATCAAATAGTGTCAAAAGTATTGACCTGACGATCTTCAATTCCCGTAATGAAGAGATCTATAATAAGACACTCGCCACATCTAATTACGGTTCTTTCGATATCCGACTCCCGATCCCTGCGGATGCACCAACTGGTTGGTACGAAATTGTCGCTGATCTTATCGACATGGACAGGAAATTCTATGGCTCATTCAGGGTAGAAGCTTACCGTCCGGCACAATTCGAAGTCAAGGTAAAAAGCGATAAGGACGAATATATTTTTGGTGATGATTTTAATGGAGAGATCAATGGGCAGTACCTTTATGGTGGACCGATGTCCGGAGAAAATGTTGAATGGACTATGACCCTCGATTATTCATACTATACGCCACCCGGTCATAAAGGTTATCGGTTTGGACCATCTTACTGGTATGGTGATGATGAGTGGGAGTTTGAAGGTGTTATCGGATCCGATGCAGGTGAACTAGATCAATACGGAAAGATCAAAGTCCAAAAGAAAATCGTTCAAGACGAGATAAGACGGACGATGATGCTTACTCTCGAAGGATCAGTGACCGCTCAAAATCGCCAGACTCTCTCTGGTCGGAAAACTTGCCTGGTTCATTGCGGTGAATATTATATCGGCATAAAACCACAGAGAACATTCATTGAAATGAAAAAACCGACCGAATTCGAGTTCATTACAGCAAAACCAAGTGGCGAACTGGTCGCCGGTAAAAATATCAGTATTGAAATTATCAGAAGAGAATGGACAAGTGTCCGCAAAGCCGGCGTTGAAGGAAGATATGAATGGGTTACCGAGAAAAAAGACAGTGTCGTCAGTAAGTTCAAGTTAAAGACTGGAGGTTCTTCAGTAGCCAAATCATTCACGCCAGACCGGACCGGGTTCTATATTATCAAAGCACAGAGTACAGACTCACGCAATAACACGATCGTAACCAGCACATATTTCTACGTAACCGGTGCTGGTTATATATCATGGCGGCGGAGTGATGACGATCGCGTGGAGATCATCCCTGATGAAGAAAATTATAGACCTGGTGATGTAGCAAAAATACTCGTCAAGTCACCTTATGAAAAAACTCTCGCTCTTGTTACTGTGGAGCGTGAATTTATTCTCCAGCGGTTCACCCAGGAATTGATCGGTTCCAGCGATGTTATTGAAATACCGATCACTGAAGATCACCTGCCCAATATCTATGTTTCAGTTATCCTCTTACAGGGCAGGAAAGGTTTTGATAAATTCGATGAGGAAGGCGGTGATATCGGCAAACCGTCCTTTAAGATCGGTTACACAAACCTGAATGTGGATCCGGGAACCAAACACCTGGATATCACAGTTACGACGGATAAAGAAGAATACAAACCTCAAGATTCAGTAACTGTAACACTTCAAATCCTTGACCATAAGGGTAATGGGATTGCATCAGAAGTCGTGCTTGCGGTCGTTGATGTCGGTGTCTTGAACCTTATCGGATTCCAGACACCTGATCCTTTCCCTGTATTCTACGGGTCAAGACCACTTTCCGTACAGACGGCGGAAAGCCGGCTCCATATAATCGGTCAACGAAGCTACGATGAAAAAGGCGAAACCAGAGGAGGCGGCGGGGCTGCAGCAGCGCCTTTTGCCTATCGGACCGAGTTTCTGACCACCGCCTATTATAATGCGCGCGTTTACACAAATTCAAAAGGTGAAGCGATCCTGCGTTTCAAACTCCCCGATAATCTTACCACTTTCAGAATCATGGCTACCGGGCATACAAAGAGCTCTTGTTTTGGTGCAAGCGAAGCCAATATAAGGGTCAAAAAACCTCTTTTACTTCTTGAGGCCTTACCCAGGTTCGCACGGCTCGGCGATGAGTTTGAAGCCGGCATAGTTGTTCATAATAATACAAATGTCTCCGGCGAAGTTACGGTCGAAGCCTCGGCAGACAGCATTAGACTGCTCGGTGAAAATAAAAGATCACTGAAAATCCCTGACGGCCAGGAAAAAGAAGTTCGATTCAAGTATCAGGCTTTCAAAGTAGGTAAAGCAACTTTCCGGTTCAAAGTGACGATGGGCAGTGAATCAGATGGCATTGAACTCAAGATACCGGTGATCTCACCACGCCTTACCGAAGCAGTAGCTTTATATAGTCAGACTACCGAAAAAATCGCTGAAGCCGTTACTGTACCAAAAGATATCTATCCGGACGTCGGTTATATCGAATTTACCACCTCATCATCAGCGCTTGTAGGTCTGGAAGGCGGAATCGAATACCTCGTCAAGTATCCGTATGAATGTCTTGAACAAAAGACTTCACGGATCCTGCCATTTATCCTTGCCGAAGACCTGATAAATTCATTCGATCTATCTGAGTTGAAAGGAAAAGATCTCAGAAAGGAAGTCCAGAATACACTAAAAGAATATAAAGACTTCCAGCACTATAATGGCGGCTTTAAATTCTGGCAAGATTCGTGGTATCCATCACCCTGGTTGACCGCATACGTTGTTTACGCATTGGCAAAGGCGAATAACAAAGGTTATGTTGTTGACCGAACAATGGTCAATGACGCAATAGAATACTTGAAGAATGTACTGCGTCGTGACGATGTCGATTGGGAGTATCCTTATAATAAAAATGTTCAGCTGACAACGAAGTGTTTTATCCTTTATGCGCTCGTTTTATGGGATGTCTATGATCACGGCTATATGTCGAGACTCTTTGAAAAACGCGACCAGATATCGTTGTTCGGGAGAACGCTCTTGCTTAAGGCAGCAAATATCTACGGCAATTCATACTATAAAAAAGAGCTGAAACGGATACTTCTCAATAAAATAAAGATGGCGCCTACGACCGCTCACTTTGAAGAACAGGATGCCAGCGGTATGGCCTGGATATGGCATTCCAATGTTCGAACAACCGCGCTCATTTTGCAGGCGCTCATAGAAACTGGTGGCGAGTTCCCGGATGCCGAAAAGATTATCAAATGGTTGGTAACAGAGAAAAAAATCGGCAGGTGGCGTTCTACTCAAGAAAACATTTATGTCTTCGATGCATTCAATACCTATTTCGATATTTACGAAAAGCAAACTCCGAATTTTATGGCAACAGTTTACCTCGAAAATAAAGAAATAGTAAAAGAAATATTCAAAGGACGGGATTTGCAGATAAGAAGGGAAGAAATCCCGCTTGTTGATCTGCCAAAGGATAAACAGCTGCCTGTAAATATCGAAAAGCAAGGGACCGGACGATTGTACTACGGTTTGCGTATGCTCTACGCTCCAACTCGTGAGCTCAAACCAAGGGATGAAGGTATCGCAGTGTTCAAAGTGATCGAACCACTCGTTGACGGGCTCACTGGTGATGCATTGAGTGCCGGTAAGATATACAAAATCACGCTGAGCGTTGTCACCCCTCAAGAACGTAATTTTGTCGTAGTCGATGATCCGTTGCCCGCCGGTGTCGAGGTCATAAACACGTCATTCGATACCGAGAGCAAGCAAACCCTCAAGATGATGAGCGGTGAAGAACAGCCTGATGATTACTGGTATGATGAATACTATGACGACTACTATGATTATTACTATATGCCCTGGGGCACCTTTGATCACTGGGAGATCTATGACGACAAGGTGCTGCTTTTCGCCGATGCGTTGTATGCTGGAGAGCACACATTCTCTTACATGGTACGGGCGATGACCTATGGTGATTTTACAATGCCGCCGACCAAAGCTGAGGAGATGTATACACCTGAGGTTTTTGGGTATAACCGGCAGCGCCGCCTGAGCGTTAAATAGGACTCCGGGGTCAGGTCTTGAAATTTAAGATTGGTAATCCATAAGACGTGTCTAGACAATACCGGGTTTCTTAAATTTCAAGACCTGATCCCGCGAAGTATACGGCGCCGAGTATCCCCGCGTCGTCGCCGAGCTCGCCTGGGATGATTTTGAATTTTCGGTATTGAGCACCCATAATCCGCTGATCTGCAGTCTTTCTGATCGAATCAAATAGAATCTTTCCCGCTCTCGAAATACCTCCTGAGATTATGATCACCTCAGGATCAAATAAAGAAATAATATTCGAAAGACCGATACCGATATAGAATCCGATCTCAGCGAATATCTTGCGGGAAACGGCATCACCCTTTTTGGCTTCCCGTGCTATTATATGTGGGGTAATTTTTTTATATTTTTCCAGACTACTCTTTTGTTTTCTCATCCGGCGCCGGGTGCGTGCAACGATATATCTTGCACCAACATAGCCCTCAAGATGACCGAACTGACCACAGGTGCATTTTTTGCCATCATATTTGATCACCGAATGACCAAATTCACCGGCAAAACCATTCGCACCGAATAACAATTTGCCTTCGCATACCGCAGCTCCGCCAACACCAGTACCAAGGGTGAACAAGAAAATATTATCGTATCCTTTGCCGGCGCCATACTTCCATTCACCCAGACATATCGCATTCACATCATTGAGGATCTTTACTGGCACCTGGAATTCTCTTTTTATGATCCGGGCAAGCTTTACATCAGTCCATCTGGCAAGGTTAGGTGAGTATCTTACGATACCTTTTCGTGAATCGATGATACCAGCGATACCGATACCAATACACGATGCCGGTTCTGCGAAGCCTTTGATAGCGCTCTTGATCTGCGCGATAATAGAAGTAGGTCCCTGACCCGCATGAGTCTGTACTTTTGCTCGTTTGATGATCTTACCATTTCTTACAAGTGCCGATTTAATATTTGTCCCTCCGACATCTACGCCGATATAAAATTTATTTTTCATCATAACGTTATTATCGTGCTATAAGATCAGTCGATAGTCTTATTTTGCTTGCGAACACAGTTGCAGAAACCGTGGTAATTCGCACAGATCCCGCCAAATATCGAAATCAGGCCCCAAAACAGAGGTCGTGCAATAATATGCAAAAGGATCGGTCGAGAATATGGCAACAGGTATACCCCCCAGGTTACAAGAAAACAACCAAGTACAATGCAGATATGTCCAAAGACAACAAGCCCAGCTCGACCACCCCGCCAATTGAGATAAACCAGACCGAAACCGATAAGCATCGGTATCAAACCAGCAAAACTGCCAAAGAATATTAAACTCAAAATCCCGATAGCGGTAAGGGCAAAACCTAATATCAATCCTGTCCAGCTATGTACTTTCATCATCACCACCTTTGGAAATTAAAGACAACTATAACAATAAAGAAGACAATTACTCACTCTGTGTTCTTGTTTCGATCTGCAGCGTTTTCTCTTTCTTGCCCGATATATTACAGTATGCAGTTACCGAAAAAGTGTCACCGACCTGAGCTCCTGGAATTATATAGCTTACTTCCTGTTTTGCTTCACTGCTTTGCGTATTGAATTGCTGGGTTATTATTTCTTCACCGTTTAATTCAACGACGATTTTGTTGACATAGTGTTTTGTAATTTTACCGACCATATGTGAAACACTTACTCTAAGGGACATTGTTTCTTCGTCAAATTCCAGTTCTACTTCGGTCGGTGGGTGTCCAAGAGCATAAGGCACCAGGATAAATGCAAGCAAAGCTATACATATGATTTGAATAGCCTTCATGATCATTCTCCTTTAATAGAATATGTGAATTATTTTTTCTGTTCTTTGTTAGCGTCTTTTTCTTTTACTATCCGAATGCTATTTGAACCACATTTAGGGCATTGTCTCTCCATCATAACACCTTTTTCATAAGGGTACTTGTTTATTGCTCCGCAACGGAGACATTTAAAATCACGTTCTTCCACCTATCCTCCTTATTATGAGACTAAGAATGCCGATTTTTTCAGACACATAAACTCGAATGAATCAGGATGAGGCAATTCCTAGTTACCCTCATCGCGATGACAGCATCTAGTTCTTTTTTGCTTTCTCTTGTTCCTCGGTCAGCACTTTGATCGTATGTTCGATCTCCTCTCTCGTCACTTTCTTGCGCAATTCCTCGACATCCTGCATAGCTTTCTGGAACCGCTGACCTTCTGCCGCGCTGATCCATTCAAGCAATAACCTTTCTGGACGAATACCCAACTTTTCAAATTTATCCCAGAGCTTCTCTACCCGCTTTTGGGTCCATCGGTTAGCATCGATATAATGACAGTCAACATAATGACACCCGGATACAACGACTATGGGCGCGCCCTCTCGAAATGCACGGAGAATGAATTCTTCACGAACCCGCCCGCTGCACATCGTGCGGATAAGACGCTGGCTAGATGGATATTGCAGTCTTGCACCACCACATGTATCAGCACCTGCATAGGAACACCAATTACAGGCGAAAACGATCACCTTATCCTGGGGATCCTCATCCAGATGCGCATCGATTTGAGTCGTGATTTGATTGTCTGTGAAATGCTTCATCGAAAGTGCACCAAAACGACACTCAGCTGCACACGTGCCGCAACCTTTGCACAAAGCCTCAACATAGGTAATCGTTTTGTTCTTTGGATCGACCGTAAAAGCATTATAAGGACAGACTTTCGAACACATTGCACAGTACCGGCAGAGATCCTGATTCAAGGTCGACGTTATCGCTTCGAGTTTGACTTTACCTGCAGAGAGCAATGTTTCAGCCCGGGCTGCCGCCGCACTCGCCTGAGTAACTGAGTCTTTGACGTCCTTGGGTGCTTCAGCACAACCGGCAAAGTAAACTCCGGTAGTAGGTGCATCAACAGGTTTTAATTTCGGGTGCGCCTCCATAAAGAACCCATCCGGGGTTTTGGAAAGGGTAAGAAGTTTCTGTACTTCAGGCATATCAAGTCTTGGCGTCACGCCTACGGAAAGCACCATCATATCAAACTCATGCTCTTCAATCTTATTGGCAGTAGTATCCTCAACCATAACCTTTAGATTGTGGGTTTTCGGATCTTCAATTATCTCACCGGGGATACCTCTGATATATGCAACACCTGCTTCCTTGCTGCGTTTGAAGAGATCTTCAAAACCCTTACCAAATGCTCGGATATCGATATAAAAAACCTTTGCCTCGATATCAGGATAGTGATCTTTCAGGAGTAAAGTATCCTTGATCGTGTTCATACAACAGATATTACTGCAATAAGGTTTGCCGATCTTCTCGCACCGGGACCCGACACATTGAATAAAACCAACGGTTTTGGGTCTTTTTCTATCGGTCGGTCTGATAAAATGACCGTCTGAAGGTCCACCTGCTGACATAAGCCGTTCATATTCCATGCTCGTTATGACGTTTTCATATTTTGTGTAACCGTATTCATCCAATTCAGTAGGATCATAGACATCCATTCCTGTAGCGACGATAACCGTACCGACA
>Ga0307444_1000544_pt1 | contig 17878 bp, 16 predicted proteins | sample SalMarSW160340MG_FD_202145 | JGI IMG/M metagenome (GOLD analysis project Ga0307444, IMG submission 202145) | Salt marsh sediment microbial communities from the Plum Island Ecosystem LTER, Massachusetts, United States - SW1603-40 | ecosystem: Environmental > Aquatic > Marine > Intertidal zone >...
CAAGGTTGAGCAGAAGTGGTACCAGTTCTGGCTGGATAAGGGCTACTTTACACCTAAGATTGACATTAAGAAAAAACCTTTTGTTATCATCATGCCGCCGCCCAACGTCACCGGCGAGCTTCATATCGGCCACGCCCTGACGGCTACCTTAGAGGATATCATGATAAGGTGGCACCGGATGATGGGCCAGCCCACGCTCTGGCTGCCCGGCGTTGACCATGCCGGTATCGCCACCCAGGTGGTGGTGGAGAAGATGCTGGCTGGAGAAGGGGTCGACCGGCATAAACTGGGGCGGGAGAAGACGCAGGCCAGAATCAGACAGTGGGCGGAGAGCCGCCGCCAGATGATTGCCCGGCAGCACCAGAGGCTGGGGGTTTCCTGCGACTGGAGCCGCGAGCGCTATACCCTGGATGAGGGGCCGAGCCGGGCGGTACGCACCGCCTTCGTGCGGCTTTATGAAAAGGGTCTGATTTACCGTGGGGAGAGGATTATCAACTGGTGCCCCCGCTGCGCCACCGCCCTCTCCGACCTGGAGACCGACCACAAGGATATACAGGGCAACCTGTACTACGTCCGTTATCCCCTGGAGGGGACTAAAGAGTTCATCACGGTGGCCACCACCCGCCCTGAAACGATACTGGGGGATACCGCCGTCGCCGTCAATCCCAAAGACAAGCGGTTCAAGGGGATGGTGGGCAAAAAGGCTATTCTGCCCGCCGTAAATCGGGCGGTGCCCGTTATCGCCGATGAGGCCGTTGACCCCGAGTTCGGCACCGGGGCGGTAAAGATTACCCCCGCCCACGACCCGGTGGACTTTGAGGTGGCCCAGCGCAATAAACTGCCCCTGGTCAATATACTGAACCCGGACGTGACTATGAACGGGAACGCCGGGCCCTACGCCGGGCTTGACCGCTTTAAATGTCGTGAAGCTATTTTAGCTGACCTGGAAAAGGAGGGGCTGCTGGTCAAGATTGAGCCCTACGGGCACTCGGTGGGACACTGCATGCGCTGCCAGACTATTATTGAGCCCATAGCCAGCCAGCAGTGGTTTATCAATACCAAGCCTTTAGCCGAACCGGCCATAGCTGCCGTCACCGGCGGGCGCATCAATATTATCCCGGAAAGATTTACCAAGGTATATCTTAACTGGATGGAGAACATCCGCGACTGGTGCATCAGCCGCCAGCTCTGGTGGGGGCATAGAATACCGGTATGGTACTGCCGTGACTGCGGAGAAGTCACCGTGAGCGTTGATGAGCCCAAAACCTGTGGCAAGTGCGGCTCGGCTAATATTGAGCAGGACCCCGATGTCCTGGATACCTGGTTTAGCTCGGCGCTGTGGCCCCACTCCACCATGGGCTGGCCCGACGACACCGAAGACCTGGGTTATTTCTACCCCACCACCGTGATGGAGACCGGCTATGACATCCTCTTCTTCTGGGTGGCCAGGATGATTATGATGGGGCTGGAGGATACCGGCGAGATACCTTTTAGCACCGTCTACCTCCACGGGCTGCTGCGGGACGAGAAGGGGGAGAAGATGAGCAAGGTCAGGGGCAACGTGGTTGACCCCCTGGATACTATCGCTAAATACGGCACCGATGCCCTGCGCTTTGCCCTGACCAATGATATATCGCCGGGCAACGATATCAAGCTGACCCCCTCCCGGCTGGAGGCCGGCCGTAACTTTGCCAACAAGCTGTGGAACGCCACCCGCTTCGTGGTCAGGAGTTTAAAGCCGGGCGCCGACATCGAGGTTAAGCGGGACAGGCTGACGCTTGAAGACCGCTGGATACTGAGCCGCCTGAGCGGCACCATAGCCAGCGTGACCCGGTTGATGGCTAACTTCCAGTTCGGCGAAGCCCAGCGGCAGCTACACGATTTCCTCTGGGGCGAGCTCTGCGACTGGTATATCGAGTTTGCCAAGATTCGCCTGAACTCCGGGGAAGGGCCGTCGCCGCTGCCGGTGCTGGTTCACGTGCTGGAAAGCTCGCTGCGGCTTTTGCACCCCTTTATGCCCTTCGTCACCGAGGAGCTGTGGCAGAACCTGAAACAACGTTTGCCCGCCGGCTGGACAAAACCTGAGTCCATAATGATTGCTGCCTACCCCGAAGCCGATGAAAAGGCGGTTGACCCCCAGGCGGAACGGGTGATGGAGTCAATAATCGAGATAATACACGCCATCCGCAACGCCCGCGCCGAACATAAGGTGGAGAGCGGGCGGTGGATTGAGGCGCAGGTCTGTGCCGGTGAGCTTACCCCGGCCATCACGGTCTATTCCCCGGCCATTGAGACGCTGGCCAGGGCCAGGCCGGTCAGCTTCCTGGAGAGCCGGGAGGAGGCACCGACTGAGAATGTACTGGCGCTGGTGCTTAAAAGTTCCGAGGTCATCATACCTATGGAGAGCATGGTTGACCTGAAAGCGGAGAAAGCGCGGCTGGAGCAGGAGATAGCCCAGGCCGGAGCCGAGGTGGCCCGTCTTGAAGCCAGGCTTAAAGACAAAGCCTTTCTGACCAAGGCGCCGCCGGCGGTGGTGGTTAAGGAGCGGGATAACCTCAACATGAGAAGGGACAAGCTGGAGAGGCTGAAGCAAAGCCTGGATAGACTCGGCTAGAGTTCAATCTCAGCGGCTGCCAGCCCCCGGTGGGAACCGTCAGCCCCTAATTGTTCCAGCGCCTTTTTGGTATCGCTGGCAATCCTGGCCTTATCACAGTTTTTGAGCCGGTAGTTGAATAGCCAGTAGCTGAACTCCTTGAGTTCGGTCAGGCTGCTGCTCTTAAGGTTGGGATAACCCTTCTCCCGCCGGAAGCTCTTGAGCAGTACCGGCCTGGTAGCCCCGTATATCCGCTGGTGAACCTCGTCGGTGAGATTATGTTCTTTATTATAGCCTAATATACGCTTTTCCTTGCGTATCTCTTCCTGCACCGCCAGAACCAGGGCTTCCTCAACGGTGATACCGTAAAAATAGTTGAGGTACTGGCGGTATTTAACACTGCCGATGAGCGCCTTGAACTTGTCCTGATTTAAACTGACCGGCGGCTGGCCGTGGAAGAGGAGAGCCATTTTCTCCTCTTGGGGTATCAGCTCGCCCACCGCTTCACACAGCCGCTCCGCAAGAAGCAGCCAGTCGAAGGCTTGGCCGTCAATGAGATATTGGTAGTGGCGGCCGTTATAGGTTTCATCGCCGTCGGCCCAGAGCCCGATAGCTTCCAGCAGGGCGATATACCAGTGCTGGCCGGTAAGAATCGCCTGCTCCAGGTGTTCTATGGCCGCACTGGCGGTCGGGGTTGGTTCTGATTGAGGGTGCGTTTCTGTCATGTTCTATTACTCTTGGGGGGACTCGGCCTTTAGCTTTTCGTAGTATTCCAGCCTGCCGGTGGTTATAAGTTCGGTAATTTTCTTGGCTATAGCCTCTCCCACTCCGGGGACTTCTTTGAGTCTATCCTCTTTAGCCAGTTGCCCTATTTCTACCGGCAGTTGCTCAATGGAGCGGGCGACCTTGCGGTAGGCCCTGATTTTGAAGACGTTGTCCTTTTTGAGCTCCAGCCGGTGGGCGATGTCATCAAATACGGCGGCTATTTCCTGGTTGTTCATGGGGGATTAATTTATGCCTTAGCTGTCCGGTAAAAAGACATTTACCCCTTTTCCGCCTTTGGCGTAGACCTGCCAGGTCGTTTTATCCTTGGGGCCTATCTTGGCGATGTTCTGTACCAGGCGGATATCAGCCTCAGCAAGGCCGAATTTACGCTTGAGCTCTTCTATTCGCCCTCTGGCCTGCCGTTCGTTGCCAAAGGCGCTTTCCAGCCCGAAACCGTCTTTCTGGTAGCGCTGCCGGAGGGCAACCTCCTGGACAAGGCCAAAAGTTACGTCTTCAACCAGCCTTCGCTTCCACATTGCTCACCTTCCACAACAGTGTTTGTATTTCTTACCTGAGCCGCAGGGGCAGGGGTCGTTGCGGCCTATCTTTTTGCCGCCGACCTTGAGCTTTTGCTTCTTGCCGTCGCCCCCGGCCTGAGCAGGGGCGGGGGGTTTGGGGGTGGCGTCCCTCCGGGCAACGCTGACGCGGTATATGCTGTGAACCACATCGTGCTGGATGGTAGAAAGCAGGTTCTGGAACAGGTTGTGTCCCTCCCTCTTGTAGGCATCCACGGAACGCTCCTGACGCAAGCCGGCCCAGCCTGCCTGGAGACGTTCATTCTCCATCACCGTCAGGTGCTCTACCCAGAGCATGTCCATAATGCGCAGCATCAACAGCCTCTCCACCGCCCTCATGTTGGGGGGGGCAATCTCCTCCTCTTTTTCCTCGTAGAGCAAGTGCGCCAGCTCAGTTAGTTTTTCCTCAATCTGCTTTGGCTTCATCTGGGAGATGGCCTCGGCGTTGAACGCTGGGGGGATGGGGAGGATTTTGGAGGCTTCGCCGAGCAAGCCGTCTATATCCCAGCCCTCGCCGTGCTCATTGGCGGTGTTAGCGGCCACTATATTCTTAATTTCGTCTTCGACCATGGACAGGATATTTAATTTAAGGTCGGTATCGCCTAATATCTTTTTACGCTCGCCGTAGATGAGCTCCCGGTGGTGGTTGACCACATCGTCGTACTCTACCAGGTGCTTGCGGATATCAAAGTTATAGCCTTCTACCCTGACCTGGGCGCCTTCTATGGATTTATTCACCAGCGCATTTTCAACGGGGGTGTCCTCGTCCATGCCCGCCCACTCCATAAGGTTTTTAATCCGGTCGCCGCCGAAGCGGCGGACGATGTCGTCTTCCAGAGAGACATAGAAGCGGGAGCTGCCCGGGTCACCCTGCCGTCCGGAGCGGCCCCGGAGCTGGTTATCAATCCGCCTTGACTCGTGGCGATCGGTGCCGACAATGTGGAGCCCGCCGAGTTCGACGACTTTTTCGTGCTCCTTCTGCCAGTCCTTTTGCTCGCCGTCCTGAGGGTTTCCCCCCAGTATGATGTCAACGCCGCGCCCGGCCATGTTGGTGGCTACGGTTACCGCCCCCGGCCTGCCGGCCTGGGCGACGATATAGGCTTCTTTTTCGTGCTGCTTGGCGTTGAGTATATGGTGGGGTATGCCCTTTTTCTTGAGCAGGTCGCTTAAATATTCCGAGTTCTCAATGGATACCGTGCCCACCAGCACCGGCCGCCCCTCTTTTTGCATCTGCTCAATCTCGCGCACCACCGCCTTGAATTTGGATTTTACGTCCTTGTAAATCTGGTCGGGGAAGTCCTGGCGTATCATCGGCTTGTTGGTGGGGATAACCACCACCTCCAGCTTATATATCTTGTGAAATTCCTCGGCCTCGGTGAGGGCGGTGCCGGTCATGCCCGCCAGCTTCTGGTACATGCGGAAGTAGTTCTGGATGGTAATGGTGGCGTAGGTGCGGCTTTCCTGCTGAACCTTGACCCGCTCCTTGGCCTCTATTGCCTGGTGCAGGCCTTCGGAGTAGCGCCGCCCGTGCATCAGCCGGCCGGTAAACTCGTCAACGATGATGACCTGCCCGTCCTTGACCACATATTCCCGGTCCCGGTGGTATGTCTCCCTGGCGCTGAGGGCGTTTTGCAGGTAGCGGTGCAGGTCGGCGTTGGCCGGGTCATAGAGATTGTCCGCTTTTAGCTGGCCTTCCCGCTTGAGCATCCGTTCCATGTTGGTGATGCCGGCATCGGTCAGGCTGACGGTGCGTGTTTTTTCATCAACGGTGTAGTCTATTTCTTTCTTGAGGTTGGGGATAAGGCGGGCGAACAGCTGATACCTTTCCCCCGCCTCCACATCGGGGGCGCTTATAATAAGCGGGGTGCGGGCTTCGTCGATAAGGAGGTAGTCCACCTCGTCGGCGATGGCGAAGTTTACGGGGCGCTGGACGCACTGGGGGAGGTCGGCGACCATGTTGTCCCGCAGGTAGTCAAAGCCGAACTCGGCGCTGGTGCCGTAGGTGATATCGGCCTGGTAGGCCTCTTTACGGGGGATGGGGCGGAAGTGGGGCCAGTTGCTTTCACCGGAGTCAAATTCGGGGTCGTAGATGAGGGCGGGGGTGTGTTCGTCGGGAGACTGCATGGGGTAGATGCTGGCCACGCTTAAACCCAGGGCGTGATAGACCGGCCCCATCCAATAGGGGTCTCGCCGGGCCAGATAATCGTTGACGGTGACCAGGTGAACGCCTTGGCCGGTAAGGGCGTTTAGATAGAGGGGGAGGGTGGCCACCAGGGTTTTGCCCTCGCCGGTTTTCATCTCGGCGATTTTGCCCTGATGAAGGACAATACCCCCGATGAGCTGGACATCGAAGTGGCGCAGGCCTATAGTGCGCTGTGCCGCCTCGCGGACGGCGGCAAAGGCCTCGGGCAGGAGCTCGTCCAGGGAGCTGCCCTGGCTCAACCGCGCCTTAAACTGGTCGGTCTTGGCACTAAGCTCGCTGTCGCTGAGCTTTTTAAATTCAGGCTCAAGCCGATTTATGGTATCTACCAGAGGCTGTAGCCGCTTGAGCTCCTTTTCGTTGGAGTCAACCAGTCCGCCCAACCACTTAAACATAGCTCATCCCTGTTCGAACATAGCCCCTATGGATAGTCCGGTGTGGATGCGGTGGATGGCTTCGCCCAGCAGGGGGGCTATGGGCAAAACGGTAATCTTGTCCAGTTTCTTGTCGCCGGAAACGGGAACGGTGTCGGTAACCACTACCTCCTTGACCGGGCAGGAGGCTATCCTCTGGATAGCCTTACCGGAGAATATGGGGTGGGTGCAGCAGCTGAATGCCTCCCTGACCCCCCGCTTCTCCAGGGCTTCGATAACGCCTACCAGGGAGCCGGCGGTGTCTATCTCGTCGTCTACGGTAAGCGCCACCTTGCCTTCCACGTCGCCGATGACGTTGAGCGTATCTGTCTTGTCATTGTTGCCCAACCGCCTTTTTTCCACGATAGCCAGGGGGGCGTTGAGCCTGGCGGCCACATCGCGCGCCCGCTTGGTAATACCGATATCGGTGGCCACTACCACCAGGTCTTTTAATTTTTTTTCTTTGAAATAGTCGCTGAGCAGGAACTCAGCTGTCAGTTCATCCACCGGTATGTTAAAGAAGCCCTGAATCTGGGCGGCGTGCAGGTCCACCGTCAGCAACCGGCCGGCGCCGGCCACGGTGAGCAGGTCTGCCACAAGCCTAGCTGTTATCGGTACCCGGGGTTGGTCTTTCTTATCGGTGCGGCTGTAACCGAAGTAGGGGATGACGGCGGTGATGCGCCCCGCCGAGGCCCTTTTCAGGGCATCGAGCATGATAAGCAGTTCGACCAGGCTCCTGTCCACCGGCGAGCATATAGGCTGGATGACGAAGGTGTCCCTCTGGCGCACGTTCTCCAGTATGCGAACAAAGGTATTCTCGTTGCTGAACTCAAAGACCTCACACTTACCCAGCGGTATTCCCAGGTATTCGGCTACCTGCTGGGCCAGGGTGGGATGGGCATTACCGGTGAATACCTTTAGCTCGTCCATAGGCTCTTACCTCTCTTTGCGTAACATCAATAACCGATAAGGGCTTCCAGCAGAGAGACCTTTTTGTATTGCGTTACCGGCCTTTCCTGCCATACGTATCTCACCTTGGCTACATCTTGGTACTGGGTTACTTCCGGTTGTCCGGCTGCCCCCGAGTGGGTTGTATATGGCTCAGAAACATAATAAATTTCAGGTGCCTGGTATTTTTCTATGCCCTCGTAGGCTACTCCTTTGAGGGGCAAGACGCAGAAAACAATGACCAGCACCAGTACGGCTGCTCCTATTCCTATAGTTAGTTTCGTGCTCACGTTAATCACCTCCCTTGAGGACAGGGTGGGTTTGTATTATTAATTATAGCACTATTGAGCGCCTGATATCAGTCATCAATGCCGGGTACCGGGAAGCGAGAGCATATCTGACCGACTTCTTCTCTCACCTCCTTTTTAATCTTGGGGTTATCAATATGGGTCAGGATTTTTATAATCATGGCGGCGATTTGTTTTATTTCTTCCCCGCCGAAGCCCCGCGTGGTTACCGCCGGTGTGCCCAGCCTGATGCCGCCGGTGGTTCTGGGCGGCTGCCGGTCAAATGGAATAGAATTGCGGTTGACCACAATGCCGGCAGTTCCTAGAGCCTCCTCGGCCTGCCGGCCGGTGATGCCGGTTGAGGTGAGGTCAACCAGGACGAGGTGGTTATCAGTGCCGCCTGAAATCAGGCGCAGGCCGTTTTGCTGTAGCCCGCTGGCTAAAGCCCGGGCGTTGGCCAGCACCGCCCGCTGGTAGTCCGTAAAGGCGGGCTGCATCGCTTCCCAAAAGCAGACCGCTTTTCCGGCAACGACGTGCATCAGCGGGCCTCCCTGCATCCTGGGGAAGACGGCGCTATCTATGGCCGGAGCCAGCTCTTTTCGAGTGAGGATAAAGCCGCTCCGGGGGCCGCGCAGCGTTTTGTGGGTGGTTGAGGTGATTACCTCGGCGTAGGGGATGGGGGTGGGGTGTAGGCCCGCCGCTACTATCCCGGCAATGTGGGCCATATCAACCATTAGCTTGGCTCCAACCAGGTCGGCGATTTGCCGGAAGCGCTCGAAATCGATAATCCGGGGGTAGGCGCTGGCGCCGGCCACGATCAGCTTGGGTTTATGTTTTTTGGCCAGCCTCTCTATCTCCGGGTAGTCCATCCTTTCCGTCTCCCGGTTAACCCCGTAGTGTATGAAATTATAGGATTTGCCGGAGAAGCTTACCGGAGCCCCGTGGGTGAGGTGGCCGCCGTGAGCCAGGCTCATGCCCATAACGGTGTCCCCGTATTCCAGCAGGGCGTAGTATGACGCCATGTTGGCCTGGGCTCCGCTGTGGGGCTGGACATTGGCGTGCTGGGCTTTGAAAAGCTCCTTGGCACGCTGGATGGCCAGATCTTCAACTATATCTACATTCTCACAGCCGCCGTAGTAGCGTTTACCGGGGTAGCCTTCGGCGTATTTGTTGGTTAGAAACGAGCCTTCGGCCTGGAGCACCGCCCGGCTGGCGTAGTTTTCCGAGGCGATGAGATTTATTGTCTCCCGCTGGCGTTTTGCCTCCAGTTCCAGGGCATGGCTGATTTTGGGGTCGGTAGACTTTAAGCGGTTCATTTTCCCTCCTGGCTTAAAGTCTACAACTGCGCTTTGCCACTGTCAAACCCGCTTACTCTCTATGACCATTACAAAAATTGGGGAGTAAAAGGGCTTTAGCCCGTTTACTTAAGGGGTGGTGGGTGGGAAAAGATATAAAATTGGGGGTGGGGGAAGAAAATCCTAAATTGACTAGACATATTGCCCGTGATATCATAATCAAAAGGCTGATTGATATGACAGCTCTGAGAGAGCTTTACCAAGAAATTGAGCTTTGCCAGCAGTGCGAGATAGCTAAATATCGGAACAAAGTGGTGCCGGGTGAAGGGGCGGAGGATGCTGACATAATGTTTATCGGCGAGGCACCTGGCTGGCACGAAGACCAGCAGGGACGTCCCTTTGTTGGGCCGGCGGGGAAATTTCTGGACGAATTACTGGCTTCTATCGGCTTAAACCGCCAGCAGGTCTATATTGCCAATGTTATTAAGTGCCGCCCCCAGGGAAACCGCGACCCCCTGCCTTCGGAAATCCAGAACTGCCGCCATTGGCTGAAACGCCAGATTGAGATAATTAGCCCCAAGATGATCGTAACTCTGGGGCGTTACTCTATGGCCATGTACTTCCCCGGCAAGAGTATCAGCAAAATCCACGGTACGGCGCAGAAGCGGGATAATGTTATCTACTATGCCATGTACCACCCGGCGGCGGCGCTGCACCAGGGGAGTTTGCGCCAGGCTATAGAGGCGGATATGGGTAAGATTCCTTCCCTTCTGGCTGAAACTGAAGGCGTGGCGGAGGCAAAGCAGGACCCAGAGCAATTAAGTATGTTTTAGGTGAAAAATATAGGTGAAAGATAATGACTAAACCAGAGTTAAAATCAAAGTTAAGAATAATCCCCCTGGGGGGGCTATCTGAGATAGGCAAGAATATGATGGCGATGGAGTACGAGAACGACATCATCATTATTGATTCCGGGCTGATGTTCCCCGGGGAGGAAATGCTGGGTATTGACCTGGTAATCCCCGATATCAGCTACCTGCTGGAGAAGAAAGAGAAGATAAGGGGCATAGTTATCACCCATGGTCATGAGGACCATATCGGCGCCCTGCCTTACCTGCTGCCCCAGCTTGATGTGCCGGTCTATTCCACCAAGCTTACCAACGGGCTTATCTCGGTGAAGCTCAAGGAGAGAAAGGCGCTGGCCGGGGCCAAGCTCAATGTGGTGCCCTATGGCGGTAAGGTGACCCTGGGCAAATTCAAGGTGGAGTTCTTCCACGTTTGCCACAGCATACCTGATGCCGCCGGTCTGATCATTCATACCCCGATTGGCACTATTGTCCATAGCGGGGATTTTAAGCTCGATTACACCCCGGTAGACGGCAAGCCGACCGACCTTTCCCGGCTGGCTCAGCTGGGAGCGCAGGGGGTATTGCTTCTGCTGTCCGATTCCACCTATTCCGAGCTGCCCGGTTATACCCCGTCGGAGAGGGTGGTGGGTGAGACCCTGGACCGGGTAATGGCCCAGGCGCCGGGGCGGGTGATTGTAACTACATTCTCTTCGCTGGTGTCCCGTATTCAGCAGGTTATTGATGCCGCCGCCAAGCATGAGCGCCGGGTGTTTGTTATCGGGCGGAGTATGACTGATATTGTGAAAATGACCCTGGAGCTGGGCTATCTCAAGGCTCCCGAGGGCATACTGGCCCGGATAGACGAGCTAAAGAATACACCCCATAACAAGGTGGTTTTTGTCACCACCGGCAGCCAGGGGGAACCGACCTCGGCGCTGGTCCGCATCGCCAACCAGGACCATCGCCATGTTCATATCCTGCGGGGGGACACGGTGGTACTGTCAGCCACCGCCGTCCCCGGCAACGAAGCCCTCATCAACCGCACCGTGGACAACCTGTTCCGGCAGGGGGCTCAGGTGCTCTACGATAAGGTGGCCCAGGTTCATGTCCACGGGCACGGCGGCCAGGAAGAGCTGAAGCTGCTCTTGAACCTGGTCAAACCCCGCTTCTTTATGCCCATTCACGGCGAGTTCCGCCACCTCAGTTTTCATGCCAAGTTAGCCCAGTCGGTGGGTATCCCGGAGAAGAACGTCTTCCTGCTGGAAGACGGCGATGTCCTTGAGCTCGACCAGTGGTCGGGGAAGATAGACGGCAAGGTTAGCTCGGGCAATGTCTATGTGGACGGTCTGAGCGTGGGGGACGTCGGCACCGTGGTTCTACGCGACCGGAGGATGTTAGCGCGGGACGGCATTGTTATGGTGATTATCACCGTTAACCGCCAGACCGGCAAGCTGGTGGGGCGTCCCGATGTTGTCTCCCGGGGCTTTGTCGATACCAGGGAGGCTAAGGATATGCTGGAAGAGAGCTGTGACATAGTGGCAAGGGCTCTGGACCACAGCGGCGCCCACCCGGCTGAATGGGGCTTTATCTACGCTAAGGTCAGGGATATATTACATAAATTTTACTACGACCAGACCAAGCGCCGCCCCATGATCCTTCCGGTTATGGTTAAAGTATAGGTTTTAAAGGTATAGGTTTTATATGGCTAAAAAGAAATCAAGAGCCAAGCGCCAGCCGAGAGGAGAGTCCAAGGCCAGGGGCGAGTCGGGTTGGAGGCGGTTTTTTAAATTTCTCTGGCTGCCGCCGGTGCGCCGCCTGGTAGCGACGTTGATTATCGTCGGGCTGGGCTTCTGGTACTGGAATGCGATTACCGCCTGGGCGGCCAGCGTCTGGGATGGCACCCTGGCCATGTTCGGCTGGGGGCTGTTCTTTATGGTTATGGCCTTTGGCGTGCTGATGGGCATATTCTGGGGGCAGAGGGTGCTCTCCTTTATCTACCACTGGAACCAGTGGCTGGGCGGCATCGTCTTTATCCTGGTGGCCTGGGGGATAATGGCCTTTTTTGGGGTGGGGGGCAGCTTCGGCCAGGGTATTATCGGGGCTAATGTTTTTCTGAGTATTCTGCGCCTGCTGGGGCTGGTAATTTTAGGCTTTATTCTGGTGGCTCCCGGTCTTTGCTGGCGGCTTGTGGCCAGATTTTTCTCCTGGGTGGGCAGAAAGCTCCGGGAACGCCCCGCCCCCAAGCCGGCGACCTATATCGAGCCCCCCGTCGCTGAGAAGCCGGTACAACCCCCGGTAATAGTACCGCCTCCGGTGATTGTACCCCAGCCGCCGCCGACCAGGGAGCCGGAAACGCCGATACCGGCGCTGACCCCTACCCCGGCGCAGCAGGAACTGCGGCAGGTGGCCCAGGAGGTGTGGAAGAAATACGGCGAGTCGCCGTCGCTGGTTGAGGTTGACGGCTGGCGGCTGCCCCCGATTGATATTCTGGACAGCGTGCCCGATGTCGAGTTCGGGCAGGCCGATAACATGCAGCGGGCCAAGATTATCGAAGACGCCCTGGCCAGCTATGGTGTTGACGCTAAAGTGGTGCAGATAAACGCTGGTCCCACCGTTACCCAGTTTGGCATCGAGCCGGGCTGGGACCGGAAGATGAAAGAGGTTAAAGAACGGGACAGGGACGGCAATACCCAGGTCAGGCAGGAAGAAGTATCCAAGACCAGGGTTAAGGTGGAGAGGATTACCTCACTATCTAACGACCTGGCGCTGGCCCTTGCGGCGCCCAGCATAAGGATTGAAGCCCCGGTGCCGGGGAAATCGGTGGTGGGGATTGAGGTGCCCAATACAATTTACGGCATGGTCAGCCTGCGGGGGGTGATGGAAACTAGCCCCTTCCAGAAGGTAACCGCCAAATCCAAGCTGGCACTGGCGCTGGGTAAGGGCGCCGGTGGGGAGGCGGTGGCCGGTGACCTGTCTAAAATGCCTCACCTGCTTATCGCCGGGGCTACCGGCAGCGGCAAGACGGTCTGCCTTAATTCCAGCATCTGCTGCCTGCTGATGAACTCCCCTCCCAGCGAGTTGCAGTTCATCATGATTGACCCCAAGCGGGTGGAGCTGACCTCGTTTAACAGCATACCTCACCTGGCGGCTCCGGTCATCGTCGATACCAAGAAAGCCATGGGCACGCTGCGCTGGCTCAATCAGGAGATGGACAAGCGATACCAGAAACTGGCTACCGCCGGTGCCCGCAACATCGAGGGTTACAATAAAAAAGTGGACGGGGAGGAAAAACTCCCCTACCTGGTGCTGGTCATCGACGAACTGGCCGACCTGATGATGGCTGGCTTTGACGAGGTGGAGCATGTCCTCTGCCGCCTGGCTCAGCTGGCCCGGGCTACCGGCATCCACCTCATCGTGGCGACACAGCGCCCATCGGTTGACGTGGTCACCGGCCTGATTAAGGCCAACTTCCCCACCCGCATCAGCTTTGCCGTTACCTCGCAGGTCGATTCGCGCACCATCCTGGATATGGGTGGGGCGGAAAAGCTTTTGGGGCGGGGGGATATGCTCTATATGCCCACCGAGGCGGCCAAGCCCAAGCGCCTTCAGGGGTGCTATGTCTCCGATGCCGAGGTGGAGCGGCTGGTCTATTTCTGGAACAGCCAGAAGGGCGAAGAGGCGGTTATGCCCCGGATTGAGGAGATTACCACGACTGCCGCCGGGAGGGGAAACTTCCCCGACGACCCGCTGATGGACGCCGCCCGTGAGTTGGCCCAGGAGCACGAACATATATCAACATCCTTTTTGCAGAGAAGGCTGCGCATCGGCTACCCCCGCGCCGCCCGTATCATGGAGCAGCTTGAGGAGGAGGGGGTAGAGAGAGTGGAGGGGGAAGAGGTTTAGCCGGTAGAGGCGGTGGTAAATTTTGTGTCTGACATGATTAAAAAGATATTCAAGGGTATTTTAGCGGGCATACGCTGGTTGATTCAGGATGATTTCCGGCGGCGTGAGGACGAGCGTTTAGATATCTGGGAAGATTTGGAGCACGCCCGCGGCCGCTTTTTCTTTGGTGGGATAATATATAAAAGGCTCTTCACGAAGCGGTTTGAGGATAAGGGAGTGAAAAAAGAGGATGGGATAGTGAGGGGAGAGGGGGAGAAGTAGTAATCTTGGTGTTAGGTAGCTTCCTCACCGACTAGCAATTCTTCGATACGCTTATTTACCTTTTGCAAATAGCCACGTAACTCAACCGATGTAGTGCTAATCGCATTCAAAGCATTGTCGATGGCTTGAATGTCCTTTTTCTCAATCATCCATTTTTCCCAGTTGTAATGCAGGATAGGCCAGCTATCGATGCTTACGTCTAATTCCTTGAAAAGTACGTCATCTATTGCTTCACCAAGTTTATTATCGCTAACCTGTCCTCTTAGAACTTCAAGTTCCTCTTTTAGAGTATTCATTCGAGCCTTTGTCTTATCAATAATTTGTTTCTGAGAATCGTCCGGCTTCGGATGGAGAAATGGTTGTTCTTCAGAACTTTTTAGTGCTCTGCCTAGGCTATCGACTTGCTCTGTCAATCGAGTAAGTTCAGTTACCCATTTACTGACGGTTTCTATGAGTGGAATAAGATAGTTCTTTCGTATTTCCACCAATCTATTTCGTCGAGCTTCTGTTTTCTGGTGTTCAAGTTGCTGCTGTAGTTCAGCGAGTCGTGTCTCACTTTGGTTCTTAGCGGTTTTATATGATATATACGCACCGATAGCGTAACCAAGAAGAAGGCTTATTCCGCTGATAATCGCACCTAGTAAGACGTCAGACACTCTATTATTTCTTCCACATGCTTACTTATATTTGTTTCATTTATAACATATTATAATTTTTATGCAACCCCTCAATTCCCCTTCCTCTTTAACCTCTTCATAATAGCCACTTGTTCTCGGTGTTAGCTATGAAGTCGCCAGCAGTATAAAAGGTATAATAAGGGCGACGATACCTATGAAGAGAACGCCGAACATAAACAGGTTATATCGCGTCCGGTAATCACTCAGCAGCGATTCGTCATAGTAATCGGCCACACCCTGGTCCTGGTACATCTTTAAGAGACCATTCAGCAGCTTTACTCTGGTCTGCCTGCCTCTTATTAACCCGAGCTCTACGATGAGATTGATCACTATTAACAGAGCTACCAGGGCGAACATTACAATCATTGTTCCAGCACTGGGGTCGCTCGAGGCGATTCCGGAATTAATGGCCAGAACCAGCAGGTTGAGGATAATCCCGGTGAGAATGAAAATCGTGTCCGTGCGTGAGTTGGTGCCAAGTTCGCTGATAATGTGTTCATGAACTCGCTCAATCATGTTGCCCTCCTTCATTTTTTTGTTATAAGTAAAATTTCACCTGATTAACCTGCCTCACTTCCCCTTCTTCCTGAACCGCTTCATGCTTAACCGCTTCATAATCGCATCCATATAGACCCTGGCTATACTCTTGCCGTGCTTGGCCATACGCTCCCGCTTGCGCTGGAGCTTCTTTTCCCGGCGCTCCTGTTTGGTCTCTATCTCGTTATCGGTCATTTCTTTATCTCCACCGGCTCGAACTCTTTCCTGAGCTCGATGATGCGGTCGCGGATTAATGCCGCCTTTTCGAACTCCAGGTTGCGGGCGGCGGCCTTCATCTGGGCTTCCAGCTCTTTAATCAGCCGGGTGATGTCCTCCCTGGTGTGGTGGGCGGAGGCGTCATAGACGGCGTGGACATCGGCGGCGACCTTGACCCGCGCCGTGATATCCTTTATAGCCTTCCTGATACCGCGGGGGGTAATGCCGTGCTCTTTATTATAGTTTTCCTGAATTTTGCGGCGGCGCTGGATTTCGTCGATGGCGGCCTGCATTGATTTTGTGACGGTATCGGCGTACATGATGACATGGCCGCCAATGTGGCGGGCGGCGCGGCCCATAGTCTGGATTAGCGCCCCTGAAGACCTTAAGAACCCCTCTTTATCGGCGTCCAGGATGGCCACCAGGCTGACCTCGGGCAGGTCAAGCCCCTCCCGTAGAAGGTTGATGCCCACCACCACATCGTAGACGCCCAGGCGGAGGTCGCGCAGTATCTCCACCCTCTCTAAAGTGCCAATCTCGGAGTGGAGGTAGTGTGTCTTTATGTCCATCTCTGTCAGGTAGTCGGCCAGCTCCTCGGCCATGCGCTTGGTCAGGGTGGTAACCAGGCAGCGCTCTTTTTTATCCACCCTGGCCTTAATCTGGTCGAGGAGGTCGTCAATCTGGCCTTTGGTGGGCTTGATTTCAACCGTTGGCTCCAGCAGCCCGGTGGGGCGGACCAGTTGTTCCACCACCTGCTGGCTGTGCTTGTCTTCATACTCCCCGGGGGTGGCCGAGGTATAGACAACCTGATTAACGCGCTGCTGAAACTCGGTGAAGTTGAGGGGGCGGTTGTCCAGCGCCGAGGGCAGGCGGAAGCCGTATTCGACCAGTGTTTCCTTGCGGGAGCGGTCTCCGTGAAACATGCCGCGAATCTGGGGGATGGTCATGTGCGATTCGTCGATGAAGAGCAGGAAGTCATCGGGGAAGTAGTCCAGCAGGGTGGAGGGAGGGCTGCCGGCGGGGCGCTGGGCCAGGTGGCGGGAGTAGTTTTCTACCGCGTGGCAGTAGCCCGCCTCCCGCAGCATCTCTATATCATAGTTGGTGCGGGCTTCCAGCCGGGCCGCCTCCAAAAGCTTGCCCTGAGATTTTAGTTCGGCGAGGCGCTCGGTTAATTCCTGCTTTATGCTCTCAATAGCCAGCATCAGCTTATCATGTGAGGTAACGAAGTGCTTGGCGGGGTAGATATCTATCGCTTCCAGCTCCTTTAAAAGCTCTCCGGTGAGCGGGTCTATCTCCATGATGCGCTCGATGTCGTCGCCGAAGAACTCGATCCGCAGGGCTAATTCCTCGTAGGCGGGCTGAATCTCCAGGGTATCGCCGCGCACCCGGAACCGGCCCCGGGTAAAGTCGATGTCGTTGCGCTCATACTGCATATCCACCAGCCGGCGGAGAAGCTCCTGCCGGGGGTAGCTCTCCCCCTTTTTAAGGCTTACGACGAAGCTGCGGTATTCCGCCGGTTCGCCGAGGCCGTAGATGCAGGAGACCGAGGCCACGATGACCACGTCCCGCCGTGTAAAGAGGGAGCGGGTGGCGGCGTGGCGCAGCTTGTCAATTTCCTCGTTGATGTCTATCTCCTTTTCAATGAAGGTATCGGTGCGGGGGATATAGGCCTCCGGCTGGTAGTAGTCGTAGTAGCTGACGAAGTACTCCACGGCGCTGTCGGGGAAGAATTCCTTAAATTCGGTGGAAAGCTGGGCGGCCAGTGTCTTGTTGTGGCAGATGACCAGCGTGGGGCGCTGTACCCGGGCGATGACATTGGCCATGGTGAAGGTCTTGCCGCTGCCGGTCACTCCCAGCAGGGTCTGGTGCTTGAAACCCTTATCCAGGCCCGCCAGCAGTCCATCCACCGCCTGGGGCTGGTCGCCGGTCATCTGAAAATCGGAGACTATCCGGAACTGGTGCATACTACTAGTATAGCTTTTGAGAAGACTGGTTACAATGTGGTATTGACAATGCGCCACTTATTTTATAGACTGAAAATACGGGTTTACAGGTAAAGGAGGGTAACATGTCAGACAGCGTGTACAAGGTAATTACACTGGTGGGCACCAGCCCCAAGTCCTGGGAGGATGCGGCCACGACAGCAGTGGAGGCCGCCGCCAAGACGCTGCGCGAGCTGCGCATAGCCGAGGTTGAGGAGCTGGATATGCAGATCGATAAGGGTAAGGTTATCAGCTACCGGGCCAAGGTGAAAGTGTCCTTTAAGTATGAGGGTTAGGCTATAGGCTTTAAGCCCGGCATAACTGAATATTAGCAACACATGGGGAGGGGCAATACCCCTCCCTGATTTTTTATTTTTT
>Ga0307444_1000546_pt1 | contig 17855 bp, 17 predicted proteins | sample SalMarSW160340MG_FD_202145 | JGI IMG/M metagenome (GOLD analysis project Ga0307444, IMG submission 202145) | Salt marsh sediment microbial communities from the Plum Island Ecosystem LTER, Massachusetts, United States - SW1603-40 | ecosystem: Environmental > Aquatic > Marine > Intertidal zone >...
CCGCCGAAGAGGTCATGACGGCCGTGGGTCGCGGCGAGCTCGCTTCCGCCGACGTGGTGCGCGCCGTGTTCCCAGAGGAAGCGCCGCAAGAGCCGGCGAAGCGCCGGCGCAAAGTGAAGCGTACGGAGGAGGGCTGGTTCGGCCTCGGCAAGGTCATGGGTCTCAAGTTTCGCTGGCCCGGGTCGAGCGGCAAGGAGCGGCCGGAAGGCTCAAGCAGCATTCCGATCCGCGGCTTGCGCGGCGATCTGCCAGTGAATTTCGCCGAGGGCGGCGCGGTGCCCGGTGACCGCATTGTCGGCATCCTCACACCGGGGCAGGGCATCACCATCTACCCGATCCACGCCGACGCTCTGAAGGCCTTCGACGAGGAGCCGGAGCGTTGGATCGACGTCACCTGGGATATCGACGAGGACGACCCCCAGCGCTTCCCCGCCAAGATTGCCGTCACGGCGATGAACGAGCCCGGAAGTTTGGCCCAGATCGCCGCGGTGATCGGCGAGGCGGACGGCAATATCGGCAATATCAAGATGACCAACAGGGTCCCCGACTATACGGAGATGTTGATCGACCTCGAAGTCTGGGACCTGAAGCACTTGAATGAGATCCTGGCGGGCTTGCGCGCTAAAGACGTGGTGAGCACCGCGGCGCGCGCAGCGGGCTAGCCCCTGGGATATGGAGAAATCTAACCCAAATATGGTAGGGCTCGGACCCCATTGGGCCGGGATCGGAGGACGGGCGCCCATCCTTGGAACGAGGTGGTGATGCTGTTCAGGCGCCGCGAGGCGGAGAGCTTTCTTGAGCGGGTGCGGGTCCATCTGTGGCCGCGCCGCAGCTGGAGCCGCTCGACCCGCTATGTCGTATATCGCGTCCGCCGTTTGAGCGCGACGCCGCACGCCGTGGCGCTCGGCTTTGCCGTCGGCGTGTTCACCGCCACTACGCCCTTTCTCGGCACGCACATGATCATGGCCGTTCTCCTCGCCTGGATCATCGGCGGCAGCATCGTCGCAGCAATCCTCGGCACCTTTGTCGGCAATCCGCTGACCTATCCCGTGTTCTGGTATGGAACCTACGAGGTCGGCCGGCTGATGCTCGGCGGAGGCTCGGACCGGGCGCCGATCGACCTGTCGAACGGCATCTTCCAGACCTCAATCGACCAGCTCTGGCCGATCCTCGAGCCCATGTCGCTCGGGGCCATCCCCATCGGGCTCGGTCTCGCGCTTCTGAGCTATTTCCTGGTGAGGCCCACGGTGAATGCCTACCAGCACCGTCGCCGTGAGCTGCGCTCCCCCGTGGAGGCCCAATGACCGTTCCGGCGATCCGCTTGGGCATCAACATCGATCATGTGGCCACCTTGAGGAATGCACGCGGCGGGGTGCATCCCGATCCCGTGCGCGCCGCGAGACTCGCGCTCGAGGCCGGCGCCGACAACATCACCGCGCATTTGCGGGAGGACCGGCGTCACATCACCGACGAGGATATTGCGCGCCTCGTGGCCGAGCTCGATTGCCACCTCAACCTCGAAATGGCGGCGACTCCCGAGATGAAGGCGATCGCCCTGAAGACCAAGCCCTATGCCGCCTGCATCGTCCCGGAAAAGCGGACCGAGCGGACGACCGAGGGCGGGCTCGACGTCGTGGCCCAGCACAACGTGCTGGCGCCGGTCGTGGCCGAGCTGGTCGATACCGGCATTCACGTGTCGCTGTTCATTGCGCCAGAGCGACGCCAGATCGAGGCCGCCTCGCGCTTGCGCGCACCGGCCATCGAGATCCATGTGGGAGCCTGGTGCGACGCGCTCGCCGAAGGACGCATGGACGACGCCGAAGCGGAATGGCGCTGTATTCGCGAAGGCGCCACGCTGGCCCGCGGGCTGGGCTTGGAGGTGCATGCGGGCCACGGTCTCAACTACGAGACCGCGGAGACCATTTCAGCGCTGCCCGAGGTCATTGAGCTCAATATCGGCCACTTCCTTGTCGGCGAGGCGGTCTTCGTCGGCCTCGGCGAGAGCGTGCGACGCATGCGCGCAGCCATGGACCAAGGACGTCAGACCTTGCGCCGGCGCGCCCCTGAAGCGCGGGCGGGTCTTGCGTGATGATTCTCGGCCTCGGCAACGACATTATCGACATCCGGCGCGTCGAGAAGACGATCGAACGCTACGGCGAGCGGTTCTTATTGCGGGTGTTCACGGACATCGAGCGCCGGAAATCCGACGGCCGCGCGCTGCGGGCGGCGTCCTACGCCAAGCGTTTCGCCGCCAAGGAGGCCTGCGCCAAGGCGCTCGGCACGGGTTTTCGCCAAGGCGTGTTCTGGCGCGACATGGGCGTCGTAAATTTGCCCTCTGGCCGCCCCACGCTGGCATTGACCGGGGGCGCCGCGCGGGCGCTTGCCCGGTTGACGCCCGACGGTCACGAGGCCCGCATCGACTTGACCATCACCGACGATTTCCCGACCGCCCAAGCCATTGTCATCATCTCAGCTTTGAGGGTTCCCGAGCGCGATTGAGCCGTTTGCCTGATCCCCGAGGAGGGTCTATAGGGGCGCTTGTCCCAGGAGCCGGGGAGCACAGGGGACGGGGGCTGGTCGGACTAACTAACCGAGGAGAGCTTCCGCATGAGCGTGAACGCCGAAAAAATGGAAGCGAAAAGTAATACGAAGGACACTGTCCGCGTCATCGTTCACGCGCTGATCCTGGCGCTCATCGTGCGGGTGTTCCTGTTTCAGCCGTTCAACATCCCGTCGGGCTCCATGATCCCCACGCTTCTGATCGGCGATTATCTCTTCGTCTCGAAATACAGTTACGGCTACAGCCGCTACTCGTTCCCCTTCGGACTGAACCTGTTTCCAGGTCGCGTCTGGGCCTCGGAGCCTAAGCGCGGCGATGTCGTCGTGTTCAAGCTGCCGCGCGACAACGAGACGGACTACATCAAGCGGGTGATCGGTCTTCCCGGCGACGAGATTCAGATGATCCACGGTGTTCTGCACATCAACGGCAAGGCGGTGTCGAAGGTGAAGATCGACGACTTCGTCGAGAAGGATGGCTCAGGCCGCGAGCGGCACGTGGCGCGCTACAAGGAGACGCTGCCGAACGGCGTAAGCTATCCCGTTCTCGATCTCGTCAAGGACGGCTTCGGCGACAACACCGACGTCTACAAAGTGCCCGAGGGGCATTTCTTCATGATGGGCGACAACCGCGACAACTCCACCGACAGCCGCTTCCTCTCGGAGGTCGGCTTCGTGCCGTTCGTCAATCTCGTTGGGAAGGCCCAATTGATCTTCTTCTCGATCGACGAAGATTCGGGCTTCTGGGAATTCTGGCACTGGCCCGAGGAGGTCCGCTGGAATCGCATCTTCACGGTGGTGCGATAAGCTTGCCAAAACGGCGGACCACGGATCTCGGCCAGCTTTCCGTCCGGCTCGGACACAACTTTGCGAATATCGCGCTGCTCAAGCTCGCCTTGACTCATGCGAGCGCCCGCGCCGGGTCCAAGCCGAACGAGGACAATGAGCGGCTCGAGTTCTTAGGCGACCGGGTGCTTGGACTTGCCGTGGCCGAACTTCTTACAACGCGCTTTGCGAATGCAAGCGAAGGGGAACTGGCCCGCTGGTTCAATTACCTGGTCTGCACCGACACTTGTGCACAGGTGGCGCAGAACTGGGCACTCGGCGAATTCATCCTGATGAGCGGCGGCGAGGCCGGCTCGGGCGGCCGGCACAAGAAGACCATCCTGGCCAATACCTGTGAGGCGCTGCTCGGCGCCATCTTCGCCGATGCCGGCTACGAGGCGGCCCGGGCTGTGGTGCATCGAGAATGGGAATCGCATCTCGCCGCGGTGGACCTCGCCGCGCCCGATGCCAAGTCGGCCCTGCAGGAATGGGCTCAAGGCAAGCAACTCCCATTGCCCCGCTACGTCGAGATCGCCCGCGAAGGCCCGGACCATGCGCCGCGCTTCACCACGGAGGTGCAGGTAGAGGGTGTGGCCCCGGAGCGCGGCGAGGGCGCCAACAAGCGTCAAGCCGAGCAGGCCGCGGCACTCGCCATGCTGATGCGCGAGGGCATCTGGCACCCGCCGGCCAATGACTGAGACCAACGACAAGATGCGCTGCGGTTTCGTCGCGCTGATCGGCGCCCCGAATAGCGGCAAGTCGACGCTGACCAACGCGCTCGTCGGCGCCAAAGTCTCCATCGTCACGCACAAGGCGCAGACCACCCGCGGACCGGTGCGCGGCCTCGCCCTTGTCGGCGACTCCCAAGTCATCCTCGTGGATACGCCCGGCATCTTTCAGCCCAAGCGCAAGCTCGACCGTGCCATGGCGCAAGCCGCCTGGGACCGCGCCGGGGACGCGGACATCGTCGCGCTCGTGATTGACGCGGCGCGCGGTCTCGATGACAAGCTCGCACCCATTGTCGAGCATCTGCCCGGGATCAAGCGGCCGGCCATCGCCATCCTCAACAAGATCGACCTGGTGAAGAAGCCGGACCTGCTGCGTCTGACCGGCGATCTGTCGGCGCTCAAGGCCTTCGATCAGGTGTTTATGATCTCGGCTTTGACCGGTGACGGCGTTGCCGACCTCAAAGCCTATCTGGCAGGAGCCGTGCCGCCAGGTCCGTGGCTTTTTCCGGAGGATCAGCTCTCCGACGCCTCTCTCCGCCAGACCGCCGCCGAGATCACCCGCGAGAAGCTGTTCCTGCGGCTGCATGAAGAACTGCCTTACGCGCTCACCGTCGAGACCACCGATTGGAAAGAGTTGAAGAACGGCAGCGTACGCATCGAGCAGACCATCTACGTGGAGCGCGAGAGCCAGCGCCGCATCGTGCTCGGCGCCAAGGGCGCCATGATCAAGGAGATCGGCCAGGCGGCTCGGGCCGAGATCGCGGAGATTGCCGGCGTCCCCGTCCATCTCTTCCTCTTCGTCAAGGTGCGCGAGCGCTGGGGCGAGGACCCGGAACGTTTTCGTGAGATGGGCCTGGAATACCCACGGAAGGATTGAACCTTTCCATCTTGGGGACCATCTGCCCTCTCAGGAGTTAACCCGGGATGGCAAACCAAAATATCCTCATGAAGACGGTTCTCTTTGCGCTCTTGGCGGCAGTTCTCGTCCTGGACGGGACGGCCGCCAGCGCCCGCTCGTCGTGGCGCCCCTGGGCGGTCGATCGCCATATCCCGGGCACCCAGGCGAATGGCACCAACCCCGGTGCGCTCGGCTATTCCTACCAATCGCTCCAACCGACGCCAGGCGAGATCCGGGGCCTCGGGTCTCGTTATCCGGACATCGGCGTGGCGCCCGGAACAGCCGGCGGTCCCACCTATTATCCGAGGGCCATGCGGCCGATCGAGCGCGAATAGCTCGTCTGACGAGATGCGTCCAACGGACGCTGGAACTCCCACATACCGCCCGGATTGAATCCTCCGAATAGAATGACAGGAGGTTCACACCTATGAGACCGACAACACTTCTTCTGCCGGCAGTGGCGGCGGTGCTCCTTGCTGCTACCGGTGCCAATGCGGCGCCACCGATGCTCTCCGGGACCGTCTCGAGTGCGCCACTCCCCACCGAACTAAATCCAGGCGCTATCAGCGGCTCGCCCCAGTCGCTGCAGCCGATTCCTAACGGAGACCTCGGCACTGGACCGAGCTTTGCGCCGCCTGAACAAGCGACTGGCACTGCAGGAAGCTCTATCTTTAGTCCAAACGCTTCCGGCTCATCGGCGTCCGGCTCGTCCATGTCAGGTATGTCGGCAGGCGGGTAATTTCGGCCTGACCGCCTCTCGTTTGACTTGGACCCGACCTGGTTCGGGTCCTAGAACTAGTCCATGGACTGGAGCGACGAAGGCATTTTCCTGAGCGGCAAGCCTCTCGGCGAAGTGAACATGATCGCCGAGATCCTGACCTTCGAGCATGGGCGCCATCTCGGGCTCGTGCGGGGCGGGCGGTCGCGACGCATCCGGCCGGTGCTCCAGCCGGGCAATCTCGTCCGCGTGACTTGGCGCGCGCGGCTCTCGGAGCATCTCGGTGGCTTCAATGTGGAGCTCATGGAGGCCCATGGCGCGCGCGCGCTCGACGATGCGTCCGCGCTCGCCGCCATCGGCACGCTGGCGGGCCTCGTCAAGCTTCTCCCGGAGCGCGATCCCCATTCCGAGCTCTACGCCACGACGCTCCACCTGCTGCGCTCCTTCGGAGAGCCGGACATCTGGCCCGCGCTTCTCGTCCATTGGGAGTTCCAGCTCTTGGCCGAACTCGGCTTCGGCCTCGATCTCTCCGAATGCGCGGCGACGGGGACCCTCGAAGAGCTGATCTATGTGTCGCCGCGCTCAGGCCGTGCCGTGTCCCGCGAAGCGGGCGCGCCTTACGGCGACAAGCTCTTGGCGCTTCCCGCCTTCCTGCTGGATGCCACCGCGCCGCTTGACCCCGCCGACATCGCCGCTGGCTTCGCGCTCACCGGCTTTTTCCTCGAACGCGACGTGCTCGAACCCCACGGGCTCAGGCTGCCGTCCGCGCGCGACCGCCTTCTCGACCTCCTGGCCCGGAACCCGCGCGCCGCTTGAGCGCGGGGCACCGATGCGCTAAGCGCGATGTATGGGAAAACGCGCATCGCCCCCTGATTCGGGGCCAATCGAGCCAGTCGACCTCAAAGAGGCGCTGGAAGAGCGCTATCTCGCCTACGCGCTCTCCACCATCATGCACCGGGCGCTGCCCGACGTGCGCGATGGCTTGAAACCGGTGCACCGGCGTCTGCTCTACGCCATGCAGCAGCTCCGGCTCGGGCCGCAAGGCGAGTTCCGGAAATGCGCCAAGATCGTCGGCGACACCATGGGCAACTTCCATCCCCATGGAAACCAAGCGATCTACGATGCGCTCGCGCGTCTCGCCCAGGACTTCGCCGTCCGCTACCCGCTCGTCGACGGCCAGGGCAATTTCGGCAATATCGACGGCGACAACCCCGCCGCCGACCGCTACACCGAGGCGCGCCTGACCGAGGTCGCCGCACGCCTTCTCGAGGGCATCGACGAGGACACGGTCGACTTCCGTCCCAACTACGATGGGCGCGAGCTCGAGCCGTCGGTGCTGCCGGCAAACTTCCCGAACCTGCTGGCCAACGGCGCGTCCGGCATCGCCGTCGGCATGGCAACCAGCATCCCGCCCCATAACGCAGGCGAGCTCTGTGACGCCGCGCTCCATCTCATCAAGTTCCCGAAGGCGACCGCGGACAAGCTGGTCGATATCGTGCCCGGCCCCGACCTGCCCACCGGCGGCATCATCGTCGAGCCGCGCGAGAATATCGTGCAGGCCTACAAGACGGGGCGGGGCAGCTTCCGTCTACGCGCGCGGTGGGAGCAGGAGGACACGGGCCGCGGCACCTATCAGATTGTCGTCACGGAGATGCCGTATCAGGTGCCGAAGGCGCGGCTTGTCGCCCGCATTGCCGAGCTTCTCCAACAGAAGAAGCTGCCGCTGCTCGCCGACGTCCGCGACGAGTCGGCGGAGGACGTGCGCCTCGTGCTCGAGCCCAAGAGCCGCGCGGTCGATCCGCTGCTGCTCATGGAGTCCCTGTTCAAGCTAACGGAACTCGAGACGCGGCTTCCGCTCAATATGAACGTGTTGAGCCGCGGCCAGATCCCGAACGTGCTGGGCCTGCGTCAGGTCTTGCAGGAATGGCTCGACCACCGGCTGGTGGTGCTGGTCCGCCGCTCCAAGTTCCGCCTAGCCAAGATCGACCACCGGCTCGAAGTCCTGGCCGGCTACCTCATCGTTTATTTGAACCTCGACAAAGTCATTAAGATCATCCGTGAGAAGGACGAGCCGAAGCCCGCGCTGATCAAGGCCTTCAAGCTGACCGATGTTCAAGCCGAAGCCATCCTCAACATGCGGCTGCGTGCCTTGCGCAAGCTCGAGGAGATGGAGCTACGGCGCGAGCACGACGACCTGACCAAGGAGCGCAAGGAGTTGAAATCGCTGCTCGCCTCCAAGGACAAGCAGTGGAAGCGCATCGGCGACGAGATCAAGACGCTGAAAGAAGATTTTGGCCAGAAGACCGAGCTTGGCCGCCGTCGCACGAGCTTCGCCGAAGCGCCCGAGGGCGTCGAAGTAGAGCTCGCCGAAGCGATGATCGAGAAGGAACCGATCACCGTCGTGCTGTCGGAGAAGGGCTGGATCCGCTCAATCAAGGGCCACAATACGGAAGCGGCCGGCCTGACCTTCAAGGAAGGCGATCGCCTCAAGTGCTTCGTGCGTGCGCAGACCACCGACACGCTGCTTTTGTTCGCGACCAACGGGCGCTTCTATTCGCTCACCGCTGACAAGCTGCCCGGGGGCAGGGGACATGGCGAGCCGTTCCGCCTCATGGTCGACATCGAGGACGCGGGCGACTCCGTTGATCTCTTCGTCTACGAGCCGGGCCGCAAACTGCTCGTCGCCTCGACGAGCGGTCACGGCTTCATCGTGGCCGAAGACGAGGTCGTGGCCATGACCCGCAAGGGCAAGCAGATTCTGAACGTGAAGGGGGACGAGGCGGCGGTCGTTGCGCCGGTCGACGGCGACAGCGTCGCAGTGATCGGCGACAACCGGAAGCTTCTGCTGTTCCCGCTCAAAGAGCTGCCCGAGATGCCGCGCGGCAAGGGCGTGCGCCTTCAGCGCTACAAGGACGGCGGGCTTGCCGACGCCAAGACTTTCACGAAGAAGGAGGGCCTCACCTATATCGACGCCGCCGACCGCACCTTCACGCTGCCATCTGCCGACCTTCGCGAGTGGTGGGGCACGCGCGCCCAAGCCGGCCGTCTGCCGCCCAGGGGTTTCCCCAAGTCAGGCAAGTTCGGCCCGAAGTTCTGAGGCTGTCATGCCCGCGAAGGCGGGCATCCAGTAAACACCGATCTGTGTAATCACCATGGCCGCTGGTTACTGGATCGCCCGGTCAAGCCGGGCGATGACATAGAGAGCTAGCTGCGCACCCAACCTTTGGATGTGAGGCGCTCTTGCGGCTGGAAGCGATCCTTGTAGCGCATCTTGCGCGACCCCTCGATCCAGTAGCCGAGATAGACGAAGGGATAGCCCTGGCTCCGCGCGTATTCGACGTGATCGAGGATCATGTACGTGCCGAGGCTGCGTGCCGGCAGGTCCGGATCGTAGAAGCTGTACACCATGGAGATGCCGTCGCTGAGCCGGTCGCACAGCGACAGGGCAATGAGCGGTGAATCGCCCGTCTCGTCGGGCTTGAGCCGGTATTCGGTGACGAAGGTCTCCACCACGCTGTCCTCAACCATCAGCGAATAGTCGAGCACGCTCATCTCGGCCATGCCGCCGTCGGCGTGGCGCGCCTCGATATAGTCGCGGAACAGCGCGTATTGCTCCGAGCTTGGCGCTGCCAGCATGCGCGTCGCGACGAGGTCCTCGTTGTCGCGGGCGATGCGCTTCATGGAGCGGCGCGGCTGGAACTCGTCGACCAGGATGCGCACCGGCACGCAGGCCGAGCAGGCGTCGCAATAGGGCATGTAGGCGATATTCTGGCTGCGCCGGAACCCGCCCTTCAGCAGATTGTCGACCAGGAAGCCCGGCTTATCGCGCGTGAGATGGGTAAAGAGCTTCCGTTCGAGCCGGCCCGGCAGATAAGGGCAGGGCTGCGGCGCGGTGATGTAAAACTCCGGGAAATTGCTCTTGTGCTCTGTCACGGGCCACCGACCTGAAGCGAATCCAAGTCAATCCGACACAAGCTTAGTGGATGGAGGGCCCGGCGCGCAATCCGCCAAGGCCGTCATAATCCAGCAAAAATCTGGAACTGCTCAAAGTTAGGGCCGATTGATCACGACGACGCCAGCGAGGATGTCGTGGAGGCAGCGCTTGCGCTGGTCGAAGAAGGCCCACAGGAGGATTGGGCAGAAAATCACCAGCGAGAACCAGAACAGAAGCGCGTGGAAGGCCGCGATCAGGGGCGTGACCTTGCCCCCGTACCACATCGACACGGTGAGCCCCATCATGCGCTGGCCGATCGTGGCGGAGTTCGGCCCGCCGACCGTGAGGGCGTTGTAGCCGAGGCCGACGGCCGGAAACACGAGCCCGAACATAAGCCAGGCGAGCCCAAGCGTGACGACGCCGAGCACCGCAACCGCCACATAGGCGATGACCGTCAGCGCCAAGATGATGATGGCGTCGATGATGAAGGCGACACAGCGCTTGCGTATCACGGCCGCAAACAGCTGGGGCTGCGTCACCGGGTTGTAGACATGGGGCTGGTCGGCAAAGCCGACGCCAGCGCTAGAGGGATGCTCGGTCATGGGATCTCCGAATCGGGGCCAAGCGCGACCCATTGGACATGGGGATTCATTCCCTCAGAGACAAGCGCAAGCGCTTGCGGGCAAGGCATAGAGGCGTGGAACGCGCGCGTGTGTTGCCGAGTTCGAGACGAGGGTTTAAGGAGTCTCGTTGGGCACCACCAGGCTTACGGGGAGCCAAGATGCGCAATGCAGTCTTGGGGCTCGCGGTTGCGGGCCTGTTCGTCGCCGCCGGCGGTCATGCCATTGCCTGCGAGGGCGGCAAGGTCGTCTTTGAAGACAAGTTCAGCGACGACGCTGGCGGCTGGGCCCTCAAGAACACGATTGAGGTGAAGAACGGCACCTTCACCTTCAAGCTGCCCCCCGACGACATGCAGTCGAACCTGAACGTGACCTTCTCAGTCCACGACGCGGATATTTGCGCCGACGCGGTCTGGCCGGAAGGCGACCAGCCGGTGCTCGGCGCCGGCCTCCTGTTCTGGGGCGAGGACAACCGGACCTATTACCAGTTCGGCGTCCTCAACAACGGGCGCTACTGGATCGCCAGGAAGCAAGACGGGACCTGGTCCGGCACCATTGCCGCCAATGTCGACTCGCCCGCCATCAAGACGGCGCCGGGCGCGGTGAATACGCTCCGCGTCGACGCCAAAGGCGACACGCTCGCCTTCTACATCAACGGCACCAAGGTGCGGGAACTGCGGGGTCAGGCGCCGTCAGGCGGTTGGCGCTTCGGCCTGTCAGGCGACAATTTCGACAAGACAAAAGGCGCGACCGTGCTCTTCACCGATATGAAGGTCACCAACTAGGCGGGCGCTAGCCGCTCTTCAGGCGTTTCACCACGTCGGGCGCGAAATAGGTGAAGATCCCATCGGCGCCGGCACGCTTGCACGCCATCAGGCTCTCAACGACCACGCGATCCCGGTCGAGCCAGCCGCGCTCCGAAGCAGCCGCCAGCATCGCGTACTCGCCGGAGGTCTGGTAGACGAAGGTCGGGAGCCTGAACGCCTCCTTCACCCGCCACACGATGTCGAGATAAGCGAGCCCCGGCTTGACCATGACCATGTCGGCGCCTTCGGCCACGTCGAGGGCGACTTCGCGCAACGCCTCGTCGCCGTTCGCCGGGTCCATCTGATAGGTCTTCTTGTCGCCGCGCAGTTGCACGCCGGAGCCCACCGCGTCGCGGAACGGCCCGTAGAAGGCCGACGCATATTTCGCGGCGTAGCTTAGAATCTGCGTGTTGGTGAAGCCGTTCTCCTCGAGCGCGGCCCGGATCGCGCCGATGCGCCCATCCATCATGTCCGACGGCGCCAGAATATCGCAACCGGCTTCCGCCTGAACGAGCGCCTGGGTGATCAGCGCGGCGATGGTGCGGTCGTTCTCGACCTCGCCGTCCTCGGTGAGGAGCCCGTCATGGCCGTGGCTCGTATAAGGATCGAGCGCCACGTCGCAGATGACGCCGATCTCCGGCACCTCCGACTTGATAGCCCGCACCGCCCGGCACACGAGATTGCCGGGATTGAAGGCCTGGCTTGCATCTTCGTCGCGCAGATCGGGATCGGTGTTGGGAAACAGGGCGATCGCTGGAAGCCCGAGCGTTGCAGCCTCCTCGGCCGCCTTGACCGCGAGGTCGATGGAGAGCCGCTCCACGCCGGGCATCGCCGCAACGGCGCTCCGCTCGCCCGTCCCTTCGATCACGAAGATCGGCCAGATGAGATCGTCCACCGTCAGCGACGTCTCGCGCGTCAGCCGCCGCGACCAGTCGGCCCGGCGATTGCGCCGCATCCGCGTCGCCGGATAGCCGGGACCACTCGCGTCCGCGGGCTTCGTGCCCGCGCGTTTCGCCCGCTCGGTGCGCAACGAGACGGTCTTGTCCTTGGCGGGGTCTTTAGACGGTGTAGCCACGAGTAATCCTGCGCCTGCCTCACTTAAGCTCGCGTGAAGCTATCACCTTTCGCCTCTGAGCGGCCAGACGGTGCGACAAACATGGTTTGCCGCGGGAAAAATGCCTATTCGCAGATTTTCACGAAGCGGCGCTTCTTCATGTCGAGATGGAAGTGGTTCTTGTGCGCCGCGTTGGCGTCGGGGCCGAGCACGGTCTCGAACGCTTTGCACGCATCGGCATGGACGACCAGCAGGAACGCCGTCTCTTCATCGGGCGTAAGTCTCCGGGCCACGGGTGGGGGAGAGGGCTCGCTCTTGGTGTCCGTCGTCTCGGCCGGCACCTCGTCCGGCGCTTCAGCCTCCGCGCCGGGGGTTGGCAGGGGGCTCACGAACGGGTTTGATTTGGCGCTTGCAGCAGGAGAGCTTGCCTGCATCTGCGCGTGCGTTGCCGAGAGGGCCTGCGGAAGCGGAGACTGCGGGGGTTGAGCCACGGGCGGCGACATTGGCCTGACGAAAGGATTGGTTTTCACGCGTGTCACCGCGGCGAGCTCGCTTCCGAACGAGCGGCGCGCCGAGACGGCCAGTATGGCTCCAGTCGTCTCGCTCGGTGCGGCGGCGTCCTCCACCGGCGCGGCGGCGACGCGGTGGGGATTTGGCTGTGGAGGCGCCGGCGCCCGCGGAAGAGCGGCTGTGGTGACGCCGTACTGCCAGTGCCCAAGGACCGCGAGCCTTTGCCCGGATGCGAACACGAACTCGGAAACGTCGAGCGCGTTGGCGAATGCATGCTCGCTGATCTTGGTGTTCGCGCCGCCATAGCGGTTGCGGCATTGATAGGAGGCGGCATTGTGGATTTTCACCACGGCCGTGCCGAGCGTCGCCGCCGCAGGCTGGACCGTGTTCTTGAGCCAGGCGGCGATCCCGGCGGCGAGCGTGCAATTGATGGTTGCCGGCGGCTCGATGGCGACGGCAGGATCCTCGCCGATGGATTTCACGAGGATCGGCGCCGGCGCGCCGCAGAGCCCCTGCTTGATCGGGGGCAGTTGCTCGTAGTCGATCGCCACCCCGTCGAGGAGCTTGGCGCAGGCGGCGAGAGCGGCGTTCACCTTGGGGCTCTGCCAAGGCAGCGTCGGCTGGTCGCCGGGAAGGCGCGGCTCCTCCTCAGGGGCGGGCGCGGCGGCGAGGTCACCGGCGGGCGGCATACCTCGCTGCGGGTTCCGGTCGGGCAGAGGCGGGCTCGCCTCCTGCCCGTGCACGGGAAGCGCCAGCACGACGAGGCTCGCCAAAACAAGCCCGAGCTTGAACATCCGCTTCATGTCCCGTCCCGGTGGCTCTTTGCCGGCGCTTGAGGTTTGCGCCATTGAGTGCTAGCTGCCGCGGGCCGATTTACACCGACGTTTGGATGGAATTTGCACGGGATCATCGCGTTTGTCCGAAGCGCTTGGCATCACCTTCGAAGAGATCGACCGCGCCGGGGTCGTCACCCTGGACCGGCCCGAGAGGTTAAACGCCCTCTCGCGCGAAATGTTCGAGGCCCTCACGGCCAACTACCGGCGCTGGTCACCGGCCCCGCATATCTATGGCGTCGTGATGGAGTCGTCCCACCCGTCCGTGTTCTGTAGCGGCGGCGACCTTAAGGTGCTCAACGAGCTGAACAAGCAAGGCGCCACCGAGGCTATTCGCGAATTCTACCGCGCAGCTTACACCCATGTTTGGGTGCTGGAGAAATTCATCCGGCCGAACGTGCCTCTCATCAACGGCCTTGTCTTTGGCGGCGGCATCGGCATCACCCTGTTCGGTACCCATTGCGTGGCGGCGGAGGGCTACCGCTTCGCCATGCCGCAAGTCGGCATTGGCTTTCTGCCCGACATCGGCGGCACCTATTTCCTGTCACGCCTGTTCGGCTGGATGGGAACGTATCTTGCGCTCACCGGGCAGGTCGTCGGCCCGGCCGATGCCCATCGCTTACGTCTCGTGAGCCACTACATCCCGTCCGCCCATTTCGGCGTGATCAAGGATGCGCTCGCCGACAACCACCCCATCGACCGCCTTCTCGACGGGCTCCACCGCGATCCCGGCGAAGGCGATCTCGTGCGCCACACCCCCGCCATCAACCGGGCCTTCTCCGCAGGTTCGGTGGAAGAGATCCTCGCCCGTCTCGATGCGGAGGACGGCGAGGACGCCGCTTGGGCAAAGGAGACGGCGACAGAGTTGCGTAAGAAGTCGCCGACCTCCCTCAAGATCGCGTTCGCGCAAATGCAGGTCGGCAAGCAGCTCACGTTAGAGGAGGCACTGAAGCTCGAGTTCCGTCTCGCCTCACACCTCGTTCAGACCCACGACTTCCGCGAAGGGATCGACGCGCGCATCGCGGGCAGGGGCCGGACACCTCACTGGCAGCCTGCCAGCCTCGAAGAGGTCGACGATACCGAGATTGAGAGTCTTTTTTTCACGCCGGTCGAGGGCGAGCTTCATCTGGAAGAACGCAAGTCAGGGCTGGCAAGTCCTTGAGTGTGGCTCAAACGTTCGCCAACATCATCAAAACTTAATACTAGAATTTCATGCAATTTTAAGCGTCTCGCTTAAGGTCATTTTAGGTCGCCCTCGCTTATAGTCCTCATCAAGTTGGGGATTAACAACAACTAACGAGGGTAGGCGATGAATGTATCCCTAAATGTAGGGACAAATGCGGGCACCGAAGGGGCTGAAGACCTCAAGGGGCGGTATCTTGTTTCCTTGAAGCTCGTCGAGCGGCTTCACCGATTGCTGCTCGATGTCATCAAAGATGAGTTCGAGCGCTTGGGCCGAGCCGACGTCAACAGCGTACAGGCGCTGTTGCTCTACAACATTGGCGACGCCGAGTTGACTGCGGGTGAGCTGACCAGCCGCGGCTACTATCTCGGCTCGAACGTCTCGTACAACCTCAAGAAGCTGGTTGATGCCGGCTATATCCACCATCAGCGTTCCACGAGCGATCGCCGCTCCGTGCGCGTGAGCCTCACCGAAAAGGGCCAAGATGTATGCACGGTGGTGAACGGTTTGTTCCATCGCCAGCTCCGCTCCCTCGAGCAGGTGGGCGGCATCGGCATGGACGACCTGGAAGTGCTCAACAAGGCTCTCATCCGGCTTGAGCGCTTCTGGACGGATCAGATCCGCTACCAGCTCTAAGCGACAGATCAGGCAAGAATTCTTCACCCCGGCGGGTTCATCCGCCGGGGTTGATTGTTTTGGGGCCGGGGAATCCGGCGACCAGCCCAAATTCGCCCCATTCCTCAGGCATCTTGCAATGAGGGTCGCGCCGCATCACGTAAATGCGGCAGTCGGGGTCCCGACGAGGGAAGCATTCCAAGGTCAATTGCGACGTAAACCGTGCGCAGGCCAGCCGGGAAGCGTTTCCGGAACTAAGTCTTGGTTAAAGAATTCGTGACCCAAGCTTGGTTTATTTGGGCCCGAAACGAGTAGAGCGGCGAAGCTTAAGCGCTTATAGTTAAGCTGGGATCAGAGGCCGCAACGGACGGGGAGCGGCAAATGCAGAAGTCTTCCGACAAATTCAGGGGCGGGGCGCTGATCGCCACTGCCAGCCTCGTCGCGGCGCTTCTCATTGCCAGCGTCGAGCCGTCGAGCGCCGGCCCCTTCAATTGGTTCAAAGGCAGAAATCAGCAGGACCAGACGTCTCCCTCGACGGGCGACTCCCCTGGCGCCTCTGGCGGAGGCGGTGGCCTGTTCGGTGGGCTGTTCGGCGGCGGCCGTAGCTCCCAGCCAAGCACAGAGTCGCAAGCCTCGGAGCTCCCGCTCGGCGACCCCGAGGTCGCCATGATCCTCAATCCGGCGCTCAGCACGCCGACTCTTGCGACGCAAAACATCGGGCCGACCAAGGCCGCTATCGAGCAGTACAAGGGGATCGTGGCCCAAGGCGGCTGGCCGAGCGTGCCTGCCGTGGCCATGAGACCAGGCTCGAAGGGTCAACAGATCGTCACGCTGCATCGCCGCCTCGAGGTCAGCGGCGATCTCGTCGGTATGAGCATCCCCGACGAATACGATGCCGCCCTCGTCGCCGCAGTGAAGCGCTTCCAGGCGCGGCACGGTCTGCCGCCGACGGGCGTCATCGACTCCAAGGCGACCGTGGCAGCCTTGAATGTGCCGGCGACCGTCCGTCTGGCTCAGCTCGAGGCCAACCTCAAGCGCCTGCAGAAGCTGGCGCCACACACCGCCAACCGCTACGTGCTCGTCAACATTCCCGCTGCTCAGGTGGAGGCCGTCGAAAACGGTCGCGTCATCCAGCGCCACGCCGCCGTGGTCGGCAAACCCGAGCTGCCGACGCCGGAACTCTCCAGCAAGGTCAAGGAAGTCAATTTCAATCCCTATTGGTACGTGCCGCGCAGCATCATCCAGAACGATCTGGTGCCGAAAGGGCGTGAATTCGCACGGGCCGGTCGAGACATGCTCGCCGCGTACCATATGCAAGCCTTCGACCCGGACGGCAATCCGGTCGATCCGCGGACGATCGATTGGAACGGCCAAGCGGTGTACACCTACAACTACCGGCAGCTACCCTGGGCCGAGAACTCGCTCGGCTACATCAAGATCAACTTCCCGAACAAGGACGCGGTGTACATGCACGACACGCCGCTCAAAAGCCTGTTCGGCAAAGCGATCCGCTACGAGAGCCACGGCTGCGTACGCGTTCACAACGTCGCCGGGCTCGCCGACTGGCTTCTCCAGGGCAATCCCGGCTGGAACATCAACCGCATCAGAAGCCTGAAGCAGACGGGTGAGCAGATCAGTGTGCCGGTCAACCGGAGCACGGCGGTCTACTTCGCCTATATCAGCGCCTGGGCAACGCCCGATGGGCAGGTTCACTTCCGGCCAGACATCTACAATGAGGACGGAGCCGCCTACGCTTCCGCACTCTGAAACTCTGAGCCTTTGGGACAAAGTCAATAAAGAAGGCCATCCAGTTTGTGCTGGATGGCCTTCTTGCGTCTGGCACACGCGGGGGGTTGGGCGCGCGCCATCCTTAGGCTGAAAGCTTCACCGGGATCTTGAGATACTGCACGCCGTTCGCGTCAGCCGGCGGCAAATGGCCTGCGCGCATGTTCACCTGGATCGAAGGCATCAAGAGGTGAGGGGCGGAGAGCGTCGCATCCCGCTCCTCGCGCATGGCGACGAAGTCCTCCTCGCTGATCCCATCCTTGACATGGGCATTATGGGCGCGCTCTTCGGCGACCGTCGTCTCCCATGCGTAGTGATCCCGGCCCGGCGCCTTGTAGTCGTGGCACATGAAAAGGCGGGTCTCAGGCGGAAGCGTCAGCAGCCGCTTGATTGAGCGATAGAGCGTGCGGGCGTCACCGCCGGGGAAGTCGGCGCGCGCGGTGCCATAATCGGGCATGAAGAGCGTGTCACCGACAAACACCGCGTCGCCAATCCTATAGGCGATGTCGGCGGGCGTGTGCCCCGGCACGTGCATGACCTCGACGTCGAGCGAGCCGAGCTTGAAGCGCTCGCCGTCGGCGAACAAACGATCGAACTCGCTTCCGTCGCCGCTCAGATCGGTCGCGTTGAACACCGGACGGAAGATCTTCTGGACGTCGCGGATATGCTCGCCGATGCCGACCTTGGCGCCGGTCTTGAGCTTGATATAGGGCGCGCCCGAGAGATGGTCGGCGTGAGCATGGGTCTCGAGGACCCAGTCGACCGTCAGGCCGTCCTTCTTCGCCACGTC
>Ga0307444_1000547_pt1 | contig 17848 bp, 15 predicted proteins | sample SalMarSW160340MG_FD_202145 | JGI IMG/M metagenome (GOLD analysis project Ga0307444, IMG submission 202145) | Salt marsh sediment microbial communities from the Plum Island Ecosystem LTER, Massachusetts, United States - SW1603-40 | ecosystem: Environmental > Aquatic > Marine > Intertidal zone >...
AACAACTTAATATCGAGAAAGATGAGAACAAAACAATTTCAATTAGATTGAATTACGATGATAAGATCAGTTTATTCGGTTTCATTTTGAAAGAACTTGAATTCACATTGGATGTGACGGTGCGGGAGACCAAGCAATTTTTTTAAAAAGGAGAATCATCTACCTCATGAGCCTCACCAAAATTGATATCGAGCAAGTAAACTGAATTCGGAGCCGAGGAAAAAGATCTCAAATTTAATTAACTGGTATGGATATGACAGAGGACAAACTTGTGGATGTGATCAAAAACCTTTTAAAAACGGATACCGATTTGAATTTCCTGTTGTTCTTAAAGAAAAAAGAACTTGAGAGGCTTGTTGCTTGTATTAGGGATAGGATTGACCGAATCGAATATTAGGCGATCTTAAAAAGAATGATGATGTTATGATTAACAGAGCAAATATTAATTGAAAATCAAAAGCTTGTGGGTTATTCTATTTGCTATTATTTGATTGCTCCCCAATCCACAAAATCCTTTCGTTTACATTCACAAACCTATACCCGCTTCCCATCAATCCGCTAAAATCAAATCTGGCGGAACGGCATGATCCCAAGTCAATGGGTCGTACCCATGGATAAAAGTCGATTGTGGCTCAAATGGCGAGTTCTGGCGACCCAAAAGCGCTCATGGCTGTGTGTCATGGGCGCTTTTTTTGTCTTTGAAAGGAGGAGTGTAGAGGGAAAATAGTTTATCAGGATTAGGAAAGGAAAGAGGATATGGTAATAGAGGTTATGTTGAGATAGTTTTTCAAAAATAGGGAAAAGAGAAAAGTGGTTGATGTTTTGATTAGTATATGTATTGTATAAATTATTGATATTTCAGGGTTTGGCACGAAATCTTAAATGCAGGAATCCTATAAATGCCTTTGGGTAATATCCTTATTCTTCCGAAATAATAAAATTTGAATATTATACGGAGTCGATATACTATCCATAATAAGATCAAAAAGAAGACTTATCGGGGAAAATTTGGCGATCTGGATGTAGAAAATACCCGTTTCGAGGACCCTCTACATCAAAAAGACGAGTCTTCTTAATATATAATGTTCGGCATGGTTAGGAGAGAATTATGGAAGGCCAAAACAGATACTTTGCAGTGATGGAAATGGCTAAAAGCCCAAGCTTAGATGAAGCATCATTAGATCGCCTTCTTTCTAATAAAGGTCGCATTCCAAAACCTACTGGGCCGTGCGTATTCCTTTCCCACAAATCCGAAGACAAATCGGCAGTTAAGGCAATCGGTAACTATGTCAAGAAGAGAGGAGTTGATATATATCTTGATGTTGATGACCCATCTTTGCAGCAAGCGATAGAGGATGATGATCATGTAGCTATCACGAAGTCAATTGAATTAGGTATACATGCTTCCACTGATTTAATGACTCTTATTTCCGAAATAACTAAAAATTCTTGGTGGGTTCCATATGAGGTTGGCTTCGCCAAAAGTGAACAAAAATATTTATCCACATTAAAATTGAAAAATGTCTCATATATTCCAAGCTTTTTAAAGGTAACAAAACTATTGAAAAGCGCTAAAGCTTTGGAGCAGTATATCGATGAGGTCAAAAATAGAAATGAGGCCTATAGTAAGGCGGCAATATTACTTAACGAAATAAGTCGCCCATCTCTTGATACACTATCGAATTACTTGAATAATACCACGTAGGTTAAATTCAAATGCAATCAACCCACAAAGTATTTGTGAGCTATCATCATGTGAATGATCAATGGGATCGCGAAAAGTTTGAGGGGATATTTTCAACTTATTTTGGCATAATGATAACGAGATCTGTTCAAATAGGCGATATTAATCCCTTGCTTCCAACAGAGACGATAAGACAAAAAATAAGAGACGAATATTTAAGGAATTCGACTGTAACCGTCGTTTTAATAGGAAAGGAAACTTGGAAAAGAAAGCATGTAGATTGGGAAATAGGTTCAAGCATTCGTCAGACTATAAGAAGCTCAAGATCTGGATTGCTCGGTATATTTTTACCAGATCACTCTGATTTCGGTCGAGACAAATATTACCCATATATTATACCGCCAAGACTACATTACAATGTGGATTGTGGGTATGCAGCCGTTTATGATTGGTCCAACGACCCTGCCACAGTTGGGTCGTGGATTCAAGCGGCTTTTGACAGACGATTTAAAAAAAATCCGGACAATTCTTATCCCTCATTCATAAATAATAAATCCGGTGAAAGGTGGTACCCATGAAATGGAAGGAGTGGTTGGAACATTGGAGCATGACTTCACTGAAGATTAAAGCTCCATTTTTAGAGGCTGATTGGCAACCCAAAGATCCAGACAGAGACGCAGCATGGGAGCTCTATATAGAACTCTTAACCAGGATAGCGACCCAACCTTTGCCAACAGAACATGGAGATGAATCCACAGCGCTTGACAGTGTTCATAAGCTTTTTAGTCTCTCGAGAGATGTCATCAAAAGGCATGGCCGATTATGCATTGAATTTACAAAAATAGCTATTGTTATTCTCAACCAAAAAATTCGACCATTTACGGCTAAATGGCACAAATTAAAGTTAGCTGGCGCCTTCGATGATGAGAAGCAACGGGGAGAATTCAGAAATGAACTATCTGGATTACAGGAGACCCTAAAAATCTATTCAAAAATGCTAGCAGATATGGCTGGTGTTGAAGATTTGACTGAATTAGAAGACTAATTGCCGAACAAAAGGTTGAAGAAGGATTGGCAAACGCTGCGCTTCTTTGCCGCCCACTTAACCGCAGCGATTAGCCTCAAATGAAGTATAGAGGATGAACAAAGTCTAATGATAGTCAAACTATTCTGTCCTAGATGCGCATACGAAGCTTCAAAAAGCTTCGATGGTCACGCTGTACTTGAGGCTCCTCTTCCAATATCAAGGCTTTCTGATGACGGTATTTATGAAGTGCGCTGTGCGAAGGGGCATATAAGCAAGGTAATATTAGATAATGTTAAGTTTGAATTGCTTTTTGAGATGGGATTGAATGCAATTGTTGATGGATACCCGCGCGAGGCAGTATCTTCTTTTGCTTCAACATTAGAACGCTTTTATGAATTCTACTGGCGTGTAGTAATGCGTCATTCTGGTATACCAAATGATCAAGTTGAGGCTACATGGAAAACATTGTCTAAATTTTCAGAAAGACAAATAGGTGCATACTCAACAGTTGTTAACCTCCTGACAAAGGTTTCACCAACATTATTGAATCCTAACAAGGAAGTCCCATTTAGAAATAATGTAATTCATAACGGGTATATCCCCAAAGAAGAAGAAGCAATTTCTTTCGGTGACGTAGTAATGAAATTGATTAATGATGACCTTGCTAAACTCCGGTCACTTGCTCCCGATGCTTTAGAATCAGTATACAAAGAATTATCTCCTAAAGACCCTGAAACAGAATCAGATGACGATGATAGCGTGGTTGCTGGTCGTATAAATATATTAACTGCAATTGATGTCAGGTTCCCACCAAAGAGTAATGATAAACGCTCTGGAGGGGTAGAAAGCCAATTTAAGAGAATCATTGGTAGTCGTCAACCAACCCAGATTCAAATGCTTTCTGAAGAAGAATTGAAAAAGAGGTTTACTGATAAGGAGCTACCAAAGTTAACTAAAGTGAGATAGAAATCATTGGCTAACATGGCTCTTGCAGCCGACAGCTAATCGCTGTGCCTGAAGAGCAGCTTTATCCACTAAAGGAAATATCCAACGATGTACCGAACAATAAACTTCTTAGCATTCCTTGGATGTATTGTTTGGCTATATATTGATCCTAGCCCTGAACCTGTCGTTGTGTTGCTTCTGTGTGTTGCGGGTTTCTTTAGAGATGAAATCCATGGTGTGATTGGTAAAAACCTTTTCTCATTGACACCAAGGACTAGGCTTGTAAGAGATTTGTCCCATTCAAGGTACTCTTTTTTCAATGAAGAGCTAATCAATCCAAGAATACTCGAAGATCTTCAGGGATGGATAAGCGATTCTGGTGATCAAGTGGTTTCTGTAAATGTATCCAAATCTAACAAAAGCAATAGGTATTTTGGTGAATTATCGGTGGATAATCAACAAGGCGAATACCCCTTAGTAACCTCAGACCACGGCGAAGAGAGCTTTGCTTATCAATATCTTGGTTTATCATTCAGTGGTGTTCACTTATTGAAAACATGGGGTTGTGGCGGTGGTTCCGGCGTCTTCTGCAATATAATGTTGGTAACTCTATCCAAAGATAGTGCATTGGAGTTCGAAAGTGGTAAGTACATTAAGGTAGACCGATTCGTTATTAAGTTGGTCGGCTCGATTCCACTGGGTGATCGATACGAAGGAGAGGTTAGTTATAGACTTGGTGTCTTAAGTATACCTGCTTGTAAAGGTATGCAGTCCCTGAGAACACGCAAATCTCGGGTTCTGGTTTTGTAGGCTAAAAAATCATTCAACCCGACGTGTATCTCTGCGCAGCACACGTGGGTTAATTCACCGTTAATGCTTAGGCTTTGATTACTGCTATCTATACGTAACAAAAACATAATTGACTGAGAAAAGCTAAAGGGTCATTATCTACCTGTTTTTTCTGAGAAATTGCCAATTAATCAAAAAGGAGGCAGATATGACCCAGGAACAATTATCACTGCAAGAGTATAGGTTTTCAAGAGTAATCAACACTTCCGAAGCGAATTTTTCCTCAAACCAGCAACCCTCAGAAGTTGATTTAGCTGCATGCTTCTATGCGTTTTTCCAGCGTGAATACGTGCTCCCACCTCCGGAAGAACCCGAACCAATAAAGACACCACAAGAACAGAGGCGTCAAGCGTTGGACAACTCTCTATCGAGATTATCCACTCTGGAGATAGGAGGAGAGGGGCATGTTGAAGAGTATCTCCGTCATCAATACCGCCGTCACTTCCAAGCCAACACAATCAGGGGCAGTTATACCGGTCTTTCATATTTTTTCACATTCTTAAAGGAAAGAGGAAGAGGAGGAATCGAAGACATTGAAAAGGCTGATCTTGAGGCATTTGTGGAGCATGAGCAAGACAGAGGGATAAAACTATCTACAGTCAAGTTAAGGTTGGCGCAAGTAAAGGCTTTTCTGCGTTTCATGATAGATAAAGGAGATATCAGTGAAGAAGTGTTTCCCTGGAAGCTCACTATCAAGATGCCGGAGCCTCTCCCTCGTGCAATGGATCCGGATGATGTGGACACGTTGCTTGCAGTGAAGGGAAGTGTGAGGGATCGCGCGATGATAGTGCTTCTGTTGAGGACGGGTATGCGAATAGGAGAACTACTGGGAACCAGATTGATAGACGTCGATATGGAAGAGCAAAAGATTTTGATTTATGAGGGGGAAAAGAATCAGCGTGGAAGGGCAGTCTATTTTAGCGCCGATGCAAAGACAGCTCTAGAGGTCTGGATGAAAGAGCGCACTAAGAAGTATGAGCTGCTTTTTTATGGGTATAAAGGCAGGCCATTAAGTTATCAGGCTTCCCGTATGATGTTTGTAAAGTATTTGGATCAAGCAGGGCTCTCCCACAAGGGGTATACATTGCATTGTCTCCGGCACACGTATGCCACGGATCTCATCAATGCGAGGATGCCTTTGGAGTGTTTGGAGAAGCTGATGGGGCACTCCCGATTAGGAGTTACCAGACGCTATGCCATTCTGACTGACAAGACCAGAGAAGAAGAGTACTTCAAGGCCATGGCAATCATAGAAAGGAGAGAGAAGGATGAGCATTACGGATGTGATCGTGAACTACAGACGCTTCTTGAAACGGCGCAACTACTCCCCTCACACGGTGAAGAACTACATGAACATCCTTAGGCACTTTGTGCTGTGGGTGAACGTACCTATTGAAGATGTAGATCGCCAGAAGGTGGCAGAGTACACGGATCACCTATTATACAAAAGGCTAAAACCGAAGACGATCAATTGTCATTTAGCATGTATCAGAGTCTTCTATGACTACCTTCATCATGAAGAGGGGATACATGGTAACAATCCAATTAAGAGAGGCTCTGCTCTTCGCATGCCGAAACCTTTACCCAAGCATCTCAGAGATGAGGAGGTAGGTATTCTTTTTAACAGCATAACAAGACCCCGCGACCGGGCCATTTTCCGGATTATGCTGAGATGCGGATTGAGAGTGGATGAGGTCGCCAATCTATATATCTCAGATTTGGACCTGAAACGAAATAGGATCTTTGTTCGTAATGGTAAGGGCCGTAAAGAGCGGGTAGTATACGTAAGCCAGGATGCATACGAGGCTATCGTACATTATTTACGGGTCCGACCATTCTCTAAAGCAAAGAAAGTCTTCCTCGTGGAGAAACGTCTTTACTCTGGTAAACCTATTTCTGTTCGAGGGATCCAGAAGAGAATAGAGTATTACTCCCGAATCTCAGGTATCAATGTTTCCTGTCATCAACTCAGGCACACCATGGCCACTCAAATGCTTAATGCTGATGCCGTGGTGGAGACCATTCAGGATCTTTTAGGACATACCGGCATCAACACGACAGAACGCTATTGTTCCGTATCCAACCGCAAGGTAATGAGGGATTACTTTAAAGCAATGGAGGTGATTATGCAAAGGTCAGCAAGAGAATACCCCTTACTGATACATTAAGGCTTGACAGTAACAAAAAACTGGAGGAGAATAAAGCTACCTAACCTATTAATCTATTTAGAAAAAACAGGATTTGTTACGTATAGCTGCTATTAGTCATAAGCCAGACCATCTCCAGAAGCCTTTCTAATGCTATTAGTAGTCTGTAATCGAATCAAAGCTATATCTGGGTAGATATGCCAATATGAAATGCCATTTTCCGGTTAGGCTTCCCACCTGCCTTGACAGGACACTTTGTTTCATCCCTCCCATGTATTATCTCATATATCTAAAATCTTACCAACAAGTGGAAATTAATTTCCCAAAATATTTATATTCTTTTACACATTTCAAAATGAAGCTACAGGTAAGTTATCTTAACAATTTGAAATCTAAAGAAAATCTTCAAGAGCCTGTTTTGGCATTTTTATTGCTATTAAATTATATAACCAAGTGTTTTTGTGAGGGATAAGCAACACGTAATAAAAAAACCAATTTTGAAGATAAGTAATATGAACTTGCATACTCTAATACTAACAGCCGTAATCATCCTCATCATGGCTTGTATTAAAGTGGTGAAAGGCCTCAGACAAACGATTGATATTGATGATGAGTATTTGGAATATTACAGCAAATGGCGATAAATTTCATCTTTGATTGCCTTTCTTATTGTACTGATTGCCATTTTTCGGTTAGGCTTCCTCCCTGAGTTGCTTTGCACAGTATGCCCTCCCAGGGATCATAGTTCCTGGTGCTTCAATTTACACACCATTTCAGCTGGGGTGTTATCCTCGGCTCCATGTGACTCCTTAGTCTTCACAACGTAATTTAATAAATCTGGCCATACTTTTTTCCAAAAAAAGCTGATTTTTTTAAATCGAAATTTTGGGTGCTATAGTTACGACAATTGACCGCTATATCGCGATAATAGGTCTTTTGTTTTTGTGGGCTTTAGTTTATCAGAGGACATTCAAGGCTTTATCGGCATGAAACGAAAAGGGGGAGGAATGTCATTTATTACAGTATTGTGGGAATAAGGTAGACGGAAAACCAGTATTTTGATTATCAATGATTGATAATAATTTTGCGTGGTATCTTATATGGAGAAATATTTTTAATGCACCAGTTTCTGAGGTTTTTTTCACTCATTATCCGTCCAGGTTTTAAAGAAACTTCACACGCAACAATGTCGCCATATTTTTCATGCCATTCACCCCAGATTCGAACTGATTGGATATCAGGATGATACAAAAGTATCCTTTCCACTTCTTTGGGATATACTTTTAAACCAAATATGTTAATCATGTCTTTTTTTAATCCTGTTAACGTCAGATAATTTTCATTATCAAGATGCCCGAGGTCACCGGTTTTGAACCAATCGTTTATGAAGGCATTTTGAGTATGTGTGGGTCGATTAAGATATCTGGTAAAAATATTTAATCCCTTTACCAAAATTTCACCTTCATGCCCTGGGGGAAGTTCTTTGCCTGTATCATCAACTATCTTAACCTGACAACAGGCCAAAGGATAGCCAGCAGTCCCAAACTTGGAAGGACGTTCAATTCGATTCCATGTCACAGCAGGAGAGGCTTCTGTGAGGCCATATCCTTCATTGATGGTCAATCCCAACTGATCATGGTATTTTTTGAGAAGATTCATTGGAATCTTAATACCACCGCTCGCTATATTATTTAGTCGGGCACAAAGATTTGGTTTTTCAGATAACGGTTTCATCATAGAGAAAAGAATTGCTGGAACAGAAGTGATCTGCGTAACCTGATAACTATCCATAACGTTAACAATTTTACTCCCTCCTAAGGAAGTATTCAATAATAAGCAGGTTGCACCTCCTGCGAGGGGCATCAAAAAACCAACAGTAAATCCGAAACAATGGAAAAGAGGGAGTATTGATGAGAGTACCTCAGGGCTTGCATTATCTTTAAAGGCTCTTTCAGCAAAAAAGACAGTATCATAAAAAATAGAGGCATGGGTAAGTTCTGCACCGAGAGGATAGCCATCCATAGCAGCCGTATATACAATCATAGCGGTATCATCAGGTGCCATGATCTCATAATGGGTTAGGGCTTTTGATAAATCAAGATCCTTGATAAATATCGTGGATGGTACTTTTTTATCGATTGTGATGAAACACGCTGATGGAGGCTTTTGAATAAATGTATACGCCTTTAAGGCCGTTTCTATATTGCTGCTTTCACAAATGATGAATTTGGGATGAGTCTCAGAAAGCATATGAGCGAGTTCATAGTGTCGAATTCTGGGATTGGCAGGCACGAGCACAGCTCCGATTCGAAATACAGCCAGTGAGATAAAGGCATAATTCAAGGAGTTGTGTGATATAAATAAAACCCGGTCATTTCGTTCTAATCCAATCTTTTGAAGGCCATGAACCATGCGGCACACCTGGTCATGATATTCCTTAAATGTTAAGAGCTGACCTGGAACACCAATTCCATCTCTATCGGGATAAAGCTCGAGAGAACGATCCAATAATCCTGCCAGATTACCAGGGAAGTGAAATAAATCTTTGTTTAATGTGTATTGAAGGTTAGTTGTAAGAGATGTATCCACGATATTGTTCTAGGAAGTATATTGGGAGTCGTGTTTCTTGCTATTATATATGTTTACAGGCAACAGAGAAGACATTTTCATTTAATCGAAACTTAATCCACTACCATTGTGCAGATCTAACCATAATGAATAATGATAGAGCTTGCTTTTTGATAGGCGGAGAATAGAGAAAAGATATTTGCATGTCAAGTATATACTGGTTTTCTTTTCTCCAAAAAGGCTTCTACACCCTCTCTTCCATTGGGATGGTCAGCACACCATGACAAGACCTCCCGTTCCTTTTCCAGTTGGGTCTCAAAAGAGGTGTTAAAGGAATCGGTTATCAATTTTTTACTAGCTGCAAAAGAGGAGAGGGGGACTCTTTTCATTTCGTTCATTAATTCAATAGCTCTTTTTACGGCCTGACCGTCTTCAACCACCTCTGTTACAAGACCCCATGACAGTGCCTGTTTGGAGGATATTGGGCGGTCGAAGGTTGCAATTTCCATGGCCCTGGCCAGCCCAACCAATCGAGGTAAGGTGAATGTACCCCCACCATCAATACTCAATCCGTTGGTAGTATATGCCTGTTGTAAAACAGCAGATGCCGCCATGATTCTGAAGTCGCAGGCAAGGGCCATTGAAAAGCCACCCCCTGCAGCAATGCCATTGATGGCTGCCACTACAGGTTTGGGCATATGTCCTATTTCAAGGATGGCCTGATGATACCTGGCTGACAGTTCGTGTAAGCCCTCGCCATAACTTTTTCCAAAACCTGATAGCCACTTGAGATCCGCCCCTGCACAAAAGACCTTGCCTTCTCCAGTGATAATTATACCGACCACAAGCTTGTCCATGGCAAGCTCAATAAGCATTTCTGCCAGAGTCTGGATCATATCCAGGCCGAATGCATTATAAGCCTTCGGCTGATTCAGAGTTATCCTGGCAATCCCTTCATTCACATCTAATTTCACGAGCTCATTCATTATTACCCTCCTTTGAAGGTCTAAATATATAGGTAACAATTGGTAATTTTAGCGCTAAAAAAGGGCCAGCCAAAAATGGCCAAACCCTTAGCAGTTATGGTGCCTGGGGCGGGAATCGAACCCGCACAGCCACTCGGACCGAGGGATTTTAAGTCCCTTGCGTCTACCAATTCCGCCACCCAGGCATTTGATATTAATTATATATTATTGAGCCTAAATTCTGTCAAGCATTTAGATTGGTAAAAGAATTGAAATTTCGAAACACCCCTTCAAACGGACATGTGTAACAACAAAGGTTTTCTATAGCCCATTTTTTTTAGAGTGGTGCTCTGGAATTACGGAAAAATTATTCTGTGCCCAAAAGAGACACAAGGGACTCCCTAATAAAAATTCAAAAAAAGATTTATTTGTTAGCAACAATATGATAGGGTCGGTCAATTTTTTAAAGAGGCTTTCGAAGTGGACTTAACCTTGACGGTGAAGCAAAAGGCCATCCGCAAAATGGCCCGTCAGTTCGCAGAGAATGAACTGGCTCCCATTGCCCGCGAGATCGATGCAGAGCGGCGCTTTCCCTGGGAAGTGATCGAGAAGATGGGGGCAGTCAATTTTTTTGGAATGCAGGCCCCCCGAAAATATGGGGGCGCTGAGGTCGATTCAATTAGCTATTGCATTGCTGTAGAAGAACTTTCACGGATATGCGCTGCAATCGGGCTGACGGTTAGCGTGCACAACGGTGTGGCTGTCTATCCTATAAGTGTTTTCGCTAATGAAACGCAGAAAAAAAGATTCATCCCGTCGCTGGCTGCGGGTGAAAAAATCGGCGGCTTTTGCCTGACCGAGCCCAATGCGGGCTCAGACGCCAATGCCATCGAAGCCACTGCCGTACCTCATGGCGATGATTATATCGTTAATGCGAACAAGATCTATGTCACCAACGGCGGTGTGGCTGATGTCTTATTGGTTTTTACCTCAGTGGTCTCGGAGGGTGTGAAGAGAGGTATGGGTGTATTCATTGTAGAGCGGGGCACTCCAGGTTTTACCGTGGGAATCCTCGAGGATAATTGCGGCATGCGGGCCAATCCGGTAACTTCTATTATCTTAAACGATTGCCGCATTCCGAAGGCTAATTTGCTCGGTGAAGAGGGACAAGGCTTTAAGATTGGAATGATTGCTCTGGAAACGGGTCGGATCGGCATTGCAGCGCAGGCCGTTGGGATTGCCCAGGGTGCCTTGGATGTCTCAATTAAGTACGCAAAGGAGCGTATCCAGTTCAAGGTTCCCATCGCACGGCACCAAGCCATACAGATGATGCTGGCCGATATGAGTACATCTGTTGAGGCCGCGCGATTGCTCACTTACAGGGCCGCCCACAAAAAGGATAAAGGCGAATCCCTGTCCGGGGCGTCCTCTATGGCAAAGCTGTTCGCAGCCCGAACTGCTTCTCAGGTTGCATCCATGGGATTACAGATCCACGGCGGATACGGGTACAGCAAGGAGTATGCAATCGAACGATATTTTCGCGACGCGAGAGTTACAGAGATATACGAAGGCACCAATGAAATACAGCAGATGGTAATCGCTCGTGAATTGATGAAGACGAGTTCATAGAAAAATTTGAAAATCCTTTTAGGCAAATAAGAAATGAAGATAATAGTGTGTGTCAAACAGGTATTGGCAGCCAACCAGATCAAATTTGACGTAAAGACCAACACCATGGTGCGGGCGGCTGATAACTCATACATAAATCCAAATGATCTTTTTGCCATTCAGATAGCAGTTCAATTAAAGGAGAGATATGGTGGCACAATAACCGCGGTGACCATGGGGCCGCCGATAAGCGAGGAGGTGCTGCTCGAGGCAATGGCCCTGGGAGTGGATCGGGGAATGCTTCTTAGCGATCGGCGATTTGCAGGGGCCGATACGCTGGCTACTTCCTATGTGCTGGGGATGGGAATTCGCAAGCTCGGTGATTTCGACATGGTATTGTGCGGCACTGAATCCACAGATGGTAATACAGGCCAAGTGGGACCCCAACTTGCTGAGGAGATGGATTTGCCGCAGGTTACCAGAGTGGAGAAAATTGAGAAGCAAGGTGGCATGGTAAGGCTTGAGCGCGTGTCCGATGGACTGCGCGAGGTAATGGAAGTGGCTCCTCCTGTTCTGCTCACCATCTCTCGTGAGGCAGTATCACTCAGCCTGCCCAGCCTGTTGGATATCCAGGATGCGTATGTAGACAAAAAGTTAGACTGCTTTACCCTGGATGACCTGGAGGCTGACGAGCAAAAAGTCGGCCTCAATGGTTCAGGGATATGGGTAACGGGTCTAACCCAGGTGCCCAACAAACAGAAAAGGTGCGAGTTTATCAAGGGTGGCTTTCGGCAGCAAGTGCAGACCTTGATGGAGAAGCTGAGAGAAAAGAATTTGATAGATTAGTGAGGTTCCATGGCAGACGATTTTCAGGTCTGGGTATTCGGAGATCATCGCAATTTTTTTCAAGACCGGTTGACACTGCAGGTATTGGCGCAAGCCCGTAGGCTGGCTGATAAGCGAAAGGGCCTGGCAGGAGTGGTATTGCTGGGGCACGAAGTGGATGATGTCGCCAAGGAGTATATCGCTCACGGTGCACACCGAGTCTTAAAGATCGATCATCCGCTCCTTGCCAATTATCAGGTTGATCTGTTTACCTCCACAATCTGCGATTTAATACACGACCACGGTCCGGATATATTTCTACTGGGCGGGTCCGATTTCGGTCGGGAACTCGCTCCCAGGGTGGCCAAACGGCTAAAGGTTGGGTTGTGTGCGGATTGTATCGAACTAGAACTGGATCCTGAAACCGGAAAATTGACTGCAGCCAGCCCCGCTTTTGGCGGATCTGTGGTGGCTGGCATTGCCTGGAGTGAGAGCCGGCCATGGATGGCGACCATCAGCCCCGGCATCTTCAAAGAGCAAGGCCATAATGAATCTTTTCGCGGAGAGATCCTCAGGGTAGAAAAGAATATAGATGAAGCACAGATCCGGGTCAGGACAGTTTCTTCATTCCGGGAGCCAAAGCAGGTACGCCCGCTCGAAGATGCAAACGTGGTTGTCGTCGGCGGGCGAGGCATGAAGGATGTGAATGGATTTCATTATGCCAGAGAGCTTGCAATGATGCTCGGTGGAGAGGTGGGTGCTACACGCCCGGCAGTTGACGAGCATTGGACTTCCCATGATAACCTCGTCGGGCAGACAGGCAAGTCCATTAAGCCACGGCTGTTGATTACCTGCGGGACTTCAGGGGCAATCCAGTATACCGCAGGAATTAAGGAGGCTGAGACCATCGTGGCAGTAAACCGCGATCCGCAAGCCTTCATTTTTCAGATTGCGGATCTGGGAGTAGTTGCTGACGCCAACTCGTTCCTCCCCGGACTAATAGCAGAGATTAAGAGGTATCAGTTTCAAGAAATCACTGAACTCTACCGCGCGGGCCGCACACAAGAAGAAGTCGGAGGAGATTCAACGTTTGGCCGGCGGATCAAAAGGTTGCGTGAAGACAGAAAGTTAACAACGGATCAACTGGCCTCTCAAACTGGAGAGACGCCGGAGTTCATCGACAGCGTAGAGAAGGACACTATTACACCGCCGGTTTCTTTTTTGCTTCAGCTTGCACGTGCCTTTGATATTGATCCCAGCAATTTTCTCTCGAAAGACGAGAAGATAGAAATCGGAGAGAAGCGGCATGAGGGCTTTATTAAACGCACACAGGACTATTCCTATCGCACACTGACAGCAGGAGCTGCGGATAAGCATTTGCGTGCCTTCATGGTGACCATTGAGCCAAAAAAAAGACACAAGATTGTCGAATACAAACATCCGGGTGAGGAATTTGTCTATGTGATGAGCGGGGAGCTGGAGATTACCCTTGGTTCCAAGGCTTACCATCTAAAACCCGGAGAAACCATCCATTTCAACTCTGAGACCAAACATAGACTTCGCAACCTCTGCGAAGAAAAGTGCGAGCTTATCGTCGTTCTCTACACCCCCTAGAAGGATAGTGTAGTATGAGAAGCTCGTTATATCATGATAAAAATTTGCTTTCATGTGAAGGCAGTATAAAATTCAGACGCGTGTGTGCCAATGGAAAGGCCGGGCGGGAGATGACAGTTGGGCACTAGCCAGAAGTGGAACGTTTTTCTTAAAAAACAGTACGATTCGATAAATCCACATGATTTTGGTGTTTCCTCCCACCACCTGAAAAGCTATGATTAGCTTGTCAAGGCATTTATCGAGACCCTACCTGATTTTATTGGAGATCGAAACATGAAATATCAAGCAATCAAAGGTTTGATAAAGGCACCTTGAACTGGAAATTGTTCCCAGGATTCATAAGTAATATTCCATGTCATCTCTGATGCGACTTGGAAAGCATTCATGGGACCTTTGTCCAGGATTTGAAGGACTTCTTTAGCCCTCTTCCGGTGATGCTTTTTCAATTCTGCGATTCTTTCTCTATGGTTCCTGAATAGACGCCGGTGTCCGGGTAATACGAGATCAACATCCAGTTCATGTAGACCAGTCTGCATGGCATCAAGACACTCTTTTTGATTCAATCCCGTATCAATGATCACATTTCTTTTTGAGCCCAGTATTACATAAGAGTTTTTCGACTTCCAAATTTTCAACAAGGATAGCAATACCATGCAATGTAGGTGAAGAAGTGCATATACAATATGTAGACTACCCGAAAAAGAAAGATTGAACTGCTCCGAAACCCAGCTGGTAAAAACTATTCAGGAGTGATATTTCTACTCTTTAGATTTCCCTTCTTTTTCCATAAGCTCTTTTATCTTCTTTTCCTCCCACTCTTCCCCGAGAAATTTGCCCCTGAGAACAAAGACTTTTGAGGCATGAAGCAAAATTGCAGCTCCCCAAAAAATAGTTACCCAATAAAACCATAAGCTTCCAGGACTGGTGACAAGGTTTATGATGATAAGAATAACGTTAATAACAGTGTAGGTAACTAAATTTGCATAGAACTTTTTTAATTCTTCTACTCTCTTTTTTGCCCTTTCGTATTTTTCATCGTTCATGATTATCCTCTTTATTTGAGTTATTATTTCAATGTGTTCTCTCGGTTACACATTACATACCTGCTTTCAGATTCATTGAATAAATTCTATATGATCTTATTAAAGGTTCCAACTATAAAAATTTGCCATAAATGCCTGTGATTTGTCTCTCTATAATCATACCATCTTTAAACACTTAATACTTTAACCTTATCTGCAAAAGTAGTATAGTAGTATCATTTATATATTTTAATTTCAAAGGGATCATAGTAGCAGCTCTAGATTGTAAAAATTATGTTCATAGAGTCAATGACATGAATTATTATCCTAAGAAATATGACATTATCGTTGTTGGGGCAGGGCATGCCGGCTGCGAAGCAGCCTTAGCAGCTGCCCGGATGGGATGCAGTGTCTTGATTATGACTATAGACCTGGATGGAATAGCAAAAATGCCCTGTAGCCCTTCTATTGGAGGAGTAGCCAAGGGACAGCTGGTAAAAGAGATTGATGCCTTAGGCGGTGAGATGGCCAAGGTAACAGATAAAACTGCAATACAGTATCGGCTTTTAAATACCAAAAAGGGCCCGGCTGTTCAATCCTCACGCACCCAGAATGATAAAATTAGGTATCATATCGCCATGAAGGAAGTACTTGAAAAAGAGACTAACATAGATATTAAACAGGCCATGGTTGAAAGACTAGTTACGGAAAATAATCATATGGCAGGAGTTGAGGATCAAACAGGATTTGGCTACCAGGCTTCGGCCGTGATCTTAGCTACAGGAACATTCTTAAAGGGCTTGGTACATATCGGTTTTACCTCTATAAAGGCAGGGAGAGCGGGTGAGTTTGCATCTTATGGACTGCCTGATAATTTAAAAGAATTAGGGTTTACACTTGGAAGGATGAAGACAGGGACCCCTGCACGATTAAAAAAATCAACCATAGACTTTACCAAATTTGAAAAACAAGAAGGGGACGCGAATCCCAGACCATTTTCCCTTTTTACAAAAGAGATCAAAATCAACCAGATTCCCTGCTACATTGGCCATACCAACAAGAAAAGCCATCAGATCGTACGAGACAATTTAGAGCGCTCGGCCCTTTATGGAGGAAAAATTACTGGGGTTCCTGCACGGTATTGCCCCTCCATAGAAGATAAGATAGTACGGTTTTCTGACAGGGACAAACATCAGATCATACTCGAACCTGAGGGGATAGATACAGAGGAAATTTACGCAAGCGGTTTGGGAAATAGCCTCCCTATGGATATACAGATTCCTTTTGTGAGATCTGTTGAGGGATTGGAAGAGGCTGAGATCATGAGACCAGCATATGCAATTGAATATGATTATATCGACCCTTTGCAGCTGTTTCCCACTCTTGAAACAAAACGTACCAAAGGATTATATATGGCTGGCCAGATCAATGGAACCAGTGGATATGAGGAGGCAGCTGGACAAGGGATGTGGGCAGGGATTAATGCGGCATCAAAGATTCAAAAACGACCACCGTTTCTCCTTGATCGATCAGAGGCATATATTGCGGTTATGGTAGATGATCTGGTTACCAGAGGAACACAAGAGCCTTACAGGATGTTTACTTCCAGAGCAGAATACAGACTCATCTTACGAGAAGATAATGTGGAGCAGAGATTAATAGAAAAAGGTAATGAATTAGGTCTTATTCATGATGAAACAGTGGTTGAGATGAAAGAAAGACAGAGAGAGATCTCCGCAGAGGCTCATAGGATAAAAAGTACCGTAATAGCTCCCTCAAAAAAGGTAAATGATTATCTGGTGAATTCAGGATCAAGTCCAATAAAAAATGCAACCTCCTTGGGTCAAATCCTCAAAAGGCCGGAGTTAAGTTATCAAAATATTGCCACCTTAGATGAACACACTAAAAAGATAGACGAAAGCATTGCACATAAAGTTGAAATTGAGATAAAATACGAAGGATATATTCAGCGGCAACTAAATGAGGTTGAGAAATTCAAGAATCTGGAAAAGATAAAGATTCCACAAGAGTTTGATTATACCAAGGTCCATGGCCTTTCTAATGAATTAAAAGAAAAACTTCTCCTTATAAAACCTATCTCCTTAGGTCAGGCATCAAGAATACCAGGTATTACACCTGCTGCAATCTCAATCATTATGATCTATCTTAAAAAGGGTGGCTCATTATAACAAAAGAGTTACTTGTTACTGGAGCCTTTTTGCAGTGGGAGGGTGAGAGGTGATAGAATTATAGTTTTAATCGCTTTTTATAACCCAAAAAGCTCGAAATCGAATATATAATTATCGCCACCCAAACAAAACCAAATGAAATCGCATGTGTTCTGGTAAACAGCTCTTTGTAAAGAAACACGCCTAAGAGCAATTGACCAGTCGGTGCAATATATTGCAAAAAGCCAACCGTTGAATACTGGATCCTTCGTGCACCATAAGTAAAGAGAAGTAATGGTACTACAGTTACCAAACCTGCTCCTGTGAGTAATACATCCGTGTGTAGACCAATAGAGAAAAAGGCTCCTAATCCTTTAATACCCAAAGTTATAGCATAGGCAAGAGCAATAGGTGTGAGAATAGCCA